>Ga0172379_10003137_pt1 | contig 27093 bp, 15 predicted proteins | sample GrowelOW334metaG_FD_119756 | JGI IMG/M metagenome (GOLD analysis project Ga0172379, IMG submission 119756) | Groundwater microbial communities from an aquifer near a municipal landfill in Southern Ontario, Canada - Groundwater well OW334 metaG | ecosystem: Environmental > Aquatic > Deep...
GCCAGAATTTGTCAGAAAACTGTTCAGTTGGCAAGGACCCGGGGTTACAAAGTTGGATTACTGAGACCGATTACGCTTTTCCCGTTTCCTGAAATGGTTATCGCAGAAATGGCTGGACGCGTCAAAGGCTTTTTAACTGTCGAGTTCAATGCCGGTCAGATGGTCAACGATGTGCGTTTGGCCGCTAACGGCAAGACAAAAGTCGAATATTTTGGCCGGATGGGAGGAATTCTTCCCTCTCCGGATGAAGTTGAGAAAGCGCTTTTCCAAACAATGATAGGAGGATAAACTATGTCAGAAGTTGCTGAAAGAATCAAAAATATCATCAAGCCTGAAAACCTGATCTATAGCAAGTCGCCGGTTCTGAACGACGTGACTATGCACTATTGTCCGGGATGCAGTCATGGAGTTGTGCACAAATTGATAGCAGAAGTGATCGATGAGATGGGGATCCAGGAACAAACCATTGGGGTTTCGCCGGTAGGTTGTGCCGTTTTTGCATACAATTACATTGACATCGACTGGTCGGAAGCAGCCCATGGCCGGGCGCCTGCAGTGGCGACCGGAATTAAACGCGTTCTGCCTGAGAAAACTGTATTCACTTACCAGGGCGACGGCGACCTTGCAGCCATTGGCACGGCAGAAACCATGCATGCGGTCAACAGGGGCGAGAATATTGTCATGATCTTTATCAACAATGCCATCTATGGCATGACGGGAGGGCAAATGGCCCCCACTACTCTGCTTGGTCAGGTAACTTCGACTACCCCTTACGGAAGGAATGTCGACCTCAACGGATATCCCCTGAAAATAACCGATTTAATTGCCCAATTGCCCGGTGCAGCTTTTGTCACCCGCCAGAGTGTACATACTCCCGGAGCCGTTAGGAAAGCAAAAAAGGCGATTAAAAAGGCATTCGAAATATCGCAAAAAAATATTGGGACCAGTTTTGTTGAGATCGTCTCTACCTGTAATTCAGGTTGGAAAATGACACCTGTTGCATCTAATGACTGGATGGTCGCAAACATGTTCCCGCTCTTTCCAATTGGCGACCTGAAGGATAGCGGGAAAGATGAGACGGGACCATACAAGATACAAGGATAAAGGATAAAGGATAAAGGATAAAGGATAAAGTTAAAAGGATAAAGTAGGGGCGGCCCTGGTGGTGCCCTTATTAAGCCACAAATAAAATACTGAGAGAAGAGAGGTGGAATACCGGGATTAAGATCTGAAGGATGTCAAATGCGTTCCCACTTTATCCTTTTGACTTTATCCTTTATCCTTCTTTCTTCATCAATTTCCGACAATTGAACAACTAATCAGAAAACAATGACTGAAGAAATAATTATTGCAGGTTTTGGCGGACAAGGTGTACTCTCCATGGGAAAGATCCTTGCCTACTCGGGGGTGATGCAGGACCAGGAAGTTGCCTGGTTTCCATCCTATGGCCCTGAAATGAGAGGTGGTACTGCCAACGTGACGGTCATTCTGAGTGACGACAGGATCAGTTCGCCGGTCCTTCATGAATTTGACACAGCAATCATCCTCAACCAGCAGTCCATGACCAAATTTGAGAAGATGGTAAAACCAGGAGGAATCCTGTTGTACGATCCCAACGGGGTGGTCAAGCCCCCTTCCCGAAAAGATATCAATATTTACAAGGTTGAAGGTGCCAGGTTAGCTGTTGAAATGGGGAATCCGCTAACTTTCAACATGATCGTATTAGGCGCATTCCTGCAGGCCAGACCCGTCATCAAACTGGAGAACGTCAAAAAAGGACTGGAAAAATCATTGCCGGAACGCCACCACAAGCTTATCCCACTTAATTTGAAGGCCATTGAAGTGGGGCAGGCTAATTTGGAGGTGGTTCAGAAACTTTAATAAAAAATCCGGCTTTCACCGGTTTTTTTGATTTTAATATGGATAATCTCACAATTCCCTAATCCAAATATTTCTAAAGCTGATGGCTTCGCTCGGGTCGCCGTGATCCTGCAACATGATTGGACCATCGCCGTGCACCTTTACCTTGGGGAAACCTATGTATGCAGTATTCCCGTTTATCCTTGTATTGTTTTGAACAATTATACCGTTATGGATTACAGTCACATAAGGAAAGGTACGATAGGTGCTGTCTTTGGTATAAGTCGGCGCCGTATAAATGATATCGTACACATTCCATTCGCCTGGCTTCTTCATCGCATTGACCAACGGGGCAGTTTGTTTGTAAACACTACCGGCTTGTCCGTTGGCATAGGTTTTATTTATGTAGTTGTCCAATACCTGTATTTCATAAATTCCCTGCAGAATAACGCCACTGTTGCCACGAAACTGGCTGCTTCCGATAATAGATGCAGGTACTTTCCACTCCAGATGAAGTTGAAAATCGCGGTAATGCTTCTTCGTTTCAATGCTTCCCGTGCCCTTTTTGACGGTAAAATTGCCATCCGAAACTATCCACTGGGCTTCTTCAGTTTTCACCCCTTTCCATTTTGAGAGGTCTTTGCCATCAAATAAAACATCAGCATCGGAGGGGGCTGGGATTGGTTCTTCACATTTTGCAACGCCAGGAGTAACAATTACAGGTTGCGGAAGCCAGAACTCTGACATATTTGGTTCCATCTTACCTGGTTTAGGAAACTCTTCCTGTGCTGATAGCGCACTGGATGCAGAAATGACAAAAAACAAGATAAAAACTTTAAGGAAAATATTTGTATCCATGGTTGCGACAGATTAAAATGTTGGGAATATGTAAGGTAACCTGTATTCGGGCCTAAAAAGCTTGTTAGCCTCCGGGTTATTGAAGGTCTTGTTTATGTTGTCGTAAGTCAGCACTGCTCTGGTGCGTGCAGCTATATTACCCAAATGCGCGGTAACAGCGGCAGCATGGCCAATTTCAATACTACAATCGGGTTGCTTCCTGCTTTTTACCGCATCCAGGAAATGACGGACATGCAGCTGGTGCTCATTCTGCTTGTTCGTCTGCTGTGGAATAGCTTCGGTTAACGGTTTGTCGCTTTTCCCCTCCGGTATTAACTCCCATGTCTCACGGTTTGCAATGATAGAGCCTTTTGCGCCCACGAACGAAACCCCGTAATTACGATTCCATGGGCCTGTCTGGATCCCCCCGTTGTGTTCCCAGCACAACAACCAATCGCCATAGTTAAAAACCACGTTCAAGGTATCCGGGGTTTGGATTTCATTCCCCGGAAACCGCATAATGCCACCTGATGCCGTTACAGTTTCCGGAAATTTCAGGGTGTCGCCTTTGTCCCACAAAGCCATATCCAGCAGATGGACGCCCCAGTCGGTCAGCAGGCCGCCCCCGTAATCCCAGTTCATCCTCCAGAAACCGTGAAACCGGTTCTCGTTGAAGGGACGAATAGGCGCCGGCCCAAGCCAACGGTCATAATCGACACTCTGCGGTGGGTCGCTGTTCGGAACCCTTGGCCTTCCTGCCCCGTAGTTAAAATTACCCCAACAGTTGATCCTGTTTACCTCTCCTATAGTTCCGGATTTGAGCAATCCCATTATTTTTACCCACTCTATGCCAGAACGTTGTTGCTGTCCAACGGTAACAATTCGGTTGTACTTTTTTGCTGCCTGTAACATGATATTACATTCGGCAATACTGTTTGCCAGAGGTTTCTCAACATAGATGTCTTTCCCTGCCTTGCAAGCATCCACAAAAGGAAGGCAGTGCCAGTGATCAGGCGTTGCAATGATCACCACGTCAATTTCTTTTAAATCCAACAGCTTCCGGTAGTCGTTAAAAACTAGGGGCTTTTTACCAGTCTTCCCAAATACATCCTTTACCCTTTCGTCCAACACAGCCTTATCCACATCGCACAAGGCGATGCATTCTACATCGGGATTCCCGATAAAATCTTTCAGATTGGCCCAGCCCATCGACCGGCACCCAATCAATCCCACACGGATTTTATCATTTGCGGAAAAATTTTTTGCCTGACTGTTAACGGCCGGTGCACCAATTCCGGCAACCACGCCCATACCGGCAAGTGTGCTGATTTTGTAAAATTTCCTGCGTGATATCATCTTCGTATAATTTACTTTATTGGCCAATAGCGGATTGTATATTCTTTTTGGGGCAACGCAAGTTGTATCTCATATTGTTTGTCCCCTGTCAAGGAATAAGTAACCCCCTCCTGAACCTTGGGAGGTTTTGCACTTCTTATCCGTAAGGTACCCTCTCCCCGAACTTTCTTTACCCTTATTTCCTTTTTATCCATGTAAACCTCAATGTTCCCGTTTGGCGTTGGCACCCTGCCTTTGATCCATTCTAACCCCGCCAGGGATGGTTCGATAAGATAGGATTTGTACCCAGGGACTGTCGGTTTTACCCCAAGCAGGTACTTGCCAAACAAATACACCGGATTTGCACCCCAGGCATGGCACAAGCTCTTGCCGAACGGGCGCCCGTACATGGCATAATGCGCATCACCGGTTTGTTTTGGGTCGTAAGTTTCCCACACGGACGTGGCCCCAAGCTTAAGCATTCCCCCCCAGTAATCCTTTACAAATTCTATGGCTTTCCCTTTCTCCCCGATCTCACACAGGGAGGCCAGCTCGTAAAACTTCATATAGGGAGTGGTGATGTTCAAGACCGAATCATTCAGGATAACATGTTTTTTGATTTTTTGCTTCTTTTCAGCATCAACATAATCAAACAGGATTGCGAACATATTGGCATAGCGGGTGACGACATTCGACAGAACCCCATTCTTCCTGCTATGCACAAATGCGTTCTTCTGATCGCTCCAAAAAACATTGAAGATCTTTTGCCTGATTTCTTCAGATAATTTTTGACATCTCCCTGCGTACTCCCGGTCATTGGCAAGCTTAGCGCTAAGGGCCATCGCTTCAAGGCTCCTGGCCAGCAGCAATTGCTCAAAACTGATTTCACCTGTTTTTTCTATTTCTGCCCAGTCGATAAATACCCAGTCTCCGGGAAGTCCCTCAACGAATCCGTTGGCATTGGCCCTGTCCAGGCAAAATTTCATCAGGGTTTTCATACGGGGATAGATCTGCCTGACAAAAGCAGTATCGCCGGTATAAAGAAAATGGTCATATATGCCTATCATCCAGTAATAAGAATAATCCAGGATGGTATTGATGTGGGTCTCTACAGGATCATGGCCCCGCAAGGCATAAAGGGTCCGCTTGTTGATATCTTCATCAAAGAAAGTGTAAAAATTCATCAGGTAGCTCTGATAGGCATCGCCGCTCCAGACCCAGCGGTCACGCTTGATCCCATCTAAGAAAAGTTCCCTTGTGTTCAGGTGCAATGTATAGAGTGAAACATCATAAATCCTGTTTAACAATGAATCTGAACAGGAAAAGCTTCCCCTGTTTTCAACCGGAAGGTACTCGTAGAGTGCCGATATCTTATCAATAGCGACGTTAAGGTCCCATACTGCATAAATGTACCTGAAAGCGTGGGCAGCCGTGGTGTCGTTTTTATTTACTGATCTGTTTATGTCCAGGTAATCAAAGGTCTCTGCTTGTGTTTCGGCCATAGCTTCCTGCCTGGTCTCCCCGAAATACATCCTGAGTTTACCTTTACCCTTTACTTTTTCAACAATTACTTTTCCGAAAGTCTCTTTACCAAAGTCGACCAGCATCGAATTTGCCCCCTTTTCAAGTATTTTGGAAGTAATTGGGACATAGTCAAGGTGGAAGGTTGAGGGAGGTAATCCGACCTCAGTGAAGTTGCCTGATGCAGCCGGATAAAAAATTTGGTCCTGAATGGTAACTTGCCAGCCTTCATTGGTAAAAACTGTTTTACCCTGTACCAGAAGGGATGGAAAAGTCTTGTAATTCTCGACCAGAAAATGTAAACGATGCTTGCCTGCCGGTAATACAAGTTTCTTTGGGTCAAAATCATACACAACTTTTCCATCGATACGTACGTGGTACCGTCCATCAGCATATATCCGAATGGTATCCGATTTTGATGACTCGTACATCTTCTCAAAGCGTACCAGCCCGTACGGGGAATCAACCCGCCAAAACGGCGGATAAGCTTGTCCCCGCTCCTGTCGCCTGCCCCCTACCTCCCTGTGTAGCCATACCTCAAAATCTCCGGGATACCAGATCCATTTCGAGGAAATATTTGTATTTTCTTGAGAGAACGCTGATAAAGAAAGCAGTACAAAAATTGCAACTATTTTGATCGTTTTCATATTTATAACTGGTTTTTTAATTGCACCCGCACGCGCAAGAGAACTCACTGATCCTTTAGCTGGCAGACTCTCCTATGTGCCAAAATATTTTCCATGGCTCGTTTCATCTGTGGCATAAAGAATATATTAGTCTATAGTAATTCAGTAGCCACCAAGCTTAGTACTAATACCCGTCCAGTTAGCAGCATTCTTATAATTTGAAAGAACAGATGAAGGAACTAATATCAGTAGCGCTGGGGAACAATTGGAAAAGGCACTAATATTGTTAAGTTTTACTAATGGATTGGATGACATTAATTTAACTGTACTTAAATTAGAATTCCCTAAAAAAGCATTGACATCTATGGTTACCTGACTATTGTTTGAAGGCTTTGGGATAGTTAAGGAAGAAAGAGAATAACAGCCGGCTAAACATCCATTCGACCACGTTTGCAAAAGTGAAGGTTCAACTATATTTACGGAAGTCAGGGCGATACAATTTTGGAAACAACTTGCTCCCAATGCTGTCACCTTAGGCGGAATTGTGACACTTGTCAATCCTGATCCATTGAAGGCATTCTGTCCAATGACAGATAAATTGGAAGGAAGTGTAATCTGTGTTAATTGACTGCATAACTGAAAACACGATGCAGGAATTGCAGTAACGCCATCGGGTATTGTCAGATTCTTTATAGCTGTGGCATAAAAGCAATTAGAACCCAAAGCAGAAGCTCCTGAAAGGCTTGTAGGAAGAGATACTTCACTTAACTGGGTACAGTTTTGAAAACAACTTGCAGGTATAGCGATAATGCCCGTAGGGATATTAACCTTCATTAAAGGTGTCCCATAAAAGCAATTAGAACCCAATGTCTTAAGCCCAGCAGGCAGGTCGCATTTACTTAAATTAGTACATCCGGAAAAGGCTGAATTCCCAATATCAGTAAGCGAAGAAGGAAGAGTTATCTGAGAAATATTAGTTTTCCCGTTAAAGGCATTATTGGCAATCTTTAAAACTTTAATCCCATGAATAAATTCGGGTATTTCGATTGCTACATAATTTGTATAATTAGGATCAATACCAGTAACCGCCATATTAACTTCATCGAACAGTACCATGACTCTAGGATCAACATCCCATTTTGCGTGAAGTTCTATATTATAACCAATCCTCTGTGTTGAAAAGCTAAAAGTTGTCAAACTATCAGTAGAATACCAATATTGAAAATACTTGCCAACTTTCTTCGGCTCCTCTTTCGGTGCATATGCAAAACCCAATGCCCTATAATTAATTTTTAAAAATGGTTCACCATTCAAAAATTTTCCACCGTCACTATTAAATGTAACGGTGTAGGTGGAGATGTTTCCATCTTGTTTCAATGTCTTTTCTGAACAGGAAAGTAACATAAAGACCACCGCTGCTATTGAAATGAGGACCTTGGCCCCCCGCCTCTTTATCTCTATCATCGTAAATGCCATTATTTTGATTAATTCAAACTATAATTATGGTTTGCGTTCAGCATTAAAACTCTCAAACGTAAGACCATTGTCCCTAAAAACCAATGTATCAACATATTGATGAGTGATACCCGGGACTATACCAGAAACTTTAAAGTTAAGCGTCATCGTAAGGTGAGGTTCAGGCTTCCCCGTAGCAGGATCTAATAACCAGGAGCCGTATTGTGCGGCAAAAGCTGTGTTTTTCTTGTAATACTTACCACTGCCTTCGATAACTGTATATGGAGAGCCAGGCATCGAACTGATTGTAATATTTCCAATACCTGCAACATCATCAGTAAAAGTCAATTTAGACAGACTCGCACCAGTAGTGAGATCACCCATTGTACCATAAGTAGCAGTTTTATAACCGGTTGTAGTTAGGTAAGATACAGGATTTTGTTCCAGGTCCTGCTTGTGGAATACTTTATCAACTACTCCGTCTTTTAATTGCTGACCTCTGCGGAAGTAACTACCGTGCCAGGTATTAATATATTTCACAGCAAATAAGACATAGTCCATTGGTAGTTTTTGCCAATCTCCCGGTTTCAAACGATCACCATTCGTCACACCCTCCAGAGGAGTTCCGGTCAAAATTGCAGGGGCCGAAGTATTTACGATCCGCAAAGGCAGAACGTATCTGAATTTATATCCGGCGGTGTCCGTAAAGAACTCATCTTTCATCATTACTTTAGCCTTTCCATTCATGCTACCGCTGGGAATAGTAAGGCTACCCTCATTTTCGATCGCATACCACTCCCTTGGTAAGACTTTCAACTGGCTTGTCTCATTTTTACTGCTCTTTCCGACAACATTCGTTACAAGAGTAGGATCTATGACATAATTCACAGTCCAGTTAGTGCTATTTTGATATAACCCACCTATGGAGATACCAAAATTGAATGCATGTTCCAAATCAATACTATTGTCATACCTACTTTCACCCATAACAAGCGTACGAATAGGAAACTGTATTGGAAAATAGACTGCTTGAGTGGTATAATCCGGGAAAAATCTCTCATGATTCGTGCAGGCCACAAATATCACCGGCAATAGTAAAATAGATAATCTTAATATTCTTTTCATATCCTTTTTTCTTTCCTTAGGTTAACATTTTAGTTATCACTCCATCCCTTGTTCTGAACGATTTTGTATATCTGTGTTTCATTGTATGGAACGGGACCATAAATCATATAATCTTTGAATGATCTGGTTTCGATATTATCCTTTATTGAACTACTCAACGCATCGTATCCCATAACAGATTTGTTCATCGAAGCCAGGTCTCCCCATCGCATCAAATCCCAGAAACGAAATCCTTCAAAACAAAGCTCAATGCGACGTTCGTTTCGAATAAGTGTACGCAATCCTGATTGGTCAAGTCCATCGACGTAGGATGTTGGGATTCCAGCCCTGTTACGGATTGCGTTAACCACCTGACGGGCAGTAAATCCTCCGATATTTACATCCGGACCACCATGTTCATTGGCAGCTTCGGCAAAATTTAGCAAGACCTCGGTGTATCTAAAAAGTGCAAAAAAATGAGGTTTGCCAACACTGCCTACTCCTGTTTTAATTACGACCTGATCATCCAATAGTTTTTTTAGATAGTATCCTGTCCGGGTGGCATTTGTTACGCTGGCATCTATCTTATCAGCCCCGTTTTTTATATCAATGACATTCCCATTGGCTGATACTGATCCGTTATAAAATACATACATATTCAGACGCGGATCACGGTTGGTATAATCTGTATTGTTTGTACCCACAGGATTAGGGGTTCCATTTTTATAACCAAAACTGTTTACAAAGTTTTGAGATGGATTAACAATACCTTTCCCGTTCAGTGAGGGTGGAAACTGGTCTGATTCCCTGGTCATCATATAGGAATCTGTGCCACTATTTCTGCACATTGGTGCCCAAAGGATTTCCGGGTTAGCTTTCGCTAAATAGTTTGTATTTGATCTGATCTGTAGATAAAACTGTTCGTCACCGGCTGATAAACCAGACAATCCCCCGTTGTTGTTCATTACATCGGAAGCTAGTTGAGCAGCCTGCAGCCATGTAACATTACTCCCTACAAATGAACTACTTGCAGCAGTTAACGCTACCCTTGATTTGATTGCCCTGGCCGTAATACTATTGATCCGATTCAGGTTTTGGACACCCATAACGAGTTGTTCTTTTACCGTCAAATTACCATTTGTCCATATGGAAGGAAGATATACTATTGCAGAATCACAATCAGCATATATTCGGTTCAAACATTCTTTGTATGTGTTCCGAGTTTTTTTTGCAGCATCTGCATCACTTGCCACTGATGTCATAATTGGGAATCCCAATAAAGAACCGCCGGCATCTTTTCCACCTATTTTGCGCAACAAGACTGATTCGTAGTAAGCGCGAAGGGCATATGCTTCACCTTTTAACTTTCTTTTGTAAAGCATGTTTTTATTCTCATCTTCCCATGACCATTCTACTCTGTCGACATTAAGCAGAAAATAATTCAGGTGCATGATGGCATTGTAATAACCACTATAGGCCTCTTGAGAAACCAATGGTGAAACCCTTGAAGTCCATCCTCCAGTTGCCATGGTGATCATACCATCACTCAACTGATTTGTGACCATATCATCTGTAACGAAATCATCTTTAGTGATTTGTGCGCTTACACCTGAGAGATACTGCGTCGGGAGCAATCTGTATGCTTCAAGCAAAACGCCTTCAGCCATATAACTCTTGCTCCAGATCACATCACTATCAAATTTATTCGCCTGGTCATAAGGTCTTAAGTAGTCGTCACAAGATCCGAAGCAAATCGGAAACAAGAAAAGCGATAGGAGATATATTTTTCTCTTCATAGCGTTAATTCAATTAAAAATTTGTGATTAATCCTATTGAAAAATTTCTGCTTTGAGGTGCAGTCAGATAGGATAAATCCAGGATTTCCCTATCCCTGGCAATTGTAACAAGATTACTGCCGCGCAAATAAAGTTTAAGATTCTTTACAAAAATGTTTTTGAAATTAAAATTATGCGCTATCTGCATGGATGATAAATTGATATAGGATTTATCATACATCCAGAAGGTTGATGAACGATAATTATTGGTGCCATTTCCCAAAGTTAAGCGTGGATAAGCAGCGTTAGGGTCAGGCTTTTCGGGATCAAAGGCATCCAATGCAATTTTGGAATATTTGGCATTATTGCCAGTAAACCAATAGTAATCATTGCTAATTGAACCTTTCCCCCCAAATTGTCCTATTGCAAGAAGGTGCAGCTCCCATTTGTCATATTTAAGATCAAAGGTTAAACCTACTTGACTATTGTTCGCATTATTATTAGCCAGAATATGTTGGTCATTCGTTGTAATTTGGCCGTCTTTATTGTAATCGGTGTACTTTATGTCTCCAGTTTTGACGTTAGGATCAAAGGTGTTTACAGGCAGGGTAGGCAATAATTTCCCGTCTACCCCGAAATCGGAAGGCATGTAAAACCCCTCTGCTGTTAATCCCCAGAATGCTCTTGCATTCGTTCCTTCACGATTTAAGTATTGATTATAGGGTGAAGCCAATTTTACTGTTTCCATATAGGAGAAAGTGTAATTTACACCAACACCCAGATCCACCCTATTAATTTTCTTTTGATAGTTGACGCCAAATTCAACCCCTTGATTGCGACTGGAGTTGTAATTCTGATAAATTGTTACTTCACCTATTGTGGCCGGTGTTATCGAGTTAATATTCGATATATTATCATAACTCAAGCTATTGAAATAAGAGGCATTCAAATGCAACGTATTGTTCAAAAAAGTGGATTCTATATCAAAAACCCATTCTTTGCGTTTAGCCCAATCAAGCTTATTGTTTAACGACGAAACATGCGTTGCAATACCGCTGGCAAGTCCGTTATTCCACGAATAACCACCACCCCGAACATTGTTGATCTCATTCAAAAAATAGCCGTTATAACCGCCGTCCGTCCAGTTATCGTTCTCAATGATCCCAAAGCTTCCGTGCAACTTCAGATAGTTAATAAACGACACATTTTTCATAAATTTCTCCTTCGATATCACCCAGCCTAGACCGATACTTGGGGAGCTTCCCCATTTATGTTCAGGGGCTACCCTGTAGCTGCCTTGAAACACTAATCCTGCATCGACCTGATATTTTTCATCCAACATATAAGTTGCTTGCCAACCAATACCTAAACTTTTATCGGGTTGATCGATCAATTTTGCCTCTTGTCTGTTTCCCCAACCAACCAATACACTTGATAAATAATGCTTTCCAAAAGTGCGATTGTAATTGATAGAGGTATTCCAGGCATAATTTCGTACAAAGTTAACGCCGGCTTCTTCTATCGTCTGTTTGTTGGTAATTTGATCTACCCCAATTTTAGTTACAGGAAATGTACCATCCTGGTGTATTGAATCTCGATTGATCTGATAGATTGCATATTGGCTCCTAACATAGGTATTGTATGAGTCCCGGGCATCAAAACTATAGGTCGCCCTGGCCTTCAATCCTTTGGTAATTCCACTTAAATCAAAATCAAATATTGAATTGAGGAGTAAAAAACGGTTCATATATTTTCCGGTTCCCTGCATCGTTTGGTCCCCAAATAAATTATCCTGATAAGTCTGTGTTCCACCTAACAAATAATCTATACCACCTTTGTTGACCAATCTTGGACTCGCAATATCACTGTAATTGGAAATTCTGGATGTTGGGATAAGAATCGGAGTAGAATTGGGCAGAAAGGTTGAGGCTTTAGACCAAAAGGAGGTCGCTCCTATTGGACCGGAAGATAAATCGTAAGTTACCATCGAATTTACTGACCCCTCCAACCAATTGGTAATCTTTGCATCTACCTTTCCACGTGCTTTTAATGAATTATTAATATTCGGGTTAATATTGATAAAATTATTGCTGTTCTTCCAACTCAAATCCATGAAATACTGGAAAATACTATTTCCACCTGATGCTTCAGTGTACAACGATAATGCATTACACAAACTCCTTACATAATCAGTACCGTAAAAATCATTGTTAGGGTAAAGTACCGGGTCTGTCCCAGCCTTGGTTTTGTCGATTATATCTTGTGAATATGGCAGATTTCCTGTTCCCCCATCATTTATCCATGCCTTGTTGTAAGTTGTCATGTAGTTGGCAGCATCAAGGAATTTCGGATAACCTATAGCCTGATTTACACCATATTCTGCGTCAAATTTCAGGACTTTTTTATTCTTGTCCCCACCCCTAGTTGTAACAAGTATAATTGCATTGTTTCCATACACCCCGTAAAGAATTCGGGAAGCAATATCCTTTAGTATGGTGACCTGCTCAATTTCCCTCAAATCCAAATAACCATAGTCTGAGGTGGGTACTCCATCTATTACCACTGTTGAAGCCATATAATCAATATTAATGCCACCCGACGAACCGGCAATTTTACCATCTATTGCAGAAGCCAAATTTGACCTGCTATCACGATAAAACTCTTTCCCAGGATCAAGAATCGATAGGTTCCCAACTGCCCTGGAACGTTCTTGTGTCCTGAAAGGCATGTAGACTAAATCATTTAGCTCAGAATGGGCTATCAAAGTCGTTACATTTCCTTTGCCCACAAATTCAGTGTAAGCGGTAAGATTAACTTCATACCCAGATAACTCGAACAACAGCATTGAGGTTGGTTTCCCTAATAAGCTAAATGCCCCTTTAGCATCAGAAACCGTTTGATTTGCCCCTTCGTCCAGTGTGATATAAACCCCTGACAAAGGTTTACCATATTGATCTACCACAGAACCAGTTATCTTGATTCTTTCTGATTTCTTCCCAACTTTGTTTTGAGCAATTGATAAATTGGCAAAGATGAGGCTTAAAACTATAAATAGATATATTTTCATTTTCATGGTGTTCTCATATTAAGTGCTAGGTATTAATCCCATCCCGGATTTTGAGGAAATCCCGGATATAATTGAGTGTACTGTTGTCTAAATGGAAGCCAGTATTGTCTCTTTTTAAAAGTTAATGTGAACGGGATGACTTTACGTGTAAACGAAGATGGGGTCCAATTTTTGTCAAACTCCAAATCATACATCGGCTGGCCGTCCAACTTTTCAGCAATCTTCCAACGGCGTATATCGTACCAGTATTTCGTTTCGAAACACAATTCTACATTTCGCTCATTAAGAACCTGCTCCCTGAATGAGCGATAAGGATATCCATCAATTTTTGCAGGGGGCATTCCTACCCTGTTACGAACCTTATTTACTGCATCCAAAGCAGATAATGTCATTCCGGCAGCCATTGTCCCCGCCCCAGATACCTCATTTTGAGCTTCTGCATAGTTCAGATAAACTTCAGCCAAACGCATAAGTGGTGTTCTATATCGGTACCCACTGCGTGTCGCAGTATTATTTGCAGACGAAGTGGTCGCGTTTATAGTAGCTTTGTTCGGCCAATATTTGTGAATAATGTAGCTGGTTACTCCTACACCTCCATTCCCTATTTTGGATTTTCCTCCGGGGTACAAATCCATGCGGGTTCTGTCGCTCCGGGCATCACTACCATAGTCCCTATCTACATAGATAGCCATTCTAAACCTCGGGTCACGATCATCCCATCGTCTTGCGTTATCCCTGTCGTATTCAGGTTTATACAAACTACCATCAGCCATTTCAAAGTAATCAACGAAATTTTGTGTAACAGTATTCTGGTATCTGGCGCCCCCATAAATATTGTTTTCAGGGATGCACCAACTTCCCATTCTCGAATAGGCCGGAGCGCCGAAATCATATGCTGAACCTTCATAAGATGGTGGAGTCCTGTTAAAAATCGTTTCTTTGGTCCAAACCATGCTTTTGTCCATTGATGCATAATTAGTTTGATATTCTGCTTTTGAGACCAATCCATAGATATCCGAATTATTTTCGGCAATTTCGATCGCTTCACCGGCCGCCTCTGCGGCACGTTTCATTAGTCCCAAGTCTGGAATTGCCGTATTTCCTGAAGCCTCATTCATCAGCGGAGAAGCGGCGTAGAGAAGCGCTTCAGCTTTGTAAGCCAAAGCCGCCAATTTTGTAACCCTACCCAGGTTATTGGTCGGGTTAGGCCAGGCAACGGGCAAAAGGGCGGCAGCTTTGTCCAAGTCTTCCACAATATATTCCGTACAAGCCTGGTAATTCTTCTTCCCTTTATAATCATAATAGCGTGGCAAAGTAAGGGCATCTCTGGTGATTACTGTATCAATATAAGGGATTGAACCCCATGCCGACAATATTTGGTAATGATAATATGCACGAAAAAAATGCAATTGTCCTTTAATCAGGTTTTTTTCTTCTTCGGTTGCATTAAGCAGTTTTATGTTACTTAACCCCAAATTAACCTGCCGGATACCCATCCATGAGAGTGGCCAAAGACCTGATGATGTGCCTGTAGAGGTTGAACCAAAGTAGCATGTTTGTGAGAATGAGATATAATCACCTCTCAATGCAACATTTGCATAATCATTGCTCGCATTTGAAAAGGCCTCTCCTCCCCAGTTTGGTGACCCCACGTTGAAGGAAAAAGGATCAACGACATATTGATATAGGTTATCAACAAAACTTTCAAACATAAAATAGTTGCCAAAAATATCCTTCTCATTTTTGGTAGCGTCCGGTGGTACGTTCAAATAGTCTTTACATCCAACCAATAGGCTCGTAAACAATAGTGATACAACGGTAAGTTTTATTTTAATATTCATAATTGCTAAATTTTAGAAGGTTAGTTTTAATCCCATACTGACCGCCTTCATCGTAGGGTAATTATTGAAATTAACATTATTTCCCTCTATGTCAATCGGGAGTTTACTGAAATAGAGTAGGTTATTCCCGTTGATATAAACTCTCGCATTGTCCAATGAGAGTTTTTGGATCAGTTTGGAAGGAAATGAATAACTTATTTCTGCTGACTTAAGTCTCAAAAATGAAGCATCAAATGTTGTTGCACTTCCTCCTGCATCAGTTGTTCTCATATAAACATATTGCCGCCATGTAGGATTAGCCACACCATACTCAGGTGTTGCACTTCTATCTATTAGATTTTGATATATTACCGCCCCACCGTATTTGAACTCAGTGAAATCTGAATACCCAAGAGAAACATTGTACATACCGTAAAACTGAAGATTAATAGAAATTCTTTTGTACTCGGCACCAATCGAGAACCCGTAGGTATTTATTGGATAAGTGGGATACGCAAATGGTTCGGAATCATCAGTATTGATCACCCCATCGGAGTTAAAATCAATAAAACGATAGTCACCGGGCAACAATTTGGCCTTTTCCGCATCGCTTTGCGGCTGGACTCCGGTATATAAATCATCGTAGCTGGTCTGAATCCCTTGTACAATTTTTTGGTTTAACTGACCAATGGCATACCCGGCTCTTTTCTGATATTCGGGCTTAAGCTGAGGATCATCTTTATTGATTACTTTATTTTGCGCGATTGTCCAGTTATAAGAGGCTCTTAGATTAACATCACCAACCTTTTTCTGAAAATTGATTTCAACCTCAAATCCGTTAGATCGTACGGATCCTAAATTGGCCGGGGGTAAGGATTGGGTATAGTAAAAAGGGATTGCCTGTTCGTTTCCGGGTATTAACATGTTGTAACGATACTCATTAAAGTAATCTGCAGTACCCGTAAACATTTTAAGGAAGCCAAAATCCAGTCCAACATCTATTTTTCGTGCAGTTTCCCAATGCAGATCCGGATTACCAACTGCTCCTTCCACATAGGGCTGATTATACTGAGTATTAACAACCCCTTTCCCAAAAGAAGATAGCCTGTAATTGTTAGGAGGTGCATTGTAGCTGGTCATATAGGGAAAAGAACTTGCATTTACATTATCACTGCCAATCAGTCCAATACTAAAGCGTAGTTTGAGATTATCGATCTGCTTAAAATGATTTTTCAACAATCGCTCCTCCGAAATTCTCCATCCCAAAGCAAGCGAAGGAAAAAAGTCAAAACGGTATTTTGGCCCGAATTTGGCTGAACCATTATATGCCCCATTTGTTTCTACTAGATAACGTCCCAAATAATCATAGGTGAGGCGTCCAACCCAGTCTTCACGCTTATTTGGCCAATTACTTCCTATAAGATAATCTTGCCGGCTCCATAAGACCATTGCACCTATATTGTGTTTCCCAAAATATTTTGAATAATTAAGCCCAACCTCATAATACAAATTTCGCTGTGCCTGGCTTAAATCGTTAGCATCCTGAAACTCATTTGTATAAGCTGGCGGATCAGTTACAAAATCATATCCATCCATCCGTGAGGGGACATTGAAGACCCATTCCTGGGTTAAGGTATTGTAGTATTTCCTTACGTTGTATTGCCACGATTGATTTACGTTTCTTCCCTGGGACCGGAACAAATTGTCAAAAGCCAATTTCCCCTTTAGTGAAAGCCCTTTGGTAACAAACCCCAAGTCTTGCTTCAATTCAAAGTCAGTATTAATGGCTGTCCTATTGTACTTATCGATTCCCGACTGCATCATGACAATAAAAGGATTATCCCCAGTTGGAATTTCAGGATTAGTGTCGCCATAAATTCCATCAGAATAAATCGGTAGTGGTGCATTTGGAGCCTGATTATATAGGGACCGGAATACCGTACTTGAGCTGATGCCATTCCCACCATTGGCCTGTTGCTGACCATAATACCCACTAAGATTAAACCTAAACTGAGTGGTTTTGGTCAGATTAAAATCAAGGTTAGACCTAAAGTTAAATCGTTTATAATACATTTCAGGTTTAATACCTTCTAAATTCTTTATATTTGTATTGAATAGATCTCCATCATAGGTAAAACCCATATTGACAAAGTATTTTACAAAATCAGACCCACCAGATGCAGTAAGCGTGAATTTGGAAGATGGAGCAAAGTCTTTTGTCAGATACTTCAACCAATTCGTGTTTGTATATTGCTCAGGATAAGCCTGATCTTTGTAATAGTTCAATATTCGCTCTGGGGTATATCTGGAGTACCAATAAGTATCTCCATAGATTGGCGTTTCGGCGACAATGGCATAATTCCTTGCTAACAATCCTTGATATGAATCCAGGGGTGTTGTCAATTTGGAAATGCTTTTTAAACTATAGTTAACCTCTACACTGATTTGAGGCTTCCCCAATTGACCCCTTTTTGATGTAATCAAAATTACCCCATTTGCACCCTTAACACCATAGACAGCTGTTGCGGATGCATCTTTCAGCACAGATACAGACTCTATCTCATTAATATCTATATCGTTCATTTTTCGCTCAATTCCGTCAACCAGAAATAAAGGTGCCGTGCCGTTCCATGAACTTTTTCCCCTAATTAGTATTTGAGATTCATTGTTTCCCCCAGGTCCGTCGTATTCAACATCACTTCCACCAGGAATTCCAGTGGAAGTTAATACAGTTACGCCAGGCATAATACCACTAAGGGCGTCAGTCATATTAGTGAAAACACCTCGACTTTTTACCGATTCGCCCTTTACTTGTGCAATAGCTCCTACCAAACTTTTCTTAGTTTGCGCTCCATATCCAATTACAACAAGTTCCTCTAAAGCTTTCGAAATTTGAATTAACTGGATTTTTATCGGAACCTTATCTACTCTTATTTGTTGGGCCTGATATCCAATATAGGTAATTTCGATCATGCCATTTTTTGGTGCGGCCATGCTGAATTTCCCATCCAAATCCGTTGTGGTGCCCTTGGTTGTTCCCTTGATCATTACGTTCGCCCCGATCACGGTTTCACCATTCTCATCGACTATTATACTTGAAATTTTTATCTCATCAGGGTTTTGTCCAAAGCACACTGTTGAAACAAAACAGAGTACGCACAGAAATACCGCTTTCAATAAAAACCAGCTTCTGCATCGGCTTGTTCTTAATATAAACTGCTTTTTGATACTCATAGATTTTCTAAGATTTAGTTAATTATGCGAAATAAGGGTAGAGAATAAGTGTAATTATTGCTCTTGCTTGCGCGCCATTTCTTTCATTCCACCTAGCCAAAAATAGAAGATTAATAATCTTAAATATTCCACTATTTTGGCTTTTTCTTTCTCTATATTATTATTTTTCACAAAAACAATAAAGGAATGATTTGATACCCTGAATTAAAATATAAGCAAACCTACATCATTTAATCAACTAATATTGTGCATTTTATATACAAATTGGCATATTTTGAATTGATCTTCAATGCACAAAAGAATGATTGAAACAAAATATGTGCTTCTTTTTATCTTCTCGGATTTAGCTTCACTCCTAATTTCCGTTCTGCAACTATTGATGCACGCCCAACATTGTCTACGTCACTTGTGAACCCTGGGCCTCCACCGGCAACATATCCATCACTCCGACCACTTTTATCCCGACTAACCCAAAAAGAGTAAAACTTTCCATTGTCAAGTTTAAAACGAAAACGCATTGCCCGGTTGTTTAATACGCTGAGGTCATCGCATCCCTTCCACCTTATTTGCGTCAGGGTAGAATCACCTTTAGCAGGGATACAATTCTTAAACGAGAACGGCTCTATGACTTTTCCGTACATATCTATTACTTCGGCAAGTAACCCGCCTTTGGGGGCATCAATATTCACAAATAAATATTTACCTGAGAATGTTAGTGGTCGCGTTGTGAGCAGTCCTGTTTGTTTATCCGCATTAAGCGAAACGAATCCGTCGCGGCGAAGAAAAGCGACACCCGTGGCAGCATTTGCATACATCCCGGAATTAACTTCCTTTAATCCGCTCTTTTCTGTTTTTAGTTTCTCACTACCTGCAAAACCAATATAATAAAACCAGAGTTTGTCTCCACGTACAGTACAGATATTCCCTAGCGATTGCACATAACCTCTGTCCCATACGGCCTTTTGCTCTGAATTTATTGCCATTTTTCTGTCAGGCCTGTCCCAATGAAAACCGTCCCTGCTGTATGCAAAATTTAGACCGGTATTTTTTGGCGTTCCCAGCTTCCCGCAAATATCATTACTTGGCCCATGGAGTATTTGGTAAAATCCAAGCATGATACTTTCATAGGCAACCGCATCAAGGTTATAAAGCTGCGGCCTGTCTCCTATCCGGGGATCCGGCATGTCTAATTTATCGGCCCTTGCCCAAGGGACAGGCTCATCCGGTAACCATTGCATCCCTTCTATAAAATCGTCTGATTCCCAATATGTACGGGTGCGTCCCGCGGATGAGAACCAGCGTAAACTATAGACCCATTTGTTCCTGAATGGATTAAAAAACATGGTGCTACGGTCCCCGCATAATCCATACTTTTCTGAATTGCCCCAACTTATTCCATCCTCAGACATAAAGGCCCGCGCCCTATCCAGCGCCCCAGGTCTGCGTACAAACATTTTGAAATTCTGCGATGGCTCGGTAGACCGATAATCCCGTACTACAGTCCACGAGTCTACTTTATATTTCGATGGCAATACCTTATTTGTTCCCTCCTGGAGTGGTAAATTAGGGCGTTCCCATTTTAATCCGTCTTTACTCGTTGCATAAGCTATCGATGAGCACCAATCAGCCTCATACCATAATTCAAAAATCCGCTTTTCAGGATTCCACCAAAGCCCTCCGCTTTTGGGGCCAGCAACAGCCAGATTACTAACTCCTTTCAATTCCAAATTTGTTTCAGGTCTTAGCAGGGGATTACCCTCATATTTTTGAGGATAATGATACTCACGCAACATGTTTGTGCTTTCCACCAGAAAATCATCCACAAAGAGTTGCCTTCCAATATCTATATATACAAGTTTTGGACGATTTTTAAGATAAGGTACCGGCATAGGATCATCACTGCCCCAATCAATATTTGGAGGCCATTCCTGAGGTAACCGAATGCCATTGTACAGCAACTCTCCCGTCTTTGGTTTACGACTTACCTCAAAACCTGCAACGATAGTCCATGATGGCATTTCAAATTTCTCCCCCTTTTTAAGTTTCTTCGAGAATATGCCAACGGTATCCACAGGATTATTTCCAAACAGCAGAAATGGGGCGACCGTGTCAATTTTCTGAAAACCAAGACTCTCCAATTGAGGTGTTCGGTTTACAATCGCATTTACCGGGGCAATTGCCAACACATTACCTTCCTCAAGACATCTATAATTGTACCTATTGCCGATGGCAACTTCATAAAAAAGCATCCCGTCAAGAATGGACGGGAATTTTTTGATAGCCGAATAATCTCTATTTGTGAAAAGATTAATGTCCATAATCAACATGTTATCCTTCGAAAACATTCCTATCTGAACTGTTGAATCTGACTTATCTATTTCAATCTTTGCCTTTTTTGTCAGGCTGGGGCGGGAACCTACTCCCGCATCAGCTCTCCGTCCAAATACCAATAGTATTATTAGACATGAGATTCCAATTATTGCTTTTACTTTTTTCATTAGACAATTAATTTAATCCGGTTTCACTTTTATTACCACTTTTTCACTTTCTATTCATTGCCGTTTATCATAGATGGTAAATGTTTAACATAAGGAATGAGATACAATTATCAGTAGGTAAGAATGGGTTTTCATTTAAGTCCCATAGATAAGGTGAAATTTTCAATCCATCTGGACCAGTTCAATATCATCATACCAGACACTGTCGTTGCCCCCGCCGCTCCTGTAAATTGCCTTAAAAATAAATGAAATAGAAGGAGCTCCGGCAGGCGCCACTGTAGTCATTTCAAAGCGGTTCCATTCTGTTGGTTGCACGGCCGGGAAATCAATCATCCTCTTCTCAACAATTGACTGGTTCCTAAACGAAACTTCGCCACCTGCTCCTTGGGCGTCCTGTGTCTTATACCAAAAGGAAATTTTATAAGTTTTCCCTGCAACGACCTTATTACTCATGATTGATGCGATCTGTCCGGTTTTGCCGTTTACAGGGGTTATTTTTGCAGAAAAGCTTCGAGGATTACCCGACCTGTCGGCATCGCGGGATACTCCAATTGAGGCAATGTTCCAGTTTATACTCTTTGTTTCAGTTGCCCATTGATCCATACCTCCATCAATTGCAATATTTTTCCCTCCGGAACCCTTCGTTCCCTCTTTTGAAGGATCGGAAGGTTTCACATGGATATTATCCTTCCAATTATCTGTTCTAAATGACGATGCAGGTAATCCCTCCGAATTAAATAGATCACCCATTACCCAATTTTTATATCCGTATCTAACTGCAACGGGGCTAACTACTTTTGGATTGCCTACAACTACTCTATTTTTGACAATCTTTGCATTGGCTTGAAAGAATCTCCTATCGGCCCCTGCTATTTCAAAATTATTCAGGCCCCTACCCTTATCTGTTAGTCCTTTGAATGCATATTTAAACTTTAATTCAATGACTGGCCCTTTTTGAGACATAGATTTAAACACGGGACCAGAAAATACCAACCCTTTTTTTCCATAATCCCTGGCCAAAGCTATATTAACCAAGCGCTCAGCAATGGTCGTCTTGTCTGCAGGATGTAACCCGTGTTTTTCACCGATGTCCAATAAAACCACCATTGCGCTGTTGGGAATGAGATCCAACGATTTAAGTTGCGATTCACGCACCTTTGCAGCATTCTCCTGATTTAATTTTTTATCATCGTTATATTCAAAGGGGGCGATTTGCACATAATAAAATGGCAAGTTTCCCCTACCCCATAAGCTTCTCCAATTCTTCACCATTGCAGGAAAGAGTTGCAGGTATTGCTCAGGATTTTGCTTATTCGACTCTCCCTGATAAAAAAGAAAACCTTTTACACCAAAGCCCAATAGCGGATTTATCATTCCATTGAAAAGCTGTGACTTTGAAGGAAAACCAGACGAAAACATTTGAATGGTATTCTCATCCATCCACTCCTCCACAGCACTGCCACCCCTGCAAGAGAGAAGAATTCCGACAGGAATATTTAAATTCTGCTGCAATATTCTGGCAAACTGGTAACCCAGGGCACTAAAATTGGCAACAACTCCTGTATCTGCTTCGGCCCAGATGCCTTCACAATCTGTCATTGGAATCTTGGAATTCTTTGCTTTCACAGCAAATAATCGAATATTAGGATTTTTTGAGCTTGCGATCAGCGCTGCACTGTTTTTTATGGGTTGTCCGGGTCTCCCCTTCATCAGCCTTTCCATATTCGATTGTCCCCCGCAAAACCAAACTTCACCAATAAGGATGTTTGTTACCTCTATGCTATTCCCCTCTTTGAAGAATATACTGTATGGTCCACCTGCACTAGGTGTACTTACAGTTTGTCGCCATTGTCCTTGCCCATTGGCGGTTATTTTATATTGCCTATTATTCCACGAAGTTGCAATAAATACTTCTGCATTTGGACTGGCATACCCCCAAAGAGGCACATTACTTTTTTGCTGCAAAACCATGTTGGATGAAATCACGGAAGGCAATTTAATCCCTGCGTTCACTGAAAATGATGCAACTAAACAAAACAGGACAATACATTCTAATTTTCTCATTTTATTGTATGTTAAAAGTGAAGTCGTAATTCCCCGACTTTACCTCTTTGATTCCTTCCGGAGTATTTACCTCTGCGACCGATCCTGGAGGTACAAGTAATTTTAGCTTTATCTTCCCTTTTACTTTTTCCCATTTAACCTTGATCCACCCTTGTGGAGAGTCAAAGTCAAAAGCAACCATATCGACATCTTCCGCATAGGTTGGCCTAACAACAAACCGCTTGTAGCCAGCCCCGTTTTCTGACGGCCTGATGCCTGCCAGAACGCTTGTATGCCATAATGATATTCCGGTAAAACACGTATGCGATTTACTGGTACATGTGGGATCCCAGAGTTCCGGCCAGGTGTTGTATCCTTGTTGCAAAAAGTATCCATAACCGGGATATTCCTTGCGGGTCAGAATTTTGCCAAACCATTCATGGTATTGAGGACTTTCAGTCAAGAATTGTAAGAATACAGGCAATCCCGAGCTTCCGGCATCCAGGTAACCCTGCTCTTTCATTACACTGGCCAATGCGACATGCGCTTTATCCAAATCTGATGATGAAACCGGAGTGATTCCAGTCATAATTGCCAGGGCTAGTAACACTTGGTTAGGTTCAATGTAAGCTCCAATTGAGGAATCGAAGAATGACCTATGCACTGCAAGACGTAGCGCATTAAGGCGTTCCTGCCAAATTTGCTCATCTTCAGTTTTACCCAAAGCATGCGCGATTTTGATCATGTACATAAGGTCCAACGCATAAATTCCATTATTGAAAAAGAGCGCCTTGGGGTTATCCCCATAATCGTAATTAACAATTTCATCGGTAATCAATTTCTTTGGAGGAACCGGTCTCGCCCAATCACCTAAAAAATCCCACTTATTTTTGTTCTCATACATTTGCATCACATTATCTTTCACTTTTGAGTTAAGGTATGTCACCCATTGTACACCAGAAGAGTAACAGTCCTTTAGTACTGAGGTGTCACCCGTCGATACAAAGATATCCCAAGCCCCAAGAACGGTGACAGAACTCCAAAGCGTTCCGCCCCCACCACGTCCTTCGGGTGCTGTGTGCGGGACATAGCCGTCAACATACTGTATATCTCTCCAATCGCGCAACCACTTGTTAAAGAATGCTGTTGCGTCATAATTATTTAGGGCGCAGCCTCTGGATGTAGAAAAAAACTCTTCTCCGTAACCTCGGCGCTCCCGGTGAGCGCAGTCCATGGTGTAGCCATCAAGCGTGCAACTCTGGTAGGTATGCAGATCAGTTTTGTAGATTTCATTGAGCATCTCATTCGAGCATTGAAAGAATCCCTTACGGGGAAGGTCGTTTCCAATGTTAAACACTTTGAAATCGGCGGGAACAGGTGTTTTGCTAAGTCCCCTCACCTCCATCCATCTGCCACTGCTCCAATTGAATCTTTGCCTGAATATTCCCCGCCCTCTGACTCCCGGAATATACTGGCTAAACTGCCCAAAATCGGTAGGCTTATCCAACTGATTAAGGGTTCTGAAAGTAATGGCTTCCCCTTGTATTCCGCTGACCTGGGCCTCAAGTTGTCCGGTGAAGTATTCGCCAAAATCGACTATTACAGAGCCATCATTCCTTCTTTCTACCGCTTTTGCCTGGATAATTTTGAGGTACCGCATTGGTGGCGCCAAATCGGATGAGAGCAACGTGGGTTCATCCCGAAGTGACGCATTTCCCCATCCTGAATCGTTGTAATCCAGCTTGTTCCAATTGGGTATATATCCGGCTTCATCCCATTGCTCACCTCCAAAAAATGGTTTTGCAATTGGGTGATAGTAATGTGTCAGATTCGAGGTCTTTACTTTCCAAGATGCATCACTCAGCAACATAACATCATCAAACTTTGCCTGCAATAATAGAGATGGCTCTACCTTTGATGCATTTATATGTCCGGGAGCAATCCATACTGAAATGATATTTTTACCAACCTTCAACAAACGAGCAATATCATACACCACATATAAAGTGCGTTTTTCCATGACACTAGCATTAGGCGCAGTGGCCCTGTCGCCTACCTTTTGTCCGTTCACATACAACTCATGATAACCTCTAGAGGAGACTAAAACCAGGGCATTTTTGCATATGGCTTTTAAGTCAATTGTTTTTCTCATCCAGGAGGTCCCTTTTCTGAAATCTGCCTTGGGGTTGAATATCCACGATGCCATGGGTTTTTCTCCATTCAATAGCCCTGTCGAAAAACGAGCTACTTTGCTCCATGGTGATACCCTCGCATCCTTATCTTTAATACGAACCTTCCACCAAACGTTTTGAAGCGAGTTTAGCGCTTCTCCCATATAAGGGATTAGTTGCGAATTACTGTCAATTTTCCATCCACTGTCCCAAAGATTACCTTGCCCCTTGCTTAATTTTTCCGGGCTATCGTCCACTAAGATCTGATAGGCAGTCTGCTGTTGTCCTTCGATGGTGGTATCTGTACCTGCAAATAATCCGTAATTCCTCCCCCCAACCGGTTTCCATTTAGTATTGTTTGCATCCAGTTTCCATGATAATCTAGGCCTGGATGATTCAACTCCCATTGCCTGTTCTACATGCTCGCAAGAAAGAGATCGTATAGTTAGGCCAGCATACAAATGAAAACAGAGGACCGCGAGAAAAAAAGTAATAGTTGCCTTTTTCATCTTTTAGACAGATAAAATCTTAAACAATATTGATACTTATCAGCGAATTTTGTATTGATCATGAAGCCACATTTTCATTAGATTCAGCATCAAATCATGATATTCGAATGTTGTTTTCATTCCAAAACCATGTCCCCCTTTGGGAAAAATATATAAGGAGGATTTTACATTATTGCGTTTTAGCGCAGTATAAAATTCTATACTATTCCGAGGTAATACCATTCTATCGTTATCACTCAAAAAGATAAGTGTTGGCGGGGTTTGTGGACTAACTCGCAGCTCATTACTATATCTGCTTATCAAAAATGGATCAGGATTATCACCCATTAGGTTTTTTCGTGAACCTTGATGTGTAAACTCATTGTTCATGGTAATTACAGGATAGAACAAAACCTCAAAATTGGGTCTTTCAGTACTGTCCACTACATGAGTTGAAACAGTGGATGCCAAATGCCCTCCAGCTGAAAAGCCAGCTATACCCACCTTATCAGGATCAATATTCCAGGACTGGGCATTCTGCCTGATAATTCGCATTGCTTGCCGGGCATCACTGACTGGCACCTCATGTCTACCCTTTGGCATTCTATACTTTAGCACCACAGCCGCTATTCCTTGCTCATTTAACCATGTAGCTAGATCATAGCCTTCATAGGTTATAGCCAATCCTCCATATCCTCCTCCCGGGCATATTAAAACCGCAGATGTTGGATGAATGCTTTTGGGCAGGAATAGATATATTTTAGGTACGGAAACATTACTGGGAAATCCTCTGGAGCTTATGACTTCCGGCGAGGTTATTCCATTGGAATTAGGGGCACCATTTTCCCACAGCAGGACTTCCATTGGTTGCGACATTGCCAACCCCGGTACCAACAGCATCATCAATAGAATAATTTCCTTCATTTTAGTAAAGAATTGCATCATAGTAATTCAAGCAATTATTATTTCGTGATAACTGATTCTATCTTCACACTCCCAGCCTTTTTAATTAAAAGTGAGATTATTGACCATACTATCAGATAAGTACATCCGCAAAGAGTGAAAATAATATTATAGCCTACCGAGATATCGCCAATCACTTTATAGTAATCCAACAAAAATCCCACCAGCATCGGGAAAAGTATTCCTCCAACAGCGCCAGACATACCGGCAATTCCGATTACTGAACTTACGATCTGTTTGGGAAACATATCCGATGCAAGGGTAAAGACATTTGTGGCCCAACCCTGATGCACCGC
>Ga0172379_10003138_pt1 | contig 27091 bp, 24 predicted proteins | sample GrowelOW334metaG_FD_119756 | JGI IMG/M metagenome (GOLD analysis project Ga0172379, IMG submission 119756) | Groundwater microbial communities from an aquifer near a municipal landfill in Southern Ontario, Canada - Groundwater well OW334 metaG | ecosystem: Environmental > Aquatic > Deep...
CATATTTTCCACAAAAAAACGAATGAATGGGCCAGGCAATCCGCCAAGAGCTTTGAATTCCAAAGATACATCTTCCACGATGACGGGTTTTTTAACTTTTTGATATGCCTGTCTGACTTTGTGCGTTACAATTTCTTTCAGATCAAGAGACTGAATTTCATCCAGATCGATTTTGACATGGTCAATTGGAAGACCCAAATAATTTGCCAGGTAATCAGCCTTGCTTTGGTTTCCAGTAATGAATGTTATTTTCTTCATATGTTTTAAAAACTTTATAACTTTTTAAATCGCCTTTTTGGGATTCTTGATGTAAGTAATTAAATACGTAATTATTTACAGAAACTACACTGGTTTACTCCCCTCCAAAGGCGGGCAGGCAGTATTTAAGGATGGTTTAGTAGTGGTTTTTTAATATATTCTCTCGCGTGTTCCGCCGTGTCCCGAAGCGAGCATGAGCTCTTGCTTCTGGGATTAAATTCCTAATATTTAACTGGGATTAAATTCTGCCGCAGGCAGACTATTTGACTGGGGTTATTTTAATTTTATTGCTACGTAGCACTTGTCCGCCTTTGGAGGATGTTACGTAATTATTTTTTTAATTGCTGAATTAATTCAGCAATTCATTATCTGATAATTATATTTTTTGCACACTCTCCTTGAGAAGCTCCCAAGAGGCTGTAATTATAAACAGTATGCTTACAACTGAAAAATAAACCGCAAGAGCAAACAATAACCTATTACAATAAAGTAGATTACTCATTGAAAGTAGAATTATCACATAAATAATCGTACCAGAAGTAAAAACTCCTGGTAATCGAACCAATTCTAATATTTTTTTCCTTTGCTTTATATATATGCCCAAATTATCTTTAGTGTGCGTCAGAAATCCCAAATTATCTAAACAAAGATTTGGCTCGAAAGTTGCTGAAAGCTTTGCGATTCCTGAAATAAATCCAGAGTCTTTCCCATATTTCTCATATTCAACTATTATATCTTTTAACTCATCAAATAACCCATTAGCTGTTCTTTCGATGTTGTTATTTGAGGCGCCCGGTTTTTGCTTTGCTATATAATTTGCTCTGACTTTATAATACTCTAATTTTTCAGTTAACTTTTGTAACCGAATAGTTACAAATACTGCAGCTAAACCTAAGATAGCGGCCAGAGTTTGTGCAATAGTAGTTAACGTATAGTACCAGGTGTTATTATCCATGTTTTAAAAATTTTATAATTTACTCGAGCTCCTTTTTAGGATTTTTTATTTTAGAGGATTCTATAGAGGCTTCTATGAAGAATACTGCTGGGGTAATTAATTACGTAGTTTTTATATTTTACATATTTTATCTAAATTTTTTTATCTATCATAAATTGTGTTTGTCCATCTAACAAACACGTCGTCATCGATAGATTCCAGAAACGATTTTTTATCATTACCAAGCTTCTTTATTTTTTCAGGTGCTATTAATTTAAATTTTTTTAATTCTACAAGGTCATCCTTGCTAATTTTATCTCTTGCATAAAAAGAAAAAACATCTGCTGATTTATTTTTTATAATCATGAATATTTCTGATTTATTGGCTGCCAACAAAGATAGGGCCTTACTCTTATTACCAAACTTGCATATGAGATAAATCCACAGCTCTACTAGGTTGCCCGTCTTTCCCTTGTATAATAAAATCAAATCATCCAATAAATTATTTAAAGTTTTTCTGTCTTCTCTTTTTAAGGAAATTACAATTTCGCTTATCAAGGCAAATCCGAAGGTGCTAATCATATTCTGATTATTAATTGACTGAACGATTAAAGAAAAAATTGGTTTAGCCCATACACCCAAATCTCCTAAAATTACATCTCTATTTTTTAGAGCAACTAACAATTTAGATATTGTATTGTCCAAGTAATTTTTCTCATTCAAATAGCCATGCGAGACAACCATGTCATCTAAAAAATGGAATAGCTTAAATCCATCCCAATTTTCTGAAGAATCAAATGAGTATTTATCCAATACCCCTCTAGCCACATGCTTATAAAACCCAGCCGATACCCTATCGATATTCTGAATTTGTGTTTTATGCTCATTGAGAACCAGCCCATATTCCTCACTCATTATTGTTGATATTTTTTCAACAATTGACTTCGCAGTTCCTTGGTTCTTGCAAAGCAAACGGTAATCATCTCTGTATCTCAATATTATTACATCATATCCAGAAAGAGCTTCGCTTATTTTTTCGTCTATATCTTTTAATATTAATTCAGCAATTAAATTACTGACTTCATTCCCAACTATTATGCCATTCGTCTGCCCATCATTAGCATTCTGCAAAAGCTTATCAAGTCTATTCGCCTGTAATTTGTAATTTGAACCTTCTTTTTTGGCAACATCTCTGCCTAGCAATGCCCATGGAATAGAATGGGTATAAATTGATCCATAAAAATTTTGAATATCTATTTCGATTTGCACACTATAAGAAAAAGAATTTGCCTGTAAATCAATAATGGAGAAATATTTCCAGCCGTTAAAATCATCGTTATCGTCTTTTTCCAAAAATTTTGGTAAACTATATACCTGAACCAAGGTTGACTTTGTTAATTTTGTTTTAATTTTATTCCATAAATCTTTACTTGTAATTTCATTAACTAAATGAATGTATGCATAAGGATGAACAAGCCCAAAAATCCTCTTACCTTTTCCAGCTTTTGACGAGGTTATTTTTATGGCGCTTGTGCGAGCTGTAGGATTTTTAGTACTCCAATCAATCTTCTTTAATTTGATATTTTCCAGCCCAGATGCTGAAATTATTCCTGGCCAAATACCCACCTCGGTAAAATAACCTTTTGTCAAAAAAAATGCGCGCGCCTCAGTATTAGTAACGCTTTTTAGTAATTTATATTGCTCCTCTACAAAAGTGCTCATGATACGCAACAACCACACAAAAGTAATTTCTAACTTCTAAGCTGGTCTATTTATTCATTTTAAATACTTAATAATTTTATCAACAGCGTTTTCTAGATTTTTCTTGATTTCATGTTCCCAAATCCGCAAAACCTTCCAGCCCTCTCTTCTCAGCTTGGCTCGATTTTTTCTATCGCGTTTTATATTATTCTCAATCTTTTTCAGCCAGTATTTTTTCGGTAGGCGTTTTTTGTTTTTTGCAAAATTATATCCGTGCCAAAAGTCACCGTCAATAAAAATTGCAATCTTTTTTCGTGGCAATGTAATGTCTGGATTGCCCGTAGCCTTATTATAGTGCTTCTGGAAATAAATGCCTCTTTTTCTAATCTCTCTGAAAATGACCTTTTCTATGCCCGTATTCTCAGATCGTATACTGGACATTATCTCGCTCCTTTTCTTTTTTGTAAAAACATCCATATGGCTGTGGATAACTTAGCTATACCCATTTCAGTATTTTTTCGGTATAATTAAGGCACCACCTAAATTATAAGAAAAAAACCATGCCCACAATTACAAAAAAACAAAAACAAATCCTTGATTACATAAAACACTATATTAAGAAAAACGGGGTTTCCCCAACACTTAATGAAATAAGAGACCACCTCAAGCTCAATGCCCTATCTGGAGTCTACCAGCACATTGAATCTTTGGTCAAGAAGGGATTTTTGAAAAAAAATGAGGGTGCCGCAAGAGGCTTGGAGCTTTTAGTTGGCTCGCCTGATACTCTCGAAATTCCGGTTTTAGGGAATATAGCCGCAGGCCAGCCAATTGAAGCGATAGAATCGCCGGAAGAAACAATCTCTATAAGCAGAAATGAAGTATCTCGGAACGGAAACTATTATGCATTGCGGGTTATCGGAAACAGCATGGTTGATGATGGAATTTTTGATGGAGACACGGTCATAATTAAACAGCAACCAACTGCTGAAAACGGACAGACTGTCGTAGCAATTATTGATGACAATTCAGCAACTCTTAAAAAAATTTACCGAGAAAAAAACGGCTTTCGACTGCAACCGGCAAACCAGGGAATGTTACCTATTTTTAGACAGGAAGTCGAAATTAGGGGCGTTGTAAAAAAAATAATAAGAAATTTTGGAGCCGGCAATGTAAACAGAAAGATTAAGGATACTGTATTCCGTCTTGCTGAATTATTTTGCGGCCCCGGCGGCTTGGCATTAGGAGCCATTTCTGCTACAGCATCCGACCGAAATGGCAAACGGTACGGGGTAAAATCAGTTTGGGCCAACGACATTGACAGAGCGACATGCGAGACTTATGCCCGAAACATCCATATGGGTGATTTGTCTTCTGTTTTCTGCGGTCCGGTCGAGAAGGTAAATTTTAAACAGGTGCCAAAATTTGATGCTTTGGCTTTCGGCTTCCCATGCAATGACTTCAGCATCGTAGGAAAACAAAAGGGATTTAACGGAAAATTCGGTCCCCTATATACATACGGATTAAAGGCAATAAAAATACATAACCCAAGGTGGTTTATGGCTGAGAATGTTAGCGGCTTGCAAAGCGCCAACGAAGGCATGGCTTTCCAAAAAATATTAAAGGGCTTGGAAAATGCAGGCAAGGGGTACAGGCTGACAACTCATCTTTATAAATTTGAAGAATACGGCGTTCCCCAATATAGGCACAGGGTCGTTATTATCGGAATAAGGAAAGACTTAAACCTAGAATTTAAAGTTCCTGCTCCAACTACTTCCGACAGGCATATTTCTGTTAAGGAGGTTTTCGAAAATCCTCCCATTGCTCAAAGCGCCGCAAACAACGAATTTACGAAACAATCAGAAACAGTAACAGAGAGGTTGCGGCATATTCCCGCTGGAAAAAATGTTTGGTATGATGGGTTGCCAAAACACCTGCAATTAAATGTAAAAGGTGCAAGAATGAGCCAGATATATAAACGTCTTCATCCAGACAAGCCTTCCTACACTATAACTGGCAGCGGAGGAGGAGGCACGCATGGATATCATTGGAAAGAAAACAGGGCCCTCACGAATAGGGAAAGAGCAAGAATACAAACATTTCCAGATGATTTCATTTTCGAAGGTTCAAAGGAAGATGTAAGAAAGCAAATCGGAATGGCAGTGCCGCCAAGAGCCGCGAGAATAATCATAGAAGCAGTTCTTAAAACCTTCGCTAGAATACCCTACAAATGGATCGAGCCTAAAATTTCCGCAAGCAGTTTGAAATAATAATTTTCTAGATTTTTTTAACTAGGTCTTCCCAGTCCTTTTGACTATCCCTAAGCTCTCCTGAGGCCTTCACATATCTTTGTCCATCAAATTTCTGCCCTGGAATTTCAGTAACCAAATCAAGTTCGGTATATAGGCACCAGCCGACTACTTCGCATGATAAGTCGATAAAATCAGGCATGCTATTTTTGTATGTATTGTAATGAGGTTCATTTCGGACCAATGCCTGGACCGCTTCCTTTGCAACCCGCAACAAATGATCGTCAGGTATTTCAGGCCTGCAAAATATATAGATATCAGATCTTCTGTCATCACGCGAAATTTCGTTTTCACCTAAAACAAGAAAGACATTTTTGGGTTTTGATGATTTTATTCCAACTCCTATTTTTGGTTGCCTGACTAAGCCATTAACATTAACGCCTATGATATCCTGTGGAACAATTTCGTCATGGATCTGAAAGTCAAGTTCTATGTCAATATTAAATTTTTCCTTGATAAATTTTTTTACGGCAACCTCTCCTAATTGCCCCTTTACCCAATTCGTAATTTTTTGACCGAACTCCCTTTGCCTTCCTGTTCCGAAATCAGACGTCACATAACTGCGAAAATGCTGAGCAAGGGCAAAATCAAGACATAGAGCGTAATCATCTTTTGTAAGCTGGACGGTTTTCCAACTCCTCTTGTCCATCCATTTTTGAAGAATATCTTGGTCAAAATAATACCGCCCACCAGCCCGTCTCTCAAGACAATTAAATTCTTTTGCAATCAAATAATTATCAAATGCTTTTTTATCCAACCCAGTAAACTCAATCGCTTCATTTTTTGACAACTTGTTTCCCATATCAGTAAAAATAAAAAATTAAGCCCTTTGCTACGTAACTTGCTACGTAGCATATTACTTACTAGCCACAATGATAAACGCAATGACTAAAAATAAAATCAACCAGAGTAGTATGAATCCAAAAAGCTGGAGGGCGTCTTTTTTCTTGCCGTCCAGATACAGCATCACGGGTCTCCCCAAAATCAAAGCTCCCGAAATTGCAGCGGAAATGACGAAGAGCAGAAGGAAAGCGATCGGAGCAATGATGACGGGATCGGGTTTTGAGCCGAACAGTTTCTGAATACCAAACATTAGGAGCGCGACTAGAGTTATGTAGACCCCCTCGCCCAGCGCCAAAAGAAAAGAAAGTTTGATGATTTTTTTGTCCATATTGTTGCTTAAATTATTACTCAGTAAGACCAGTTGATCTTGCCTTAATTCTACGCCCAAACCGCCTAAAAATCAAAAATAAAGGCAGGATTATAATTATCCTGCCTTTTTTATCAACATTAGTTGATACTTCCTTAAAACGAACTGAAATGAATATTCGGGATGATATTTGACTGCACCGACCAGTTCTTCATTATCGTTTCTTCGTTGAGAGCAAGTCCGGCCAGCTTTTTCATGTTAATCTCAACGGTCATCAGCGTCATTGCCCGGTCACTGGTAGAAGTGCTGGAGCTGTAACTCCCAATATATCTGGTTGTCACCCGGACTCCATGATTCACATTAATCTGGATTTTGTTTATATTTGGGACCTTCGCCTCCATCATGACACCTCTTATGATTTGAGCGCAGCGCATCTGGGCCATTTCGGTGAGCAACGAATGATTATAGTATTGCCCTCTGACAACCGGGCTGGTGTTGGTGTAAAGTTCATTATTCAGAAGATGTGCCGATATGAGCAGGCGAATATCTTCTTGCGACCCATAGGCTTTAATAGAAATATTTGTCGCACTGGGAACAGCGATGCTTACAGCCCGATAAATGGCCTGCTCTTGCTGAGGCGGCAGGTTGTATCTGCCTCCACAACCGATCGCATAAACAAGAAAAAATAATAGTAACCCAGAAAGACAACTCTTCTTTTCCATCTTTTCCTCCTCTTTTGATAGTTAATAAGGGTTTATAAAAATTTAAAAAACAATCCCCACCTGAATAGATTATTATATCTAGAAATATTTTTTTGTCAATTTTTTCTATCCCTACGCCCAAATCAGCTAAAAATCAAAAAATCGAGGCTGTGTCTCGATTTTTGATATAAAATTATTTTAGCATTTTTACCACCAAACCAGTCATCAGATCTTTCTTCTTTGGATTGCTCTCGGCAATCAAAAGCGTGATAGCTGTAAGCGCATTTGGATTGATATTTCTCATTGTTTTTAATTTTGTCTTGCGTAAAAACCAAAGAAACGCAAAAGCACCACTGCGTTTGTTGCCATCAGAGAACGGGTGATTCTTGACCATAAAATAAAGCAGGTGCGCCGCTTTCTCTTCTATGCTTGCATAAAGCGGCTTACCGCCAAAAGATTGCATTACGTTGCCTACAATTCCCTCCACGTTCCCTCGCGCGCGCTCCTGCGCGAAAAGGTCGCTGGCCTCACCTCTTCTCATCAGCTCATTTCGCAAATTTCCGATGGCGTTAGTTAATTCTTCGCCTGTAAGCCGTATGTCCTTTTTGGTTGCGCCAATCGGCTTGAGTGTCTCTTTGTCGTATGCGTCAAGTGATACCCATGTGCTTGAAAACTCTTTTATGAGTTCCAATATCGTTTTCGGATCCAGCGCAACATGTTCAGGTAATAGCGTTTGCACATCCGTGACGGCCTTCATAAAAGCATCATAGTTTTTCGCGATTTGCTTGCGGTTAACGGTGTAGCCCTTGGTAATATGCTCTTTAAGTATTCTGGTAGCCCATTTACGAAATTCAATGGCTACCCTTGAGTTAGCTCTGTAACCTACAGCCAAAATAATGTCCAGCGAATAAAAAACCACGGGCTTGTCTGAATTTGCAATATGCATTTTTTGCATATTGCTTTTTTTCTCCGCCTCGCCATCTTTAAAAATATTATTTATATGCCTGGACACTACAGATTGGTCCACACCGAAAAGATCCACTATTTGAGCCTGTGTTCCCCAGATAGTTTCCTTTTTAAAATCACCCCGGAGCTCAATTGCTCCGGTTTTTGATTGAAATATAACAATCTCTTTTTTAATTTTTTTCATAAATTTATTATTTTCCATTGACCTTTTCTTAAGGATTATAGTGATATTATATCACTACTATAACCTTCGTCAATCCCCCGCCTATGCACACTTGTTTCGTTGGATTTTTTGTCCGCCATGTACTTATTTTCAAAATCATTCGTATGAGTCTATCAGGATCTCTGAATAATTGTCCGGGTTGTGGTAACCGTCCTTGGTCGGATCATAAGCAGAAAGAGGCAGAGTGTAGCTTTGCCCGGTGGCAGGCGAAACCAGATCTGATTCCACGCCCATAATGGCATCGCTGAAATTATGCGAAGCGCGATCCTGGACATTATTGCGATATTCCCAAGCTTCCATCAAGGGGCTCGAATCATTCGCCAGATCAGCCGCAGTCGGCAGCTTGACCATATCCGCGCCTCCGACTTTTGAAGGATTGGTTATTGTTGCGCTTAAAGCCACCCTTTCCAGAAGCGGAGCCCACTTGTCCCATTTGTCCGGCGTTGTCTGAAAACCTTTAAAAACAGCGACATATTGCCCCTGGCCGTTGATAACGCCGGCATCAGCTTTAATTTTGAGAGATGTCGCATCTTTTTTGCAAGTAAAAATTTTTGTCTTTTCTTTCCAAATATATCCGGGAGCGGAGGGATTGGTAATCGTCCCTTCTTTAGATTCTGAAATATATTTAATATCTGTCAAACCGCCCATGCCGGCTATTTTTTCAATAAAAGCGTCGGGGCTGCTTTTGCCCGGCCAGCCCGAAACGGCAATCAGGGCCACGCCCATATTGCTGTCTTCGGGATTAGCAATATTGATTCCGCTGATGCTTTCATCTACTCTCCAGCCCTCGGGAATCTTGGCGGAATAAATTTGTCCGTTGTAGGCAACCAGCTTTAGCGAAGAATTGACATAATTTTCAGATGATAATTCCGATCCGGCCACAGAGGATTTTTCTGCCTCCTCCCTTGCGGTACATTTTTTCCCGTTGAAACATTTGTCCTTGCCACAGCCGCAGAATTTCACTTCCTGGCTGTATTCAGGCGCGCAACCGCAGGCCCCGATGGCGCAATTGTCCGGAAAATCTTGTGTTGACTGACAGCAGGACGCGGCAGTAACAGTGCCTCCCGAATCCAGGCAGGCCCGTTCCTGACTGGATGGCGTTTCAATATCCGCCGTTTTTTTGTTTTCCGCCGGTATTTTTGTTTTTGAAAACTGAACTGCCATCCAGGCGGCCGTGCCGGCGATAATTATTGCAATAACTGCCAAATAAATTTTTTTCATAAATTTATTTTTTCCACATTTTTATCTACCCCTATCCTACGCCAAAAACGGATTTTGGACAAGAAAAAAGGGAGCGTGCTACAATTGCTCCCCTCATAAAGACTGATTAATTTCTTAAACTCTCGATTGACCTCCTGGCAATCGGCACCATCTCTTTAAAGTTTTTGCTCATATACCAGCCAATGGGTTTTTTCGTAAGATCGTAATAGGCATGATACAGACTTGAACCTAAAACCTCGTAATCCCTCGGCCTCATTGATCTCCAGCCCCGCCTCCCTTCAAAAAAGATACAGAGCATCGCGCAATAATCAGCCCCCTCCCTTATGATCAGCGGATTATTTTCTCCGAAGCCTTGAATGAAATAGTCTACCGCATAATACGACCTCGGGACCCTGGCTGTTATTTCGGCCATCATTTTCGCCAAATAGAGACTGCATTGGAACAGATCATTGCGAATAATTTTTTCCTTGAGAAGAATTGCGCAAATTTTCGCTTCCATCAGATCTTTAAAGCTCCCTCGCATGTGATAAATTCCATTGCGCACTTCTCCAAAAACTTCTTTTTGAAGTTTGACAGCCTGCCCGAGAAGCTGATTAATATCTTTTCCTGGTAGATTCTCTTCTCTTCTCAAACTTTTTAATACAAAAGGAACAATTTCGCCCATACCGCCTCCTTTCTGATATACTCCCATCCTACGCCAAAAAGGCTCGGAAATCAAACGGAAATAAAAAAGGACGGGAAGTGCAAATACAACTTTTCCCGTCCTCTGCTCCTCCTGTTCCGATTTAGCGAATCGGCACAAGAGGTATGCTTCTGATAAAATCTCTCCGCTCACTCTCGCTGAGGGGAGTACGAAACTCGCGTTCGAGTTTCGGTTTGACTTTTGGTTTGCCCGAACAACTCAGCCCCATGGCAATCTGCCATGAGCGCTTCACCTTTCTAAATTGCTGCCACATTTCAGTCCGTTTCTCCTCAAAAGCTATGAGCGCCGCTTCCGGTGAAGAAAGCTCACCAGCCGGGATACTGTCCGTATCAAAAAGTGTTTTTTCGACATAGTATCCGCCTCCGATCATCATTTGTTCATGCACCCTATCTCCAAGATCGGCCGAATCCCCGAAATCAAGGACAAACAGTCTCCCTTCAGGGTACTTATCCAATGACTTGCTTCTTCTTGGCATAAAAGCCCTCCTTTTAAATTGAAATATAGAGAACAGATTTTAACTAAATATTGTAGCAAATAAAATGACTCTTGTCAAGCCCGAGATACGGTTCGAAAAGATCGCTTTATAAATTCCGTCTTTTGCGGAACAAAACGCCGATGGTTTTGAGACAAATTTGGATGTCCAGCCACAATGACCAATTTTCAATGTAATATAGATCCAGTTTATATTCGTCTTCAAAATCCAGATCCGAACGCCCCGCCACTTGCGCCATGCCGGTTATGCCCGGTTTGATAGTCAAAAGCCGGCGGTGGTAGTCCATGTATTTTTCCACTTCCCTTTTTTGGTGCGGGCGCGGACCGACCATACTCATCGAACCCAAAAGCACATTGAAAAATTGCGGCAATTCATCGATGGAATATTTTTCAATAAATTTTCCAACCTTGGTTTTTCGCGGATCGTCTTTTATTTTGTAGAGCGGGCCCCTACGTACGCTCTGAGTTTCGATCAATTTCTCTTCCAGTTTTACCGCCTGCTGAAGCGTCGGATTTTCTTTTGTTACGCAACACTCCCACTTCATATAGCGGAATTTAAAAACATTGAATTTTTTTCCATCATTACCGATCCGTTCGTTTTTATAGATAATCGGTCCCCGGCTCTCCAGCCAGATGGCTGCGGCCGTAATCAGTGTGATTGGCGAGGTTATAATTATGCCAAAAATAGAAGCAACAATATCAAAAATTCTTTTGAGGATCCGGCCCCAGCCGTCCAGGGGAGTATTTCTGACTTCAATGAAGGGCTCGCCCTTCAGCACGCCGATGCTAAAATGGCTGGTCTGCAAAGTCGTGGGAATGAATTTGAAGGTGATATTGTGAATCGCGCAATAATCAATCAGTTTTTCCTGTTCATCATCAGTTATATCTGGCTCACACAAAATGATCTCATCCACACCCATTTTTTCTCTGATATTATTGATGACTTTTAGGTGCGCGGTGCCGATCTGCTCAACGATTTTAAAACCTAAATTTTTATCGCGCGCGATCAAATCGCCGATCGTGTTCAACTTGCCGTTACTGCCGATCAGCAAAAGCTTATGCACTCCGATGCCACGGCTCCTGAGCAGCCATTTCTGGATCAGTTGGATGAGATAGCGCGCAATCACAACATAGGTTGTGGCCAACATCCAAGCCGCCAAAATAATAAAGCGGGAAGAAAACCATTCCCGTTTCAAAAATATTGCCACAATAATGATGACCAGCCCGATGGAAGTTGCGGTAAAAACCTTGAGGGCCTCTTTCCAAAACTTTCTCGTTGATCGGATGTCATACAAACCCTCAATGGCATAAATCGCGATGAAAACAGGAATTACCAGAGCCACAATTTTTATATAACTATCCAGCGGATAATTATATAACTTGGGCTGCAACGCTAAAACTTCTGGCACGTTGCGAATTGAAAAAGCCGACAAAGCGGCTAGGAAGATCATTATGATATCGACGGGAACTTGTATGGCGCTGAAAAATAATTCGGATCGTTTCATAAAAAGTTTATTGAACCCAAAATTTATCAAAGTAAGTCTATAAGCCGGATTTTGTATCCCGATATTATATCGGGATGACAATTATTTATCTGGGATTATTATTGCTAATAACCTCAAGCGGCACTTCTAACCCCTACTATAGTATAGGACTAGACACGACCTTGCATTGGGGTAAGGATTTAGCCGTTTCATTTCTGCGTTACCGCAGAATTATTCCATCGGATGATGGAACGCGTGGCCTTTCGGCCTTGCCGTCACTGTTCGCACCTCATAAGTTTCCTTAGACGGGAGTTACCCGCTACCTTTTTCCCCACCGAAGAGCGGGGACAATGTCCGGACTTTCCTCCAGTCATCTGAGAGATGACCAGCAATTGTCCAACTTGCTTTGATAAATCTTGAGTTTAATTTCACAAACAACACTTATTACAGTATATCAAAAAACACCTTTTGTCAAACCAAAGCGCCTATTAATGGCTGATTCAAGCCATTTTGGTGTAAAAAACTGATTGAAGCATGCGTGGCCAGCGATGCCCTGCTAATATAATTTTACAAAATATTCCTTTTCAAGTAATTCGGGATATTTTTCCAAGAATACAGACCATAAATATTGCTGGCTTTTGTAAGCTTGAACAGCCAGCTTCTTTTTCGCCAATTCAATTTCATTAAGCCTTGTTTCAACACTTATATCTGCTTCCGATACTCCTATCAATGGCAAGCTGTATTTTTCTATTATGCTTTTGGTAATTGTGGCCCCAAAAACATGAGGCCTTCTCTCTCTGGGCAAGGTTTTAATATATCTAAGAAATAATTTAGTCAGAGCTGTGTGATCCGGATGATCAGTTATGCCGTTTGGATGCAAAATATACATTTTATCAGGCATGATTGAATTCAGGGCCCTTTCTGCCAGCCCAGCTATTTTCTGCGCATTCTTACTAATTTTCATATCCTCTATTTCCCAAAAAATAATTTCGCAAGCGCCCAGTATTCTCATGGCTTCTTCGGCTTCTCCTTTCCTCATTTCTGACAATTTTGGATCAGGCCTCCGCAAAATAGACAGCAATTTTATAGTAAGCTTTTGCACAAAAAATAAAACGGGCAATTTGCCCATAAGCCTGAACATAAAATAAAAAAGAGCGCGCGAACGCTTTTCTGAATTGCCACTTCTCTCTCCATTGCTGGCGCATATCAAAAAAACTTTATCCCCGGCATCAATGTGCCGCGCAATTGTTCCGCCCATAAAAACAGCTTCGTCATCCGGATGGGGAAATAAGAAAATAACGTTACTCATTTTTTTTCATCCACAAATATAATCCCGAACTCCAGGCAAAGGTTGCCGCGCTTTTCCAGAACCAGCCACGATAGGGTTTGCCATCTGGCGCGTAAATTTCATAGACTTTCTGGAATTCTTCTATTTTTTGGGTGATTTTATTTTTAATTTTCTCGGCCTCACCGGTCTCTCCAATCTTTTTCAAGGCCATCGCGTAAACACACCCCAGCCAGAGCCAGCTGGCATAATTGTTTTGATAGCCAGGAGTGCCGATCAAATACATGCGCAAAGCCACTCGCCACCAAGGATAATTCGGGAAATTAGTTTTCATCGGAATTTCATCCATTTTCCATTTTTGAATCGCCTGGATTATTTTTTCTGCTTTTTCTTTGTTCGCGATGCCCCAATAAATTGCCAGGATGTTTCCTTCCGTGGAAAAATAAGCATATTTTTTCCTGCCGCATATCCAGTCGATGTAATATTCTCCGTTCCAAAAAACTTTATTGATATTTTCTTTTAAGTCTTGCGCTGCCTGAAAATATTTCTTACTCAACTCGCTTTTATTTAAAATCTCGCAAATTTTCGCGAAAGCGCGCAGTGCGTCAAAATATAAAACATTCGTATACAAAACCGCGCCTCTTTTGACAATGACGTCCATCCAATTGGCAAAAATATTTTCTTGCAAAAATTTATTCTTTTCAAATCGCGCTGCCCAAATCATCGCACTCTGAATTTTTTCGAAGTTCTGGCTGAGAAATACCTGGTCTTCTGTCTTTTTGAAATATTTAAAGCAAGTAATGACAAAAAGCAAATTTGGATCCAGCGCAGGAAAAATATACGCGCCTTTATATTCCAGTTTTAGTTTTTTTCTTCTAACCTTGATGCCGGCGTATTCCAACGGCACAAAAAAACGGTCCAGTCTTCGGGGGATCTGGCCGTTTTTCTTTTGGTACTTTATAAATAGCTCGAGATTTGATTTCACCTGCGCCTCTTCCCCGATTTCCAAAGCGCCCCAAGACGCAAAGAAAGAATCGCGCGCCCAAATATCCTCGAAATGATCGGCGCTGGCCACGATTCCACCATCTTGGAAACAGGCTAGTAAATCGCTTTTGGCAATTTCATACGCGCTTTTCATTGTCTTTTATGCTAAGCTTTTTAAATTTTCTTCCAATTCTTTCTGAATTTCCAATTTCTGCTTGTATTCATCCAGCCTCGCGTTGGTCGCGTTGATGATGTCGACATTGGCTTTGCTCAAAAAGTTTTCATTTTGGCTGAGCGCCTCAGTCTTCGCAATCAGATTCTCCAAATTTTTAATTTCTTTGCCGAGCGCTTCCCGCTCCTTTTTCACATCGATTGTTTTCGCGATATCCAGGGAAAGCTTCACTCCCTTGCTGGAAATTCGAAGCATTTTTTCTTTGGATCTTCCGATTACAATTTTGATCCGGCTTAATTTTTCAATTACTCCCTGTTCGGCAATGTCTTTGGTGTAGGCTTCAATTTTTCGCGCCGAATCAATGTGATAGCTGGCGCGGATATTTCTTATCTTGATGATCAATTCTTGGAGCACGGCAAAACTTCCCGCGGCTTTCGCGTCAATCATCTTTTTTTCCACCTTCGGCCACTGCGCCATCATTAAAACTTTTTTATCTTTTTCAAAAATCCCCCAGATTTTTTCCGTCACAAACGGCATGAACGGGTGCCATAATTTGAGAAGTTCATGCAAAACATGGCCGAGCACCTTTTCATTTTTTTCAATCTTATTGGTTTCGATGTACCACGCCGCCAGTTGATCCCAAGTGAAGCGCCGCAGCCTTGTCTGTGAGAGAGAAATTTCCCGATTATCCATAAAACCGCTGACTGCCGCTTTGGTTTCTTCCAGCTCGCTCACGATCCATTTGTCCGCCAAGGATTTTAAATCTTTTTTGCTAATCTTTTCAACCAGTTTGAATTTACTGCTGGATTGCAGGGCATAACGATAAATATTCCAGAGTTTGGTTACAAAATTGCGGAAACCTTCGATTTTCTCTTCATATAAGCGCGAATCCTGCCCGGGCGATACATCCATCACCAGACTCAAGCGCACCGCGTCCGCGCCATATTTTTTGATCATTTCCAATGGATCGATGCCATTGCCTTTCGACTTGGACATTTTTTTGCCTTCTTTGTCGCGGATCAAACCGGTAAAATATAGATTTTTGAACGGAATCTTGCCAGTTCGATAGAGGCTTAGCATTATCATCCGCGCCGACCAGAAAAACAAAATGTCCCAGCCCATAATCATCATGTCGGTCGGATAAAAATTTTGATAATCCTTGCCCTTTGGAAAGCCCAGCGTTGAATAGGCCCATTGTCCGGAAGAAAACCAAGTGTCAAAAACATTTTCATCTTGCGTCCAACCCTCGCCCTTGGGCGCGTCTAACCCGACATATATTTCTTTGCCTCTGTACCAAACTGGGAAACGGTGCCCCCACCAAGTTTGGCGCGAGATACACCAGTCATGAAGGCCAGAGAGCCATTGCGTCATTACCTTTTGAAAGTTTTCCGGATAAAAATTTATTTTCCCGGATTTGATCGCTTCGAGAGCTTCTTTTTTCAGCGAATATTTTTCCGCGTCCACTGAAATAAACCATTGCTCGGAAATCAGAGGTTCGATCGTCGTTTTACAGCGCTCACAGATGGAGATATTACTCTTGATCGCTTCTTCTTTTTCGAGAAGGCCCAGCTTTTTCAAATCGTTCAAAATATTTTCTCTGGCCTGCAATACGCCTTGCCCCCTGTATTTTCCACCCGCCAGCGTTATCTCGGCCTGCTCGTCGATAACCTGAATTGACTCCAGATCATGATCTTGGCCGATCTGCCAGTCCAACGGATCGTGGGCCGGAGTGATTTTGACCGCTCCGGTGCCGAAGTCCTTATCAATCCTTTTGTCAAAAATTATCGGCAGTTCCTTATTTTTCAAAGGCAATATGACATGCCGCCCGATATATTTGAAATATCTTTTATCTTCCGGGTTGACCGCCACCGCCGTATCCCCCAGCATCGTTTCTGGACGGGTTGTCGCCACCGTGATAAATTCATCGGAATTTTTGACCGGATATTTGATGTAATAGAATTTCGCATCCCGTTCGGCGTGCAACACTTCCAGATCACTCAGAGCCGTCCCGCAACGCGGACACCAGTTGATTATCCGCTTGCCTTTATAAACCATGCCGTCCTGATACATCCGCACAAATGTTTCCATCGCGATTTTGGAAACATCGCCGTCAAGCGTAAATTTTTCCCGCGACCAATCGGCGCTGATGCCGATTTTCTTCTCTTGCGCGCGCATATAATCGGCGCGATCGATGCAAAAAGCGTACACTTCTTTGAAAAATGCCTCTCTTCCTAAATCTTGCCGAGTGAGCCCCCGCTCTTTTTTTATTTTGTGTTCATAGACGACCTGCGTCGGAATTCCCGCGTGATCCTTACCGGGCAGAAGCAAAACTTTTTTACCTTTCATCCGCTCGTAGCGACCGAAAATATCCATAACGGTATAGCCGCTGGCATGGCCCAGGTGGAGTTCCCCATTGGCATTAGGCGGCGGCAGAACGTTGCAATATTTCTGTTTGGCCCTGATTTTGTCCGGATTGAAAAAACCGCTCTTTTCCCAGAGGGCATAAATTTTCTCCTCGTCCGTTTGGAAATTAAATTGTTTGGGAATTTCCTGCATAAATTAGCCCTTTCTAACCACAACCCCCGGTCTTTTCTCTAAAGAAGATACTATATCAACCATAACTCCGTCAACTTCTTTGCTTTCCAGCGTCCGATCAGCGCCAAACTTAATATGAAAAGCAAAACTGTTTTTGTTTTCTTTTTGGAAAATATCAAACAATTCAATTTCCTGAACCAATGCTCCGCCGCTTTTTTGAATGTCTTTCATAATATCAGAAACCTTGATTTTATCTTGAGCCATCAAAGAGATGTCGCGGATGATCACCGGATATTTTGAAATAGCCTTATAAGTTCTCACCGGGGTCGCGTTTTTTTGCAAAACCGCGAGATCAAATTCAAAACATGCAATTCTTTTCTGGATGTCAAAATCTTGCAACACCTGTGGGTTAATTTCTCCGACGCGCCCAATTGTCTTTTGGTTCACTTTTATTTCCGCACTTCGCCCAGCGTGCCACAGATCATTGGCGACTGATTTGGCTTCAAAATAGTAATTCTCAACTCCCAGATTTTTTAGTAATGCATCGACATATCCCTTGGCGTCATAAAAAACTCCACTCTTCTGATTTTCAATGGTTATTGCTCCTGCCAGTATCTTTTTTTCATCCGGCAAAGATTCACTGCTCTTTTCATACACCCGCCCGTTTTCAAAAATACAAAAATCTTTGAAGTGTTTCAAGTTTTCCCTGATATTTTTTAAAAGACAGGGAATTAGGCTCGTTCGCAAGAGCGCTTGATCAGGATTCAGCGGATTTTCCAGTTTCAAATGCTTGGCAGTTTCTAGGCGCGCGCTTTCCGCATCCCGTTCGCCGTAAAAAGAATAATTATAGACTTCTGAAAACCCGCAGCTAACTAAAATATTTTTTATTTTCCGCTCAAATAGTCTTTGCACATTAACTTCCGCGGCCTTGAGATCCACTTTTGGCGCTTGCGATTCCACTTTTTCATAGCCGTAAATCCGGCCAATTTCTTCTATCAAATCTTCCTGCGTTTTCAAATCAATTCGAAAGGTTGGAATTTCCACCGCAATAATTTTGCCCGAACCGATTACTTTTAGGCCCAAAGAAGTTAATATTTTTTTCACCGCGGCCACCGGCACATTTTCACCCAATAATTTATTTGCGTAGCTGAGATCCAATTTTATTTTCCAATCTTTAACTTTTGCCGGATATACATCCGTAATTTCTTGTGTTTTCCCGCCCATCATTTCGATAATCTCAAGTACGCGCGCAATCGCCAACTCAGTCAGATTCGGATCAAGCTCTTTTTCATAGCGCAAAGCGGCGTCGGTCAACAGATTGTGCCGCATGCGCGTTTTTCTGACACTCGCAAAATCAAAATTGGCCGATTCCATAATGACTGTTTTTGTATTTTCACTTATCCCACTTTCGAGTCCGCCCATTACACCCGCAATTGCCAATGCTTTTTCGTTGTCAGCGATAACTAAATCATCTTCGGTTAATATCTTTTCAGTTTCATCCAGGAGCTTTATTTTTTCTCCTTTTTTTGCTGATCGGACTACGATCTGGCCATTTCTCACTTTTTCAAAATCAAATGCATGCATTGGTTGCCCCAGTTCCAACATGACAAAATTAGTCGCATCCACAACATTATTGATCGGATTTACGCCTAATTTTTTCAATTGAATTTTAGCCCACGCCGGTGATTCTTTGATTTCAATATTTTCCATAATCGCGCCAATATACCGCGGACAAAGTTTTTTGTTTTTTATTTCGACATTGAGTTGTCTGCCTTTTTTATTCGGCAATTTTTTAAATTTATATTTCAGCTCTCGCCCTTCGAGCGCCGAGATTTCCCGCGCCATGCCGATGTGTGACAGTGCGTCATGTCCGCGATCCGGCAAAACTTTAATCTCCAAAATTGAATCAACGAGGCCCAAAACTTCCGAGACTGCGTTTCCAATTTTGGCCTCCGCGTCCATAATTATAATTCCTTTATGATCTTTGCCCAATCCTATTTCATCTTCAGCGCAAAGCATCCCGAACGATTTTTCTCCGCGAATTTCGGTTTCTTTGATTTCAAAATTTCCTGGCAATTTCGTACCAACCAAAGCCACAGGCACTTTGTCCCCGACTTTTATATTTGAAGCCCCGCAAACGATACTTAGTTTTTTATCACCAACATCAACTAGAGTTAATTGCAGCTTATCCGCGTTTGGATGCTTATTGATTTCCAGAATTTTTCCCACCACTACCCCATCCAGCTTATTTTCCACCTTTTCAACGCTCTCCACCTCAAACGCTTTCATAGTCAAAAGCTCCGCCAATTGTTCTGGCGATTTTTTTGTGCCTGATAATTCTTTTAGCCAATTATATGAATATTTCATATTAGAATTGTTTTATAAACCTCAAATCTCCGCTGTGGAACAGATTCACATGATCAATTTTATACTTCATCATTGCGAGTCTTTCGAGCCCAAATCCCCAAGCAAAACCTTGATATTTATTCCGCTGATAGCCTGCCGCCACGAAAACATTTTGATTGACCATGCCCGCGCCACCCAACTCAATCCAACCAGCATTTTTACAGCCACTGCAGCCTTTTCCGCCACACATCGTGCAGCTGATATCAAATTCAAAACTTGGCTCGGTAAAAGGAAAGTAGCTTGGCCGCAAACGCACCGTTACTTTTTCATGGAACAGTTTGGTAAAAAATTCTTCCGCCACAAACTTCAAGTGTCCAACATTCATATCCTCTCCCGCCATCAAAGCTTCGAACTGATAAAAGGTATGTTCATGCGTAGAATCTGTTGCTTCTCTTCTAAAGCATTTGCCCGGCGCAATGATGCGCAGGGGCGGTTTGTGCTTTTGCATATATCGAACCTGCACAGCAGACGTTTGCGTTCGCAATGCCACACGTTCTTTTTTGCCAGCGTTATCAACCCAAAATGTATCCTGCATATCGCGCGCGCTGTGATTGGCTGGCATATTCAGTGCGTCAAAATTGTAAAATTCTGTTTCTACTTCGGGTCCGTCCGCAATCTCAAAACCCATGCCTGTAAAAATATCCTCAATTTCATTTTGGATCAAAGTGGCTGGATGCAAATGTCCTTGTTCAATCTTTCTTCCCGGAATTGTGACGTCTATCCTTTCCGCTTCCACATCAAAGCTTCCCTCCCTAATTTTTCTTTCTGCTTGGGCAAAAGCTTTGTCCATTTCATTTTTGGCAACATTTGCCAAGGGACCAATGGTCTTCTTCTCTTCAGCCGACAAATCCTTGAGTCCTTTCAAGACCTCATTCAATTCGCTTTTGCGGCCCAGATATTTCACGCGCAAAGACTCAAGCTCTTCGCTTGATTTCGCGTTCTTGATTGCTTGAAAAGCGGACGTTTTTATACTTAAAATTTTCTGCTCTAGCATATTGTTATTGTATATTAAAGCCCGAATTTGGTCAAAAAAAATAAGGTGTGAAAATCCACACCCTTTTGATATTATATCCCTCTTCTTCTTGCATGTTTTAATGTTATTCTTTTCATGTGTCTCAAGTGAGTGCATATTCTTCCAATCACAGCCACCCACTTCTTGGTTCTGAACAGTTCAGCTTGATTAAAGGCGTCTTCTGCCATTTCAATATCTGCATCAATCTTCGCAAATCTCCTGCGTTTATGAAATAATTTATTGATCGCTCTCAATTTTTTTTTAAAGAACCCCATCATTACTCCTTTCAAAAAACCAGCTATGATTAGCTGATTTTTATAAGAAATTTATTTTTGAGAAACCCAGCTTCCCGATCTTGACAGTCTTGCCATCAAAATTTTTATCCAAAATAGTTTTTGAATCGATTATTTTTTCGCCGTCAATTTCCACTCCGCCTTGTTCGATTTTTCGGCGCGCGTCACTCTTACTAGTTGCGTTTCCAGAAAGAACTACAAAATCCACCAACCCTATGGTTTCTGTATCAATTTTTATTTCTGGAATATCTTCCGGCGTTTCTCTTTTGGAAAAAGTATTAATGAAATATTCCTGAGCCTTCTTGGCTTTCTCTTCACCATGATTAATTTTCGTTATTTCAAAAGCCAGCCGCAATTTGGCGTCACGCGGATTTTCTTTCGGATTAATTTCTTTTATTTCTTCCATTGAAACATTGGTGCAAAGCTCAAAGCCGGGCCCGATCAGCCCATCTGACCAAGCCATAACCTGGCCGAACATATTTTCCGGTGTTTCATCGAGATTTACCACATTGCCTTCGGTTTTTCCCATTTTCTTTCCGCTCTCATCAGCCAGCAGTTTCATCGTCAAAACAAATTTTTCTTTCCCCTTGACCGCCTTCATCAAGTCGCGTCCGCAAAGCATATTGAACGTTTGATCATTGCCTCCAATTTCCAAATCAACATCCATCACTACGCTGTCATGCGCCTGAGCTAAGGGATATAAAAATTCATGAAGATAAATAGGTTTCTCTTCTTTGATTCTTTTATCAAACATATCCCGATTAAGCATCTGTTGCACCGTGAAGTTTGAAGACAATTCGATCAAGTCTTTGAAGGTAAGTTTGTCGCTCCATTCGCTGTTATGCAAAACCTTAGCCGGATTTTCCCCGTCAAATTTCAAATAGCCGGACGCCTGTTTTTGATAATTTTTACTGTTTTCCAACGCTTCCTCCCGCGTAAGTTTCTTTCGCGCTGCAGTCTTATCAGTCGGATCTCCAATCATCCCGGTAAAATCACCGATTAAAAAAATAATCTCGTGGCCTAATTTTTGGAATTGGCCGAGCTTATTAATCGAAATTGCATTTCCAACATGCAGCGATCCGGCTGTGGGATCATAGCCGCAATAAAGCTTTATCTTTTTACCCGTCAGCAAAACATCCTTCAGCGCTTGTTTTGAGGGATAAATCTTTTCCACGCCACGTGTCAGAATTTCGTCAATTTTTTGCTCCAACTCTTTTTCCATAACAAAAGTCTAGCATTAAAATTCATACTTGACAAATTATTGTTTTAGGTGTATAATGGGCGGTTGAGAATAAAAATCCAGCATTTTAAAAAAGGAGGTCTCGATGAACAAGAAAGCTTTGCAAAGCCAAATTGCCTTGCTTGTGGGAGCCCTCCTACAAGTGACTGAAGAAAATGAGAATCTGCGCAAGAAATTGACTAACACAGAAATCTTGCGCAAAAGATTGGCAAACGCAGAAAAAAATGCACGCACCGATAATCTAACAGGCATTGGGAACAGGCTCTATGCAGTTGAAGCAGTTGACCGGCTAAAATCATTGGCTGGCAGGAAACAATTAGTGTCCTCGCTTGTATGTGTAGCGTTTATTGACATGGATAATCTAAAGAAGATAAACGATACTCACGGTCATGCAACCGGCAGCAATGCATTGCTGGCGCTTGTCGGAGCTTTGAAAAAAGCGACTCGCACCAACGATATCATCGCCAGAATCGGAGGAGATGAATTTATCATCGTTGGATTGTTTAAAGACAGAAAAGAAATCAACGTCTTTAAGAAAAGAGTCGAAGCGGCTCTGTGTGATGTATCCATCGAAGAAACAGCGATTTCGACTTCCATCGGATACTGCTACACCAGACTCGATTCAAAATTTAATTTTGAAAAGATTCTGAAAATAGCCGACGAAAGAATGTATAAGGCAAAGACGCAAAAAAAGAAGTAAAAAGGATTGGTTAGAAGCATAGCCAATCCTTTTAAATTTTCCAAAAATATTTTACAGTCCCAATCTTTTCTTCGCTTCTTCCATCTGTTCGTCGTTTAGCATCCCAGTTTTTCGCATCATCTTCATGGCGGATAAAAGTTTGTCTTTATTTTCCGGTTTCGTCATATCTTCCATCATCTTATTCCTTTCCTGCGGACTCATTTTCATTGCTTTCTTCATCGCCAAACTTTGCAGCATGCCCATTTTCTGAGTATCATCATTATTGCTATTATTTGATCCCGATTTTTTAAATGGATTCCACATACTTTATTTCCTTGCCAGTTGAAACTTATAAATAGTCACTAAAAGAGCCGAAGCGACAAAAATCGAGGAATAAGTTCCAAAGGTCACACCGATCAGAAGCGCCAGCGCAAAACCCTTGATCGATGCCCCGCCGAAAATATAGATGGCCAAGAGAGTGATCAGCACTGTGAGCGATGTGTTGATCGAACGCACCAGTGTTTCATTCAGGCTGCGGTTCACAATCTCCGGAAATTTTTCTTTGGCAGAACTGCGCAGTAAGTTCTCGCGCGTCCGATCATAAACGACAATGGTATCATGCACCGAAAAACCGAGGATGGTCAGCAAAGCGGCAATAAACGGCACGCCCACTTCCATGCCCGCAAAATGCCCCAAGATAGAAAAAGCTCCCACTGTTATCAAGATATCATGAATCAAGGCAGTGACCGCCCCGGCCCCGTATTTCCAAGATTCTACCGGCCGAGAAACCTTGCGGAAAGCCCAGGCAATATAGGCCATAATTCCGACCACCGCCCAAAAAAGCGCCCAGAGAGACTTGCTCTTGAGTTCCGAGGAAACAGAAGAATCGCGAAAATCCACACTTAGCTGGGTTGAGTTCGGATATTTTTCGCTGATCACTTTCCAAACATCCTGATTGGCGCTGTCGACATCCGACGCATAACTCACAATCGCCGAATTAGAATCAGTCGTTTGAACTGTGAGGCTTTTTAAATTTAAGCTGGACAAAGTATCCTGAATTTCTTGATTAGCGGGCACATTTTGAGCAAATTTTATGTCCATTTTCGTGCCACCCGTAAAATCAATGCCGAATTTTAAACCCCACACAAAAATACTGATGATGCTTAAAATAGTCAGCGTTATGGAAAAAATATAGGTGTATTTGGTTTTATCGATTATATTGTACATCGGAAATTTTAAATTAGAGACTTTTTACTACTTCTTATTAACATTATCCGAAACATCCTTATTCTTCACCCCAATCAACCAAAGCTTGTCATGTATCCATTCCCCCACCATAAATTTTAAAAGATTGCGGGAAATAACAACTGCCGTAAACATTGAAAGCAAGACTCCGATCACCAGCGTTACCGCAAAACCTTTCACAAAGCCAGTGCCCATTTCTATCAAAATAACCGCCGTGATAATTGAAGACACGTTGCCGTCGCGGATCGATGTCCATGCCCGCTTGAAGCCCTCATCGATCGCGCCTAAAATATTCCGGCCGCGGCGCACTTCTTCCTTGGTTCTTTCAAAAATCAAGATATTCGCGTCCACCGCCATACCGATCGACAGGATAAAGCCGGCAATACCCGGCAACGTCAAAGTGATCTGCCAAGGCGATAAAGCCGAAAGTTTAAATATGGCAACCATCATGCCGGCGTAAACCAAGAGAGCAAGCGAAGCAATGAGCCCTAAAAATCGATAGTAGGCCAACATAAATATAATGACCAGCGCCAAACCGATAATACCCGCCATCAAACTTTTTTGCAAAGAAATTCCGCCCAGAGACGCGTCTACTGATTCTTGGCTGATCAAATTGATCGGCACCGGCAAGGCGCCGGCATTCAGTCTTTTGGCTAAATTATTCGCTTCATCAACCGAAAAACTGCCGGTAATCACGGCCGAGCCATTAGTAATCTCCGTGTTTACTACTGGCGTCGTCAGTGGTACTCCATCCAAATAAATCGCGATGGTTTTCCCGATATTTTCTTTCGTCAGATCGGCAAAAAGTTTTGTTCCCTCTTCGTCAAATTTCAAAGCAATTTGCGGTTCAGTCATGCCTTGGCTGGTAAACTCGACTCCGGCGCTCTGCAGATTTTTTCCAGTCAGTCCGGTTGATACATATGTCGGTCCCTCGGGAGCCGGATTCGCCTTTTTCGCAATTAAAATATGCGCGCTTTTGAATTCTTGATTATTACCTTCTCCCTTGACTTCAATCTTTTTAATAATATGCCAGCCAAATTGGGTTTCTACAAGCTCCGGGTATATTTCTCCGTCTTTAAGATTTTTTTCAAATATCACGGCTTCGTATTCTGGCACGAAGGAACCTTTTTTTACAAAATCATATTCTCCGCCATTATCCTTGCTGCCGGAATCTTCACTGTTATCTTTCGCCAGTTGGGCAAAATCTTCCCCAGCCAATGCCTTTTTTAAAATATCAGCGGCTTTTTGTTTTTGTTGCACATTGAGTTTGTCCAGCATATCCTGTGGAATTTGCTGTGATTCATCTGGCGCGCCTTCTTTTTTAAATTCCAAGAATGGCGTTTCCTTGATCAAATTTTTGGCTTGATTTATGTCTTTGATGCCCGCCAATTCAACAACCAGTCGTCGATCTGTCCCGGATTTCGTGGTATAGATTGTCGGTTCGGCCACACCAAACGCATTCACACGCCTTTCGATCACATCCTGCAAAGATTGCATGGCTGAATCAACTTTTGAGCCATCAATTTGGCTGATATCCGCCTTATATTCCAGATGGATGCCGCCCTGAAGATCTAGGCCAAGATTTATTTTCAGCTTATTCAGAACATTAAAAACCGGTGGTATTTTGGAAACCGCCTTGGGATAAGAAATCAGCCCTACCACTAGGGCTAAAACAATTATTGAAATGAATTTAGTCAGCTGTTTGCGTTGCGCTGTCATAACCCTTCCAGTTTACAATAAAAAACCCAGAATGACAATATCGGCCATTTTACCTCTTAATTATGCCTTTTTCAATTTCCGGCCAGCGGGCTTCCAAATTTTCTTTTACTTGGGATAAATCCTCGTCATCACTGAAAAATCCATAGATGCGTTTTTCTTCAACAATTTCATCAATCAGGTCGCGATACTGAACCAAGGTGGAAACGCCTTCGCGAACTGCCGCCTCTTTCACTTCTCCAAACAAGTCCGAGTTTGAGTATTCTCCCCCTTGATACGTAGACTCCATAAAATTATTTTTTAAAAAAATAATTACTTAAATTTACTACAAAGCCTCAAGATGTTTATTCGCTTTTTTCAAAACATTTTTAGAATTACCATAGGTAATCCTAGACAGCGCGTCCGCATAACCCAGCCATTCAAAACCAATGTGTTCAAATGATATCATTATATTTTTTGTTTTGGTTTCAGCTATATAATACACTACTTTTTTAGCTATATTCGCGTAGCGGCCTTCAACTTTTCGTCTCTGTTTTTCTTCTTCGCCCGCCCGATAAAAAAACCTGGTCTGTGTCTTGAATTCGGGCAGAATTTCAAGATCATTGAGCCCTGACTCTTCTGAAACTTCACGCATCAAAGTTCCATGTTCTGTTTCTCCGCTCTCCATATGTCCCTTGGGAAAATCCCAATGCCCGCTGCGATAATGCAAAAGCAAAAACATAATTGTGTTCCCTTGCCGCCTGAAAACTACAGCTCCGACAGATTTTTCAAATGAAATCATTTTTATTTATTTTATTTTCCGCAACATTTTTTATACTTCTTCTAGTGTGGCAAATGCCACAGGGGGTTTTGGAGGCTGGAAAATTATCCAGTCGATTTTTCCCGCATGCTCGTCTGCGAGGATGCGCAACCGGATGTATTGATGTTTCCCGGTTGTGATTATCCCTCGTAGACGAGTAGGCGAATTACTATTTTCAATGTTCCTACGGATATTTTACCCTCTTGTCAGTTTCTTGTCAACTTTCTTGGAAGTGGATAACTTTTCATGATCCCTCACCGCCTCCCATACCCAAGTATGGCTCCGTTTGAAGCCATACAATTCCTTGAGCATTTTTGCGGCGGTGCGCGTATCAAAACCCTGTTTATAGAGGCGCACCGCTTTTTCTTTCATCTCGTTTATTTGCTTTTGCTTGAATATTGATAGTGGCATATGTGTGTAATTATTAACTAAATACAGTATACCACCCTGTCAACTCTTGTCAACTCGCGTAGTAAGGCACTCTGTTATCATTCCGGACAAAGGCCTCCATTCCCTTGAGCGCATCGCTGAATCCGCGATCGCGTTCTTGTTCCGGAAATCTGTCGCCTTTATTGTTATCCAGGAA
>Ga0172379_10003139_pt1 | contig 27073 bp, 28 predicted proteins | sample GrowelOW334metaG_FD_119756 | JGI IMG/M metagenome (GOLD analysis project Ga0172379, IMG submission 119756) | Groundwater microbial communities from an aquifer near a municipal landfill in Southern Ontario, Canada - Groundwater well OW334 metaG | ecosystem: Environmental > Aquatic > Deep...
ATTAACAATACAATTCTTGATGCGCTACCAGAGTTAGTAAAAAATTATCAAATAATTCACCAAACAGGTAAGGAGCATTACCAGGATGTAACTCTTGCAGCTGATACGCTTCTTTCAAATAGTCCTCATAAAAATAGATACCAAGCTTTTGATTACTTGAACACCCTTTCAATGAGAATGTGTGCTGGCGTTGCTAATGTTGTGATTACTCGTGCAGGCTCGACTCTTTTTGAAATAGCTTGGTGGGGTACGCCGTCAATAATTATTCCTATTACCGAATCAAATGGTAATCATCAAGTTAGAAATGCCTATGCTTATGCTGAATCAGGTGCTGGGATTGTTTTGGAGGAAAAGAACCTAAAACCTCACGTACTTATTGAAGAAACCTCACGTCTTATTGAAGACAAAGCCTTGATTGAGAAAATGCGTGCAGCGGCAAAGAAATTTGTTCACCCCGAAGCAGCCGAGAAAATTGCTGAAGAATTACTTCGCCTAGCAGTTACTCACGGCAAAGTTGATAAGCGTTTGAAGAAAATGCAGGAGGAAAAGAAATTGGAGAAGGCTGCACTTGCGCAAGAGGAACAGATGAAACAAGCTCAACCAAAGAAGACAGATACAAAAGTAGAGTTTTTGTCTTCAGATGTAATTCCAGACAATGTTGTTATGAGCGATAAGACAACAGAAGAACTTTTGCAGGAAGAGTTGTCCGCCCAAGCTGAAGAACAGGCTAGTGCAAATAGTCAGCAATACTAATAAATGCCAAACAATACAAAACCAATTGTAAGAATTGCTCCTTCCCCGACAGGGAATCTCCACGTGGGCACGGCACGCACGGCGCTTTTTAACTTTCTTTTTGCCCGTCAAAATGGAGGGAAGTTTATCGTGCGAGTTGAAGACACAGACAAAGCACGAAGCACAAAAGAATTTGAGAAAAATATATTAGATGGAATGGAATGGCTTGGGCTTACATACGACGAGTTATATCGCCAATCTGAAAGAGAAAATATTTACGAGGCCGAACTAAAGAAACTTTTGGAGAAAGATCTAATTTACATTTCAAAAGAAACACCAAAGGAAGAAGGCCAAAGAGATGAAGTTATTCGCTTTAGAAATCCAAACAAACAAATCACTTTTCACGATGAAATTCGTGGTGATGTTTCTTTCGATACAACTGAATTGGGCGACTTCGTAATTGCTCGTTCTATGACAGAGCCTCTGTATCATTTCGCGGTTGTAGTGGACGATTTTCTATCAGAAATAACCCACGTAATTAGGGGTGAGGACCACATTTCTAACACCCCCCGACAGATACTCATACAGGAGGCAATAGGGGCTCCAAGGCCAATTTACGCCCATTTACCACTACTTTTAGGGCGAGATAGGTCTAAGCTTTCCAAGCGCCATGGGGCTACCTCAATTAGCTCTTATATGGAGCTCGGATACTTGCCTGAAACTATGGTCAATTTTTTAACACTTCTGGGCTTTAACCCTGGTACCGAAAAGGAAATTTATTCGCTTGATGAGCTTGTTAGTGTGTTCGATTTGTCCAAAGTTCAAAAAGGCGGAGCAATATTTGATGAAGAAAAACTTAAATGGATGAATAAAGAGCACTTGAAATTAAAGGGCGAAAATTTTTTGAATGAATACTTGGCTCATGCAATTTCAGATACAGAACACGCAAAAGAGTTAAAGATAAATTTGGAAAATGCACAAAGAGCTTCAAAATTGTTTGCTGAAAGAATTTCAGTTGCAGATGAACTAAAAAAAGAGTTTGAGGCGGGGGAATGGGATTATTTGTTCACAAAACCAATAGTTGAGCAGACACTTTTAGTTTGGAAAAAGGATGATAAAGAAAAAACTCTCACAAATTTTGAAGCAATAATTTCTGCGATTGAGAAATTAGATTTTTCAAATGCCAAAACTATTCAAAATGAGCTTGATAATTTTAGCGAAGCGATAGGGAAGGGAAGTTTCTTTTGGCCGCTCCGTGTTGCATTGTCTGGAAAAGAAAAATCACCTGACCCCGTTTCACTAATGCTCTATTTTGGGAAAGAGGAAACTCTTGCACGTCTTAAAGAAGCCCAAAATGCACTTCAAAAATAAATTTTTAATTAGTTTCTTGCTTTTGCTTGCACTTACATCAACTGTTAAGGCGCTTTCGCCTAGCGAACTGCAGGCACTCATTGATCAGAAGAAGCAAGAAAAGGCTCAACTCGATGAAGAAAACAAAAAACTTACTGAGCAAATAAATAATACTGAAGCACAAGCGCAGTCTCTGTCTTCAACAGTCAAAGTGCTAGACCAAACGGCAAAGAAATTAGGGAATGATATTAAGTCCACAAAAACCACAATTTCTAAAACTCAGTACGAAATCCAGCAACTTTCTCAAAAAATTCAAGATGCTGAAAGTAGGATGACCGCTAGCGAACAGGCGGTCGTTAAGTCGCTTCAAAGCCTCTCCGAAGCAGACAGGATTTCTGTTTTTGAGCAGTTTCTTGCGGGTAAAACTATGGCAGAGGCCTGGAACGATTTAGAAACGTTGGGTCAATTCAACGAGTCATTAAGAAATCACATAAATGCCCTTGATGAAGCAAAAACAGAGTACACATCTAAAAAAGAAGATACTTCAAAAAAGAAAAATGAACTTGTGGGCCTCCAAACAAACCTTACTGTTCAGCAAAAAATAATTCTTGAAAATCAGGCTGCTAAAACAAAGGTTTTGGTCGAAACAAAAAATTTGGAGTCTGCATATCAAAAACAACTTCAGGCAAACTTAGAAAGAGGCAGACAGATTGAGCAAGACCAGTTTGATTATGAATCCCAACTTCAAATTGCAATCGACCCAAGCAAATTGCCAACACAAAGAGCGGGGGTTTTTTCATGGCCAATAAGCCCGGTTAAAATTACCCAAAAGTTTGGTAAAACAGTTTCATCAAAGGTGCTTTATGTTTCTGGCACACACAACGGTGTGGATTTCCGTGCCACTGTAGGTACACCAGTTCGAGCTGTGCTTTCCGGAACAATTCAGGCAATGGGAAATACGGATGACCAAAGAGGGTGTTACTCATATGGTAGATGGGTTCTTATTCGCCACAACAACGGTCTTACAAGTATTTACGGGCACCTTTCTGGCGCAGTGGTTTCGGTGGGGCAAACAGTTGAAACAGGACAAACTATAGGATTTTCGGGAGGTCAGCCGGGCGCATATGGCTCAGGATATTCCACAGGCCCACACTTGCACCTTGGTTTGTTTGCAACAGAGGGTGTACGCGTTCAGCTTTATACAGCTAGCAAGTTTTGTAAGAACGTTTCAATTCCTATCGCACCACTAAATGGATACCTTGATCCACTAGCTTATTTACCAACGTATTAAGTTTGATATAATATTTTCATTATGAAAGGAGGAGGTAATGCTTAGTAAGATGAAATCAGACAACAATTTTAATTTAAAAAGTGAACGCGGTTTTATCCCTTTTCTTCTACTTATCGTTATTCTTTATTTAATTCTCAAATATTCTTACAATTTTGATGTTTGGGAGAGTGTGCGCACAAACGGTTTGCCTTATACAGTAGGCCATTTTTTCGCCATTATGTGGACTTGGTGGACAGATCATATAAAACCCTTCATACTTGAGGCCCTTGGTCAGATTTCACAAACAGTGAAAGTGCCAGTTAAGTAAGTAATAATCAAAAGCAAAATAGATGTCAAAAAAGGTCTTATTTTTCGTACTTCTACCACTCTATGGCCCAGCCTATTTGCTTTTGCATCACACTGGTAGCTGGTGGGAAGGACTATTAGATGGATAGATCTTCATATTTATACTCAGCCTAGTAGAAAGTGGTAAAATGATGAGATGTTTAAAAAAGCTTGTGAGAATATAAGAGAATCAATTTATTTAATTGATGGTTCACGCACTGTCAGGCGCGGTGCTGACAAGTACGAAACGAGTGATAGTTGCGGAACAGCTTTTCTTGTATCTCCGGGTTATTTAGTTTCTGTAGCTCATGTAACACATAAAAATAACAGCAGAAAAGAACCCCAAAATACTAAATTTCAAATTATCAGAGGGCCGGAATTGGGTAATCCAATGGAAATTGCAACTTTGGTAGCAAAGCATCCTACTGATGACATTTCTATATTCAAGATAAAAGAAAAAGAAAATCAAAAGCCAATTAAGTTTAATCTATCAGAAATTCGTAGAGGGGAGAGTTGTGGAATCCTCGGGTTTCCTCTCACATCAGTTACATATAGTAACGAGCAAAAAACACTGGGGGCAATTGAAAGATTTCAAGGAGGGCATATTTCCGGATTCAATGATGGAATTTATGAATTGGATATACCAACATATGGCGGTTCTAGCGGTTGTCCATGTTTTGGTGTTGATGGAGGGGTGATAGGTATGCAATTTGCTACATTACATATGAAAAATGATAAGGGAGAAAAAGGAGAACACCTTTCCATATCTGCCGTTATACCTGCAGAGAGGATTATAAGTTTTCTGAAAGAGCAAAAAATCCCTTACAATTAATAAATTAGCTTTTACCCAACATTTGACAACTTGGTTTGCGGGAATAGAATTCAATAAAATATCTTAAGCATGATTACTTCATTTAAATTTTTAGCAGATTTACTTAATAGCAATTTAGGGGTTGTAACATTTCTTGTTGGTTTTTTTGCTATTTATTTATATGTAAAACAAAAGAATGATAGGAAAAGAGATGCTGCAAGCCTTATACTTCAGGAAGTTAGATATGCCGAACAGCAAATAAGGAATTTTAAGTATTTTAATAATTACAAATTGTCAGAACATTTATTACCAACAAACAGTTGGAATGATAATGTACATTTGTTTTTAAAGGATCTAGAAGAGGGACAGATAGACTTGGTAAGTAGATTCTATTCAAGAGCCGAATTTATTGACGACCTGGTTAGAAAAATTTCTGATCAAAAATCGATAACTTCTCCAATGGTTGCCATGCACGGACCAATTAACCAGCCGATTGATCCGATGAGCACAGATAGTAACCAACTTCCACCTCCTCCAGAATTTATTATGCCACCTCCAATATTTGGTTTATTAAAAACAGTTTCAAACAGTGTTGAATTTATTTACAACACTCCAACCGGTGAAAAATTGAAAAAAATAGCCAAAAGGCGTTGGTATCATTTTTAATATATACTTTTAGTACAATATGGGAAACAAAGATACAAACAACTCAATGAGAAAAGCACGATTTTTGATTGATACAAAAAATGGCAAAAAGAAAATGGGATTGAAGGGAAGTGCAGTCTCTAAGCGCAAGCCTCAAGACACCGCCGAGCGCCAACACGGCAAATCTCACAGATAGTATGGAATCGCAAATAAAGCTCGTTTGTTTTGACTTAGATAAAACTCTTATAAAGCAAACAAGCTGGTATGAGCTAAATATGGCACTCGGTATAACCCACGAAGAGGATCAACAAATGCTTGATGATTACGAAGCTGGAAAATTTTCGTACGAAGAGTGGATGAAGAAAATTTATGATTTATATAAATTGCGTGGAAAAGCAAATTTAAAAAATGTTACTGATGCAATTTCTAGAAGCTACACATTTAAGGATGGCGCAAAAGAAATCATTTCATACCTAAAGGAAAGGGGCTATAAAGTGGTGCTTATTTCTGGTTCAATCGACATACTGATTGATATGGTGGCAAAGGATTTGGATTTAGATATGGCAGAAGCAACACACGAATTAATTTTTGACGAAAATGACCAACTACAGGAAATACGCCTCCTAGCAGCAGACAACGTTGCTAAACTTCATCACTTAGAAAGTTTTTGCAGAAAATTAGGTTTAGATTTGAACCAATGTGCCTGCATTGGCGACGGCGACAATGATTTAGATATGTTTAGAAAAACTGGTAGAGGAATCACATTCAAGGGTTCAAAAATAGAAAAGGAGGCGTGGAAAGTGATAGAAAGTTTGAGTGATTTAAAATCTATTCTTATTTAACTGGCAAACGAAAAGGGGAGCGACGAATCGCTCCCCTCGGTCGCACTGGGTATTAGTCCAGCACACCACTCGGTCTGTGGTCACGCCAGAACTTGGACGACAGAGGCACGGCGCGAATGGTCCTGTTCTTCTTCGGCACCTGCTGTCCTCGGCGCATCGTAGCGAGAAATCTCCGCTTTCGGACGGCGTGTGCACGCTTGGCCTTCACAGAGAGGCCGGTTGCGTACCGCCCCATGCGGATGACGTGTCCCTGCTTGTCGCGACGTATCAGGAAGATGCCGATGGAGCACAGACCACGCGACTTCGGAATGTGGTCGATAGGGAATGCACCCTTGTACTCCTTGCCATCCCAGATGGCCACGGGTTGCGCGTAGAAGTACGCGTACTTCTTGCCAACGTCCTTCTCGTTGAGCTTCCTCTCCTTCTCGCCGCTCAGGTAGGGCAACTTCGACTTCTTGGCCTCGGCCCTCGCGTCGGTGATTTCGTCGACGACCGCGAGGCGCTTGGTTTCGTCGATGAGGCTGAAGCGGCCGTGTCCGGCACGGACGATGCCCTCACAAACGATGTAGTACGTGTGAATCGAAACGGGTAGGCGCATGGGTTTGGCCCTGTGGTTGTGGAACTTGTGCTGATGTTTCCAAGCACGATATTACTTAATTTTGCAATTTATACAAACGAAACCCCGTACTGAGCTTTTGCTCTAGTACGGGGTTCAGGAAAGTCAATCTTCCTATGCTCGTGCGACCACTACGGGCCGTAACGATCAAGCACACCAACCCCAAGATGCCGTTCGAGCTGTCTGCCTGCCCGATGAGGGTCAGCCGCCCGATGGGAAGCACCCATTCTCATGGAGGCGTCGAATCTTCTAGCCCCCCGGTTGTTCTCCCGTTCGCGAATGACGTCATTCACCCGTTGTTCGTGGAAGCGCATACGCACACCGTGCGCCTCGCGTCGCTGTGCGAGAAGGTCGGCGAGCGAGACTCCGAGTTCCTTTGCCCGCTTGGCGAGGTTCCGCTTCTGCTTCGCCCTTGCGTGCCGGCGATTGCGAACACGGACTCGCTGTTGTCTGTTTGGCATTGTTGTGCCGGTTGAGGTTAGTCGGTGAAGTAGCGCCCTAGTGCGAAACTCCAACGACGACCGCGATTCGGGCTGGGAAAAATCTGCCCAGCCTTGAACTCCGCCTGACGCGCCGCTGAGGCTTCCATTGCCTCCTGTGCCCGAATGGCTATGAGCTTGGTGACACTTACACCCAGCTCCGCAGCCTGCGCTTCGAGGCGCAACTTCTTCTCGGCCTTCCGAATCTGCTTCTTCGCACTTGCTCTTGCCTGATTTGCAGTCGCCATTGGCCTGTTGGGTTGATGGTTTGTCGCACGTGTACTACTCCAACAGGAGATATTACTTAGTTTCTCCACTTATTCAATTGGTATTAGTACGATTGTTCTAATATAATACTTATATGACAGGCAAAGAAAAAATACTCCAGTTTTATAGAACACACCACAGAATGCCTAGCTATTCCGAAATGGAAAAAATTCTGGGATACAAAAGTAAAAGTGCGGTTTCTTATTTTGTAAAAAAATTAATTGATGGTGGTGTTTTGAGTAAAGACAACAAAGGCAAACTCATTCCTAAAAACCTTGGCGAGTTAAAGGTGCTCGGGTTGGTGGAAGCTGGATTTCCAACAAGCGCCTCGGAAGAGCTTTTAGACACAATGAGCCTGGACGAATATTTAATTGAAAACACAGAGGCGACTTATTTATTGAAAGTGAAAGGGGATTCAATGAAAGACGCAGGTATTGTGGCTGGTGACTTAGTGATAGTGGAAAGAGGTAAGGCAGTAAAGGATGGCGACATAGTGATTGCTGAAATTGATGGCGAATACACAATGAAGTATTACCGTATTCAAAACAAAAAAGTTTTTCTAGAACCGGCCAACAAAAAATACAAACCCATTTACCCAAAACACGAATTACAAATTACTGCAATTGTAAAAGGAGTAGTAAGAAAATACTGAAATGCGTTCACACTATCTTTCGGCGATCACGCATAAATTTTCCAGCGACAAATTTTGCTGTCGCTCAACTTGCCAGAGTCAAGAGCCCATTAGGGCAGATTGACTCACCGTACTGGCAAGCTTCCGCAACGATCGGCGAAAGATAATGTTCACTTCAAGTACAAATGCAAAAGAATAAAAAAGAAAATAAATACGAAGGCAAAGCGATTATTCATATTGATGGTGATTCGTTTTTTGCTTCATGCGAAATTGCTTTAAACCCAAAATTAAAAGGTAAACCGGTTGTCACAGGCCACGAGCGCGGAATCGCTTCTGCTATGAGCAAAGAGGCCAAGGCTCTTGGCATATATAGAGGAATGCCTGTATTTAAAATCAAACAACTTTACCCACAAGTAGTAGTAGTGGCTTCTAATTTTCAAACATACGGCACTTTTGCTGAGAGGATGTACAGCATAGTACGCAGGTACACTGATTTAGTTTCCGAATACAGCATTGATGAGTGCTTTGCAGATATTACTGGCCTCGACAAACTTTATAATAAACCTTATGAAGAAATCGCAAAAAACATAAAAAATGACCTACATCGCGAACTAGGAATTACTTTTTCTGTGGGGTTAGCGCCTACAAAAGTTTTGGCAAAAATTGCGTCCAAGTGGCAAAAGCCAAATGGTTTAACAATTATTTTTAAAGAAAAAATAGATGAGTTTTTAAAAAATTTAGGAATAGGGAATGTATGGGGAATTGGACCCGAGACAGCAACTCTTTTGAGATCACTTGGTGTGAATACTGCCTTTGATTTAACCCAAAAGGAAGAAAAATGGGTGGACATACATCTAAGCAAGCCATTTAACGCCACATGGCACGAGCTTAGGGGTATTCAGGTAAATCAGGTTATAAACAATGACGGCGAATTGCAAAAAAGTATTCAAAAAACCAGAAGCTTTTCTCCAGCCACGTCCGACCGAGCATTTCTTTTATCTCAACTTTCTAAAAATGTAGAAGGTGCGTGTTCACGAGCTCGAGATTATAAGCTTTCAAGCAAAAGAATTTATTATTTTTTGAAAACTAATACATTTACATACAAAAGATTCGAAATACCCTTAACCAACCCGTCAAACATTCCGTCTTTGATAATGAATGAGATTAAAAACACCTTTGATAACATTTATGACGCGCGAAATAAATATCGAGCTACGGGCGTTACTTTGGCCGAGCTTTCACCTGTGAGCCTTGTTCAGGAAGACCTTTTCGGTCAATTTTGGGCCTCGAAAAAATGGCAAAACCTGTTTAAGACAATAGACAAGCTTGATAGGCGTTTTGGTAGTCATTCGGTGATATTAGGAGAAAGTTTGAAAGCATTTAGAAGAAATGGAGAAAAAATAAAGCTTGAGAAAAGTTTGCGTATCCCATATATAGGCGAAGTTGTGTAACTTGGGCAAATTACTCATGTTAAAATTAAAACATGAATGAAGTGAGAAGTATTTTGTCAGAGTGGAAAAAAATACCTCGGGAACACACATCAATAATAAAAGCCGGGCTAGTTTCTTTGGTAGGTTTTTTGGTTCTATCTATTTTAGCCATCCTCACAGGTAATTTTTTATTGAAAATTTCTACAAGCAAAGCAACTGAAGTGCTAAACGCACAATTATCTGCAGACACATCATATTTACTTGAGAGGGGTAACTCGATTGCTGAGAACCCTTTAATTATCAAATATACAAAAGACAACAACTCCTACGACCTTTTGGCGGTTCTCTTACATGAAAAGCTTGATTCAAATATTGGGTTAATGGGTGTCGCAAATAAAACCGGCACAATCATAACCAGAACTAAAAGTGCAAATAAAAGGGGAGATAATGTTTTACTTTTCAGCACAATTGGCAGACAATTACTAACTGGAGGACTTGCAACTTCTACAGTAACAAAAAGTGCTACAGATCCAACCCAAGTAATACTAAACACAGGTAGATACATTTACGATGGCCCGGATGTTGTGGGATCTCTATATGCTGGAGATTTGTTGGACAATTCTTACGCTAAAGAAATTAGCCAAAAATTACCAAAAGGTACACTAGTACTTTTTTATACAAAAGAATTTGGCATATATAGCACCAATATTGCAGACGGAAACCTATTAAAGAAGATACACACATTCTTTTACCCCGAATCTGAATGGATACAGCACGGGGTTAGCAATGGTACTGTGAATTTTAATTATAGAGATAAGTATTTTGTTAAAAATGTTGCGTTTACCGATTATGACGGCCCCGACACAGGCGTTATTTTACTTATCCCAAACTATGCATCTTCCACGGTGGCTCAATACATCGTTATAGCTCTTACTATTTTTATTTATTTATTTTTCTCAATATATTTTCAACACCACAAAAAACACAGCAGGGAACTAGTAAGACATTACTTATTTGTTTTAGCTGGTTTAGCTGGATTGGTTTTTATTATTTTTGTTATCTACCTTCTAATGTTTACTAATTACGTTAGGCACAAGAGAGAGCCGTTTGTTCTCTACAATTCTACACTTAGACTTCAACCAGAGTCTGGATTATTTAACCTTGAATATGAGGAAGATATTTCAGTGGTTGTAAATACTGGTGCTGAAAATGTTAATGCATTCAACGTTTCTTTGAAGTTTGACCCAACAAAAATTAAAGTTGAGGAAGCAGCCTTTGAAGACTCTGTATGTAGCCACACTGTGGAAAAAACCATTAACAACAAAAAGGGCACTATCGATATATCTTGTATAACGGAAAACTTAGGGTTTAACGGCGAGAATGGCCATATAGTAGATTTGAAAATTAAACCTTTGGCTACTGGGCAATTTAGCATTGAATTTACTGATGACTCTAAAGTACTAGCAGACGACGGATTGGGCACCAACGTGTTAAGACAAACAACAAGTGGAAGTTATCAGGTAGAAAGTGCACTTGAAAGCCTAAATCTTACTTCAGATACAAATTGGTTAAACACTAAACCAATAATATTTTCCCCAACACACCCCAATTCATCTAGGGCATATTCAAAAAACCAAGCAACTTTTGTCTGGAGCAACCAAAATCAGAAAAGCTACGCTTTCTCATTCGATAACAATCCTGACGCAGTTCCTAGAACTACTAATATAACTTTGGCTAAGAGCGCAACCTTTGACATACCAACGTCTGGCATTTACTACTTGCATCTAGCTCCAATCTACATGGGCAAACTTGGACCAGTCGCGCAATATAAAATTATTGCAGACCTCGAACCGCCAACTGATTTAAAAATTAGCGCATCATCTTATGATGTTGAATCTGGAGACATTGTTCATTTAGTATTTTCTGCAAATGATTTTTTCAGCGGGCTTGAAAAAACTTATTACTTAAATGTCGATGAAAGCTTGTTTTACCCGGTAAGCCATGAGACCTATATACCTTTAATTGACCCAGGCACGCATACGGTCAGAGTAAGGGCATATGATAAGGCCGGAAATTACACGGAGAGAGAAATTCAGATTACAGTTCACGGTTCAAACTTTAGACAATTAATTTCTGATTTTACTAATACTAACAATTGAGGGGAGGGAGTTGGTGGCGCTGCATGATGAAAGTAATTAAAGTATTTATTAATTCTAAATAAATATCCACACACTCACTGTATTTTTTAAAACGGCTGTGGGGGACTATATAGCCCCAGGTTGATGTCGCAAAAGATATATTGTGCGACAAACACGTATATAGAGAATGGCCACTCCCCCCCAAAGAGAAAGCCGCCCACAAGAGCGTGGGTAGCTCTCTGGGCGGCTTTACGGCATCTTCTTCCAGTTTTCAAGTTCCTTGACTGCCTGCTTGAAACTCAGGTCACCCTCCCGGTAGCTGTTGAGAATGCTGCCTGGTGTCATCCAATGACCAATCCTGAGCTGCTTGGGCTTTTTTCTCAGCATCTTGTGAAGCGTGTTCACGGCAGCAACAATTCCAGCCCAACGACCCTCTGAGTAATTATCAGTCATGGCGCAGTCACCTCCCCTGAACTTGGTCTCGTACTTTTACTTCATATACACTGATATATATATTACTAATTGTCAATGAGGCCATGCCTGTAATTAAATTGCTTACTGATATAAAATTATGATATGAAAAATAAATGGATATGGGGTTTGGGGGCATTGTTAATATTATGTTTTGTAGTTATAGGTCTCTCCTCGCGAAATAACGGAACTTCTTCTAGTAATGTTGTTGATTTATCAAAGTACCCATTAACTACCGCTGATCATGTTCGTGGAAGTTTGACTGCAAAAGTTGTCGTAGTTGAGTATGGAGATTTTCAATGCCCTGCATGTGCTGCTTACGCTTCCCTACTAAAGCAAACCTATGACATTTACAAAGGCCAGGTGGCAATTGTTTTTAGACATTTTCCATTAGTTGAGATTCACAACAATGCATTAGCTGGCGCTACTGCTGCTGAAGCTGCTGGCATGCAAGGCAAGTTTTTTGAAATGTCAGACACCTTATACGCAAACCAGAAAGACTGGTCGCTCTTGGCAAATCCTGATGATATCTTCAGTTCTTATGCGAAAACACTTGGGTTGGATGTAAACAAGTTTAAGGCAGATTTAAAATCAAAAGAAATTGAAGCTACTGTTAAGGCGGGTAGAGATCAGGCAAGAAGTTTAGGATTATCTGGTACCCCTACTCTATTCGTAAATGGCAAAATAATTCCATTACCAAACAGCGGTCAAGAGTTTCAAAAAGTAATAGACACAGAACTTCAAAAAGTTAATGCAAAACCAACACCCTAGACATTCAGGGATTTTAATCACTCTAGCAGGACTTGGTTTCCTGGATGCCTTTTTTCTATCTTATGAGCACTTTAAGGGACTGATTCCTCCATGCACGGTGAGGTTTAGCTGCGATGTTGTGACAACAAGCAACTACTCATACATTTTTAATATTCCTGTTGCCTATTTGGGCTTACTGTACTATTTGGTACTTTTTATTGGAGCTTTTATGTTTTATGAAAACAAGGAATCAAATGTTGAATTAAAACTTTTAGCACTTCTATCTGGGTTTGGATTCCTCTCTTCGGTTTATTTCTCCTATGTGCAAGGCTTCGTGTTAAACGCGTGGTGCCTTTATTGTATTTTTTCAGCGATTACTAGCACTTTATTTTTTGTTTCAACTCTACATATACTGAGGCACAGAAGACGGCTCCTACTTGTATAAACAAAAAACACCCTAGCAGTTAAGCGGGGTGTTTTTTGTTAGGTATTACTTGGCCATTGCAAGTTCCGTACCCTTAGTCCAACAAGCAGAGGAAGATTTCCACGGACGGAGACCTTCTTTCAAGTAGAGATATCTTGCGTACTGCATGTTTCCTTGAGTCGTATAGAGGTCTATGCCAATTTTATCGGCAGTATCTCCCCAATATCTCTCATTGATTTGCATCACGCCGACATCTGCAGGGACTACTCCACGAAACACTTCTCCGTCATTTGTATACTGACGAAAACGTGATTCACATTCCGCAACTCTTACGAGCATTGGGATGTCCGCGAAGTACTCTTCTACTTGCTGTTTTACAGTCTTTCCTTTCGGAAGACTCTTGACGCTGACTATGGTCGGTTTTGATGGAAGGCTATCAGTGTCCTTTGGGGCCATGATAGCTGAATTCATACTTACATTAGCTGCGAGTAAACCGAGAGTTGTCAAAGATAAGATAAGCCGTTTATTAGTTGGTAATTGGAACTAGCCGTTTCGTTCACTTCTGTTGCCGTCAAGGCGATCCATATGCGGTTCCAAAATAAAACCCCAGAGGTTATCTGGGACTTCCCTATCCTATCAGTTTGGGGACCCAATGTCAAGCATTTTGAGTCAAAGAATATTAATAATATGGCTCTATATAGCCGTACATTTCACAATTTCACAACACCATATTTTGCCTATTTTGGCAATAGTTTCGGCCTATATACTTTTATCCTGATAAATACGAACTGCCGGCCTTTTTAAGAGCTCTTTTTCGAGCAAAAACAGGCCTAAAATGAGAAGAATAGCGAGAATGGTGATAATACTTATGAAGCGTTTTTGGTTGGCTATAAAGGCTTCCAGTGCCTTGCGCCACTTCCCTTCTTCTGCTATATTCATAGCTCAATAATAGTATAAAGATATGGCACATAAAAAGGCCGCCGGGACAACCAAAAACGGCCGAGATTCAAATCCAAAATATCTAGGAATAAAGGTAAACCCAGGCCAGCTAGTTCAGTCTGGCTCTATTTTAGTAAGACAAAGAGGAACACATATCCTTCCTGGTCTAAACGTAGGAATGGGCTCAGATAGAACTCTTTTCTCTCTCATTTCAGGCAAGCTCGCAATACGTTCAAAAAGAAAGACACATTTCAATGGAGTTTCTAAGTCAAAGAAAGTTTTTGATGTAATCCCTCAGTAGTTGTGCTAAATTTGTTTTAGAGCTAACACCAAGGAGGTGTGGCTATGTTCGTGAACCTTTGCCCTTCATGTGGACGCGAGATTGGCCTTGCATCAATGTGTTTCAACTGCGGGTTCAATGTGCCACTCGCCAAACCAAAACCAGACCCCGAATCGCCAACCACTACACCAAGTAGTGATACGGGAGCTGACGCCCCAACGGAGACAAGCGAGACTAAGCGCGAGCCTGAGTAGGACTCGCGCTTTTCCATAGTTATGATAAATTTCCATTAGAACCTTCCTCTCGGAGCGTGCCAGATGGTGCTACAAGGCGACGAGATTCAAGATTTTCCTCTACCCTCAGGTGAGCACTGCCCCTCCTGCGGGAGAATGCTGGAGGATTTCAACCACTGCTACGGCTGTGGATGGGACAACCGTGATAGCAGCGACGACATGCCGATTGAGGTCGGTGATGAGGACCCACCACCACACTCTGATTAGGGGTGTGGTGGTTCTCTTTTATTTACTACCTTCAATTACAATTTTTATACTTGCTTTGTGTTCTCCTGATTGAATTTTCACTTGATGCTCCCCTACAGTTTTTAATGGATGTTCCAAATCAATAAAATCCTTAGGTAAAGTAATCCCTAGCTGATTTTCAATAGCTTTTTTTATTTCGTCTTCTTTAACTCCAGCAAATAGGTGCCCTTCCTCATTCGCAGGTTTTTGTATCTTTATTTCTGCTTTCTTTAGTGAATCAAAGTTTTTGTGCAAAAGTTCTTGCTGAATCTTTTCGGATGCAGAGCTTTCATCAATCTGTTTTTTAAGTTCCATTAGTGCCTGTGGCGTAGCTCTTTCCGCCAACCCCTTAGGAAGCAAAAGGTTTGTTGCGTATCCGTCGGACACATCTTTTACCTCAAATTTTCTGCCGACTTTCGGCACATCCTTAAGCATTATTACTTTCATATCTATATTTTACTGGCTACTAATTGATTTGTCGTGCCACCTAGTATTCCAGAAAGATTGGTCAAGTAGGAGCTCTTCTGCCTTCTTAACTTGAGTATCAACACCCACTTTAAACTTATCTTGATCGAGGGTTACAGAAAAGTCTGGCTTAACACCCTGAAGAGATATAGAGCTACCATTTGGCGTGAGCCACCTTGCTACTGTTACTTTAAGGGATGTGTCGTCTGTTATTGGTATCAATTCCTGTACAGAGCCCTTACCAAAGCTCTTTTGACCAACGAGCACTGCAATGTTGTGCTGACTCAGTGCGCCTGCCAAAATTTCTGATGCGGAGGCTGAACCACCATCAATGAGGATGACCATCTTTAACTTATCGTTAAAAATATCATAGCCCTTACTTCTATAAATTATTGTGTCTTGTTTCTTCCCAAAATCCTCTGATACGACTGGCTTACCTATTGGCAAAAACCAACTTGCCATATCAATTGCAGCTTCTAAATATCCACCAGGGTTGCCTCTCAAATCAAGTATGAGTTTATCTGTATGGGTATTAACAAATTCCCGAAGTGCACCCTTAAATAATTCAGGGGAAGTTGCTGAAAAACTATAGAGTTCAATATCGAATACTCCGCTTGGCAACATCTTTGTATTAATTGCTGGGATATTGATTGTGTCTCTCACAACCGAAATTTCAACTGGTAGTTTTGAGCTCCCCCTAACAATCGTAAATTTCACTGTGGTTCCTTTTTTGCCACGAATTAAGGCAATTGCTCGCTCAGTTGAGTAGCCAGATATATTTTTATCGTCAATCTTAATAATGACATCTGATGGTTTTATCCCAGCTTTGTATGCAGGAGAGTCCTTAAGAGGAGCGATAACCATCAATGCGCCGTCCTTCATGGCAACCTCCATTCCCACTCCTTCGAAATTACCTCTAACATCGTCTTGGAACATTTCTGCCTGAACCGGTGGGAAAAATACTGTATATGGGTCTTTATAAGAAGAAGCTAGGCCTTGAATAGCACCCCAAACTTTTTCCTGATTTGCAACTTGGGCAGATGATGAAGCTGTAGTTGCAACAAACTTTTCATTCAAAATATTCCATGTTTTCCAAAATGGGGAAAAATCGGCCTTATCACCAGTTATATTGTCTGTCCCAGTCACTACTGGCACTTCTGAAAGCATTCTGTTGGTGCCAATTTGAAATCCTGCATAAAAACCAATGACAACCAAAATTATATACAGAGCACCCTTTGAAATATTTATGTTATTTCGCATTCTCGAAATTATCTCATAAAACACGCGAATCTAGAAAGAATATTGTGGAGGAACAACACATTTTGAATGGTATAATTTTTATATGAAGATAGAGCGCCCAGTTTTGCCTGCAATTTGGATAGATCTTTCATCCCCAACAAGGGACGAAATTCGTTCCTTACTTGAGGAAAGAAAAATTCCAGTGAGCTTGGTGGACGAGCTAGTTTCCCCATCTGAACGCCCACAAGCAATAATGGCTGATGGGGTTCTATACGCTGTATTCCACTTCCCTAAATCACACAAAGAAAGCAGTGACGCTGTTGAAGTGGACTTTGTTATTGGAAAGGACTTTGTTATTACGGCCCACTACGAACACGTTGATGCACTCGACCACTTCAGCAAATTGGTCGAAGTTGAATCAATAATAGAGCACCAAAATGTTACTGCCGCAGATGGTCCCCTATTATTTTCTGCAATTCTGACAAGACTTTACGAAAATTTGTACGATGAACTGGAAGTTATAGAAAGTATGGTTCATGAAGCAGAAGAAAAGATTTTTACCGGCAAAGAAAAGAAAATGGTTTTTGTACTCTCAAGAATTTCTAGAATGATGCTCAATTTTAGGAAAATTCTTGACCCGCACGAAAGGATTCTTCATCAATTGAGCGAACTTACGGGAAAACATTTTGGAGAGGCATATTCTTCATCAATTTTGGGCTCATTTGAAAAAGTTAAAGGGGCATTAAGAAGCGAGAGTGAAATTGTTAAGGAGCTACAAGAAACCAATTCACAACTTCTGGAAACAAAACAAAACGAAATAATTAAAACACTCACTATTTTTACGGTTTTAACTGCCCCAACAGCACTTATTGCGGCAATTTTCACGATCCCAGCTTCCAACATTCCGTTTTTAGGAAACCCGCATGGGTTTTTAATAATCATGGGCATTACCTTGGTGCTTTCACTGTTGCTACTTATCTTTATGAAAATTAAAAAATGGCTCTAGTTTTATTTAATTCCCTTACAGGTAAAAAGGATGACTTTAAGCCGATAGAGCCAGATCGTGTGACACTTTATCATTGCGGTCCTACTGTTTATGACTACGTCCACGTGGGAAACTTGAGGTCTTTTATTTTTGCAGATACTTTAAGAAGAGTTCTAGAGTCAACAGGTTTAAATATTGAGCAGACAATTAACATAACTGATGTCGGGCACCTTTCTGGAGATGTAGATGAAGGTGAAGACAAAATGACGAAAGGTTTAAAGCGAGAAGGCCTACCTTTTACGATGGAAGCGATGAACACCTTGGGCACAAAGTATTTTGAGGCTTTTAAAGATGACCTTAAGGCACTAAATATACTGGAGCCAATGCATATGCCGAGAGCTTCAGACTCTCAATACATAAGTGAAGATTTAAATTTAATACAAAAATTACTTTCAAAAAATTTAGCTTACGAGACAAACGACGGTATTTATTTTGACACTGAAAACTTTCCAGGTTACGGAAAACTACCCGGGCTTCCTGATAAAGAAAGTTTACTTTCAGTCCCCCACCCCAACAAGAAAAACGCGCGAGACTTTTCGCTTTGGAAAAAAAATAGCGAATATGGATTTGAATCTCCGTACGGTAAGGGTTTCCCTGGTTGGCACATTGAGTGCTCGGCAATGTCAATGCGAACACTAAAAACTGAAACCTTAGACATTCATACTGGCGGAATCGATTTGGCACCAATACACCATAATAATGAAATTGCACAATCTGAAGGAGCAACAGGAAAGAAGTTTGCAAACTTCTTTATGCACTCAGCATTTGTAGATTTTGAAGGAGGAAAAATGGCAAAGTCCGAAGGAAATGTTGTTAGATTAAAAGATATTATTGATAAAGGTTTCCACCCGTTAGCACTTAGATATTTATTTTTGACCGCACACTATAGAACCCCGCTTAATTTTACTTGGGAGGCATTGGGCGCTGCTCAACAATCACTCGAGCGCCTGGTCCATAACTACGCCCTAACAGGAACGTTTGTGGAAAATTTAAATCTTTACAATTTTACTCGAGATGACCTTGGCACACCGCAAGCAATTGCAGAAATTAACGAAAAAGGAATTGACTTAAAGTTTGCCGATACTGTTTTGGGATTGCCGATTGAAGAACTAGCTGAAGAAGCCAAAAATATTCCAGTGGCCATTACCTCGAAACTCGAGGCTCGTGATATTGCCAGAGAGCAAAAAAAGTATGATGAAAGCGACAGATTAAGAGATGAAATAATATCCTCTGGGTATTTGGTATTAGACAGTGGTGGCAAAAGTGTGGCCCTTAAGCGACTTTCCACAGTATAAGCACAGATTGAGAACTTTTATGTATTGTGCGTATAGCTAACTCTTTATATAGTTCTCATATGGCTGACACTTCACCCTACGTACGCGTTCCTCCACAATCACTTGATGCTGAAAAAGCTTTAATTGGTTCCGTTTTTCTTCGCCCTGAGGTCATCTACGAAGTAATGGATCTTATTTCGCCTGTTTCTTTTTACGCTGATAAACACGCACGAATTTTTGAGGTGATGCTTGATCTTATGAACAAGCGTGAGCCAATAGACCTCATAGCGGTTTCTTCAAAATTAGAGGACCGTGGTTATTTAGAGTCAATTGGTGGAAGGCAGTACTTAGGTGAAATTGCACAAGGTGTTCCAACTGCAGCAAACGCTCGCCACTACGCTGAAATTGTGCAGAAAAAGCACTTGATGCGTCTTCTTATAGAAGCTGCAGACCATGTTACTCGCTTGGGTTTTGACGAAGCAGCAGATCTTGAAAGCCTGTTAGACGAGGCGGAAAAAAGAGTCTTCGATGTAACGCAGAAATATTCTTTAAACCAAAATTTTAAAGACTTAAAGCCACTTCTCCATGAGGCTTACGAAAGACTTGAAACACTTTCCAATTCACCCCATGAAGTTCGTGGTGTACCGACAGGTTTCCCGGGCCTCGATAATCTTTTAGCGGGCTTTCAGCCGTCTGACCTGATTATACTTGCGGCCCGCCCATCAGTAGGTAAAACCGCTCTTGCATTGGACATTGCTAGGCGCACAGCAATTGAGCACGGAACTCCTGTTGGAATATTTTCTCTTGAAATGAGCTCACACCAACTTGTTGATCGCGTTATGGCTGCCCAATCAAGACTAGATTCATGGATGCTTCGCCGGGGGAAAATAAAGGGTGATCAATTTATTGCACTTAGAAATGCATTAGACGAACTTTCGCGTGCACCAATTTTTATTGATGACCAACCGGGCAATACTATTATGCGCATGCGTTCGGCAGCAAGAAAATTAAAAATGGAAAAAGGACTGAAGCTCCTTATTGTGGATTACCTTCAGCTTATGGTTCCATCAAATTCACGTGCTGCTGATTCACTTGTTCAGCAGGTAACTGAAATTTCTAGATCGTTAAAGCACCTTGCGCGTGAACTAAATATTCCAATTCTTGCTCTCTCCCAACTTTCTCGTGATGTTGAAAAAAGAGGTGGAGAACCAAGACTTTCAGACCTTCGTGATTCTGGCTCAATTGAACAGGACGCCGATATCGTAATGTTTATACACGGAGAAGATAAAAAGGATGAAGCCGGACATCGACCACAAATGTCAGAAAAGAAAATTATCATCGCAAAACACAGAAACGGCCCAGTAGGTTCAATCTTGATGCAATTTGATAACCAAAAAACCACTTTTTCCGAAATTGACCGAAGTTCTTATGGTGGTGCAGAAGCAGAGTTTGAGCAGAGCTAGAAGCAAACCCTTAAAAGCTGTAAGCTTAATACTATGTCCCCCTTCGAAGATTTAGAGGAAATACTAAGAATGCTTCCTGGAATTGGTCCAAAACAGGCAAAACGTTTTGCGTATTTTTTAGCACACCAATCTCCACAGTTTCTATCTAGATTTTCTCAACATATTGAAAATTTAAAGGAAAGCATCGCTACTTGTCATGAATGCTTTAGAATTTTTCCTCTTGGTAAGGGGGCAGAAAAAATAATTTGCAAAACATGTTCTGATACAAATAGAGATAAAACTACACTCCTAGTTGTCCCAAGAGATAGCGATTTTTTGCACATTGAAGCTTCTGGCGCTTACAAGGGACTTTATTTTTTAATTGGTAATACCCTTTCTGTCATTGAAGAGGACCCGAAAAAGCACCTTAGATTTAATGAACTCTGTAACAAAATCAAAAAGATGGGCAAGGATTTAAGTGAGGTTATTTTGGCTTCTGACTTAACTCCAGATGGAGACTACACCATCGAGTGGCTAACAAATGAGCTCAAAAAGAGCTTCCCAAACCTAAAGATTACAGCTCTTGGCCGTGGACTTTCTACCGGAACAGAGCTTGAATACGCAGACCCAGAAACCTTGAAAAACGCTATAATAAGCCGAAAGATAATATAAATTATATGACTATAGAAAAACCTAAAATTTTTGGTGACGATGATATTGATAGATTTTCGCTAAACAATATGCGTGCTTTAGACATGCCATCAATGATTAATTCATTAGCAGAATTTCAACGAAAATTTATTTTAACAAGTGATGAGACCGAACAGGACAAAATTAAACAGGAATGGGAAACATTAGCAATTACTGCCGCTAATCTTGCTGAGACTGATGAGGAACTCCAGAAAGTGGAGGTATTCTCACCTGCCGGCTCGGAAGCAAGACTATTGGTTGAAAATAAACTTAATAGAAGAGATATCGCAGCTTAAATCAAAAAACTCCCGTTCGGGAGTTTTTTGATTAGATGGATTTGATTTCTATTTCGCTGAATGGTTGGCGGTGACCATTTCTTTTCATATAACGAGATTTCTGTTTGAATTTAACAACTAAAATCTTCTTTGCTCTCCCCTGCTCTTTCAATTCCGCTTCAACTTTTTTTCCAGAAATATAAGGTGTTCCAACTGAAACCTTGTCTCCTTCTACGTGTAAAAGCACCTTATCAAAAGCTATTTTACTTCCAGATTCCCCTTCTAACTTTTCAATTCTTAGGGTATCTCCAGGGCGCACAATGTACTGCTTTCCGCCTGTTTCAATAACGGCAAAAGCGCCCTCAGTGGATTTCTTTGGGTTCTTTTTTGAGCTCTTTTTAGCTACTTTTGTTTCAGCCATAGTGGAGTGCATTCTACAGGCTTTTTACAGCCTTGCAAGGCCTTTTTGAGGCCTTTCCTGTGACTTATAAGTGAGAGTTATGCCCTGAAAAAGCCTTGGTAGGAGCGACGGCGACGGACAGAGAAAATTTTCAGCAGAAAATTTTCGTGCTCTTTTCAGGGCATAACCTCGAACGCCCTTTAACCCTCAATTTCAGGTTTTTCAACCTCCGGTAGGTCTATTCCTATTCTCTCTTCTGTGAGGCGTAAAACGTCCTTATCTATCTTTTTAAACTCACTTGAGGACTTACCATAATGATTTACAACAGTACCAAGCGCATTCCCAAGCTTGCTGTGATATTCAGCATACGCGCCCAAGTGCTTTCTTAAGTCATCTACATTTTTTATGATTTCTTTCGCTTTTTCTTCAACCTGGAGTGAACGCAACCCTTGCAAAACAGTCTGCAAATATGCGAGAAAAGACGTTGGCGAAACAATTATTACATGGTATTTTCTTGCCGCTCTCTCTATAAGATTTTCAGTTTCACCCGTAATTTCACCTACTTTGTTTATTAATAAGTCGTAATAAATTGCTTCGTGCGGAATAAACATAAATGCAAAGTCCATAGTCCCCTCTTCCGGCTTTATATATTTTGCCGTTTCCGAAATTCTTAGTTTCAAATCATTTATAAAAGCTTTTTCTAATTCAACTTTTCTATCTGCGTCACGCTCTTCAGCAAGACGTCTGTAGTTGTCTAGTGAGAACTTCGAATCTACAGGAATGATTCTTTCTTTTACAAACACAACCGCATCCACTATAGAACCATCCTTAAACGCATACTGCATTTGATAGCCGTCTGGAGGCAAAACATTTTTTAAAAGTGTTTCCAAATAATATTCACCCAAAATCCCCCTTTGCTTAGGATTCTTTAAAACATCCTGGAGATTCTGTAATTGTTCTGCGAATGAAGTAAATTGCTTGCTTGTTTCATCAATTTTGGTGAGTCTCTCTGTGACATCGCGAATAATTTTAAGTGACTGGTCTGTTTGCCTTTCAACTGTTTGAGTAAGTGCAAGGGCGGAGTCAGACAACCTATCGTCAATAGACTGGGTGAGATTGGATAGTTGGTTTTGGAGTAGTATTAGCCCATCGTTTGGTTCTTTCTCTTTGGTTTTTGCTATACGAAGAAATATGGCAATTTGAATAATAAGCACTATAACTATCCCAGCAATTAGAGCAGACGTCATAAAGCCATTTTAACATATTTGGTATAATGGCTTTATGACAATAGAAGAAACAATAAAAGCGCAATTAATGGAATCCATGAAGGCTAAGGACTCAGTTAAAACACTTACCTTACGTGGACTTATTGCAGGATTTACCAACGAACTAGTAGCTAAAGGCAAAAAGCCTAATGAGGCCGTCCCAGACGACATAGCACTTGCTGTTTTAAAACGATTATCAAATCAGAGAAAAGATTCGATTGAGCAATTTACAAAAGGTGGACGCACTGATTTGGCAGACGTTGAAAAAAAAGAATTAGAAATAATTGCTTCTTACCTTCCTGCCCAAGCAACACTTGATGAGATAAAAAAAGTTGCTGAAGCTAAAAAAATAGAGCTCGGTATTACCGACAAAGCCAAATCTGGAATGCTAATGGGTGCCATCATTAAAGAATTGAAAGGAAATGCTGACAGCGGAGATGTAAAGACTGTGGTGGACTCGCTTTTTTCGTAAAATATTGTACACTATGAACCTAGAACTGTTCCACGATGCTAGTCAGACACCATTCGAGGAGGAGGGTGTGGCAGACGACATCAGAGAAAAAACGTATAAGGACCTCGGCATTGATGAGATGGACCTCGCTCATCTCATGCAAAATGCAAGAAGCATGGTGGGAGTCAAGGGGATGGTGAAAGGCAAGACTCCTGACGACAAGCTCAAATCCGCCGTGTGGAGAGCCATGCAGGAAGACCCGAAGTTCGCAATGGAAGGTGCTGATCAGCGTATCATTTACGTGGAAATCCTTAGGAGATGCTTTCCACCTGCAGCTGAACCAGCCCCAACCACGGAGGTCGCGCCTGCGGGCCACGAAGCCAAACAGGCTCCGGTCTCTCTTGAGGACCAACACAGGAGATACGTCGAGGAGTCCATCGAGCGAGCACACAGGGACAATCCTTACTAACTGAGAGGGTCCGCAGTCGCGGGCCCTTTCTCATCTATAAATTACTTTCAGGCACAACAGTTTTTTCATATTTTTTCATTACTTCTGCCTGCACCTCCTCTCTATTTCTTCCGTATCTTTGATATGAAAGTTCTTGAATGGCAATAACATCTACTCCTGTTGCTGGTGGTGGTGTCATTGCTTGGATGTTAAATGGTTCAGTAGGCTTACCATGAACCAACATCTTTATGTATGCGTTGTAATTATCAATATTCATAATATCTGAGGCTTTATATGTGGGTTCAAGTTGCTTTGCCAAGTATTCAGCATCATCCGCTCCAACACGGTAAACTACAATGTTCCCCACATTTCCAAATACTGCATTTTTGATGTCTGCAGATAATTGTCCAATGAACTGATGTGCAATTGAAAGCGAAAGTTTGTATTTTCTAGCTTCTGAAAGAATAGTTGAAATGGAAGAAGTTGTTATGTTTTGAAACTCATCTATATAAAGGTAAAACGGTGGAAGGCTTGCGCTTGCATTGTCAACGCGTGAAAGCGCAGCCATAAGGATTTTTCCGACCAAAATCAGACCAATGAGATTTGCATTTATATCCCCCAATCTGCCCTTCGCGAGATTAACAAGAAGGATTTTTTTATTATCCATAATTTCGCGAAAATCAAAAGCAGATTTTTCTTGAACTATAATCGGGCGCATAATGTCGTTTGCTAAGAAAATATCAAACTTAGATGTTATGTAAGGCACAATGTTTGCAAGCGAAGCCTCACCACCTGCTTTTTCAGCTATTTCAGTCCAGAATTGAGAAACAATAGGATTTTTACACCTAGAAAGTTTTAGCTTTCTGTATTCTTTGTTTGACATAACACGCGAAACATCAAGAAGCGTGCAGCCTGTTTCTGGGTCTTCAATAACAAGCATTGTGGCGTTGCGGAAGTATTGCTCAAACATAGGCCCCATTGATTCGGGGACACCCCCGTATAATTTTTGGAAAATATTAAATAGTTCATTAACTACGAAAGTTTTTTGCTCCGGTCTATTTATATCGTACTCGAGCATGTTAAGACCCATTGGTCGCTCTGTGTACGATGGATCAAAATAAATTACATCCGCCCGTCTTTCAGAGGGAATGTGAGCTAAGACGTCTAGGATGTCAGAACCATGAGGGTCAATCATGCAAACGCCATTACCCTTTTGGATATCTTGGATAATCATATTTTTTAACAGTGTCGATTTACCCGTACCAGTTTGACCAATAGTGTAGAAGTGTCTCAGTCTATCTTCGTCTGATATATAAACCTTTGTTTCGGTATTTTGATAATTATTTATACCAAGTAAGGTGCCGTCAGTAGACAGATTGAGTGGAGCGGGCTTTGATACAGCACGAGCTACTTTAAGTGTGGGAGAAACTGTTAATCCTGATGACTCAAAATGAAATACGGTTGCAAGTTCCGCAGTGTTTAAATAGATGGGCATACCAAATGATGAAAGCCTAAATGAAACCGCCCTTATCGCTCTCTTATAGTCATGGTCCTTCACTTTTTTAAATACAAAATTATTGCCCTGCGGTTCTGAAAATTGTTTAAAAGATGCTTCAATATCAAGCCTAATTGCTTCAGCTCTATCATGGTTTTCAGCAGATGTGGCTATACGTAGCCATACTGGAACAATTGGTCTTGCTAGTTTTTTATTTAATTTATCCAGAACAACTGCATATTTCTGACCCGCCGCAGATTCCTTTTGTGCAGTAACTGCCGGTTTATTTGAGCTCTTAAAGGCACTGATGATTGTTTTGAAAACAGAAGCCACAGCTCCTTGGTTTTTGAGTACTTCTGCTGGATTCTCTCCTTTTTCTATAGCACTTTTTTTATCATAAACTTCTTTTTCAAAGTACTTTGAAGCGGAGCCATAAATAATTTGAAGCAAAGCCCCTTCCCTTTCTTTGTTGAGCTTGCCAAATGAACCCAAAATAATATTCATTGGATCATGGTCAATAGCTTCATAAGTTAGTATTGGAAGCGCACTAGACAAACTTAGTTCAGCAGTTGAAATCGAAATCTCTCCTTTTGTTGCAAAAATATTAAAATCATTTGTTGCCTCGTAAACTTGGGCTTCTGGATATGATGTCTTAACTAGATTTTCAAACCTATTTGCCCAAGCAATTGGAACTGATGCGTAGAAAACAAGCTCTTCTGTACCTGCTGAATTTGCAATCTCAAGTACTACAGTTTCTTTTTCCTTTTCTTCACTCTGAAGTGCTGAGTAAATTCCCTCCATTTTCTGCAGTAAATCTTTTGGATTTTGGCTTCTCAAATTTTCTGAGCTATCAATTTTAGGAATTTGAATTTGAAACAGTGTCCTTCTAACAGATTTACTTAAGTCTGTCTTCTCCTTCATACCTTTCACGCCATGCCCCTCTCGAACAAATTCAGCTAAAAAGCGGTGAAAATCATCCTCCAGATGTGCATCAGCAATTTTCTCTACAACCTTCAAGGCAGAATAAACGCCCTTACTTTCTAAGATTCTATAAAGTTCCTCCATCCTTCCATCATGGGGTTCCGGTTTTAACTTAAGAGCAATTCCAGCGATTACTGTTTCCTGAAAATTATGTCCCGCACCAAAAAGTTCTTTCGGGCCAGTATTTACATAATTTTGTATTACAGAATGCGAAAGATTTTCCCTATTTACATCGGGCGTCTGTTTTATGGCCTCATTAAATTGCCCGTGAAGATAGGCTAGCTCTTCATTTGGCGTTGGCATACCTTCGACGTTCGGTACAATTTCCATTTGCCCTATTATATCAGCTCCTATTTTATGGCTCCTTCTCTCTTGAGGATTGCTAATTTCTTTAATGGCCCACCGCCGTTGTATTCACCAACTTTGCCATCTGTTCTTATTACTCTGTGGCATGGAACAGACTTATCGTGATTATTTTTCATTATTGTACCGACTGCACGAGCGGCTCCTGGATTTCCAGCACGCCTTGCTACTTCTCCATAAGAAAGAGTTATGCCTCTTGGAATGTTTTTAACCACACTTAGTACTCTTTCCTTAAATAAATTTTTTTTCATAAAATACATCATTGTGTCGATTACGACACATCTTCGTCGTTCGTGCCGAAT
>Ga0172379_10003140_pt1 | contig 27070 bp, 24 predicted proteins | sample GrowelOW334metaG_FD_119756 | JGI IMG/M metagenome (GOLD analysis project Ga0172379, IMG submission 119756) | Groundwater microbial communities from an aquifer near a municipal landfill in Southern Ontario, Canada - Groundwater well OW334 metaG | ecosystem: Environmental > Aquatic > Deep...
CTTCTACGACTATTATTCTGAATCCCGGAAGACAAATCCGTTAATCAAATATACCATTGGACTTCCTGGAGTGATACTTGGATTACCAGGAACGATCCTTTCTGCGATCCGGGGAAAAGAGCCGGAAAAAACAGGCTCAACAGAACAGATGAAACCCCTCGAGCTGACCAACAAACAACAAACGGTTCGCCTCATTTTATCAGGACTGATCTCGCTTAATGTGAATCCCAAAGAGGGCATTCTTACCCTCACCTCGACCATGAAAGAGGCCAGAGCAGCTGCCCAATTGGGACAACGGGCTCAGGAATTGTTACAGCAATACATTACCGAATTTAAAATCAAGAAAGCCAAGGCCAATCTCGATTTTATCCAGCAACGTTTCGATGAAACAACTAAAAAATTTGAAACTGCCCAGGAAAGACTGGCCTCCTTTCGTGATCGCAACAAAAGCGTCACCTTAGCCACCGCCAGAACAGAAGAAGAGCGGTTAACCAGTCAATACAATTTAATCTATAGCGTCTATTCCGAACTCGCCAAGCAACTCGAGCAAGCTAAAATTCAAGTAAAACAAGATACTCCTGTTTTCACTATAATTGAACCTGTTTCTGTTCCTACGGTGAGAGATAAACCCAACCGACTCAAGATCTTAATATTTTGGTTATTTGTTGGTTCTGTACTAGGCATTTGTACTGTATTTGGTAAAGTGGCTATTGAACCATTTAAAAAATTGTGGAAGGATGAATTTGCAAACTAATAGCTAAATTAAAAAAATCTCGAGAATGATTGTACAATTCATTGGTCTTGGCTATATCGGTCTCCCCACAGCAGCTGTTGTAGCACATCATGGCATTCTGGTTCATGGGGTTGACGTCAACCCAGAAGTAGTGAATATTATCAACCGCGGCGAAATCCACATTGTAGAACCAGGACTTGGAAATATTGTTAAAGAAGGTGTTGCAAACGGTTTATTGAAAGCATCTCTGATGCCGGTAGTTGCTGATTTTCACTTAATTGTTGTCCCCACGCCCTTCAAAGGAAACCACGAGCCAGATATCTCCTTTGTGGAGGCTGGGACACGCACTGTATTACCTCTTTTAAAAGAAGGTGACACTTATATAATAGAATCTACATCACCGGTTGGCACCACTGAAAAGATGGCAGATTTGATCTTCAAAGAGCGACCGGAATTAAAAAATAAAATTTATATTGCATACTGTCCTGAACGAGTTCTCCCTGGTAATATTTTACACGAACTGATTTATAATGATCGCTCAATTGGGGGTATCGATGAAGCTTCGACACTGAAAGCCATTGAATTCTATCAATCTTTTGTGAAAGGTGCATTACACCAAACCAACGCCCGCACTGCCGAGATGTGCAAATTAACCGAAAACTCTTCCCGCGATGTCCAGATTGCTTTTGCAAACGAGCTATCTCTTATCTGTGACAAAGCCAATATAAATGTATGGGAGCTGATCCGTTTGGCCAACAAGCATCCTAGAGTAAACATACTTCAACCCGGAGCAGGGGTAGGTGGGCATTGTATTGCGGTGGACCCCTATTTTATCACTTCTGAATATCCTCAGGAATCACGTCTTATAGGTACTGCCCGTGAAATTAACAACTACAAAGCGTTCTGGTGTGCTGAAAAAACCAAAAATACCATGCTAACTTTCGAGCTAAATCATGGACGTAAACCAGTAACCGCATTGATGGGACTCGCTTTTAAACCCGACATTGACGATCTTAGAGAAAGTCCTGCTAAATACATCGCGCAAAAGGTAATGCAAAGTGAGCAAAACAACTTCCTCGTCGTCGAACCTAATATAAAAGAACATTCAGTCTTTAAACTTACCAACCACCTCGAAGCATATACCAAAGCTGACATTATCGTCTTTTTAGTGGCCCACAAGGAGTTCAAATTACTGGAATTTAATGTAGAAAAGGTGATACTTGATTTCGCAGGAGTATTTAAAAGGAATGATTGTACGTTCGTTTAATCTGTCTCAATCCGTGAAATCTAGAATAAATAAATGAAAAAGAAAATCCTCTTTGTCTTTGGTACCCGACCGGAAGCTATAAAGATGGCTCCGTTGATAATAGAATTCAAGAAACACTCAGATCAATACGATACCCAAATATGTATTACAGCCCAGCACCGCGAAATGCTCGACCAGGTATTGCAACTTTTTGAGATTACTCCTGATTATGACCTCAACATCATGGAATCCGGACAAGATTTATTTGATGTAACATCCCGTGTACTATTAGGTATGCGTAATGTACTAAAAGATTCTAATCCAGATTTGGTTTTAGTGCATGGGGATACTTCAACTTCTATGGCGGCAGCGCTGGCAGCTTTTTACCAGCAAATACCAGTTGGACATGTCGAAGCAGGATTACGAACCCACAATATATATAGCCCATGGCCTGAAGAAATGAATCGCCGGATAACCAGCAGAATTGCAACCTGCCATTTTGCCCCAACTCTGCTCAGTAAACAAAACCTTCTAAATGAAGGTATAAAAGAAGAGAGCATCATCGTTACAGGAAACACTGTTATTGATGCCCTATATTGGGTGCTAGACAAAAGCAATAATAAGGAACTCAGTAAAGATATCCAAGAAAAATTGGAACTCTCAGGCCTCCCTATTGAAAAACAAAAGATGTGGGTCAATTCGTGTAATTCGTCCAAATTAGTGAAATCCGAATCCAAACGTAAACTGATTTTAATTACTGGTCACAGAAGGGAAAATTTTGGCGATCGATTTTTAAATATTTGTACTGCAATAAAAGAACTTGCTTTGATTTTTCCTCAAGCTGACTTTGTATATCCAATGCATTTGAACCCAAATGTTCGAAGTGCGATCACTCAAATATTCGGAAACCTGCAAGAAATTCGTCAAGAATCATGCTATTCGAATATATACTTCATTGAACCGTTAGACTATTTACCTTTCGTGAGTTTAATGAACAGTTCCTATCTCGTCCTGACAGATAGCGGAGGTATTCAAGAAGAAGCCCCAGGCTTGGGCAAACCTGTATTGGTAATGCGTGACACGACAGAACGCCCGGAGGCCTTGGAAGCAGGAACAGTGAGATTGGTGGGAACTGATAAACAAAGTATTATTGATGAAGTCTCATTACTGATTGAAAACGCAGAACATTATTCCTTGATGAGTTTAGCCAGCAACCCTTATGGTAATGGCCATGCCTGCCAACTCATTATCAAAGCCCTCGTATAATTAGTGAAATTCGTATAAATTCGTGAAATTTCAAAAAATGAAGACAATTCCCTATGGAAGACAGCATATAACAGAAGAAGACATTCAGGCAGTCGTAGATGTTCTGAGATCAGATTTTTTAACGCAAGGACCCAATGTTGAGATTTTTGAAAAGGCATTTGCTGCTTACATTGGTTGTAAATATGCAGTAGCTGTTTCAAACGGTACCGCGGCCTTACACCTTAGTGTATTGGCATTAGGATTAAAAGAGGGAGAGAAGGTCATAACAACACCCATAACGTTTGTTGCTACAGCAAATTGCATAAGATATGCTGGCGGAATAGTAGATTTTGCAGATATTAATCCTACCACTTATTTACTTGATATTGAAAAAGTCAGAGAACTATTAGAAGAATCACCCAAAGGTACATATAAAGGAATTATTCCGGTTGATTTTGCCGGAAGGGCAGTAAATATGGAAGAGTTCCGACATCTTGCCGACGAATTTGACCTTTGGATTATTGAAGACGCATGCCATGCACCGGGAGGTTTCTTTATTGATTCTAATAATTCAATACACAATTGTGGCAATGGTGATTATGCCGACCTTGCTATCTTTTCCTTTCATCCGGTAAAGCACATTGCCTGTGGAGAAGGGGGTATGATTACCACCAATGATGAAAAACTTTATCATAAATTACGAAACTTGCGAACGCATGGTATCCAGCAGATTCCTGAATTAAGACAATTTAATGGAGGGCCTTGGTATTATGAAATGCAGGAACTTGGATTTAATTACAGGTTAACTGATTTTCAGGCAGCCCTTGGTAAAAGTCAATTACAAAAGGCCAAACCCGGTCTGGAGAGACGAAAAGAAATTGTTGGTATTTATGAAAAAAACTTAAAAGGGAAACCATACATTACAAGGCAAACAGGAGTTGTTACCGGACACGCTTATCATTTATATGTTGTAGAGTTTAAGGCTCGTAAAGGACTTATTGAGTTTATGCGTGAAAACAGTATTTTCGCACAGATTCATTATATCCCAGTACATCTTATGCCATACTACAGGAAGTTCGGATGGAAAGAAGGAGATTTACCATATGCAGAGAACTACTATAATCATTGCTTGAGTATTCCAATGTATCCAACATTGACTAATTTTGAACAAAATTATGTAATCGCCAAAATTGATGAATTCTTTAATCCGTAAAATTGGATTGGGTTCGGTTCAGTTTGGACTCAATTACGGAATTAGCAACTACCAGGGAATCACTGGATTGGCTGAAGTCAGGAATATTCTGGTCTATGCAAAGACTATTGGAGTCGAATTGATTGATACTGCCTACGGCTATGGAAAAAGCGAGGAAGTTTTAGGACAAGCTGGTAATGATCCCTTTAAAATTGTCACTAAATTTTTACCTGCCACTCCTGAAATAACTATTGAAGACCAGGTAAAATCCTCTCTTAAAAGATTAAACGTTGGTAGTGTTTATGGTCTATTGGCGCACAGACCACTTACTGTTGCTGAAAATCCTAAAATATGGGATTATATGAAACAATTGCAACAAGAAAAGATTGTTCTGAAAATTGGTTTTTCATTTAATTTGCCGGAAGAAGCAGAGATTATTCTAAAAACAGGATTTGTTCCTGATCTTATCCAGGTTCCTTTTAATTATCTGGATAACCGTTTTATACCTTACATGATACATTTTAAAAATAAGGGTTGTGAAATCCATTCACGTTCCACTTTCCTTCAGGGATTATTTTTTTCCGAACCAGACACTTTAAGTTACTTTTTTGATGAAATTAAGCCGCTTCTTAGAAACCTGCAAATGGAAGGGAAAAACCTCTCGGGTATGCTTCTGGGATATAGTCTGGAACAATCATTTATTGATAAAGTTATAGTTGGCGTAAATAATAAGGATCAGTTAGTTCAAAATATTAATTCAATTTATAACTACCATAAGTTACCAAAATTAGGAATAAAGGTTAACAAGGAAATACTTTCACCTTCAAACTGGCCTAAATCATGAGTAAGCTCAAACTTGGTGCAATTGGAATGAGTGAAGGGAACGGTCATCCCTATTCATGGAGTGCCATTTTTAATGGTTATAATATGGAATATATGAAGGACTGCCCTTTCCCTGTTATCCCTGATTATTTGTCTAAACAAAGTTTTCCGGATGATAGTCTTGGGAATCTTGGTTCGGTAACACATATATGGACCCAGAAAAGAACCATGTCTGAACATATTGCCGCCTCATCTAAAATTCAATATATCGTTGATAACATGGAAGATATGATCGGACATATTGATGCCGTTTTGCTGGCTCGCGATGATGCTGAAAACCATTCCAAAATGGCTTTGCCATTTATAAAGGCTGGTCTGCCTGTGTTTATTGATAAACCATTTGCTCTTTCAATGCAAGATGCCAGGATAATGCTGAATGCACAAACTTTTGATCAGCAAATTTTTAGTTGTTCATCATTAAGGTATGCCCGGGAATTACAGTTGAGTGAAGCTGAAAGAAACGATATGGGTGATATTGTCTATGTTGAAGGTTCTGTCATGAAACATTGGGAAACTTATGGCATGCATATTTTAGAACCAATTGTCGCACAAATACCTAACCGGGGACGATTGCTTTCGGTAACGCCAATAAAATCAAGTGATATGCATATTGTACTGGTTCAGTGGAAAAACTGTCTGGCAAATCTGAAGGTAAGTGGCAAAATTCCATCCACATTAAGTTTCACTTTCTATGGAACTCAAGGGAATGCCACAAAGGTATTTTCAGATAGTTTTGCCTGCTTCAAGGCTTCTCTTAGTACTTTTGTGGATCAGGTCAATACCCGCAATCAGATTATACCAAGGAGCGAAACACTGGAAATAGTTGAAATAATTGAAAAAGGGACAATTATATGAATGAAATTTTGATAACCGGTGGCAGTGGCAAGATTGGTTTTCAACTAGTAAATCATTTTTTAAGCCAGAATTTCAAAGTCATTACAACCACAAGAGACCGGAATAAATTCATTAAAGATCGGCAACTTCAACTTACAGATATTCAATTTAATAATCTGAAAATAATTGAAGTTGATTTTGCAAAAGAAGATGCCGTTCAAACGATTATTTCTCATTTAATTAGTGAAGAGATAAATCCAAAATCAATCATACATAATGCAAGATCTCTTGAATATTTAAAAATTGAAGAGGATACATCTGTTACAAACCAGAACTTTTTAGGTGAATTACTTATAGATGTAGTATTTCCATATCAATTAACTTTCGAAATATTAAAAAATACAAATAAACTTGAAAATGTAATATTTATTTCTTCTATGTATGGTGTGGTTGCTCCTACTCCATCTCTATACGAGAATTTTCACAAATCATCCCCTATTAATTATGGAGTTGCTAAAGCAGCGCAAATTCATTTAACAAAGGAACTAGCAGTTAGGTTAGCGCCTGAAATCAGAGTTAATTGTGTTAGTTTCGGTGGAATTAAAGGAAGAGTTGATGAAGTTTTTATGTCGAAATACAAATCACTAAATCCTCAGGGCAAAATGTTGGAAGAAAGCGAAGTTATTGGACCTCTCGATTTTCTGGTTTCTGATCGTTCAAAAAATATGACCGGACAAAATATAATAGTGGATGGAGGATGGACGATATGGTAAAATCAACTAATGTAACCGCTGTAATTCCTGCGAGAGGAGAATCCAAAAGAATGATATTGACCTTGCACTCAATAACTTTCTTTCATTTAATCATAATTTTCAGATAAGCGCTTTTAAATCATGGATGGGATTCACGCGTAGATATTGATAATTACGAAAATCTTGAAATGGCAAAGTTGTTAAAGATCAAATAAACATGAAACCCTCATAAGCAAAAGCTCGCCAAATAAGATGAAAATCGATGAGGGTTCTATTTGGCCATAAAAAAAGCAAATTCTATACAGATGAAAGTTCAAGTCTTTATCCGTGCCGATGGCAGTACTACAATTGGCCTTGGTCATCTGGTGAGGTGTTCTGCCCTTGCTTTTATGCTGAAGGATGATTTTACTGTCACCTTCTTTTGTAGAGAAATACCGGATATTATGGTTACCGAATTGGAGGAGAAAGACTTTAGGTGCATCAGGATAGCAGACGCAAATGAATTTTTCTCAAATATCACATCTGGCAGTATTGTAGTGCTGGATGGTTATCATTTTGATACTGATTACCAAAAACGAATAAAAGCGATTGGCGCAAAATTAGTCTGCATTGACGACCTCCACGATAAAGAGTTTGTGGCCGATTTGATTATCAATCATGCTCCGCATATAACACCGCAAAATTACAAAACGCAACCTTATTCTCAATTTGCACTTGGACTCGAATACGCTCTTTTACGCCCAGCTTTCCTGGAACAAGCCCAAAAGCAACGAATAATCGAAAAAATTGAGACCTTATTGATTTGCTTTGGAGGATCCGATCTCAAGAACTTAACACAAAGTAGCCTTGAAGTTGCCTTGGAATTAAAGGAATTCAAAAAAATTATTGTTGTAACAGGTGCAGCATACCAGATTTCAGAAGTTTTTGATCAACTGACAAAAAGTGACCCGCGAATTAACCATTGGCACGTAATTAATGAAGAACAAATGCTGGCGGTTATGACCGAAGTTGAACTGGCAATTGTACCTGCAAGCGGTATTCTGTTTGAGGCTTTAGCTGCAGGTTGTATTGTGCTTTCAGGGTTTTATACAGATAACCAGAAATTAGTTTATGAAAATTTTAAGAAATCCGGATCAATCATCGATTGTGGTAATTTCGATATTTCAAAGATCAGAAATTCTCTAAAAGAGGCCCTGACAGTAAAAAGGAACCAGGATAACCCAATTGATGGCAAATCCTCTTCACGCATAAATAAAATATTTAATCAACTACAAAAAGAATTTTTAGTTTCTGCAAGGAAAGCCCTACCTTCTGATTTGAAAATTACATACAAATGGGCAAATAAATCCGAAATAAGACGATATTCCTTCCATCAGCATCAAATATCAGATTTAGAGCATAACAACTGGTTCATTAATAAACTAAATGATTCCAATTGTTATTTTTATATTTTTGAATATTGTGGTAAACAAATTGGTTCTATCCGCTTCGATATAAAAAATAATGAAGCCTTAATAAGCTATTTGCTCGACCCGGAATATCATGGTAGGAATCTTGGGCTACTCTTGTTAAAAAAAGGTATAGAACGTCTTTCTATTGAAGAAATATCAGAATATCATCCAATCCATGAAATCAGTGGCTACGTTATGAAAACAAATGCCCCTTCTATTAAAGCTTTTGATCGTTTAGGTTTTATGAGAATTGACCAGGGTGAAACATTAAAATTTACGAAATCATTATGAACAAGTCATTCTCAATAGGTTCTTTCAATTTTGAGCATAATAAAGGCGTTTTTATTATAGCTGAACTATCTGCAAATCATAATGGAAGTCTGAGAAATGCTTTGGATACCATTAAAGCGACAAAACGAGCTGGTGCTGATGCAATTAAACTGCAAACTTATACGGCAGACACCATTACCTTGGATTGCAAAACAGATGATTTTAAGCTGAAACAGGGCACCATTTGGGACGGAAAGTATCTTTATGATCTGTACAAAGAGGCTTATACTCCCTGGGAATGGCACGAGGAACTTTTCAGGGTTGCAAAAGAAGAAGGACTTATTTGTTTTAGTAGCCCATTTGACAAAACTGCAGTTGATCTACTCGAAAATCTAAATACACCTGCCTATAAAATAGCCTCATTTGAAATTACAGATATTCCACTGATCGAATATGTTGCATCAAAAGGAAAACCAGTTATTATTTCAACAGGTGTAGCCGAATTAGAAGATATTAAATTAGCAGTGGATACTTCCAAGCGAATTGGGAATGAACAACTTATACTTTTAAAATGCACATCAAGTTACCCAGCTCCAATCGAAGAAGCTAACCTTGTAATGATTAAAGATCTGGCACAACGATTTGATGTCATTTCGGGATTATCAGACCACACCTATGGTCTTACTGTTCCAATAATGGCTACGGTATTAGGAGCAAAAATAATCGAAAAACACTTTATTCTCGATCGCACAATTGGGGGTCCGGACGCTTCATTTTCATTAAATGAGCAAGAATTTACACTTATGGTAAAGTCAATTCGCGAAGTGGAGGTAGCGTTTGGCAAAATTGATTATACGCTTACTCCAAACATGTTAAAGAACCGGGAATTTTCACGATCATTGTATGTCGTCAAAGATATTTCGATGGGTGAAGAATTTACAGTAGACAACATTAGATCTATACGTCCAGGATTTGGACTATCTCCAAAATATTTCACCGAGATTCTAGGACTTAGATCAAAGATTAACCTAACTGCAGGATCACCACTGAAATTAGAACATTTTAAATAAAGACAATCAGCATGAAAATTATTGCAGTTATACCAGCCCGTGGTGGCTCAAAGAGAATTCCCAAAAAAAACATAATAGATTTTATGGGAAAGCCTATTATTGCCTGGACCATTGAAGCGGCATTATCATCCGGAGTTTTTGATCGAATTATTTTGAGTACAGATAATGAGGAAATTGCAGCTGTTGGAAGAAAATATGGTCTTGATGTGCCATTTCTCAGAATTGAAAAGAATGACGATCATTCTCCTGTAAGTGAAGCAACAATTGCAGCAATAAAACAAGCAGAAGAATATTATTGTGAAAAATATGATGTTGTGGTTCAATTAATGGCCAATGCTCCTTTAAGAGAAGGACATGAGATTAAACAACATTTAAATTGTTTCATTGATTCAAAAAGGAATTTTCAATTAAGCTCCTTCAAATTTGGATGGATGAATCCATGGTGGGCTGCAAAAGTAAATAGTGAAGGAACTCCACAATGGATTTATCCAGAAGGAATCACCAAACGTTCTCAAGATTTAGCAGACCTATTTTGTCCGACTGGAGTAATCTGGATTGCTAAGACCACCAAACTTTATGAATCAAATACTTTTTATGGTCCTGGTTATAAATTTTGTGAAATAAAATGGGAAAATGCAGTAGATATTGACGACTACGAAGACCTTGAATTTGCAAAAGCACTATACCTATTGAAGAAGAACCATGGTAACTCCAATCTATAATGTTATTATTATTGGAGCTGGTAACATTGGAGCTGGTTATGATACTTCAAATTCTGTAAACTATCTTACTCATGCTCATGCATTTACTGATCATAAAGGATTTAATTTGCTAGGATTTGTCGATCCAAACCTATCAATTGCAAAAAAAGCTGCGTTAAAATGGTCAGTTTCGTATTATTTAAGTATTGAAGAGGCTTTTAACGAAAATAAAATTGATGTTGTTTCTGTTGCTGCTCCCGATGAATATCATTATGATATATTAAAAAAACTATCAAAATATAGACCATTATTTGTTTTTTCTGAGAAACCATTTGTAAAAACAATTGACGAAGCAAAGGAGATTCTTTTGCTTTATAAAAAGAAGAATATTCCAGCTGCAATAAATTTTAAACGGCGATTTATTCCAGAAATAATTGATCTAAAAGACAAGATAGTTAATAAGGTATTCGGTGATTTCATTTTTGGAATAGCATATTATGGCAAGGGATTTATCCATAATGGATCTCACACATTTGACCTTTTGTTGTTTCTGTTGGATAAAAATTGGGAATTTGATAAACTTATCGACGAAACTATTGACTTTGGGAAAAATGACCCTTCATATAGTCTCTTATTAAAAGGAAATCGAGATGAACACTTTTTGATAAAAGCTCTGGATAGCATCAATTTCAGTGCGTTTGAATTTGATTTCATTTTTAATAAAGGAAGGATTAGGATAACCGATTTAGGATCAATAATTGAAGAATATAAAGTGAAACAAAATGGCATTTTCACAAAATTTAGAACTTTAGAAATAGAAAATGTAATTAAAACACAATTAACCAATTCTTTATTGTTTTCAGTTAATCATATTTATAGATATCTAAATGAGGGAAATGAATTATTATGCTCCTTCGAAGAGACTTTAAGAGGGATGGAACTTATGAACAAAATTACATCTGAAATTATAAATGGGAAAATTAGCAATACTCGGAGGTAATCCAATAAGAACCCAAGATTTTCCAAACAGGAAATCAATGGGACAAGCTGAAATTGATGCAGCTACAAGGGTAATAAAGTCCGATGTGCTTTCTGGTTTTATAGGAGCCGCTGGTAAATATTTTAATGGTGGGAAAGAAGTTGTTAATTTTGAAAAACTATGGGCTGATACGTATGGTTTTAAACATGCAATTAGTACCAATTCTTGGACGACAGGCCTTCAAACAGCAGTTGGAGCAATTGGGATTGAACCCGGAGATGAAGTCATCTGTTCTCCGTATTCCATGTCTGCCTCAGCAACCGTTGCTTTAATGTATGGTGGTATCCCGATTTTCGCAGACTTAGAAACTGAGCGATATGGTTTAAATCCTAAATCAATTGAGGAACGGATTTCTTCAAGAACAAAAGCGATAATTGTTGTTCACATCTTTGGTTACGCCTCAAAAATGGATGAAATAATGACTTTAGCCAGAAAATATAACCTGAAGGTTATTGAAGATGCCGCTCAAGCACCAGGAGTAAAATACCGAGGTAAACCTGTTGGAACTATTGGTGATATTGGTGGTTTTAGTTTGAATTTTCATAAACATATCCATACCGGCGAAGGAGGTCTGCTAGTAACAGATAATGATGATTTAGCACTTAGAAGCCGACTAATTAGAAATCATGGAGAAAATGCGATTGAAGCATATAATGTTGAAGATATTTCAAATACGATCGGTAGTAATTATAGATTTACCGAACTACAAGCAGCTATTGCAACAGAGCAATTTAAAAAATTGGATTCTATTCTTGAACACCGAAAAGAAATAGGTGAATATCTTTCAAATCGTTTAAGGAATATGGAAGGTCTTTCTATACAGAAATTAGAAGACGGTAGCAATCATTCTTATTACATGTTTCCTGTTAGATATAATCAAGAATATTTCGGTGTTAGCCGCAATTTATTTCTTCAAGCAGTGTCCTCTGAGTTGCCAAAACCTAAATTTTGGGATACAACACCCTTTGCTGAAGGTTATGTAAAACCATTATATCTAAATCCAATATATCAAAGACAAATAGCAATAGGGAAAAAAGGATTTCCCTTTAATTATAATCCTGATGTGAAATATGATTATTCCAAAGGACTTTGTCCTGTCACGGAAAAATTATATGAAAAGGAATTACTACTCTCTCCGTTGGTAAGGGAAGGGATGAAGCTGGAAGACATTAAAGATTTTGCTGATGCAATTGAAAAAATAATTGAAAATTTATCAGAACTAAAAGATTCACAGCTAAATAGAGAATCAACGAAAGAGGTTTATGATGCCGTAAAAGCAATTAACAAGAATGTTAAGAATGCATAAACGGCTAAAAGGAGGAAGGGGAATATTTGTGTTCAGTGATCCTGCCGGAGCTAAAGCTTGCTTAGCCATTGCTAGTATTCTCATAGACATCGATGTTTTAGTAATTTCCGATCGGACGTTCCCTTTTTTTGAAGATTTTAAAATTAACGTGAAATCTTATGATGAATTAACCACAAGTGAATGGATTGACTATTTTATTCCCGATTTTATTTTTACTGGAACTTCTATCCCCGAAAAAATTGAATTGAACTTTATTAAAGAAGCAAAATACAGAAATATAAAAACAATTTCATTTGTTGATCATTGGACTAATATTAAACAACGTTTTTGGTCTAATCAGGAATACATTTATCCATCAGAGATTTGGTTGATAGATGAGGAGGCTAAAGAAAAAGCCTTATTCGATGGAATTCCTGAGAATTTAATCTGCATTTCGGGGAACCCATATTATGATTTTTTGAAAAATTGGAGGCCACTTGATAGCAAAAAAGAAGTCTTTAATAAAATAGGGATAGATATATCATCTAGATATATACTCTTTGCTCCTGAACCTTTATCTTCATTTGACTTACAGAATAAATATGGATTCGATGAAGTTTCAGGATTAAAACATTTAATCTCTTCAACAGAAAATCTAAACTTTCAGAATATTTTTATAATAATTAAAGGGCATCCAAATCAAAATCATCAATTATTTATTGAATATATTACTGAATCTAAGAATAAAAAGATCATCTACCTTAGGGATTTTGATTTGAATCAATTAATATTCTATTCAGAAGTTGTAGTTGGTTATTTTTCAAATAGTCTTATTGAAGCTGCAATAATGGATAAAAAAGTAATCCGTATTTTGATTGATTTAATCGATATAAAATTGGATCCATTTTACAATAAGAAAGTTGGCGTTAAAATTTGTAAAAGAAAAAGTTTAGTAACAGCACTTAACAAAATTCTATACTAAACGTTTAATTATAAAAAATATGAAGAATCCATTTATTGAAAGTGAAAGATTATATTTTAGACCACTAGATTTTAATGACTTGAACGGCAATTATGTGAATTGGCTAAACGACGAAGATGTTAGTAAAGGGAATTCACATCGCATTATGCCCTATACTTTGGATTTAGCAAAATCATATATTGAAAATGCCTATGTTTCCACTGACAAACTAATACTAGCAATCGTTCTTAAAGAAAATGATATTCATATTGGAAATATTTCTCTCCAAAGCATTAATTACTTACATCAGAATGCTGAATTCGCAATTCTTTTAGGAGAAAAAAAATACTGGGGGAAAGGCTATTCCAAAGAAGCTTCCTATCTATTAGTGAAATTTGGATTTCAAACATTAAACTTAAATAGAATATTTTGTGGTACCTTCTCCGAAAATATGCCTATGATAAAGTTAGCCGAATATCTAGGCATGAAAAAGGAGGGATTAAGACGAAATGCTTTCTATAAAAATGGAAAATTTATAGATATCGTGGAATTTGGTTTACTCAAACAAGAATTTTTTGCAAAGTTTCAAAATGAAGGAAAATAATTAAGATAGAAATTGTAAAATATTCATTATTCCGTATACATAAACAATTTTGTTAAAATTTTAGTAGTATGTGTTTGAGAGGATTGATAGAGTTGATTGTGAATAAATATCCACTACTATTATGGTATAAGAAAAAGCTATTTCATTATGTATTTTTAAGAACGAAGCTGAAAAAACAATTGAAATTTAAAAATAATATTCAGTCGAACTCAAATTCGACTGCGAAGAAAATACTAGTCCCACTCATTGAAACATCTCATTATCAGTATTTGCAAATTTTAATCATAGCAAAGGCTTTGCAATTACGAGGTGCTAATGTTAAAGTATTGCTCTGCGGTTCACGTTTGGATGGCTGTGAATTAAAAAGTTCCAGAACGCAAACTAAAGATCCATGTCTTGACTGTCGATTTAATGCCAAGGAGGTAGTTCCACTTTTTCAACTTGAAACATTAAAACTAGCAGATTTTATATCTGATTCAGAAGTTAACTTATTAAGAACCAAATCGCTTGAAATCGCCAATACATATCCTAAAGAAATAGTATATGATGGATATGATTTGATGCCAGTAGTAAACGATTCTGTTGTTCGGTTTTTTTATGGAAAACTACCAAATGATGCGATGAAGCTAAAGTTAATTAGGACTGATCACCTTACTACTGCTCTGATTACTTTGGAAGTTGCTAAAAAAATAAATGAGAAATTTAATCCTGATATTATATTCAATAATATGAATGTGTATACAGCATGGGAGCCTTACTATAAATATTTCAAAAGTAAAGAAAAGAATTTATTCACTTGCTCAATGAGTACATTTAATTTCAATGCAATTGTCCTAAACAGGTTGGAATATTACATGTCAAATGATAGATATGATAAATTTAGGAGTAATCGTAATTATGCTTATTTAAATGAAGAAGAGAATAATCTACTAAACAATTTTGTAAGTAAAAGAACCTCATTAAATACAGATATTTTTAAAAAAGCAGATTGTTTTGAAGATAACCAAAATATTAAAGAAAAGTTATCTATAGATCTCAATAAGAGAAATATTTTTCTTTTTTCTAATATATATTGGGATGTTGGTCTCTCTGAAACCGGCAAACTTTTTGAGAATATTATAGATTGGGTACTTGAAACTATAGATCTTGTGAAATATAATCAGGAGCTTCATTTGTATATAAAAACGCATCCATGGGAAAAATATGATACTTCGCCGTCTTCAAAGGGAATTGTAGATTTTATACATGAAAAATATCCGAGCCTACCACAAAATGTAACCTTAATACTCCCTGAATATAAAATTAGTCCATATCAATTATTCCCATATATTAATTTAGGAATTCTATTTAATGGCACATTAGGTTTGGAAATGTTACTCTTTAATTTGCCAGTTGTTATTACTGGGATGACCCCATTTGGGGGGCTTGGCTTTTCACATGAACCTGACAACACAATCGAATATAAGAAAATACTATTAGGTGAAACTTCAAATTTAAAACCTTTAATTGAAGATGTAAGGTTATTTGCTTATTTCTATTTCATCAAATCACTTATACCATGGACGCTCACAAATCAGGCTTATGGAGATGTTTTCAAGGGTTTTAAGTTTGATTCATTGAATGAAATAATGCCAGGTAAAGATCGATATCTTGATCATATTTGCAACTGCATTTTGGATCCTAAGAATAATATCATCGAAAATTGGAAATAAATAATTTCTGTAAGCGAAGAACACAAGATAGAATTTTCTTTTAAGGATTCAACCACTTTTCCCAATATTGAAATATAACAGAACTAATTTATTTCTATCCGAAAATATTAAAAGCAATATAGCAAATAATTAAATTCAATGACTCAGCTTTTTTTATTACAATTCGCATAAATGAGTTTTGCTAAACATAGTTTTTCCGTATTTAAGCGGGACATATTTTTATTTGGACTTAACCTACTCACTAGCGTTGTAATTGCAAGAAAATTAGGCCCGGAACTTTTGGGTGTATATGTGATATTAATGCTGATTCCTGGATATGCAGAAGCATTCGGCAGAACAAAATTCGATTTAGCAGCAGTATACTTCATTGGCAAAGGCAAGTACAAAGAACAGGATGTTCTTTATCACTTGAACATCATAGCCATTCTTTCAAGTTTCTTAATAATAATTCCTATTATCTTCTTTGTAAATTTTTTGAACCAAATTTTATTTGATGGTGCCACAGAATATAAGAATTTTATTTTCACAGTTTTGCCTTTAATAACTTTGCAATTTTTATATTCAAACTATTCCTATCTGCTAATTTCAAGAGAAAATATCAAAATGTATAACCGCATGACCATTTTAAAAGCAGTAATAGGGTCCGGAGGTGCAAGCATATTTTTACTTTTCCTTAACTATGGCTTATGGAGTGTTCTGATACCTAATCTTCTGGCTGGGATAATTAGTCTGATATATGGAATATGCCAGTATAGGAAAGCATATTGGTCCAATAGTCCAAGAAACAGTATAGATAAAATTCTCCTGAAAGATTTTTTTAACTATTCCTATAAACTTTATCTGGGAGGTATCATTAGCTATTTAAACTTGTATTTAATGAAATCCATTTTGTCCCTTTATTTAATACCTGCTAAAGTTGCGTTCTTTAGTATGGCACAAGATCGGGCAACTTTATTAGATAAAATACCTGCTGCAGTTAATACTATTCTTTATCCCAAAGTATCAAACGTATCTAACATTGAAGCATCAACTTACACCATAAATGCTTTTAGAATAATTCTCATACTAGTGTCCTTTTCTGCTATTGCTCTAGCAATTGTAATTAAACCTGCAGTAATATTGCTGTATGGAGAAGCATTTTCACCCATGATTATTCCTATGTTAATTATCTTACCCGGAATCATCATGAATGGTTCTACTTCTGTTATTTCTCAGTTTTTTACAGGAATTGGTCGTTCTGATTTAGTGATGAAACTATCATTTACTCCATTGTTATCACAATTATTTTTGGGCTTTTTGTTAATTAAACACTTTGGCATCTACGGTGCTGCATTCTCATTTTCACTTGCTATGGTCTTTTTGGGGCTAAGTCAGATTCTCTCCTTTTTGAAAGTTTCTGGGAACTCAATTAAGGTACTAATACCACAAAAAAATGACTTCATTTACATTAAGAATTTTATAACTTCAAAATTTAATTACAATGTTTAAACGGTTATATTCACAATTCAAACTTTTCATTTATTACACCATCTTCCAAAGAAAAAGCATATTACCACGCAGATGGTATGTGGAAACTGATGAAAATTTCAAATTTATTCATATACTTGAAGCTGTCAACTATATCAGGGTAGCTGAAATGCCTAATGTATTTTTTGAATTTGGTTGTCATTCGGGTCGAACTTTCTCTGCAGCACTTTTAGCATCGAAATTTCTTCAATATGAGATCAAGAGTTATGCTTTTGATTCTTTTGAAGGATTGCCACAAACTCAAAAAGACGAGGACGGTATTTTTGAAAGCGGAACATATCGGACGGAGGTTAAACGCTTCAAAACTATTATCAAAAAGAAAACAGGAATACATTTAAAGGATGATCAAATGATTAAAGGTTATTATGAAGATTCCTTAAATAGTAAGTTGAAATTGAACCTACCTAAAAAAATAGGTTTTGTGCATATAGATGTCGACTTATATAGTTCTACGGTAACAGTTCTTGAATTTTTAAAAGATTACTTAGTTATAGGAACAGTTGTACTATTTGATGATTGGTACTGTTTTGCTCCCGGTAAAGAAATGGGGGAACGAAAAGCTCTTAATGAATTCCTGGCAAAATATCCCTCAATTGAATTTGAAGAATGGAAGAACTATTCCACATTTGGGAAATCCTTCTTTGTTAAAAAAATATAATCATGAGTAAAACTGCTCTTATTACTGGAATTACTGGCCAAGATGGTGCTTACTTAACTGAATTGCTACTTTCAAAAGGCTATTCTGTTCATGGGATTAAACGTCGCGCATCATTGTTTAACACAGAACGAATTGACCATTTGTATCACGATTCACATTTGCAAGGCCTTCCTCTATCCTTGCACTATGGAGATATGACTGACTCTAGTTGCCTTACACGCATTATTAACGAAGTCCAACCGGACGAAATTTACAATCTCGCAGCACAAAGTGATGTAGCTGTATCCTTTGAGAATCCTGAATATACAGCTAATACAGATGGCCTTGGCACTTTAAGAGTTTTGGAATCGATTCGATTTCTTGGTTTGGAAAAGAAAACACGGTTCTATCAGGCTTCTACATCTGAGTTGTTCGGACAAGTTAGAGAGACACCACAAACTGAAAAAACACCATTTTATCCCAGGTCGCCCTACGCAGTGGCAAAATTATATGCTTATTGGATTACGGTAAATTACCGTGAAGCATATGGTTTGTATGCTTGTAATGGGATCCTCTTCAACCATGAATCTCCTGTTAGAGGTGAGACATTTGTGACAAGAAAAATTACAAGGGCTCTTTCAAGAATCTCATTGGGACTCCAGGAAAAATTATGGTTGGGAAACTTAAATTCACTTCGTGATTGGGGCCATGCCCGAGACTATGTTGAGATGCAGTGGATGATGTTGCAACAAGAGAAACCGGATGATTATGTAATAGCCACCGGCGTGCAACATTCTGTGCGTGAATTCGTAGAACAATCAGCTTTAGAGGCAGGAATTTCAATTATCTGGCGAGGTAAGGGAATTGATGAAAAAGGAATAGATGAAAAATCCGGACGGATTATCATCGAAATCGATCCTCATTATTTCAGGCCTTCTGAAGTTGAAACTTTATTGGGTAATCCATTAAAAGCGAAACAACAACTAGGTTGGGAACCAAGAACTTCATTCAAAGAACTTATAGTCGAAATGATGATGGAAGATATTTCATTAGCCAAAAGAGATCAACTAATTAAAGCAAATGGATTCAAATACTTTAACAATTTTGAGTGATACAATAACTCCCAAAATTACTATTCCTGTTTATAAACCTTATTTAAATGGGAAAGAGAAAGAGTATGTTATAGAATGTTTGGATAGCAAATGGATTTCATCGAAAGGTGACTTTGTACATCGTTTTGAAAAAGAGTTCTCAAATTACCTTAATATTGGGTTCTCTACAACAGTAAGCAACGGGACTGTTGCCCTGCATTTAGCACTTTTAGCGCTTGGAATTAAAGCTGGAGATGAAGTAATCGTGCCAACATTTACATATATTGCCTCTGTCAATGCAATTCAATATGTTGGAGCCAACCCTGTTTTCGTTGATTCTGAAAATCAGCATTGGAATATTAATCCTGATAAGATTGTCGGGAAAATAACATCAAAAACAAAAGCTATTTTAGCAGTGCATATGTATGGTGCTCCTTGTGAATTAGATAAAATCGCCCAAATATGCAAACTTTACAATTTATTCCTAATTGAAGATGTAGCAGAGGCTTTTGGCAGCAAATACAAAGGAAAATTCACTGGAAGTTTCGGGGACATTTCAACATTTAGTTTTTTTGGGAATAAGACTATCACAACCGGCGAGGGGGGTATGGTAGTTTCAAATAATAAATCATTGATCGACCGGGTTTCATTTTTAAAAGCCCAATCAGTTTCTGCAACCAAAGAGTATTGGCATGATGAAATTGGCTACAATTATCGAATGACCAATATTTGCGCTGCCATTGGATTAGCTCAACTGGAACAAGTAGATACTATTATAAAAAGAAAGCGGGAGATTGCTCAACTTTATAAATCGGAATTAGGATGTTGTCCGTTTAGTTTTCAAGAAGATAGTGAAGTGTCTTACAATACATACTGGATGGTGTCGTTTACAGTATCAGACAAATCTACTCGTGACACAATACGAACTCGTTTATTAAAGGAAGGTATTGAAACTCGTCCGTTTTTCCACCCTGCACACAAAATGCCAACTTTTAGAAATAATGAATCATTCCTGGTTGCAGAGACTTTAAGCGAAACAGGCTTAAATTTGCCTAGCTACCCCGATCTGAAAGATGAAGAAATCAAACAGATTTGCAATATTATAAAATCTATCTGAATGCATTTACTCGAACAATACAAAGTTCTTTTTTCTAAAGAAGAGATAAAACAAAGAGTTTTAGCTATTGCCCATCAAATAAATACTGATTATAAAGGTAAAACACTTGACATAATATGTCTTGTCAACAGCGCTCAATTTTTCTGCGCAGACCTTGTGCGCGAATTAACAATTACAACTCGGCTGCACACATTGGGATTTTCAAGCTATTTAAATGGCAATGAATCAGGAGAAGTTCGGATTACATTGGACATTAACGAACCATTGTATAACTGCCATCTATTAGTAATAGAAGGCATTATAATCAGTGGCCGCACACCTCGATATATTATTGATTTATTAAAAGTACGAAGACCGGCAAGTATTGCCATGTGCGCTTTGGGAATAAAACCAGCTCTGTTGTCAGAGGAGTTACCAATCCATTATTCAGCGTTTGAATTCGGTCAAGAAATAGCTGTTGGATATGGCATTGGATCAGTAACTGAGAAAACGCTTTCAGCTATTATCGAAAAATAAAAAATGAATTTAAGAGAAGATTTAATCGCATTTATAAAAGGTAAAAAAGAAACAAATTTCTATTTTCAAACACTTACTCTTTCAGATAGTTTACTATCGATTGGATATGCATTTTCTCAGTTTATTGGATTAAGGAAGGGTAACAAGGCAAAAAGAGACTTCTTAGAGATTATTAAACAAGACTACCAATACAAGGAATGCTTCCTTTTTGGCAGTGCACGTTCCTCTCTGTATGCATTATTAAAAGCTTTAAATTATGATACCGGAAGTGAGATACTTATAACAGGTTTTACTTGCGAAGTAGTACCTAATGCGATCATAAACGCGGGTTTTATCCCCATTTATATTGATATCAATTTATCAGATTATTGCATGGATCCGAATCAGGTTGAAAATGCCATCACGGATAAGACAAAGGCAATTATCATACAACACACATTTGGGATTCCCGCTCAAATGGATAAACTTCTCAAAATTACAAGTAAGTACAATCTGTATGTTATTGAAGATTGTGCGGTGAGCCTTGGCTCAAAATACAAAGGACAATTAACCGGGACTTTTGGTGATGCTGCCATTTTCTCATTTGAATTATCAAAAACGATAACTTCAGGTTGGGGTGGAATGTTGGTAATTAATTCTGAAAAAGAAAATGCACCATATCTAGCCAATGAGTTCTATCATACTGTTCCTGAACAAAAATTCAAACAAAGAGTAAAAACATTACTCCAACTTGGGTCATCCGGCTTATTATATCAATCCCGGATCTATATTTTAGGAAAATATTTGATTGCAGTATTCTTCAAATTTAAAATTTTCTCCCCGTCGACAACTACCGAAGAGTATAATGGGAAAATTCATCCGAATTATCTTGTAAAACTTTCAAATGAACAAATAAAAGTGCTTTCAAGGCAATATAAAAGATTGACTCAAATAATCCAACAGAAAGAATTCTTCAAAAAAAAATATCTCAAAGGGTTTTCGGATTATCTGAAAACTGAATTCATCGAACTAGTTAATAAAAAAGATGTAGTGTTGATTCGCTTTCCAATATTAATTGAAAATCGTCCAAAAGCTAGTGATTGGTTTGAATCCAATAGAATTGAACTTGGATATTGGTTTACAGCTCCACTTTCATCAAGAGCAATAGACCACAGCATCTATTATTATAAAACCGGATGCTGTCCAAATTCTGAATATATTTCAAGAAGAATCATCAATCTCCCATTAATAAAAGAATGCGATAATATTATATCAAAGAAAGCATTATTTATAAATAAATGAAGAGAATTCTGTTCATCGGTCCCTATCCTCCTCCGTTCGGCGGAATAGCCAGCCATCTACATGAGCTGCTTCCTGAATTAGTAAAAAATGGATATGAAATTAACTGCCTAGATCGATCCCCAAAAACAGAAAAAATTACAACATCCGGCATTACGGTTATTAGGATAAATCTTAGAGACTATTTGAAAAAGCATATTTTTCAAATTATACATTCATATTTAAAATTTACCTATATTAATAAAACAATCAAATGGGCAGAAGCACTTAGAAATATAAATTTTGCTCATGCTATTATTAAAATTGTAAGGGCCAGAAAAATTGAGGCTATTTTCATTTATGAAGAGAATGCCATGGTAATACCTATTTTAAGAAAAAAATTAGGGAAATCGACACCTATTGGATTAATGATTTTCGGTGAATATTATTCAAAACAAAATGACTATGTAAAAATTAAAGAATATATGCACAAGGTTTTCAATAATAGTGATGTCATATTATCGTCAAGTAGATTTTGTGGTAACTCCATTAAAAACATTTTTGGTTTTGAGTTTCCGGTAAAAGTTGTCTATGTTGGAGTTAATGAGATGGTTTATAATCCACTTAATGATGGAAGTAAAATTCGCACTGAATTAGGCATTCCTCAAAATGCAATCGTTTTTTTGTTTTTAGGAAGAATGATGTCAGAGATGGGATTAGATTTTTTGTTAAATGTATCCGAACGACTTTTATCCTTGAACAAAGATGTCTATTTAATAATCGCTGGAGCAAAAGATGACTTGAGCTTCCTGGCGAAAGATTTGTCAGAGAGAGAGCATAGAGTAAAATATTGCCTAAATATCCCGATAGATAAAAAACCACATTTTTATAGCGCCTGTGATATTTTTTTGGCCCCATCAAAAGAGGATCATGCCTGTATGGGGGTGTCCATTAAAGAAGCCATGTTTTGTGCTAAACCAGTGATTGCATCAACTTCAGGCGGTATCCCTGAAGCAATAGAAGATGATGTAAATGGATATTTAATTCCCTTCTTAAATGGTGAATTAGATGAAAAAAAATTTTTACATGTTGCAAAAAGCTTAGTAGATAATCCTCCCCTTAGGAAGAACATGGGCAATAAAGGACGAGAAAAAGCTCTGCATCTTTTTACAAATAGACAAACAACCAATCATTATTTAGAAATCATTAAAATTTTAAAACAAATAGGATGGAACAAGAACTAATGGAATCAGTTCAAAAATTCTGGGAGAATGAACCATGCGGAACAAGCGAGCTTATTACAGGTGGAAAAGCTCCGCGGACAAAGGAATGGTTTGACCAAATCGAAGAATATAGATATAGTGTTGAACCATTTATTCATTCTGTTGCCCAATTTACTTGTCATGAGGGCAAACGGCTATTGGAAATCGGTGTAGGTGCAGGGACCGATCATTTACAATGGGCAAGAGCTGGTTTGGAGTGTTATGGAATTGATCTGACTGATGCAGGAATCGCTACAACAAAAGAACTCTTTGCTCTTTATGGGCATAAATCCATATTACAACGTGCTAATGCCGAATCTCTACCATTTGAAGATGGCTTTTTTGATGTTGTATATTCTTGGGGCGTAATTCACCATTCAGAAAATCCGCAACAAATTATTAATGAAATCAATAGAGTATTAAAACCAAATGGCAAATTTATTGGTATGATGTATGGTCGCTACTCATTACTTTCGTTCAAATTTTGGATAAAATATGCCCTTTTGAAAGGGAAACCATGGCTTACTTATTCAAAAGTACTCTGGGACCATCAAGAAAGTTTAGGAACTAAGGCCTACACCATTAACGAACTTAAAAAAATGTTTTGTTTATTTAATAGCCTAGAAGCTAAGAAAATTCTTACAAATGCGGATACGGATAAATGGCCTAAAAACATAAGCCGTTTTTTTCCAAATCGTTGGGGATGGTATATTTCAATTAAAGCTGGAAAATAAGATGTGCGGAATAGTCGGAGCTTGTATTTTCAAAGACAGTAGTTTTAAAATTACGGAAGATTATATTACCCTGATGCGAGATACCATGGTTCACCGAGGACCAGATGGTGCCGGAAACTGGATTTCACAAGACCAAAAAGTAGGTTTAGGTCATCGTCGTCTCTCCATAATTGACCTTTCAACTGTTGCATCGCAACCAATGAGCAATGAAGATAATTCTGTCTGGATAGTATTTAATGGGGAGATTTACAATCACGCCGAGATCAAACAAGAACTAATCTCTATAGGAAATTATAAATGGAAAACAAACCATTCCGACACTGAAGTGATTCTTCATGCCTTTGAAGAATGGGGAATAAATTGTGTTGATCGCTTTCGTGGCATGTTTGCTATTGCCCTGTTTGACTCAAGAAAAAAGGAGCTTTGGTTGGTACGGGATCGCATTGGTATCAAACCCCTCTATTACAGTATCCACAATGGAAGGATAACTTTTGCCTCAGAAATTAAAGCACTATTAAAAGATCCACTGCAGAAAAGAGAAGTTAATGAAAATGCACTATTCCATTATCTGTCATTCCTCACAACTCCGGCCCCTCAAACACTCTTTGACGGGATCCAGAAACTATCTCCTGGAAGCTGGATGAAAATTAACGAAAAAGGTGAACTTACAGAAAATAAATACTGGGATGTTTTAGATCATTTGAAACCAATGTCCGATATGTCGGAAAAAGAAATTTCTGACTTAATACTTCAGGAATTAAGAGTGGCAGTTCAACTTCGCAAGATGAGTGATGTGCCAGTTGGAGTATTTCTTTCTGGAGGGATTGACTCAAGTGCAAACGCAGCTCTCTTTTCTGAGGGGGAAGATACACCTATCAAAACATTCTGCATTGGCTATGATAAAGATTACGATACATATAAAAGCGAAACCGAGTATGCACGGTTAATGGCAGAAAATGTTGGAGCTGGTTATTATGAACAACTTTTAAACATCGAAGATCTACTTAGTTTTCTCCCCAAAATGATAGGATTTCAGGATGAACCCATCGCAGATCCTGTTTGTTTCCCTCTTTATTATGTATCAAAACTTGCCCGAGATAATGGGGTAATCGTTTGTCAAGTTGGAGAAGGAGCAGACGAACTTTTTTGGGGTTATCATGGGTGGAAAACATCATTAAAACTACAACAACTCAGTGATCTATTCCCTTTTCCAAAATTAAAAAAGGTTTTGGTGAATTTTTTAAGCGTTGTTCCAAAGATAAACGATAGTTTTCAGCTTGAATGGTTGAGACGAGCTAGTATGTCTCAGCCTATATTCTGGGGTGGAGCAGAGGCATTCTCGGATATCCACAAAAAACGTCTTCTTTCTCCTAGACTTCGAAAAAAATTCGAAAAAACATCTTCATGGGAAGTTATCGAACCAATTCGGTCCCGTTTCGAAGAAAAAAGTTCGAAAAAATTTAACTTGAACTGGATGACTTATTTAGATTTAAGCTTAAGACTGCCGGAACTTTTACTTATGAGAGTTGATAAAATGAGTATGGCTGTCAGTCTTGAGGGACGCGTTCCTTTCCTAGATCATATGTTTGTAGAACTAGCAATGAGCATACCTGAAAAGATAAAGACAAAAAATGGTACTTTAAAATATATTCTCAAAAAATCCGTACGTGGAATAATTCCAGATAAATTGATAGATCGCAAAAAACAGGGTTTTAATGTTCCAATCCATGAGTGGTTTCTAGGCCGTTTGGGTGATTCTGCCAAACAAGAACTAATCACATTTTGCAACGAAACGGATTTCCTTGACAAAAAAGAAGTTTTAAAGCTTTTTGAGAATGGTCGGGGAGCTCAAATTTGGTATCTTCTAAATTTTGCCTTATGGTGGAAAGAATATATCAAATAATAATAATAATATGTCATTCAAAGAAGATATTATAAAAACTCTGCCATACTGCATTTCTTCACAATTAAGGATTCCATTCTCTTTGAAATTTGGAAATGACTATACCAATTTCAGCCGGCTTATTCATCAAGATTTGGATATTAAAAGTTATGCGCTAGATAATTTTTCTAAAATATTTAACTATGCTAAATCGAATTTACAGTTCTACAAAAAAATATATAAGGAAGCAGGGGTAATAAATCTTAAAATTGAAAAATTATCTGATATTGAAAAAATACCAATTATCACAAAATATGATCTGAGAAATTCACTAAATGATTTTTCAGGAAAATTTTCAGTTAATACAGGAGGGTCAAGTGGTGAACCTTTCAGTTTTTATATTGACAAAAATGCCAATGCTCGCGAATGGGCACATATGCATACGATCTGGAAAATAAAAGATTATAAGACCTCTGATTTAAAAATATCGTTCACTGGTGGGGACTTAGGAAACAAATTGTATTATTATCATCCAACGCATAATGAATTTAAATTCAATTCATATCTCAACTCGGGTAAGTTTAAAAAAGAGATTTTGAAACTTTTTGACAATTACCAAATAAAGTATCTCCATGGTTATCCGTCTGCTATTTTAAACTTTCTATACGAGCTGGAACAAGTAATAACACCTGAAGAGAAAAATATTATCAGAAAAAATATGCGATCCTGTTTCTTCGGCTCTGAATATCCAACACCCAACATCACGAATTATATAAAAACTAATTGGCAATTAGATTATATCTCTTGGTATGGGCATTCTGAGAAATGTATTTTAGCTTATGATGCAACCAATAACAATAATTATACTCCATTTTATACATATGGTTTTACTGAAGTTTTTAAAACCAGGCTTATAGGAACTTCTTATCACAACTATGATATGCCTTTAATTAGGGTCTGTCTGTAATATATCTATTTTTTCAATTCTTTTTGAGCAAGTGTATCCATGCTCTTGATGAAATCGGTGTTCCTTTGTCCCTGGATTGTAAATTTTCCATTTGACCCCTTTA
>Ga0172379_10003141_pt1 | contig 27069 bp, 19 predicted proteins | sample GrowelOW334metaG_FD_119756 | JGI IMG/M metagenome (GOLD analysis project Ga0172379, IMG submission 119756) | Groundwater microbial communities from an aquifer near a municipal landfill in Southern Ontario, Canada - Groundwater well OW334 metaG | ecosystem: Environmental > Aquatic > Deep...
AAAGGTTTTGGGGGTCTGCGATGCCCTCTCGGCTTAACTAGCGCTTTCTCTCTTTTACCTTCTACGGTTAGCGCAGCCCCCCAAACCCCCATGTCATTTCAAATCGCACTCTTCCAGAAGATTTTTTAGTTACTTTGTATCTCGAGGGGGTTGGGGCTGAGGGGCTGAGCGGCCCACATGAAATGAGTAATAGCATAGAGAGAAGCGCTGCGTCCGCCTATGGCGGGAATCCGAAGCCCCAAGAGTTTTTGGTTACTTTTTGCGGACAAAAAGTAACAGAGAAAGAACAACAAATTGAAAGCTGCTTACGCTCCGATAGCGAGCGTGAGGACTGAAACGCTTTCGGCGCCGGAAGCAAGGATAACTTTGGCTGCTTCGGCGGCCGTGGCGCCGGTTGTGATTACGTCATCAACAAGTATCACGTGCTTTGGAACCAGGCCTTGAACTACAAAACAATTTTTAACGTTAATTTGCCGGGCCGCCAGGTCATGCGCGACCGAAGACTGTGGATCGCAGTGCAACTTACGAATCAAACAATTTTTCACCACAGGCAAACCAAATAGCGAAGCGATAAGCTCGGCTTGGTTAAAACCCCTCTCTTTATGTCGCTTATCCGACAAAGGCATGGGAACCAAGATCGCGTCATGGGGTAAATCTTTTGGAAGACGGCTCTTGATAAAAATTTTTAAATCATTGAGCAAAGCCGAAGTGCCGTTGAATTTTAAAGCAGTAATAGCCGCGCGAAGTTTGGGGTCATGATAATAACCCAACGACCAAACATGGTCGAAAGGCAAACCGCCTCCGCACTCATGCGCTTTGAGCGATAGACATCGTGGACAGATTGAGTCATTAAAAACCTGGACGCCTTGGCGGCAAACCTCACACCACCACTCCCCAGCCTGGCCGCAGGCAACGCAAAAAGGCGGGAACAAAAAATCCAAAACTTTGTCTTTCAACTGCGCGATCACAATTTAACAGGTGTAATAACTATTTGATCAACCAGATACTGACCGCCGGCTTGCTTTTGGAAAGTAACCAGGACATCCTCATAGCTGACCTTGGTGGATTTTGACCGGTCGCCGGCGTCCTCAACGACTTGGGCTTGGACTTTAATCACAACTTTCTCATCCCCTTCCTGGCCTTGATCCACGTTCGAAGCGACTACCCGGGTCGTGACGCCATAAAGCGGTCCGGAAGCCGGATGGAGAGATTTGAGTTTGGCTTGCTCGGCGCGCAGAAAAGTCTGAAAGTTAGCTGTCCCATCCAGCATGACATCTTCATAACCCAAAAAGCCATCCTGGCTGGTCCCCGAGCCCATGCGGCTCACGACCGACTCGGCCCGACGCTTAGCTTCGGACAGAGGTGAAACAGCAATCTGGCTGGCCTGCTCGGCTGTACTCGTCCCCTGAACATTGGTGCTCAGAGCGATTGTTCTAGGCGCTGGTTTGATATCGCGTTGGATGGCTTGCGGCTCGCGATTACCAGGGGCAGTCGTCCCCTTAGGCCAAAACATGCCGACCAATACCCAAACCCCAAAACCCAGCAACAAAAGCCCAAGGATGATTAGCACGAGTGCCATGCGGCGGCGATTTAATATAGGCATAATTGATTGAATTTAGAATTTAGTATTTGGTGAATGGGGGTCCGGCCCCTAAATTCCATATTCCATATTCTAAATTCATGAATTAGGTTCCGGCTTGGGTTGATTCGGCAAATTTTTTCTTTTCCTCCTCGATCTTAAGCAGTTGGCGGGGATCAGTCGTCACAATCTGGTCTTCGGCGTAGGAAGCTACAACTTGGATGGCCGCGTGTTTGGCGCCGGCGAAGAAGATGCCTTCGCCCTTGCCTGATTCAAGCAAGAGATATTTCTCAGATTGAGTCAGCAAGAAGACGCGGGCTACCAGATCAATGGCCGCCGGGCTTTGTTTAAGCAATAATTGCATGGAAGAGTTGGTCACGATGGCCTGGCCATAAGGCGAAGTCAAAAAGTCATTCACATCCTGAGTGATGGTAGTTACGCCCAGGTAATATTTGCGGCAGCGCTTGATCAAAGCGTGGATGAACTTGGCCGAATCCTCGTATTGCATGAGCCACCAAGCTTCGTCGATCACGAGTATGCGCTTCTTGCGTTCCGACCTGACCTGATTCCAAATATAATTGACGATGGTGTAGATGCCGATGGGGCGCAGCTCGTCTTCCAAATCACGGACAGAAAAGACGACCAACTGATTGCTCATCCTGACCGTGGTCGGAGAGTTCAAGAGGCCGGCAAAGGTGCCTTCCGTGTATTTTTTAAGGCGGACGACCAGATCTTCCGTGCCTTCCATACCTTCCAAAATATCTTGAAAGTCCTGCAAGATAGGCACTTCCACGGCCGAGAGGTCGGCGCCGGGTACGATATCTTTTTTAGCAAAGGTTTCGAGCAAGGCGCGATCCAAAATAGAATCCTCAGCCACGCTGACTTTGCCCAACATGAGACGCAACAGGCCTTTGAGGGTGATAACCGCGCTCCGGATGATATCCTCGACCGAAGTCTCACCTCCTCCCATGGGCCTGGGCAGGTCAAAGGGATTAATTTTGGATTCTGATGACAGTGAGATGTTAATGTAAGTGCCGTTCACGGCGTCAGACAAATATTTGTATTCTTTTTCAGGGTCAATAACGATCACGTCCACGCCCAACATCATGGAACGCAAGATCTCAAGTTTGACGGTGTATGATTTACCCGCGCCGGACGTGGCAAAGATAACCATGTTGGCGTTCTGCAAAGAGAATCTGTCAAAAATAATCAGCGAGTTGTTGTGGCGGTTAACGCCGTAGAGAATACCCTCGTCGGAAGTCAGCTCAGCCGAAGTAAACGGGAAAGACGAGGCAATGGGCGAAGTGCTCATGTTAAAAGTAATCATGAGCTCATCCAGGCCCAGCGGCATGGTGGAGTTAAAGCCCTGTTCCGCCTGGAAATAAGAACGCCGGGTGTAAATCAACATGGAACCGAAAGTTGACTCGACGGAAGACGAAAGGCGCTCCAGTTCATCTTTGGAAGGCGAATAAAAAGTTGTGTAAAAAGCGAATTGAAAAAAGTGCTCGATGCCCTGCGTCAGGTCGTCGCGGAGCTGTTCGATATCGCGCAACGCGGTCTCTTCCTGCGGGTCGCGCGGCTTGCCCTCCTGGGATTTCATGTTGATGTTGGCTTCCAAAATACCCACTTTTTTCTTGAGTTGTTTTAAGATGACGTCGGATTTGATGGGATAAAAGAACATGGCGATATCCATCATGGCGTTTAAATTGATGATGGGCGACGCCCAACCGACCGAGACGTAACGCGGATAGGTCACGATAAAAATCGTACGCGCAAAAACCGAACCCAGCGAGATAAAACTGGCTTCGACTTTCATGGCCGAAGGCGCGATTAAGTCTTTGATGGTGGCTACGCCGCGCCGGTATATCCGCTCCTCTTCCAGAGCGGTCTTTTCCTCGGCCTGCTTTTTCTTTTGCTCTACGGAACTTGGGCCTTTAACGAGCTTGACCCCTCCGGCGGCCAATTTGGTCGCGTCGAGCTTTTTCTGCTCAGAAGTTTGGAATGCCATACAAAAATAATTACGAATTCAAAATTACGAATGACAAATGAACAAACCCCAAACTTTTTTGCTTAAACGCCCGTAATTCGTAATTCGTAATTCGTAATTATTCATATAGTTTAGCCTTCTATCTGAAGTTTGCCTATGTCAGTCATCCTTTGAGTCTCGAAAAGCTCCGGATTGTAAACCGTGTAGAAAAGCTCTATCAGACTTTGGGTATCCAACATAACTGCGTTCAGCGACATGCCTTGCAGCCCGGCGATCACGTTGTTGACGCGGAGCATAAGGGCGCTCCGGTGCGTCGTAAAGCGCTCTTCCGTCAGATGAATGGTCATGAGAGGCGAGAAGATGGCGTTCACGCGGTCCATAAAACCTTTCTTGCCTTCATAAGTCGGGTCAAAAGGCACCACCAGATAAAATCTTTTCTGCATAATCTCCGCCAAATCAACCAGCTGGCGCACGTATGACCGATAATCGACGATTTGATTCCGGAGAAGCTCATTTTTCTGAACCATCTCAGCCTCTTTGAGCTTATTCATGTATTCGTCGATGTTCATGCGCCGCGATTGAATCACGACCTGGATCGGAAAATCCAGCGAGTTCAAAAATTGCATGTAAGCCTGGACGATGGCGTTCTGCTCGTCTTCCGACTTGAGCGAAAAGTTGATGCTCGAAACGAGCAACACGGAACGCAGGGTCCCGTCTTTAAGGACTATCACGTCTTCCTTAACTTCCGCGATGTTGAGATAGCTCTGAGCCGGCACGCCGGGCTTGGATTTGGTTAGCTTCTGACTTTGCATATGTTGGAATTTAGGGAATTGTATTTGGTATTTGGGGCGTCTGACCCTAAATTCCAAATTCCATATTCTATATTCATTGAGAGTCTTCCGGTTTGTAGACTCCGCCCGTGTTAACCGTTAGGGCCAACTCCCGAAGCCGGGTCGAGCTTGGCCTGGGCTTCTTGGCCACTTCTTCCACGGTCGGCAGGCCTATAATTTTTTCCTGCCCCATTTGGATGATGGCATTCTTATTCCAGACCCGCAGGGGCGGTCTGACCTGAGTCTGCATGAAGTTAAGGAAGAAGATATGGAAAGGTTGGCCGTTGATCCTCAAAAAAGAAAAGGCGCCCACAATGGCCGCCGTGATGACAGCCGCCAAAATAAAATAAGCCGTGGCCAATAACTTATATTCCACAAAAAGCACGCCCGCGCCGCCCAGACAGATTAAAAATTGCCTGACCGTGATCGGGCCGATGATCTTGTCTTCATTCTCGATGAATTGTGGGACAATAAATTGGCCGGGCATACTTAATAATGGAGCGTGTTATTTAAATTGATGAGAGCCTCTATTTCGTCCCTGGTCAGCGAGTCCTCACCGGCCTTGCGCCTTTCCTCAGCCAGCTCGGCGATCGGTTTGCCTGACTTAAAGCTTTGAGTCACTAAATCCAGATACATTTTAGAGATGGGCGAAGTTTGCCAGGCTTTGACGGCCGAAACTTTTTGTTCAAAACTCTCTTCTCCCAAGGTGTCGAAGCGCTGAGTTATTTTAGCGGCCGCATCTTTGGGTGTTTTGCCTAAACGTCTAAAACCGGAAAGCGTCATGCCGCCGATCTCCTCCGCCAAACCGTGGAGCTTAAGCGCTGAGGGCTGAACTCCATCCACGCGCAGAGTAGGTTGCCTGGCCATGGCCGCCGTAACAGCCGAGACTCTGACCGTCGTCCCGCGTCCCTTTTCCTGATCAGATATTGAATGTTGAATGTTCAATGTTAAATGTTGCCCGGCTGGCACCAGCTCCCCGTATTGCTTTTTCTCGATGGCCGCGTTCTTAAGATCAATCGGGTGGATTGCTCTGCTTTCAAAACCTTTTTTCAGAGCCTGCGTCAGTTGTTGTCGTTCCGAGTCTGCTGACTGCCTCTTTTTAATTTTTTCCTCATACCACAAGGCATGTTCCTCAGCTTCCTTTTTTCTTTTTTCTTCTATTTTTTTTCTTTGTTCGGTCAACTGCGTTTCGAGCTTGCCGTGTTCTTCCGATTCGATTTTTGACCGGAATTCTTCATAAGAAGTTTCGATGACTTTAGCCATCTCGTCCGCGGCCGCTTTGTCCAACCCCATGCCGCCTACTTTTGAGTCTCGTTGCAACAGACCAAGCAATTCGCCGGAGTTGCGGACGTCTCTTAAACGAGACGAGATGACGTTCCGCAAGCGGTTGACGAGATACTCATCCTGCGGCTTGTTGGGTATCCTCTCCCAAATGGCGCTGACAGCCTTATCCAGCTCTGTCACGGCCTTGGGCGTGGCCGGCAACTTGGCTTTGATATTTTCTATCTGATCGTCGACTTCCTGACCGGCGTCCTTTATCGTCCTCTCGCGTCCTTTATCGTCCTGACCGACGGCTGACGACTTCATCTCCTCCGCCAAATAATCGCTGTAAGTTTGTTCATCCATGATCTGCACGGTCTGCGTCAGTTCGCGGATGGCGCTCAAAGCCAAATCCGTCATGCGCTGATCAAAACCCAAACCGCCCAAATCGGTCTGACGCAGCATGATTTCCTTAATCTGGTCGGCGACGCGCACTCCTTTGGCAAAGCTGACCAATAAATCGCGCAAACGGTCGCGCATCTGTTGTCCGGCTGAATGCAAACTAAGGCGGTTGATGAGTTCCGAGACGGCGCCGGCATAAGAGATGGGTTTATACAGCACTCGTTTTTGCGGCCAAATTGACGTATCGACCTGTTCCTCTCTGACAAAATCCAAAAGCTCCTTGTCAAAAAGGTCGCGGATGGGCCAATACACGTGTTCGATGAGCTGAACGATAATTTTCTTCTGATCCTCGGGATCTAATTTGGCCTGAACGACAAATTGACCGACTTTGGTTATGGCTTGATTAAAAGTAGCCAGACCCATAATCGAATCCAGCACAGGAGCATCGAAACTTTCAAAAAAAGAATCTTCGGAAAGTTTATAATCCGCAATTAACTTATCATAAAAATCCTCCACGTCTTTTAACAGGAAATTTTGGATTCCTTGCGGTAAATCAACGAAATTTTTATATACCTCCCGTTTGGCCATAGGCTTACGTGACGCTTACGGTATCAGAACCATGCAAAAAGCTTTTTATGCGTCTCACCGTAGCTTTATCTTCATTACTCGTCGCCTGAGATCCCTTAAGCCATTCAGCCGTAGCTATCTGTTGTTGCTGAACCGGAGTGATGTTATTACCAGCCGCCTGCTCGCGCATGGACACAGCAGCCTGATTCATGACCTCTTTAAGACCCTCCCTAAACTGTCTCGCCTGATCTCCGCCAGCCTGGTCCATAGCCTTTCTCAAAGCCTCATAACCCTGATTTTGCGGCAAAGACCTCAAGGCCGCACCGTGCCTGGCTAAAGCCTCACCTCCGGCGTTGGACAAAGAATTAGCAATAACCCGCATATTAACCTCTGAATTTTGGCCTGTGCGGATGTTTTCATAAGCGTTTCTGACAACGCCTTGGTAATTTCCGGCATTCTGAGCAGCCGTGATATTCCCCGTATTGGCAAATGCCCCGTTGGCATCAACACCAAACAATCCTCGTGTATCCATCAAACCTTTCTGTAATATCTCCCCCATTTGGATACGGGCGGCGTCCTGAGGCATGACATTTATTCTATTTAACCGGGTGGTCAATTCATCGGCACGAGCATCGGAGCCTAAACGACGACCAACGCTGGCGATATTGCGGCCACCGTAACTTTGTAAGGCAGCCGTCAGACCTTGGACCCTGGCTTGACCAACACCCGCCATGATTTGTGCCGGGTCTGAAGCAAAACCACCCATGGTATAACCCTGTACTCTGGCCGGTTCAGTATCAGTGGCTTGCATGGCCACGGCATAATTGCGGCCGTCGTTGCTGGAGTTGATTTGGACATTGGCCGCTTCCCGCACTTCATTATCAGTGCCGGTCAATATGGTTCTGGCACGCTGGCGTCCGTCATCCGAATTCTGGATGAAGTCTAAAGTCGAAGCGATCAACTGACCCTGACGGCCACGCAATAATTTCTGAAAATCTTTGTCATAAGCCGGGTCTACCGTCAGGTTACCATTCTCATCCATCAAATTGCGGCCTTTGAGGTATTTAAGCGTAAAGGCCATGTTCATGAAGGAATCATCCTGAAGCTTACGCTCTGATTCCGGATCAGAAGCCATCTTATTGGCCACGCTGTCGATTTTATCAATCTTGGAATGAAGACCCGGATTCTTTTCACGAGCTTCCTTAACCTTATCCATGAGTTCGGTCATGTTATTTTTCGTCGCGAACTCGTCCGCCTCCTGGAGCCTACCACCCACTTCGCTATCCACGCGCTGTCTGGCCTCACTGTCAACCGCCAGTTTCTGCTCCGCGTTTAAACTATCATATTCCGCTCCACCATGCTTCTCACGCAAGATGTCTTCCTTTTCCTGGCCCTGCCTAAATTTCATGTAAGTCGAGCTCATGGCTTGGTGGGCAATATTTTGCATGGCCGCGATCTTATCTGGCTGTGTTGAAAGCTTGGAGCTCTTTATCCTATCCATTTCCTTCATGTACATGTCAGGTGGCAAATTCGCGAAAGCTTCCTTTTGCTCAGACGCGCGCTTAACTGACGCTCGCTGAGGGGCGGTTGCCGCCCTGCCTAAAGCCATGCGCGCTCCCTGCGTCATGGGTATGCCTGATTTGAGAGCCCATTTAGACAAGCCTGCTTTAACTCCATAACGCTCTTCGATCGCTCCACCGGCTCGCGTCACACCGCCGCGCACACCCTTTTCCAACAACCGTCCGGCGGCGACTGTCCCGGCCACGCCAATACCCATGGCTCCACCCGTCGAACCGATAGCTCCGGCCAAAGCGCCAAGTTTGGGCGCCAAAGCGTTAGATTGTTGAACCGCCACCTGCACTCCCAAAAGCATAAAAGCCACCATGATGATGAAGTTGGCCAGATTCATGGGATTGCCGATTTCAGTCGAGACGATTCTATTGCCATAATCCGATTGCTGTTGCAGACCTTCAATATTGCTTTTAACTTCCTGACTGGTATTTTTATAAAGAGACGAGGCACCCGCGCCCGTCAGCGAATCGCTCCCGCCTTGAGTCTGGGCCATGGCCAAAGCCAACCAAAGGAAAAAAGCCATAGTCGGGCCGCCAATGAGGGCCGTGGACAAACGTTGCCACCACTGATCCGTAAAGGCGCTGAATGACTTTTGCATCTTGGTGGGCAAAGCCCAAGCGAAAAACATGACCGGCGAAGTGATAAGCAGGAACCAGAGGATGATGATGCGCACCAAAAAGAAAACCAACATGATGATGACCAAGGTAATCGAAAGCGACAGGATCCAGATGCCAAAAATGGCGGCCAGCATCATGTTAAAGATTTGATAAATGGAAGCTTGCTGAGCCGTATTCGCGTCGATGGTGATATTGCCGCTCACGGCGTCTTGCTGGATCACCGAGCCATGTAACGTCTCGATACTCATGACCTCACGGATATGCAAAGCGTTGATAAAGTTGCCGCCGGCCGCGTCTTTGAAACCGTTGACGAACGTCAGCACAAGCACCTGAGAGAAATCGATCATCAAACCGATCAGAGTTTTTGAAAAATTGATGAGTACGGCCATGACCAACAGCTTGGGCAGGATGCCGCGATAATGAAACTCCTTGGGTTGGCCGATGATGGTGGCGAAAGCGGAAACCAGAACTACCACGATAAAAAACATGTTGACGGTATCGCGGATGAGCGGCCAACCGATACGCACCGGCGCGGCATTCACAAAAGTATTAAACTGGACGATCTGGATCAAATAGTCCAAAAGGAAAAGTAGGATATACGACAAAAGCTCCATGATATAAACCAAAATCTTGGTGAAAATGGCGATGATCCAGTTGACCAATTCCTTGGCCGCATCAGCGTGAGCCGGAGCCGCAATAAAAAAGATGCAGATCACGGCCACAATAACCGAGACCATGGCATAAGATCTTCTTTGACTATGACGTGACTCGTGACTCGTGACTCGTGACACGTTAGAGAGGTTTGACGGGAAAAAAATCCGTTGCCAAAAAGCGAGCAGTGACCGCTTTCCTTGCCTGACTTTAAAAATCCTCCTCCACATAGGCATCTTAATGGAAATTATAGCATAGAAACGCCCATCCGAGGCGGATTAATCCACAACCCATCCAGTCTGTCATTTCGACCGAAACGGAGTGTAGTGGAGAAATCGTCGATTGAATGTGACCTAGTGACTTCTGTTTATGCGATCTCTCGACTATCGCTCGAGATGACAGAAGGGATCGAGACGACAAAGTCGTGTTAATTGAAAAATATCCATTAGTTTGTTATCCTTTACTCTCATGAAGGCGCCAATTTCGGTTGACTTGCTGCCCACCTCCTCTGAGGGGGCGGCCCGAAGAAAAACTGCAATGATTGCCGTTTTTTTTGCTTTGATAGTAGGCTTACTGGCTACCGTCGGAGCCGCCGCCTCATACCGGGCGGCCACCCGGGGCACCAATGTCCTGGCTGAAGTCATAGAATTACCGGGCATCGCGGACATCCGCAGGTTCGCCACCGGCGGTTTAACCGGCTCTTCCGGCGCCAAACTTACCGGCGACCAGATCAATTTTCTCTTCCTGGGCGTGGGCGGCACCGGCCATGACGGCCCTCAACTGACGGACACTATCATCCTGGCTTCCTTTGATCCCAAACAAAACCGGCTAGCCATGCTTTCCATCCCGCGCGACCTGGCTTATCCCCTAGGCAACGGCCGCTTTGAAAAAATCAACAGTTTGAACGCCTGGATGGAGTCATCCAATCCCGGCCAAGGCGCCGAAAAAACCGCCAGCGCCATCGGCGAACTGTTGAACGTACATATCGACCACGTGGTCCGCGTTGACTTTAACGGCTTCGCCAAGTTCATCGACGCGCTCGGAGGCGTGGACGTCACTATTGAAAAAAGTTTTACGGACAATTCCTATCCGGTGGATGAAACCGAGGGCTGGCGGACTGTCAGTTTTCAACAGGGACCAGCGCATATGGATGGAGCACACGCTCTGGAGTTCGTCCGTTCTCGCCACGGCAACAATGGCGAAGGTTCTGACTTCGCGCGCAGCCGGCGTCAACAACTGGTCATCCAGGCGGTCCGGGAAAAACTTTTTTCTCTGGGCACGCTGGCCAATCCCAAAAAGATCGGCGATTTGCTGAATATCCTTTCGGGCCATATCCAAACCGACCTCTCAAGCTGGGACATGATCGCCTTCGCGCCCGAGATCTCGCAGATTGACCGCGATAAAATTTCCATGCGGGTTTTGACCGATTCCGCGGACGGAGAGTTGGCCCCGGCCAACGTCAACGGAGCTTACATGCTCTTTCCGCGCAAACCGGACTGGTCGGAAATCCGCAATATCGCGAATAACCCTTTCCTTTCCAAAGAAGAGGCTGAACGGCAACTCATGTCGCAAGGCCAAGCCTCTTTGGAAATTAAAAACGGCACGACTTACGAAGGTTACGCTTCCCAGGTCTCGCAAAAACTCAAAAAGCTGGGCTATCGCGTTTCCGATGTCAGCAATGCGGCTCATCGCGGTTATGAACGGACCGTGCTTTACGATTTATCCGGCGGACAGAAGACCAACGAAATCGTCAAACTTAAAAAGATCTTGGATGCCGACATCTCATCCGCTACGCCGACTAATCTCAAAGGACAACGCGTCATCTACGGCCAATTCATGACAGCTGAAACTATTGATTCTACCTCGACTGATATCCTGGTTGTGCTTGGGGATTCCAGTTTGGGACTTATTAACCCCAATTATGACTCTACCCAGACACCGTAAAATGCCGTTGGTCGCCATCGTAGGACGGGCCAATGTCGGCAAGTCAACGCTATGGAACCGTTTGACGGAAACCAGCCGCGCCATTGTCTCAAAAGTTCCGCATACCACCCGCGATCGCAATTATGCCCCCTGCCTTTGGCGCGGAAGGAATTTTGAGATCGTGGATACGGGCGGCTTAGACGTGGAAAAGACCGAGATCGGCCAAGGCATTAAAAGACAATCCGAAAAAGCCATCAAGGAAGCCGACCTGGTTCTCTTTTTGATTGATACGCAAGCCGGCATCCTGCCCCAAGATCTCGAGTTCTCGAAACTGGCCAGGAAGCTCAACAAACATATTTTGCTTATAGCCAATAAAACCGATCGCAATTCCTTGCTTGGCCCGGCTTTATCCGGAGAATTGTGGAAACTGGTTTTGGGAGAACCTATCCCCATCAGTGCCGCTTCCGGCCGCGGGCTGGGCGACATGTTGGATAAGATAGTTGAGGTGCTGGGCCAACGCGACAAAGTCCTAACCGACCTTGATCAAGCACCGGAAGTCAGAATCGTTATCATGGGGCGTCCGAATGTCGGCAAATCATCCCTCATGAATGCCATCTTGGGCGAGGAACGTTCGATTGTCTCAGCCATTGCCCACACCACGCGCGAACCGCTGGATACGAGTTTTGTTTGGCGCGATCACCCGATCACGCTGGTCGATACGGCCGGCATGCGCAAAAGAGCGCATATTAGCGGGCGTTTGGAAGAAGAAGGCGTCGAACGCAACCGCCAAGCCCTCTCGCGGGCCGACGTGGCCGTGCTCGTGATCGATGCCACGGATGATCCGAGAAAACAAGACAAACATTTGGCGGAGGTTTTGGAAAAAGCCAATCGCGGATTGATTGTGGCTGTTAATAAATGGGATTTGGTCAAAGATAAAACGACTAAGACGACTAAATCATACGAAGATCTTATCCGCCAGTCCTTGCCCTTCTTGGATTGGGCGCCTTTTATTTTCACTTCCGCCAAACAAAGTCAGCGAGTGACGGATATTCTGGATCTGGCTCTCAAAATCCGTCAGGAAAGGGAAAGGATCATCGATGACAATGCCATGGATAAGTTCCTTAAGCAGAAGATCGCTCGTCAGCGACCGCGCGCCGCCAAGGGCTCGATTACGCCCTACATTGCTTCCATCCGTCAAAAAGCCACCAATCCCCCGCGTTTCCAGATAACGATCCGCGGTTCAAAAGCTGCTCTCCATCAAGCCTGGTTGAAATTTTTTGAGAGGCAGCTCAGGGAAAAATTCGGCTTTGTCGGCACGCCTATTGTTTTTGATATCGAAAATGACACTTCTCCCGTCATTCAACCTCCCGGCCCGCATAGAAAAAAGCGCCCCATCGGTCGCCGCGCTGGAAGATACTAGTATGATAATTCAAAGAGCAAAGAGCAAATTTCAAAATGCAGGTTGCCTTCGGCATTACAATTATATTATAAATATCCCGAAGGGATACCAGCATTTTGCTTTTTGAATTTTGAATTTTGCTTTAATTTTATGAAATTGATCGTCGGCCTGGGTAATCCTGGCAAAGAATACGAGGGTTCGCGCCACAATGTGGGTTTTTTGGTGGTGAATGCAATAGCCGAAGCCAATGGTTCAAAATGGAAAGCTGACGTCAAACATCACGCGGACATCACTAAAATCACAGCGGACGACGGACAGATGATGCTTGCCAAGCCGACCACCTTCATGAACTTGAGCGGCCAGGCTGTTTCGGCACTGGCTAAATATTATAAAATTAAACCGGCGGACATTTTGATCGTCCAGGATGAATTGGACTTGTTGCCGGGAACTTTTAGATTTTCCGAAGGCGGCCGGTCAGGCGGACATCACGGCCTGGAATCAATCCAAGAATTCTTACCTGATTACGAACTGGCCCGTTTGCGCGTCGGCATCGGCAAACCAAAATTCAGTCATAAGTCGTCAGTCATAAGTCGTCAGTTGACCGATGACTTACGACAGACGACAGACGACGTTAAAGGACGCGGGACGAAAGATTGGGTTTTGACCAAACCCAAAGGCAAGGAAGCTGAATTAATCAATCAAGCGGCTGAAGACGCAGCTCAAGCAGTTATAGACTGGGCCTCCCATGGACTAAAAACTGCCATGAATCGATGGAATTCACGTAATCATCCTGATTTATAAATTCGTATATTCGTATGTGGCCATTCGTAATTTCGTAGACCACAACTAATGACTATCAACTGAGTACTAAGTCATGGCTTATCAAAAACCAACCAAAAATATCAAGGCGGACTGGGACGATTCACGCCTTGGCTGGCTTGGTTGTACCTGGTTTGAAAAATTTGGCCCAAAAAGTTTGGATCGTTTGCAAAAAACTTTTGGCGAAAACCACGGTCAAGATGCCTGGCGCGGCCATCTGGAAAACTTACTCAAATCCGGGTTGACTGAAAACGTCGCACAGGATTTTATTAATTGGCGTCAGAACATAAACTTGGCCGATCTTTCCGCCACTCTGGATAAAGACGGCATTGATTTTGTTTTGCCTTGGGATCTTTTATATCCGACGGCTTTTAGGCAGACTTCTTGCCCGCCGGCCGCTCTCTTTTGGCGAGGGGCAGCCATCTCCAAAAGACCGTGGATAGCCGTGGTGGGTACTCGTAAAATGAGTGTTTACGGCAAACGCGCTTGCCTGCAAATAGTCAGTGAGCTGGCTCAAGCCGGAGCGGGCATTGTTTCCGGTATGGCTTTGGGCATCGACGCTTGCGCTCATCAGACGGCTTTGGATTCCGGGGTTCAGACCATCGCGGTTTTAGCCGGCGGCTTGGATCACAAATCACTTTATCCATCGAGCAACGTGCCTTTAGCTGAACGTATTTTATTAAGCGGAGGCGTCATCATGAGCGAGTTCCCTCCCGGAACACCGTGCCTCAGACACCACTTCCCGCAACGCAACAGACTGATCGCGACTTTGGCGCAAGCCGTGGTGGTAGTGGAAGCCGGAGCAGAGTCTGGGTCGGTTTTGACGGCCAAACTCGCGCTGGATGAAAATCGAGACGTGTTTGCCGTGCCGGGACCTATCACCAGCCCGGGCAGCGTTGGGGTTCATGAACTACTCCGGCAAGGCGCCCAAATTTGCACTGGCGGTAAAGACGTTTTGGCCGGAAGTCAGACCGTTATCTTAAGCGCGCCCGAACGCCCGCCCACTAATGAGGAAAGGCACATCCTGGATCTTTGCCGGACCTCGATTCATGTGGATGAATTGACGCGTTTATTGAATTCCTCGGCCGCGGTTATAGGCGCCACTTGCACCACTCTCGAGATGATGGATGCCCTGCAGGAACTAGAACCGCAAACCTACCAGATCACCGCTCGGGGAAAACAGCTTTTAATCCAGCCTTTTAGCCAAGAATGATTCCATATTTACTTTAAAATTGACAATAATACTCCATTTATTGTCAATTTACTCACCGTAACCTTTGACGAGTTTGCCGACTTTTGGTATCGTCTCCTACATTAATATATGAAGCTAGTGATAGTCGAATCTCCCACCAAGGCTAAGACAATTAGCCGTTTTTTAGGTAAGGACTACAAAATATTGGCTAGTGTCGGCCATATTCGTGACCTGCCCAAATCCAAGCTCGGCGTGGATGTTGAACACAATTTTGAACCACAATACGTCATCCCCCCTGACCACAAGGCCAAAGTTAAGGATATCAAAGACGCCGCCAAAAAAGCCAAAGAAATCTATTTCGCGACTGACGAAGACCGCGAAGGAGAAGCTATCAGTTGGCATTTGGCCCAAGTTTTGGAAGAAGATCCAAGCAAAGCCAAGCGCATCACCTTTCATGAAATTACCAAGGAGGCCATCTTGGCCGCTTTGGATCATCCGCGCCCCATCGACATGAAGTTGGTCGAGGCTCAACAAGCTCGGCGCATTTTGGACCGTTTGGTGGGCTACGAACTTTCGCCTTTTCTTTGGCGTCACGTGAGACGCGGCCTTTCGGCCGGGCGCGTGCAATCCGTGGCCATGCGTTTGATCGTGGAACGCGAACGCGTCATACAGGAATTTAAACCGGAAGAATATTGGAGCCTGGAAGGAGTTTTTGAAAATTCCAAACAAGATATTTTAGAGGCCAAACTGCATAATCTGGATGGCAAGGCTTTGGATAAAATGGAGATTAAGAATAAACCCGAGGCCGATAAATTGCTCGAAGAATGCCAAAATCAGGAATGGAAGGCTATTGCCATCGAACAAAAGAAAAAAACCAAGTCCCCTCCTCCGCCTTTCACCACTTCGACCTTGCAACAGGAAGCTAACAACCGTTTGGGTTTTTCAGCTAAGCAGGCCATGACTTTGGCGCAAAAACTTTACGAAGGTATTGAAATCGGCGCCGAGGGACACTTTGGTTTGATCACTTACATGCGTACCGACAGCGTTAACCTTGCTCAAAAATTCTTAGACGAAGCCAAGGATTACGTCCAAAAAACTTTTGGCAAAGAATACGCGCTGGAGACCGCCCGGACTTATAAGACCAAATCCAAGGGTGCGCAGGAAGCGCACGAAGCTATCCGTCCGACTGATCCGACCCGCACGCCAGAAAGTTTAAGAGCCTTTTTGGATCCTGGCTTACTAAAACTTTATACCCTGATTTGGCAGCGCGCCGTGGCGACTCAAATGCCTGACGCAACTCTGAATGCCACTCGCATTGATATTGGCGGAGGTCGGCTTGAATTCCGTGCTACCGGCCAGCAGGTCGTGGAACCCGGCTATCTCAAACTTTACCCTGACCAGGAAACGGACAAAATCCTCCCGCAGATTACAGAGGAAGAAAAACTTAAAGCCCAAAAAATTGAAGGCATCCAGCACTTCACAGAACCTCCGGCCAGATACAGCGATGCCACTCTGGTCAAAGCCCTGGAAGAAGACGGCATCGGACGCCCGAGTACTTATGCTTCGATTATTTCGACGGTTATTGAGCGCGGTTATGTTGAACGTGACGAAAAGAAACGCCTCAAGCCGCAACCTATTGCCTTTGACGTGAGTGACCTATTGATCAAACGCTTCCCGGATATTGTTGACCTGGAATTCACGGCCCGTCTGGAATCATCCTTGGACCATGTGGCCGAAGGCGTTATCCAGTGGGCGCCGCTCATGGAAGCTTTTTACGGCCCTTTCCATAAGCAACTCGAAGCCCAGGAAAAAGAAATGGAAGAAGCGGCTCAAAAGGATGCCGAGGGAGAAATCTGTGAGCTTTGTGGTAAACCCATGGTCGTCAAACGCGGACGTTTTGGCCGTTTCTTAGCTTGTTCAGGCTACCCCGAATGCAAGAGTACGCGTCCGCTGGCCGGGGAAGCTGCTCCGCCCAAACCAGAACCGACTGACGAAAAGTGTCCTAAATGCGAAGCGCCTATGGTTAAAAAGACGGGACGTTTCGGTCCCTTCCTGGCCTGCTCACGCTATCCGGAATGCAAAACCATCGTGAATATCGAAATACCGGTCAATGATCAAAACGGCAATCCGATCATGTGCCCGACCTGCAAGGAAGGTCGGATACTTGAACGTAAATCCAAAAAAGGTAAAGTATTTTATTCCTGCTCACGCTATCCGGAGTGCAAACAAGCTTTCTGGGACAGGCCAACCGGCGAACCTTGCCCCAAATGCGGATACCCGACCCTGCTTAAAAAAAGCAAATCGCTTTATTGTCCGAATGAAGAATGTAAATACAAAGTAGCTATTGAATTGGAATAACTGACAACTTAAAACTAACAACTGACAAGAGTTAACCAGAATGCTCTTGTCAGTTGTAAGTTGTCAGTTTTTTTATTCCTTCGTTTCTTTCTTACTCTTTTTTTCTACAAATTTACTCGCTGATTTTTCAAGATGATCCACCCCCTTTTTTAACATTCCTCCCGGATCACCCGTGGCTTTCATTAAAAATTCAAGCATTGCGAGCGGGGCTTTCCACCTGGCCCAATACTGAAATTTGACGAAGGCCCCCAATGCACCGACCGCACCCAGGCCAGCCACCGCGCCTAAGCCGACCGCACCTTTTTTAGCGATGACGCCTACTTTTGAGACACTCTTGTCTCCCTGATCCTCGGTTGAATCACGTTTCTTCCATTCCTTAAGCAAAGCATTTTCTTCAACTTTTGTTTCCTGATTTGTTTCCTGGCCGGTTTCGGTCTGTTTTCCCATCAAAACCTCTTTCTCTTCTTCTAGTTCCGCCAGCTGATACTCCAATGCCCTGATTACTTTATGGTGCTGCATGATTTTTTCGGCGTTCTTAAGCGCCTCCTCATTACCTTCCAAGCCCATGCCTCTGGCCAGCACGCTCCTGGGCATAAGTTCCCTTTGGACTTGGAGTGCCTTTTCGACTTGCTTGATTTTATCGTTAATCTCAAACAGACCCGCCACAAGATTTTCTTCCTCCTCAAATTCACCGGGAACGACAAATTCCGGAGTTTTCGGTGCGGACGCTACGCGGACGCTGGGAGTTTTGGAGGCGGCTGATTTTTTAGCAGCCTCCGCCGCACGCTCCTGAGCGCTAATAAACAGACTCTTTTCCTCAGCCTTATCTTTGTTTCTCAAGTCCTCGATACCTCTGATTTCCAAATACGCTGCCCTCTCAGCCTGCTGCAATTCCGTGATCTGTTGCTCCAAGTCTTCTCTTCTTTCATCGGTCGGATGCTCATCTTCGAGAATCTTAACGCGCTCGCCAAGGCCATAGTGTATGGCTTTTAGCCGCTCATGCGTTTCCAATTCCTTGATGGAGTACTCGGCTTGATTATATTCTAATTCTTGGAATCGCTTTTTCTCATTATTATCTTTGCCCTGCTCCAATTGTTCCCAAAGAGCCTGATCAAATCCGCCCGGCTCGCCGTATGTCTCGGACCATTCGTTGACCGGAAGGTTTTTGATAACGGCCAAACGCGCCTCAAGCTGATCCTTCTTCTTGGCATACAACAACAGTGGCCTATATTCAGGAATTGGCTTATCTTCAGCCATGGCAAACGCTTCTGTCTCTGTCTTCTCCGGTTCAGCCTCAACAACCTTAGATTCTTCAACTACAGGTTCTACTGGCGGCGTCTCTTTAACTTCAACAACAACCTCTGGTTTTTTGATCGGCTCCTCGGCCGCAGGATGAACCTCCTCCGAAGCTACGCCTTTCAGTCGATTTATGACCTGACGCAACTCTTTACTGTGATAGGCATAATCTTTTGGTTTGATCTTTTCAGCTCGCATGACCACTTCTCCAGATTCCATTTTTCTACCCTCATTTCTTGCGGCCAGACGATCTAATAATTTAAAATAATTAGGTAAGGCATCCTCCAATGCAGTCACCCCTTCGTTAAGACTAACTTCCTCCGGCTCCTTAATAATATCCCCCATGATTTCGATATACATATGCTTCTTTTTCTTGAGCATCTCTTCTGGGTTTTCCAAAACAATTTCTTCGGGCGACAAAAACAAGCCCTCAGCCTTTTTTACTAACTCTGCGACTCTAGCCTTAATTTCTTCAGGACTCAGTTTCTTCTCAGTTGCCGCCACTTCCTTTTCCCCAGATTTTGGAGGTTCTACCTCTTCGGGTTTAAGTGACGCTAATTTTTCCGCCACGTGCAATGATTCAATTATTCCCGGTTCAATATGCATGCCTCCAAAACCCTTTATCTCATCGACGATCCTCCTCATGGCTTTGTTAAAAAATTCTTTATTTTCTTTTGACCAACTCTTCGGATCACTAGGCCGTCCTTCAACATTATCCTCAATATAATTCATCAAAGCCGTTAATCGGATACGCGGACTTTTTTCATCCATGTGCTTTTGAATCAGCGCCTTTTCATCTTCATCTTTAACGAGATCAATCATCTTCAAAAGATAATCCTTATATGCTTGTTTCTTGCGTTCCGCCTCTGAAATTAACTCTGCTTTGTGTGCTTCTTTTGGTCTAACCTCTTCCTTGGTCACTGGGGTTTCTTTTGGCTTTAAAACAATCTCACTAACTCTGCCTTCTGGACGCTCATCTGAACCAACAACCTTTTCAGGTTGGGCAACTTCTGCGACGACCTCATCTTTAGGTTCCTCAACCGGCGGATTAATTTTATTAAAGTTATCTAATTCATTTATCTTGCGACCAAGAGTTCTTTTCGCCATGTCATAATCTTCGGAGCCTTCTCTTGATTTTTTCAAAACCCCCTCCAGAAAAGTAATCTTACTTTTAATATCTGAACGTTTATCTTCGATCGAGGCCTTGAGAATTTCGGGCGATATGGTTTTAACCTCCGGTTCTTTTACCGGCTCCTTGACGGAAGCGACTGGAGCTTCTTCAACTTGTTGAACCAGTGCCGCGACCTCTTCAATTTTCTCCTCTGCTTTGTCTTTAGCTTCTTCGATCTTGGTTATAGCCTCGGCTTCTGATGCTTCGACTGCGGGTTGAATCTCTGGCTGATCTTCGACGACGCTTGAGACTTGTTCGATATCTGCTTCGCTTTCTGAGGCGGCCTCCTCGAGTTTTTGCTTGGCCTGCTCACGCGTTTTAAAGGCCTCTAACTTAATTTTAAATTCAGCTTTCGCCTGCTCCGCCTTCGACTCTCCCTGAGCTTTTAAAGCCTCAACCTGTTCCCCAAAGCTCATTTTCCTTGCCGCTGAAATTCTTTTAGCCATATTTTGGTTAATTATAGCATAATGACGAATTTTGCCCCATTTAACTGGAAACTAAAAACTAGAAACTAGAAAGAGTTATTTAGTCCTGAAAAATGGCTTCTTTTAGCCAAGAAACTCTTTCCATTTTCCAGTTGCCAGTTTGGATTGTCTAGGGTTGACAAAATCGAGGATTTATGCTAAATTAACACATTCCAAACTTGTCTTGGCATTGCTAGTTTGGTGGTTTGATACTGGGATTTTGAGTGCCACAGGCGCTCTTTGACGTTTCAAGACCAAGCCCTGGTAGTCAACCAGGCAGTCACCCATCGAAAGTTCGGTGTGTGATACTACATGGAGAAGAACCATGAGCAAGAAGAATGGGAAGAAGGGCGAAGACTACGCTCTGACGAAGAGTGAGGACAAGGTACGCGGCCTGATCGAGATCTACGACGGCATGGAGAATCCGGCCCCCTACCGCAAGGATCGCAAGATCTGGTGGACTGGGGGATTAGACGGACCGATCACGCGGGGCGGGATCATCCTGATCTACAAGTTCTACCTTCGCCAGCCTGTGGAAGCCGTCTTCCAACTCCCCGAAGGCGCGGTAGTGGATTTCGTCAAAGAGACGGAGACCAAGCCCGAGTACTATGTGACGGACCTTGGCTGTCGACTGCACTTCCGTAACGGCGCCAAACCCAACGATGGCGGACTGGTTACTGGAAGCTGTGAAATCAGCGTTCGGCGCTGCCAGCCCTACGTGCCCCGCGATGGTGAGGATTGGCTATTGAATAACGAGCAATTCTTAGACCTCCCGGAGAGCAAGCTGAAGCCTACCGGCTACATCGACACGTACAACAACGTGTCGTTCCTCGGCTCAAGCAAGGATCCGGACACCCAGCTGGTGGTCGCCAACATCCAGGTGGAATGTGAACTGGAGGAGACCGACAAGCCACATCGTCGTCGTGGCAACCCGGATAGGATCAAGGCGATGGTAACGAAGGCTCGCAAGTACGGCGCCTTCTGGTCCACCAACGCCCCGGATCGCCGGCGTGAGTGCCTCCTGTTCCTATTCCCCTTCAACTGCTGACCTCTTTCGCTACCCTCCCCCCACACCTGACTACGCTTTACAGCTACGTTGGGCCACTCGGGGGGAGGGCAAGCAAATTTCTCTAAACTGGTATAGAATGTTAAGGAATTACTCGACGGATTTACTAAGTAAATTTGCCAAGCCATTTCTCAATCTACCAAGCCTCACGTCCTTTTCGTCCTAATCGTCCTGGTCGTCCTTAATTAGGACGTAGGACGATTAGGACGTAGGACGATTAGGACGTAGGACGATTAGGACGAAAATATGCCAAACAAGAACAACATCAATGATTTCAATAACAGCTGGTTGGGATATGATCTGCCTTTTGAGTTGATCGAAAACCAGACCAGCGTCCAGACTTTGCGCAAAGCCGGCATAGAAAAACGCGTTAAATCGCCCGAGTTCCACGTGACGGTCGCCTACTTCGCGGACATAAATTTATATGAGTTATCAGAGGCTTTAAAACAAGCTGAAAAAAAATACAACCAGGCGATTGACCGGACGATTTTTAATTTTGACGGCTACGGCGTCGTCGACCAGCCTCAGGGAAGATACGTTTATTTTTCACCTGACCCGGACAGCGCACCCGAGGCTTTTTTCTTAAGAGATTTTCTGGCTCAACTGCCTCTTTACGTCAAAGACAAGAATTGCGACGATTTGCATCTGAGCATCGGCGGGCCGGATCCTTTTAGTAGCTCAAAACCCCGGAGCTGGCCCATGAATACCGCCTTCCAGGCCGCCGGCCGTTTGGTTTTTGTAGGCAATGATGGCAAGCAGTTCCGTAAATATGCGTGGCAAGGCGCCGAAGATGGATTTGTAGAAACGACTAACACTTCAGTCATAAGTCGTCAGTCGACAGTCATCAGTGGAAAGACAGACGACAGACGACAGACGACACCAAAAGACGCGAGGACGATCCACACCGTTGCCATGTTCCCCAAAGTCCAAGCTGATACGGCGGCTAGCTATTACATTTTAAAAATTTTCGGCGAAAAACTTTTTCCGGGCGTCGGCCAAGCCAAGGTCGTCTTTTGGACATCCCTGCCTAGTGGCAAGACGGCACAAGAACTTGAATCAGAGGGTTATCTGACCATTGACCTGGGAGGCGAGTTTGACCACCATCTGGCTAACGAAAAATTAGGCAAACGGGTGGAATGCGCCGCAAGTTTGATTGCCGGTTATTTAGGCGTGGAGAATGACTTAACTTTAAAAAAATTATTGGCCTGGGCCAAACGCGACGACCTCCAGGGCAAAGGCACCATCAGTATTGATCCTTTGGACCGGGCGTTTGGGCTGTCCGGCATTATCATGAATGCCAATCGTGAATACGCCTCTGACCCAAAAAAGGCGTTGGATTTGATTGTTCAAATTATTGATTTGCACGTGCGCGAAGAAAAGCGCCGACAAGTCGAATTGCCACTTGAGCTGGAAGGACTGGAAAAAGCCGGCAAGGTAGAAAAATTCAATTTGCGGCAAGGTGGCGCCGACCTACAGGCGGTTTTTGTCGAGACGGATAACATAGCCATGGCCGGATTTTTGCGGGCCGCCAAAAAAATTGATTTGATTATTCAAAGACGAACCAGCGGACACACCAACATCGTCACGCAACAGGTCAGAAGCATTGATTTACGTCCGTTAATCGCCGTCTTGAGATTATCGGAGGCTGATAAGAAAGGCGTAGCCTTAAAAGCCGACGAAGAGGCTCTGATGTCCACCGGCCGCATTGAGGGCATCGACGAGTGGTACTACGATAACGCGGCCAACTCCATCCAAAACGGAGGCATCAATCCCGAAGGCGTGACAGCCACCAAACTCACCCGAAACGAAATAATCGCGTTGGTCAAAGACGCCATACCTTTGGGCACCATCGGTTCGCTTAAAAGGTTGAAAGAGCAAGAATTGTCATAATATAAATGGATAACCACGGGTTTTGACGTGCGAGGGATTTTCGTTGATAATGTGTCTGCCTTATGAACACGGGCATTTTTACGCTCAACGACCTGATAGCTCAGGTTAAAGCCATACGGCCTAACGCCGACGTCAAGCTGATTGAACGGGCTTTTGCTTTGGCCGATACGGCCCATAAGGGACAAAAACGCATGACCGGAGAGGCCTACATCCAGCATCCCCTGAATGCGGCCATGATTTTGGTCGAAATGCATGCCCCGGACGCCGTCATCGCGGCCGCCCTTTTGCACGACGTGCCGGAAGATACGACGGTAACTTTGGACGAAATCAAAGACAAATTCGGCGAGGATATTGCCAGCATGGTCAACGGCATCAGCAAGGTGGGTAAGATCAAGTATCGCGGCGTGGAGCGCTATATCGAAAACCTGCGCAAGATGTTCGTGGCCATGGCCAACGACATCCGCGTTATCATCATCAAGTTCGCCGACCGTCTGCATAATCTGCAGACTTTGGATTCCCTCCCGCAAAAAAAGGCTTACCGCATCGCGCTCGAGAGCTTGGAGATTTACGCGCCCATCGCCGGCCGGCTTGGCATGAACGAGATCAAAGGCAGGCTCGAGGACGCGGCTTTTAAGTATGTCTTGCCCAAAGAATACGAGTTTACTTTGGAGCTGGCCACCAAAGCCACCCAAAACAAACAACCCGCCGTCAGAAAAGTCATTGAGCAGACCAAGGAAGAATTTTTTAACAGCGGAATTCAATTCATAGATATTCACGGCCGGTACAAACATCTCTATTCTTTGTATCGCAAGCTTCTCAAATACGGACGGGACATCACTAAAATTTACGATTTCACGGCTATTCGTTGCATCTTGCCGACCACGGCCGATTGTTACGCTGCTTTGGGCCTGATTCACAGCCGCTGGACGCCGCTTAAGGGGCGGATTAAAGATTATATTTCCCAGCCCAAGCCCAACGGCTACCAATCGCTGCACACCACCGTCTTCTACGACCGTGGCTCGATTGTGGAGTTTCAGTTGCGCACGCCAGAAATGCACGAATCGGCCGAGTTCGGTATCGCCGCCCACTGGAACTACGATGAATCAAAAGTTAAAAAGATGGCGGCTGAGGGCATCAAAAAACTGCTGGACGCGGAAAAGGAAGTCGAATGGATCGGCCAACTGGCCGTCTTGCAGGACACCCTTAAGGGTAAAAAAGAATTCCTCGACTCGCTCGAGGATCTTAAGTTGGACGTCTTCCGGGACCGCATTTTCGTCTATACTCCCAAAGGCGACGTCATCGACTTGCCGGAAGATTCGACGCCCATTGATTTTGCTTATCACATCCATACGGACATCGGAAACAGCTGTTCAGCCGCCAAGGTCAATGGCATGATTCATCCTCTCGACCAGGCGCTCAAGAGCGGCGACATTGTGGATATCATCCTTGATAAAAACCGCAAAGGTCCCAACCCTGATTGGTTAAAATTCGCCAAGACGCGCCATGCCAAAGCTAAAATCCGGCAATATGCGCGCGCCGGCCTGGCCAACTGGATCAAAGGCGTAATACCCAACGCGATCCGCAAAAAAAATAAAAAGTAGAAACTTAAAACTGGAAAGAGTTGATCGGTGATGTTAGTTACTCTTTCCAGTTTCTAGTTTTAAGTTTAAAGTTCCACTTCCCCAGTCGCTGAAACGCGGTTGATTATATTGTTGAGATCTTCGTCGTTTTCAAAAGCTATTTTAACTTCACCGTGACCATTAGGTTGGCGTTTGACGGCCACGCGCAGGCCAAAAAAGCTGCGCAGTCTGGATTCGATGTCTAAAAGATTAGGATCAATGATTTTAAACCGGCGCCTTTCTTTGGGAATATGCTCCTCTGCCTGCCGGACCGTAAAATTGCCTTCTAGCATGCGCTGAAAAAGGGCTAGCCGCTCTTCTCTCTCCGGAATCGAAAGCAAAGTCCTGGCGTTGGAAGCGGAAATTTTTTCTTGAGCTAAGGCGCTTTGGACTTCGGGCTCAAGTTGGAGCAGGCGGATGATGTTGCCCACCTGAGGACGACTCTTGCCTACGCGCTCGCCGATCTCGTCTTGGGTTAGGTCAAATTCATCGCGTAATCTAATATAAGCCCTGGCTTCTTCGATGGGATTCAAATTTTGCCGTTGAACATTTTCGATAATGGCCAGTTCCAACTTTTGTTGTTCGGTAACCGTGCGGACAATGGCCGGCACATCCGGCAATTCAGCGATCTTAGCCGCCCGTAAACGACGCTCGCCCGCGATTAATTCATATCGGCCGTTGGGCAAAGGCGAAACGACCAGCGGCTGGAGAATACCATGCTCTTTAATGGACGAGACCAGATCTTCCAAAGCCGCGTAATCAAAATGTTCGCGCGGTTGATGCGGGTTGGGAGATATCAATTCGACCGGTATGCGCCTAACCGACTCAATGACATCCGTCTGGTCACTGATCACTGACGACTGGCCACTGACGCCTGACGACAGCTCTTGTTCGTCCGTAAAAGGTTGAGAGACTGGTTGTTTGGGTGGAATCAACGCTCCCAATCCCCTGCCCAAACCCGACGGTCTTTTGCTTAACATCATCATATTTTTATGTCCTGACAAGGACTTCAGTACCCATTATCTCGCGGGCCAGCCTTTCGTAGGCTTTGGCTCCCATATTATCCGGGTCAAAAGAGGCAATTGACCGGCCAAAAGACGGCGCCTCGGCCAAACGCACACTGCGCGGGATCACCGAACGGAAAATATTGTTGGGGAAATATTTATAAAGTTCTTGCAACACGTCATTGGAGAGTTTGGTGCGTTTGTCGTACATGGTCAGCACGGCGCCCAAAATCTGAATGTCCGGGCGTAATCTTTCCTTGACCAAACTCAGAGTTTGCAGGAGATCCGCCAAACCTTCGAGCGCAAAATATTCAGCTTGGACGGGTATCAAAATTTCATCCGAGGCTACGATGCCGTTTAAAGTTATATAACCCAAAGTCGGCGGGCAATCGATGAGGATGTAATCGTAATCATTTCTAACTTCGAGCAAAGCGTCTTGCAGTTTAAACTCGCGCCTCTCCATGTTTGGGAGCTCGGCGTTTAAACCAGCTAATGAGGAAGTAGCGGGAGCAATACGCAAAGTCTCGTGCATGGTAGGCTGAACAATCTCGCTCATGCGGACTTTGCCTAGCACGGCTTCGTACACGCTACGTTCGATATTGCGATGGTCTATGCCAATGCCGGAAGTGGCATTGGTCTGGGGATCAAGATCGACAATTAAAACGAATTTACCTAGATCGGCCAAATAGGCGCCTAAATTAACAGCCGTGGTGGTTTTCCCCACGCCTCCTTTTTGATTAACAATACCAATTATGCGTGCCATAACCGCCTATATAATAGATGTCATTTGGGTTAAAGACAAGGGGACACATAACTCATGAAATTCCGCCTACTTGACACAAAAACTCGCTTTATGCTATTTTATGCAACGCACTAAGCTTAAACACCAAAAACCAAATAACAATGTCCAAATTTGGTGATTGACATTTGGGTCTTGGAGCTTGCTTGATGATTGGTGTTTGAATTTTGGTAATTTCACGCCGCGGGGTAGAGCAGTTGGCAGCTCGCCAGGCCCATAACCTGGAGGTCGTGGGTTCAAGTCCCACCCCCGCAACCACGTAAAAAACCGCTTAAGTTAATGGCGGTTTTTTATGTGCCCCGTGGCGCATAAAATAAAATCAATTTGCGCTTTACGGGGCAGATTTTACTGTCAGCGGTTTCACGTGGTGCCACCAAAAAAAATAAGCGGTGGAGCTGGGTGCTTCAACCGCCTACGCGAGACTTCTCGGACGACTGGGGATGCCGTTCGTCACGAACATCTTCGATTCTACAGAGCTCAACTTCGTACTCGTGCCCATTGTCTTTTTTCGGATCCGCCTTGACGACGAGCACGAGGACGATAGCGACTACCTCATGCGGCACGCAAAGCCCGGGATGATTCACGAATTCGAGCCGGTTTGCCT
>Ga0172379_10003142_pt1 | contig 27056 bp, 24 predicted proteins | sample GrowelOW334metaG_FD_119756 | JGI IMG/M metagenome (GOLD analysis project Ga0172379, IMG submission 119756) | Groundwater microbial communities from an aquifer near a municipal landfill in Southern Ontario, Canada - Groundwater well OW334 metaG | ecosystem: Environmental > Aquatic > Deep...
TAGAAAAACATAGTCAAAAAAACATAATAAAATAGCCATAAAAAATGTCCAAGGTCTGACCTTGGAAACTTTGGATGAACAAAAGAACCGCCCCGATATGTTTCGGGGCGGCGTTTGCTTTTTATGATTGTTTATTTACAAACCGTCGGCTTTCGGTCCCGCGGCGCGAATCGCCTCGGGAAGATCTTTGAAATTCTTCTCATGGTTTTCCAGATAATATCCGATGAGTTTTTTCCGGATGTTTCCGTATTCGCCTTTGTCATTCCACGCGAGTTCGGGATCAAGCACGTTGGCGTCAATTCCGGGCACCTGTTCGGGAATATCCAAGTTGAGTTCGTCTAAATGTCTTGTCGGAACATCGTCCAACTCTCCGTTTAACGCCGCGTGAATGATTCTTCTCGTGACCGCGAGCGGGAATCTTCGTCCGTTCGTATCTGCGGTTCCGCCTCGCCATCCGGTGTTGACCAGCCATATTTTCGGATGATGTTTCCTGATTTTCTCTTCCAACAGATCGGTGTAACAGCGGAAATGAAGCGGAAAAAAGGCGGCTCCGTAACCGAAACTGAATTTATGCTTCACCGTTTCTTTCTCTTGTCCCATGACCGTTCCGCCGCCTTCCGTCGTATAGGCATTCGCGAAATGAAAGAGTGCCGCTTCGGGCGACAATTTTGAAATCGCCGGAAGCACACCATACGCGTCTCTCGTCAAGAAGAAAATATTTTCCGGATGTCCGCCTTGATTCCCCGGCATGATGTTTTTGATATGCGTCCGGGCATATGAAATGCGAACATTTTCTATGCGCGGATTGTGCAGTATCGGAACATTATCGTCGTCAAGGTCGGCGTTTTCAACGATTGCGCCGTCGTAAATGGCTTTATAGATGTCGGGTTCCGTTTCAGGCGAAACGCCGATTCCTTTCGCATAACATCCGCCTTCCATATTTGAAATGCCTTCATCGCACCAAATATGTTCGTCGTCTCCGATAAGAAAGCGTTCTCCGTCCGAGGATAATGTTGTTTTTCCGCCGCCGGAAAGCGCCAAAAAGAGAGTGGTGTCGCCCGCCGATCCGACGTTTGCCGCACAGTGCATGGTCAGCATGTTTTCCAGCGGCAATTGCGTGTTCATCATCGTGAATACAGATTTTTTCATTTCGCCGCCGTAATGCATGCCCGCGAGAAGAATGCGCTTGCCGGAAAAATCAATGAATATTCCGCGGCCTTCTTTCACATTGTAACTGCGATGAAGAAGGAATGACGGGTCGTTCAATATCGTCCACTCTTCCGCACCATCCAAATTTACGCGCTTTTGCAATTCAATAAACATGTTTTTGGCAAAAATCATTTGCCACGCATAATGAGTGTAGACTTTCAGTTTTCGGGAAAGTCCCGTATTTGCTCCGACATAGAGCTCGTTGAAGAAGAGCGGTTTTGGCGCAAGTTTTGCATGAGAAAGCGCGTCTTGCCACACCATCTCAAAAAGTTTGCTTTCAAACGGCTGATTTAATTTTACATTCCAGTTGATGTGAGAATCATATTTTGATCCGGTTACGAAATATCGCGCGTCTTGCGAACGTCCGGTCCGCTCTCCCGTCATGACGCGAATCGCCCCATGTCTCGTATATCTCGCTTGCGTGACTCCTTCCGTTTCAAACCGAAGGCAGTGTCCCGAGAGTTGGTTTCTTCCGAGGCTTACGGTCGGCAGATCTCCAATATCGTGAATATCTTGATTGTTGGTCATATTTGCAACCTCTCTGTTTTGTGATGTAAACAATCTTGTCAATTTGCAAGTCCGGAAAGAATGATACCACATTTGAATAAAAAAAGCAAGTTATCGTTAGGTATCTCCTCAACGTCACACCCCTATTCGTCATCCCGTGCCGGGACACGGGATCCCACGGCTATAAACAACGAACGTGGATTCTGATTTTCATCAGAATGACGAATATGTGTATTTTTTTGAGTGGTAAAAATAAGGATTTTTTAAAGGGTGTGAGGAGATACATCGTTAGGCGAAAAAGCGCGGGAAAAACAGTAAAAACGCTCTGGAAAATCGGACTGAAAAAGAGTATACTTAATTGCAACGATGAAAATAATCATTCTTCTTGAACAATTTGTCCGAAGCGGCGCAAACAAGCCGCTTTTGGACGATGTGCTTTTTTTGAGACAGCAGAATGTTGACGCGCGAATCGTCACGTTTTTCCCGGAAATTCCCGGCGATACTTTTTATGACGATTCCTCTTTTTCAAAGGAAAGTTTTTCTTGCCTTCGCTTCGGTCATTGGTGGGATCCGCGCGAATGGAAAAAGCTCAAGTTGTTTTTGTCGCAAGAAAAACCCGACCTCGTTATCGCGGGCGACGGGACAGCAAAAACAATCGGGCTTCTTACGGCGCGATTTTCTCATGTGCCGAAAATTTTTGCGTTTGCCCACGATGAGGAAAACATACGATTATCCGAATCGTTTTTTGACCGATTCTTCTATCTTCTACCCGATAAAATCATCGTCGCTTTCCAATCGGCAAAAGAAAAGCTCCTCGCGCGCGGAGCCATGCAAAAAAAGATTGTCATTCTTACCGACGGATTTATTCCCGAAGCATACGGAAAACGATACGCGCGCGATATCCGCAAAGATCTCGGCATCGGCGAATCGGAATTTATTTTTATCTGCGTCGGCGAACTCACCATAGACAAAGGCACGGACGTTCTTTTGCGCGCCTTTGCGAAAATTCCCGACGGACGCTTGCTTATCGTGGGGGACGGTGCGGAAAAGAACAGTCTTGAATCGCTTTCAAACAATCTCGGATTGCAAGAAAGAGTGATTTTTTTGCCGCAACGCGAAGATATCCCGAGTTTGCTTATGGAAGCGGGCGCAATGATTGTTCCGTCCAAAAAAGAAGAATTCGCATCTTCTCTCGTCATGGGTCTGCTTTCCGGTCTTCCGATTATTACCTCCGATTTTCCCGGCGCGGAAGAAATGATACGAAACGGAGAGAACGGCATTATCGTCAGGAAACAAGATTCCGATGTTCTCGCGGAAGCGATGAAAACGATCGCCGTTGATGCGGAACTTCGCGCTTCGCTCCAAAAAAACACGGGAAAGGGAATGGAAAAGTTCTCCATTGCGAATCACTGCGCGAAACTTCTTTCTTTAATGGAGGAGAAAAAATAATCATATATATCCGCATGAAACACAAAATTTGTTATGTTCTTCCCGAATATAAAGAAGACGCCGCCACCCATTTTTCATACATTGGAAATCTTCTTGCCGAGGCGAGCAGAGAGCTTGATATTTTTCTTCTGATTGAAAAAGGAGAGTTTCCCAAAAATGATTTCGGTTGCGCAAAAGTCAAATTGATCGGTTCTTCCGGCATTTTGTTTCGCGCCGTCAAACTGAAATTTTGGCTCTTATACGCGCGCTCTCGCGGATATCGCGATTGTTACATTCACTATTCTTTTTTGGCCGCCTTCATCGCTTCTTGCCTTGCAAAAATTTACGGCGGCAGAGTTTTTTATTGGAATTGCGGGGAGCCGTGGAAGTATAAGCGTTCTTTTTTGCGCGAACGGTTTGAACGCATGACGTATCGCATGGTGACTTTTGTCGTTACCGGTACCGGACATCTTGCTCATGAATATGCCTCCCGTTACAAGCTGTCTCCCGAAAAAACAAAAGTGATGCCGAACTGGATAGACACGGAAAGATTCAAAGAAGAGCCCGACAAAAAATCGCTCCGCAAAAAACTCGGACTTCCCGACGATAAAAAAATAATTCTTTTCGCGCATCATCTCTCTCTTCGGAAAGGTTCGCGGATGATTTTTCCCGTTGCGACGGATATTCTCCGCGTAAGGAAAGACATTTTTTTCGCGATAATAGGAACGGGTCCGGATGAAGAAAAACTCCGCTCGCGATCGGGAAAATCGGACGTATTGCGCCCTCATATGCGGTTTCTCGGAGCCGTGCCGAATCGCGACATGCAAAAATATTTCGCCGTTGCGGACGCGTTTTTCATGCCTTCGCAGGAAGAAGGTTTTCCGCGCGTCATTCTGGAAGCCATGGCGTCGGGAGTTCCCATCGTCGCTTCCGATGTCGGTTCGGTCGCGGAACTGGTGCCCTCCTCTGTAAAGCCGTTCATCGTTCATTCGGACGACGCTATCCGTTTCGCCCGATCTCTTAACAGCGTATTGTCGCAAACCGCGGAAGAAAAACAATCCCTGCAAAAAGAACTCCGCGCCCGCGCCGCCGAATTTACCACGAGTATCGTTTCCGAAAAATTCGTTAATCTTTTTCAATAAAAATGAATCAACCAAGCAACAACAAAATTCCCTGTACCGTTGAAATTCTCACCTATAACAGCGAGAAAAATATTTTGCGCGCGCTTGCCTCAGTGAAAGATTTTGCGGAAATAATCATCATTGACGGAGGAAGCACGGATAAGACGCTTGAACGGGCGCGTTCTTTCGGCTGTATCGTTTTGCCGCAAGAACAACGATTTAAAAATGAAAACGGCCAGATCAAAGATTTCAGCGGAGTGCGCAATCAAGGATTCAACAGCGCGACATACGACTGGTTTGCATTCGTTGATTCCGATGAATATTTTACCGAAGATCTCGTCAATGAAATCCGCGGCATTGTGGAAAAAAACGAGGCGTGCGCTTTTTGGGTGCCGAGAAAGTATGTTATCGGCGGAGAAATAATTGACCAAGCAAATACCTATCCTTCGCGCCAGATGCGGTTCTTCAACAGAAAAGTGTCGGACGGTTTTGTGAAGCAAGTCCATGAACGCGTACAGCTCAAACCCGGAACACAGCCGAAAATATTGAAAAAATTCATGTGCGTGCCGTCGGACGTTCCCGCGTCAGAGCTTCGCAAAAAACAAAGCCGATACATAACGCTGGACGTGGAAAGGAGTGGCAATATTTCATTTTGGAGGTATGTGAAAATCTCAGCTCGTTACATCGCGCTTATCGTTCTGTATTCTTTCCGCACCGTCAGAAACCGTCTTTTTTGCCGCGGAAAACACATGCCGCTTTCGCTGGATTTTAATGTCATTGTGTATCACTGGTTCGTAATGTTGGCTTTTTCAAAGAAAGTGAGAATTGCAAATTTTCCTTTTGTTTTTTTTGTCAGATACTTTATTTCCGGTGTTTCGGCCGCTATTGTTGATTTTACTTTTCTTTTTGTTCTCACTGAATTTTTTAATGTTTGGTACATATGGTCTGCAAGTATAGCTTTCGGTGTCGCTTTTTGCGTAAGTTTTGTGCTTCAAAAATTCTGGACATTTAAAGACAATGAAAAATCAAAAATAAAATGGCAACTTCCTGCTCATTTGTCGCTTGGCACGGTAAACTTATGCATCAATGGCTTTTTGGTGTTTTTCTTCGTGGAAGCTCTCGGAGTATGGTATATGCTTGCGCAGTTTCTCGTCACCGCTCTGCTCGCCGTTGAGTCGTTCTTTGTTTATCGGGTGATATTTAAAAAATAATTATTTTCGTTTAAAATGAAAAATTTTTTTAGAAAAATTATCAGCGGTTTTCTTTCTTTTTTTCCGTCAAATGCTCCCATGTTTATGTATACGGTTCTTTTGAAGCCTGCGCCACTCCGCAAATCCGCCAATTTTTTCTTGAAATTTTTATTGCCAAAATCCATTGTTCTTACAGAGGGAATTCTTTTTCTTAATCAAAAAGACCCGGTAGTTTCAGGAGCGCTCGCCTTGGATGTCTACGAGAAATATGAATCAAAACTTTTTCGCGAAACGGTTAAGGAAGGAATGATAGTCGTTGATATCGGTGCAAATATCGGTTATTATGTTGTTATTTCCGGAAAGCGCGTTGGTAAAAACGGAAAAGTCGTCGCTTACGAACCGGAAGATGTGAATTTTTCTTTCTTGGAAAAAAACGTGAAAGAGAATAATCTTCGGAACGTGCTTTGCCGCAAAGAAGCGATTTCTTCCAAAAAGGGAGAAATGGATTTTTTTCTTTCCGAAGAGAATAAGGGTATGCATTCTCTTGTGAACGAAAAAGGAACAAAAGAAAAAATTACCGTGTCGGTAAACACGCTTGATTCTTCGCTTTCCGATTTGGGAATTAAAAAAGTTGATATCATAAAAATGGATATAGAAGGAGCCGAACCGCTGGCTCTTCTTGGAATGAAAGAAACGCTTTCTCGCGAAAAGCCGATTCTTTTTATTGAATTTTCTCCGACGCAAATTCTTTGTTCAAAAAAAGATCCCGAAAAATTTCTCTCCGATATTTCACTTTTCGGTTATACTCTTTTTGAAATCAGCGAGGAAAATAAGAATTTAAAAGCTATTGCGGATTTTAAGGAATTTACCCGTCGTTTTGCGAATACGGATGCCAACCTTTATTGCGTAAAGTCATAAAAATGAATTTTCCAAAAAACAAATATTTTGAATACGTCGGTCTTTCCGCCATTTTTCTTATTGCCGGTTTTTTCTCTTTTTTTCATCTTACCGAAGCTCCCGCCGTTTGGTATGATGAGGGATATTATACGCAGATAGCGAGAAATATTGCGCTTCAGGGGGTCTGGGGCATACAAGAGGCTCCCGGGATTTTTACCTCCATTGCGGGGGTTACTGCAGGATATCCGCTTATCGCTCCGGTCGCGCTTTCCTATAAAATTTTCGGAATCGGCGTGTTTTCCGGCCGTTTTGTGGCGGCGATGTATATTCTCGCGGTCGTTTTAATGGCATACTTTTTTGTCCGCCGGCTTTTCGGCGTTCCCGCGGCTTTGGCGTCGGGGATTCTTCTCGCCACCTTTCCCGTATTGTATGGCGGAGGGAAAAGCATCTTGGGAGAAGTGCCGGCATTCTTTTTCTTGATAACGGCGCTTTTCTTTTTTGAACGCGCTCTGGAACTCCGAAAAAAAACCGATATCGCTTTGGCGGGAATTTTTCTCGGCGTGATGGCTTCGGCAAAAGTCACGTTTCTTCTCGCGGGGCTTCCCGCATTCGGTCTTGCCGTTCTTTTATATCGGCGCCGCGTCCCTTGCGACTTCGCAAGCATTTTTGCTTTTTTTGCCGGATTTCTCCCCCCGTTTTTGCTTTGGATAGCGACCCAATTCAGCAAAGGCGATACCGTTTCATCCGTACTCAAGTTTTATTTTAATCCATATTCCGTTGGCCTCGCAATCTCAAGTTTTTCCGCAAATGTCCTCAAATTTTTTACAGAAGTATCTCCTCTCTATCTTCTTTTGCTTACGCTTGTTTGGGCGACCGCCCTTTTTCTCCGATTTTTCCGCAGAGAAAATATTTCTTTTTCGGAAACAGTTTCTTTTATTTTCACCCTGCTCATTTATGTTGTTTTTCTCAAATCTCCCGGCTGGTATCGTTATTTTTTTCCGGCGCAACTCGTGGTTTTTTTGTTTGCTCCCAATGCGATACTGATTCTTTTCCGGTCAATATCATTTCGTTTTTCTTTTTTGAAAAAATCGGCTGTGCCTTCCGTGATATTCCTCATCATCTTTTTGTCTTCATCACAACTTTATCAAACATTCTGCAATTCTTTTGTTGCCGAATATTACAATTCTAAGAGAACGGCTCTAATAGAATCATATTTTGCCTCCAATCCGAATGATAAAAAGTATTTCTTGTACAATGTTCCGGAGCTGGTGATATTTCTTCCGAATGACAATTATTATCAGTACATCATTAATTCTCATGTTGATCAGGTGTTCGGCGGTGCCGAGCTGAAAAAAATAAAAGAGGGAATTCCGGATATTATAATCCTTCCAGTCGCGGTTTATAAAGAACGAGCGCAAAATTTCGCGCTTTATGCAGAGAGCGGCGATATAGCGGGAAGATATGTCGTGCTTCAAAAAAAATGAAAACATCTTTTGTCATCAATGCCGACGATTTCGGATTTTCTCGCGGGATAAACGAGAGTATTCTTGATGCCGCGGACAACAGCGCGCTTTCGGGGGTAAGTCTTATTTCAAACGGATCTGACCTCCCGTTTGCCTTCTCAGAGCTTCAAAAACGGCCTTGGCTTCGTTTGTCCGTTCATCTGAACCTTACAGACGGGGAACCTCTCGGGGACGCAAAGGAGGGGATTTTAACGCGGAATGGGGTTTTTTGCCATTCGTTCCAGTCTTTATGGCTTGCTTATCTGCGGTCGAGAAGAAAAGAAAGGGAATTGATGAAAAATGAAGTAAAAAAAGAAATTCGCGCGCAGATACAAAAAGTAAAAGAAGTTTTTGGAGAGAATCGGGAAATTTCCGTTGACGGGCATGAGCATATCCACATGATACCTTTTGTTTTTGACGCCCTTCTTGAGCTTTCTTCGGAATTTCATTTTGCGAACATTCGCACCCCGAGCGAACCGTTTTTTGTCAGCATAAAAAAAACGTCCGACCTTTCAAATTATTTCGGTCTGAATATCGTGAAGCATTTTCTGCTCAACGCGCTTTCCGTAAGCGCCAAAAAGAAACTTGATGCAAAGAGAATTCCTCATACGGATTATTTTATCGGCGTTCTTTTTACCGGCAACATGACTTTTGACGCGGTAAAAGCCGGATTCGCGCGAATTCCTCACCCGATTTGCGGAAAAAGGATTGAGATTCTTTTCCATCCGGGCGGAGCAAAAGAATCTGAAAGAGGATTGTGGGGCGAAGGGCGGAAGCGGTTTGCCGAATGGTATTTTTCTTCCGGCCGTAAAAAAGAAAGAGAAGAATTAAAACGCCAAGATTTTAAAGAATTCATTTCCCATCTTACCTTATGAAAATCACTTATATCGCCAACGCACGAATTCCGACCGAAAAAGCGCACGGAATTCAAATAATGAAAACGTGCGAAGCTCTCGCGCGTTCTGGAGCTTCAGTGACTCTTATCATACCGACCAGAAGAAATATTGCTTCGGACGATCCATTTCATTATTATGGTATTGCGCGCATTTTTTCCATTAAAAAAATTTTCACTCCGGATTTGATTCGGTTCGGGAAATTTGGTTTTTTGTCACAAAGCATCTTTTTTTCTCTTGCGCTTTTTTTTCACCCGAAAGATTTGAAAAATTGTGTCATCTATTCACGTGATGCAATTCCACTTTTTTTCCTGTTGTTTTTTTATTCAAACATTTGCTATGAAGAGCATACTGGCGGGGATGGTTTTTTCACGAACAGCGTTGCTCAGAAGTGTCGGGCACTCGTCGTTATTTCGCAAGGGCTGAAGGATTTTTTTATGCAAAAAGGCGTGCTGTCCGAAAAAATACTTGTGGCGAATGACGGCGTTGATCTCAAACAATTTCAAAATGTTTTTTCGTGTGAACAATCTCGCAAATCTCTCGGTTTGCCTATCTATAAAAAAATAATCGTTTATTCCGGAAGCGTCGGTTTGTATGACTGGAAGGGTTTGGATATTTTTCTTGATTCGGCATCTTTTTTTGACGAAAACACGTTCTTTTTGATTGTCGGCGGAAGCGCGGATGAAACGAAAAAAATACAAAAAAAATATCTGAGGAAAAATATTTTGTTTGTTGGACAAAAAGAACCGAACAAAATTCCACCGTATCTTCATTCTGCGGATGTTCTCATTATTCCCAACAAAAAAGGAAACATTGTTTCTTCACGTTATACTTCTCCGATGAAACTTTTTGAATATATGGCGTCGGGCGTTCCGATTGTCGCATCCGATCTACCTTCCATACGAGAGATATTGAATGAAAAAAATTCGTTTTTGGTCCAACCTGACGATGCGTCGGCTCTTGCCAATGGTATAAAAAAAGTTCTCGCCGATGCAACTGGAGCGCGAGAAATTGCCAACCGCGCGCGCCGCGATGTCGCAGAATACTCATGGGAAAAGCGGGCGGAAAAAATACTCAAATTTATTTCTTTGTCGCCCGAATAATCCACCCCGATCCGTTCGGCGGTTGATTAATTGAAATATTCTCAAGACCGCTCACTTTCTCAAGAAGTGAAACGAGGTCGTTTTTTGACCAGTAATGCGCGATGTCGGGAATCAACTGGTCAAACACAATACTGTGAATGTGCCAAAAAGGGAAGTCGGATAATTGCTTCAGATATTTTGAAGGTCCGCAAAAGGTCTTGATAAAAAGATACAAGGGAACGGAACAAAAATAGGAGAGGAAGTGAACGATGGGGACGGGAAGCTTGGATGTGATATTTTTTCGCATCGGATTGACATATTTTACGATCCATTCATTTCCCTCGTAACTATACACCCAAATAAGAATCGTTCCGCCCGATTTGAGCGAGCGTATCATGTTTTGAATCGCCAAAACGGGATCCTCCAAATGATGAATCACCCCGATACTCATGGCTATGTCAAATTCATTTTCCCAGTCAATCTTAAAAAAGTTTTTATAAAAAATTTTTGCATTTTTGAATTGAACAAGATTCTCCTTTGCTTTCGCGACAGATCGTTCATCATAATCAAAAGCGATGACGCTTTCGACTCCCCACAATAGAGGCCAGTAGCTGTTGCGCCCCATGCCGCAACCGGCATCCAATAGATTCTTACCTTTCCAATCCGCAGGAGCCATTGGCGATGTCCAGTTAAGAAATTGGTTTTCGTAATTTTTACTTATGCGGGAATATTTATTCCACTCGTAGCCGAAGCGGTGTTCAGATGACATATTATTTTACACATTTAAACTGAAACTCTATTTCATCAAAACCTCCGACCCAAAAACACCATATCCTACTGGTAAATGCCGGTGAGATATTTGCAAGAAAGGAAATAAAGCCGTTCACTCCACGCAATATCAAGATGATAATTTTACCATATCCCATTGTCGGCATGAGATGAAAGAAAGCAAGCCAGTGAAGCTTCATTTTTTTGAGTTCAAATGGAACGCCAAAATATCCCGAAGTGGTGAATGCCGGATTGAAATAGAGAGGAAACGTTACGTCAAAACCATGCGCGTGTTCAGCATGAGTAAAACCGCGGCTGAAATGCGGGACTTTGATTGTGACGGTTCCTCCCGGTTTAGTGATCCTGTGAAGCTCTTTCATGACGAGAAACGGTTTATCAAGATGTTCCAGTACGTGGAATGCCTCTACAAAATCAAAAGTATTTTCCGAAAAGGGATAAGGAAGTACGTTGAGATTGTGAACGACATCGGGTTTGGTGAGTTCTTGCCAGTCAACATTGATATATCCCGGTTTCCTATGTTCTCCCGAACCAAGGTTCAGTTTTTTTGGTGTAAGGCTTTCATTCATTTTTTAAATATACCATATTTGTCTTTTTTGCGTCAAACGGGTAAGATAATGTAATGAAACTTTCAATTATTGCGCCCCTGTATAACGAAGAAAAAAATATCAAGCCTCTTCTTCGTGAAATTCGCGAAGTGATGCAAAAAAACGGATTTTCTTATGAAATTATCACAATCAACGATGGATCCAAGGATGGTTCGTTTCGGGAACTTTTAAGTGTTGCCGAGAAGGACGAAAAAATAAAGATTATAGATTTTGCCTTCAATACGGGTCAAACCGCGGCGCTTTCGGCTGGAATAGAGGCGGCGACCGGCGATATCATCATCCCTATTGATAGCGACCTTGAAAATGATCCGAACGATATTCCTCTTCTCGTAAAAAAACTTGAAGAAGGATACGATGTCGTTTCCGGATGGCGCAAAGATAGATGGAAAGGGGAATATATGACCCGCAAGTTACCGTCTGTCGTTGCGAATAAAATTATTTCATCGGTCGCAGGATTATATCTTCATGATTACGGCTGTACGCTCAAAGCATATCGGCGTGAAATTATTTCCGATGTTCATCTCTACGGTGAAATGCATCGCTTCATACTCGCTTATGCTTTTTGGAAAGGCGCGCGGGTTACGGAAATTCCCGTGTCATACCGCGCGCGTATTTATGGAGAAAGCAAATATGGTTTCTCTCGGACATTCAAAGTGCTTCTTGATCTTGTCGTCATGAAATTCTTGCACAAATATATGAACAAGCCCATGCATTTTTTCGGTGGTGTCGGCTTTTTATTTTTTACAATGGGAGTATTCGTCGGCGTATGGGCAATGGTTTTAAAATTTGTTTATGGCGTGAGTTTTATTTCCACACCTCTTCCCGTCTTGTGCGTGTTCCTTTTGCTTGTCGGTGTTCAGCTCATCGCCCTTGGAGTCGTTGCTGAAATTCTGATGCGAACGTACTACGAGTCGCAGGGCAAAAAACCGTACACAGTGAAGCGGACGGTTAATTTGTAAAAAACTTATGTGCGGAATATCCGGTTTCATTGGAAAAGGAGAGCGCGAAGATGCGGAGAAAATGAACGCCGCGCTTCTTCATCGCGGACCCGATGAACAGGGTGTCTTTTTTGAAAGTGGAGTCGGACTCGGACATACCCGTCTTTCCATACTTGACCTTTCTCCAACCGGTTGCCAGCCGATGTTTTCAAAAGATCATCTTCTCGTGACGGTTTTCAACGGAGAAATATATAATTTTTCCGAGCTCAAAAACGAGCTTCAAGAAAAAAAACATGTTTTTGTCGGATCTTCGGACACGGAAGTCATTCTTGCGTTATATGAAGAATACGGAGAAAAATGTTTTGAAAAAATGGAAGGAATGTTCGCAATTGCTCTGTACGACCGATCAAACAAAAAACTGTTATTGGCGCGCGATCGGATGGGGAAGAAACCCCTGTACTGGTTCTTTTCTCACGGCACTCTCGTGTTTGCTTCCGAGCTTAAAGCGCTTCTCAAACATCCGCTGTTTAAAAAAGAAATAGATCTTTTTGCTCTTAATAAATATCTCGCGTATGAACATATCCCAACGCCGGAAAGCATTTTTAAAGGCGTACGCAAACTTGAACCCGGTTCATATTTGGTATTTGAAAATGGAAAAACGCGGAAGGAAACATTCTGGAATCCATGCTTTGTTTCCGAGAGCATTTCATTCCGTGATGCAATACTTCGCTTGGATGAGGAAATAAACAATGCCGTCAAAAGAAGAATGATTGCCGATGTGCCAATCGGCGTTTTCTTGAGCGGAGGGCTTGATTCAAGTGCGATCGCGTATTATGCGCAAAACAACTCGGAAGAAAAAATAAAAACATTTTCCATCGGGTTTTCGGAGAAAAGTTTTGACGAATCTTCATACGCGCGGGAAGTGGCGAAATTTCTCGGTACGGAACATCACGAAAAAACAGTTACAGCAGGGGATTTACTCGCCGTTATTCCGGAAATGGCCGCTCTTGTTGACGAGCCTCTTGCTGATGCGTCCATTATCCCGACCTTTCTGCTTTCAAAGTTTGCAAAAGAACATGTTACGGTTGCGCTTGGCGGCGATGGCGGAGACGAACTGTTTGCCGGATATCCGACATTTCAGGCGGACATAGCCGCTTCTCTTTTTCCCAAAGCGTTTATGTTTCCCGCGGAAAAAATGTTGTCTCTGCTTCCCATATCGCATGCGAATTTCAGTTTTGATTTCAAGGCGTGGAAATTTTTGGAAGGAGTCCGAGAGAACGACTCGTTTCGCCGCCATATGGTCTGGCTCGGGGCGTTTAACGGTGCGGAGCGAGCCGAACTTTTTTCCAAAGATTCATTTAAAAAAATATCCGGTGCGGATGTCTTTGACGATCTTGACAGATACCGATTGGAATCAAAAAATGCGACACTGAAAAATGCGCTGTTGTATGCGTACGAGCGCTCTTATCTCATGGATCAAGTTATGACAAAAACGGACCGCGCAAGCATGTTTGCATCGCTTGAGACCCGCGCCCCGTTCCTTGACAGGAATATTGTTGATTTCGTGAACCCTCTTCCTTTTTCTTATAAAATGCACGGATTTACCACCAAATATATTTTGAAGAAACTCATGGAGGGTAAGTTGCCGAAGCACATCATTTATCGTAAGAAAAAAGGATTCGGATTGCCGGTGGCGAAATGGCTTGCGGAAGACCTTCATGATTTTTGCAACGATACTCTTTCGGAATCGGCAATAAAAAAAGCGGGTTTTTTTAAATATGATTACATCGCAAAACTGAAATCCGAACATTTTGAAAAGAGGAATAATCATGCCAAAAAACTCTGGACACTGCTTGTTTTTCAGCTGTGGTATAATCAATATGCGGGTTAAAGGCAAATAATCAATGAAAAAAGAACTTTATAGTCAAATTTTTGAAAATGAAATGTCTCACTGGTGGTATCGGGTAAGGAGAAAGATGATAAAAGATCTTCTTTTCCTGTATGAAATGAGGGGGCGGAATACAAAGATATTGGATATCGGTTGCGGTACCGGCGCTCTTCTTGGAGAAATGGAACCTTTTGGCGATGTTTACGGGGTTGATTTTTCTCCGGAAGCGGTTCAATTTTGCAAAAGACGGGGGTTTAATAAGGTTGAAGAAGGAAGCATTCTCAAGATACCGTTTCCTGATGGTTCATTTGATTTTGTTTTAGCTTTGGATATTTTGGAGCATATAGAAAATGATGAGGTTGCCATTATGGAAATTTGCCGCGTTCTCAAAGAAGGCGGAATCTTCATTTTTTTTGTTCCGGCATTCCGATTTTTGTGGGGAGAAACGGATGTTCTTGGCGAGCACAAGAGACGATATCGTCGACCGGAACTTCTTGAAAAAATACGTAAAAACGGCGAATTATCGGTTTTACGATCTTCGTACTTTAATACATTTCTTTTTTTTCCGATTGCCACGGCTCGTTTCGCCGCAAATCTTTTTCGTCTTGGGCAAAAACTGGAAAGCAATCCGGGGAATGGTTTCGCAAATAAAATTTTGTACGGCATCTTTTATACCGAATCCATTTTGCTTCGTTTTATGAATTTTCCGTTCGGGGTTTCCATTTTTGTGGTTGGTACAAAGAAAGATAAAAAAATAAAATGAGACAATTTATTAAATTTCATCTTCTCGCAATCATTTTTGCCGTTATCATCGGTATGGCGGTAGTTGCTCCGACAATCTCTTCCGTTTTTAGAATCGGTTTTGAAGATTTTCGCGGAGTATTTCCCATATGGAACGATGATGAACAGCATTATCTCGTTCGGGCGCGGGATATCGTTGATGGAAACAATTTCTTGGGCAATGCGTATTTGGCGGAACATAAAAAAGATGTTTTCATTCAGCCACCGATTGCGGAACAAATACTGGTTTTTCCGGCGCAAATTTTTCCTATTTCCGTACCGGCTCTTTTTGTTGCCTATGATTTTATTTTTCCTTTTGCGAGCGTTTTTCTCCTTTATTTTTTGTTTCTCGCCGTGATTCCTTCAAGGTTTGCGTCGGCTTTTGCTTCTTTTCTTTTTCATTTGTTTTTCCTTAACAGCTTCAACCGACCGGTGAATCCGCAATTTAATTTCCTTTTTCTCATCATCGGTCTTTTGTTGATAGCGAATTTGTCGGGACTTTCTTCCGATGAGAAAATGAAAAAGGCGCCATTGCTTCATTTTGTTTTCGGAATCGTTTTTGCCGTATCATTTTTTATTTCTCCCTATGTATGGACGTCACTCGCGGTTCTTTACGGATTGACGTTATGCGGCATTTTCATTTCAAAAAAAGCATCTTTATCGTCGTTGCGTGAAAACTTTTTTTATTTTCTCGTTCCGGCGCTAATCGGGATCATTCCTTATGCTTTTTTTCTCCGCAATGCTTCTTCCGGCGCGTATTATGCGGAATCTTTGCGCCGGTTTGGCTTGATAAGCAATCACTTTCCCGCATGTTTCGCGAATGTTGGGATTGTTTTTCTCGCCATGATCGGTCTTTTTCTCGTGCGGAGAAAGATTGAAAACAAGAATACTTTTTATTTCTCGTTCTCTCTGCTTTTGAGCGCGGTGATTTTCAATTGGCAAAACGTGTTTACCGGAACGTATCTTCAGTTTTCCAGCCATTATTATTTATTCACTGTTCTTTTTGTTGCCGTGTCTCTCGCTCCCGCCATGCGCGTTATTTTTAGGAATTTTGATAAAAGAAAAGATTTTGCCGCTTTCCTTATGATTTTAACTGTTTTTTCAGCGGTGTTGTATAAACAAATCGGCGACATGAAAAAAGGCCTGATTGCGATGGGAGGAGTTTCTTCGGGACAAATGCAAGAGATTGAAAAAGACAGGGCTGTGTTTGATTGGTTCAATAAAAATACCGCAAAAGAATCGGTGGTATATGTAATTGGAGAAAGACAAGGAGAACTTCTTCCTGTGTATACCGCCAATAATGTCTATTTTAATTATTATGCCGGGTTTTATGCGGTATCAAATCGGGAGATGAAAGAACGATGGTTGCGGCAAAATATTTTTTATAGTCCTTTCAATCAAGAATTTATTCGAAATTCTCAATCGGTATTTATGGGGAGTACATACGTAGACTCTTATCAAAATTGGAAAGTCAGACAAAAGCTGAAAGGATATTTCGGAATGCCGACGGAAAAAAAAGAACAAGTGCCGAACGAAGTTATCAACGATGTCGTTTTGTCATATCGCTCGCTTCAAAAAGAAGATCCGTTCACTGCTATAAAAAAATACCGTGTGGATTATTTTCTTGTGAATATCTCCGACGACAACGGCAAACGCGCGAACGAATATCTTTCAAAAAACAAAAATGTTTCCAAAAGCGCGCGAATAGACAATTTTGTTATATTTAGGGTACAATGAATACGTGTTATGAAAATACTTATCTATTTTTCGGGACGAATCAATGAATCAAAGGGAACACCCATTCGGGTTCGGAATGTGCTTTCTCAGTTCAAACAAGAAGGAGCCAAGGTGTTTTACGCTGGGCATGAAAAACCCGACCATTTTGACGATGAACATTTTTTAAAACTCGACAATCCTTTTCTTCGTCCATTCATCATTTCCTCGTATGTCAGACGAAAAAATATTGAAGTCATTTACATTCAGACGGCGGCGGGTATTCGTTTTGTTCCGTTTTTCAAACTTTTGACGAGGGCGAAAGTCGGACTTGATTTTCACAGTTTGTGGTTTGAGGAAAAAAAATTCTATCAAAATCTCGGTTATATCGCTTATCATCGGCAAAAATACGAAGAGATCTTCCTCTCTCGTTTCCTTGATTTTGCCACGGGAGTTTCTCGTAAAATCGGCGAGTATTATCGCAAACACGGTGGAGTGAAAAAGTATTTTAATTTTCCTGTTGGCGTTGATTTGACGCTTTTTCATCCGCAGATTCCGCCTGATGCTGGTACTGTTTTATGGAAAGGAAAAAGCATTCTTCTCGGCTATGCCGGAAACACGAAATACTATCAGGGCATTGACACAGTGCTTGAAGCATTGGATGTTTTAGAAAAGAAAAACTCTGGACAATTTAAACTCCTTTTGGTTGCGAGTTCTGGCGCGAAAGAAATTGAAGATTTTTCGGCCGAGCATCACCTTGCTCACGCCATAAAAATAATAGGGAAACAGTCACATGAAAATGTTCCGCCTTTTCTTTCCGCATGCGATATCTTTGCTGTTGTGCGTCCAAGTGATATGATTACCGAGTATGCTTTCCCTTCAAAATTTTCTGAACACGCGGCACTCGGCAAAGCGATGGTAGTAAGTCACGTCGGAGATCTCGCGGATTATATTGAAGAAGGGGTTTCCGGAATGATTATTCCTCCTTCCGACACGAACGCTTTGGTAAACGCGCTTCTGAAACTTTCGGATAAAGATGTGAGAGAGCGATTTGGAAGAAACATATTTGCTCTAGTGCGCGAGCGGTTGGACATAGCCATTCTTGGAAAAAAAATATATCATCATATTGAAACTTTATGTCAAAAATAATCGTTGACGACGAAGCGTACGCGAATATGTGGGATGTGTTCGCGGAAGAAAAAGCGTCCGGATATCTTCTGGGAAACAAATATCGCGCCGACAATATTGTTGGTCTTATCGGCGTGGCGCGCGAAGATGAGATTTTCCGCGCGCTCCGGTTGGAGGCAGGTGAATCGCTTCTTGATGTTGGGTGTGCGTCGGGGCATCAGATTTTTCGCGCTGTTCCGAAGTGTTCTCATGCTGTCGGGATTGATGTCGGAAAGAAATTCATTGAAACGGCGAAAAAATATCAAGCCGAGCACGGAATAAAAAATGCCGAATTTCTTTTGACTGATGGCGGAAAGATTCCGTTTCCTGACAATTCTTTTGACAAGTTGATATGCTCTGAGGTGATTGAACACGTTCCCAATCATCACTCATTTCTCCGCGAACTCATTCGTGTCGTCAAACCGGGGGGTATATTGGTTTTTACCGTTCCTCATTGGAATTCGCGCGGAACTTTTTGGAAACGGCTAAAAAACGGTTTTCGTCCTTTTCCGTTCGTTCCTCTTTCTGATTTTTCCGCCAAAGGAATCGCTGAACACAAAGATGCGCATGTTCGTCAATTTTCTATAAAAGAATTTTCCGATTTTGTTCGCGGAGAAGGACTTTTGGTTGAATATGACGGAGGCGCGGCATTTGTTGACGGACCATATGTCGGGGCAGTTATTGCTCGGACAAAAAAAATTCGTCGGATGCAATCGTTTTTTGTTGGCACAGAACATACCATTGCCAAAATCCCATTTTTGAAGTACTTTGGAAGGCATATCGTGCTTCGCGCTCGAAAGGCGATTAATAAATGATTTTTTATTAAAAATTATGACAAAAATTTTAATTACGGGCGGAACGGGTTCATTCGGTGGGACGATGGTAAGGTCTCTTTTGAACGACAAGAAAGTCAGCGAAATCGTTATTTTTTCCCGCGACGAAAAGAAACAGCATGACATGCGGCACGAAATTTCTTCGCCGAAACTTCATTTTATCGTGGGAGATGTTCGAGATAAAGATGCAATATTTGACGCGATGTTCGGAGTTGACTATGTTTTTCATGCGGCCGCCCTGAAACAAGTGCCGACAGGGGAATTTTTTCCCATGGAGCTGGTAAAAACAAACATCATCGGAACACAAAATGTTCTTGATTCCGCCGAAACGCAAGGTGTGAAAAAAGTCATTTGTCTTTCTACCGACAAAGCGGTGTATCCGATCAACGCCATGGGCATGACAAAGGCGATGGTTGAAAAATTAATGGTCGCAAAATCACGGCGCAACCGCGGAACGATTTTTTGCGCCGTTCGGTATGGAAATGTTATGGCATCGCGCGGTTCGGTCATACCGCTTTTTGTGGACAAAATGAGGAAGGGCGAGGATCTCACGGTAACGGTTTCAGAAATGACCCGATTTATGCTTTCTCTTACCGATGCCATTGATCTGGTGCATTTCGCGTTGAAACATGGGGAACAAGGAGATATTTTTATCAAGAAAGCTCCGGCGGCGACCGTGGATACTCTGACAAAAGCGTTGCTTTCAATTTTTGATTCCAAAAGCAAAATAAAAGTGGTCGGCATTCGTGAAGGAGAAAAGATACATGAAACGCTTGCGCACCAAATGGAGCTTGCTCACGCTGAAGACATGGGAGATTATTTCCGAGTCATCAATCGTCCCGGTTTTGATTACGAATCGTTTTATTCAAAAGGAAAAAAGCCGAATATCAAAGGCGATTATACTTCCGATGCGGCAAAACAGCTTTCTCAAAAAGAGATGGAAAAAATGCTTTTATCGCTTGATTATATAAAAGAAGAAATGGCGAAATAATATGAAGATAGTTATTACCGGCGCAGAGGGATTTCTCGGAACGCACCTTCGGATGTTTTTGCATGCGAACGCGCCCGAGCTTGAAGTTGTTTCGCTTGGGCGGAGCGATTTTGCCGACCATAAAATTCTGGCTTCGGCTCTCCGCGAGGCTGATGCCGTTGTTCATTTTGCGGGGATGAATCGTGGCGATGATGATGAGGTGTATGGCATAAATGTCGGATTGGCGAAGACCCTCGTTTCCATACTAGAAGAAACAAAAATTCAACCGCATCTCATATTTTCTTCATCAACGCATATCGCTCGCGATACAAAATACGGTCAGTCCAAAAAAGAAGCAATGAGGATTTTTCGCGAGTGGGGGAAGAAGTCCGGCGCTCCGGTAACGAATTTTATTTTTCCCAACATATTCGGCGAATTTGCCAAACCGGATTACAATTCCGCCGTAGCCACGTTTTGCCATAAGATCGCGCGGAATGAAAAATGCGAAGTGAACGGCGAAGCCTCGGTTGTTTTGTTGTACGTGAAGGATGCCGTAAAATCGGTATACGAAGCGATACAAAATCCGCGGAATGAAGATGTCGCGGTGGAAGGAAAAGAAATACGGATCGGAGAGTTGTACGAAACCATAGCACGCTTTAAAGGAGAATATTTCAACAACATTATTCCGCAATTGTCCGATTCTTTTCAACTGAATCTTTTTAACACCTTCAGGTCATATTTGCCGGAGGGATTTTACCCGAGATTTTTGGAGCTGAAAACGGATGCCCGCGGAAGTTTGTTTGAAACAGTGAAAGAGAAAACGGGAGGGCAGACTTTTTTTTCAACCACGAAACCGGGCATTACGCGCGGCGAACATTACCACACACGCAAGATAGAGCGCTTTTGCGTATTGGAAGGGAAGGCGGAAATAAAAATCCGCAAATTGTTTGAAAAAAAGGCCGAGAGTTTTTTGGTGGATGGGGCAAAACCGTGTTTTGTTGATATGCCCACCTTTTACACGCACAATATTACCAACATCGGAGATTCGCCGCTTCTCACCGTTTTTTGGGTGAATGAAATATTTGATCCGGCGGATTCCGATACTTTTTTTGAAAAAGTGTAATACCATTTCTAGAAAACTCATTAACATTTCAGAAATCACGGACAAAGGTCTTTCCTTAAGGAGGAGTGAAGCGAAGCGAAACGACGGGGAAAGGAGAGACCTTGGGTAGTGATTTCGGTTAGCAGAATATAAAGTAGTTTTTAAAAAATGATATAACTTCACATTTTATGAAAATAAAAAAAATGAAAATCGTCACCGTTGTCGGTACTCGCCCCGAAATCATCCGTCTTTCCGAGGTGATAAAAGAACTTGACCGGACAATGGAACAAATTATTGTTCACACCGGGCAAAATTACGATTATGAACTTTCCGAAGTTTTCTTTAAAGAACTCGGAATCCGCAAACCCGATTATTTTCTCGGGGCGGCGGGAAAGAGCGCGAATGATACGGTCGGGAAGATAATTTCGGCAGTGGACGGGGTTCTTGAAAAAGAAAAACCCGATGCTTTTCTCGTTCTCGGCGACACAAACAGCTGTATGGCGGCGTATTCGGCGAAACGGCGGAAGATTCCGATCTTTCACATGGAAGCGGGAAACAGAAGCTTTGATTTTCGCGTGCCGGAAGAAGTGAATCGCCGCGTCATTGATCATTTGAGCGATATGAATTTAACGTATAGCGAACTTGCCCGCCACAATCTTCTCCGCGAAGGATTGCCTGCCGATAGAATTATAAAAACCGGTTCGCCCATATATGAAGCGCTCATGGCGAACATGAAAAAAATACAATCGTCAAAAATACTGAAAGACCTCGGAATTCAAAAAGAAAAATATTTTGTCCTGACGGCGCATCGCGAAGAAAATATTGATATTCCCGCGAACTTCGCGCGACTCATAAAAATAATTGAAAGCGTTTCGGAAATGTATAAAATGCCGATTATCTTTTCCTGCCATCCCCGGACGCGCAAGCGAATGGAGGAACAAAAAATCATCCTTCCGAAAACGGTGAAGATAATGAAACCGATGGGTCTTTTTGACTTTGTTCATCTGGAAATGAACGCCTTTTGCGTTCTTTCCGACAGTGGAACCATAAGCGAGGAATCGTCCATTTTGAATTTTCCCGCATTAAATCTCCGCGAGGCGCACGAAAGACCGGAGGCGATGGACGAAGCGTCTGTGATAATGACAGGGCTTAATCCGGAAAGGATTCTTCAGGCATTAGAAATGGTAAAAAATCAATCGCGGGGAATAAAGAGAGATTTCCGCACCCCCAAGGAGTACGGCTATGCAAATGTTTCCAAAAAAGTAGCGCGCATTATTTTAAGCTATACCGATTACGTGAAAAGAAAAGTGTGGTTGGATTTTTCGGAATAGATTAAAAGATTAAGAAAGTGAAATTTTTTGTCTTCTTTTTTTATTATTTTTTCTCCAGAAGAACAAGATGCACATCAAGTTTTCCGAGATCGCCGACGATCTTTATCTTGAATGTTCCCGCAAGCGGAATTTCCGATTCGTGAAGCCAGATAAGAATTTTTCCGTTGCCGTTTAAAAAAGGTTCGACTTTTTTTAGAAATTCAACAACGAGTTGCGCTCTTTGTTTTTTAATAAAAAAGAAAGCAAGTTTCGCAATGATAATATTTTCTTTCGGGATAAGTGATTTAATAATTTCAAGATATTTTGCATTTGATGATGTTCCGGCATTCCCAAAAGGAGGGTTGAAAAGGATTAAATCATAAGTGCCACGCACCTGTTCAAAGAGATTGGATACATAAAAGCTGTTTTTGGCGTTGTTTCGATCGGCGTTTTTTTTAGCACATTCAACCGCGAGAGGATTTATATCTGTCCCATCACACGAGTATCCAAGCGTTTTGAGATAAATCGGCACAAACCCATTTCCCGTTCCAATCTCAACTGCAGAGTTAAAATGAATTTTTGAAGCTTCTTGCGCAAGGAGTTTGGTATCTCCACCCGTCGGAGAAACGCCAACGGCATTTTCTATATCAATATTATTAAAATCCTTGAATTTCATGGATTCAGTATATCACAATTTTATCGTGTTTGTTATTTTTTTGCGTTTTGGTTATTTTACGTCCAAATTTTCTTTATGCCGACAAAGCAACACTTTCCATTGAATGAAACTGATAAAGGAAGATACCGATGCTGAAAAAAAACTGGCGGCAAAGATCCCGATAATACCATACCTCTGAATGAGCAGAAAAACGCCGAGGATAAAAACTATTTGCGGAATCATTCCGAAGTAAAGCCAGCTCTTTGGGATATAATGCATTTTTGATTGCATCGCCGCATTGAAAAAATTGCCGGAAATGCGGAGAATGATATTGAGAGCGAAGAGTTGCGAGTAAAACACGGCTTCCATGTAGTTCGGGTATAATATTTTGAAAAAGAGAGGCGCGAGAAGTATGTATGTTAACGCCATCGCTCCGCCGAGAAGCGCCAGCTGAAATAATCGCGTATAGAGCATAGCGTCAATTTCTTTGAAGGATCGCTGTGCGAGTTTCGGCACCGCGAGCGGTCCGATGTTTTTTGCCAATGCCCTGATTTGGTCGGCGGGGGCGGTGGCGAGGGCGTAAATGGCGGTTTGCACCGGACCTAAGTAATGAAAAACGAGCATGGTATCCAAAAAAAGACTGATTGTCGTGGCAAAACTCACGGCGGATAAATGTTTTCCATAGGAAACGACGTTCGGATCTTTTTCACCATTGGGCGGATATTTTTCAAACGTGCGCCGGAAAATAATATACCGCACGAGGGTTGCGCCTCCGCAGTAGGCAAGAATGATGACGGGAAGATTCTTAGTGAATACCACAGCGGCGACAATCATTGTTACCCACCCAATTTGGCTTACGGAATAATAGCGTATGGAAGGACCGAAAAGTTTTTTTCCTTGGAGGTAAATATTTGATACGGAGAGCGCGTCCATGAAGGGGAGAAACGGCGCCGCGACGAAAAAAGAAAAGGAGAGCGTTGTGTTGCCGAAATACAAATAATATAAACCGACGGATACGGAGCCGATGCTTGCGAGCGTGCCCCATTTTACTTTTGTGTAAAATGCGATAAGAGTGGAGCCCTCCAGCCCGCGCGCCACGGCTTGTTGCAGGTAGATGTTTATCCCGGAGAGCGTCGCCAGCGAGAGAATTCCGAAAATGGACAGCACATATTGATAAGTGCCGTACGTTTCTTTTGGAAGGAAACGCGCAAAAATCACGGACAAAATAAGACTTGTTCCCGTTGCGACGATTTGTCCGACAGTAAGCCAAGAACCCCCGCGGAGGAGGTAGTGCATATCCGTTTTGAAGAATTTTTCAAAATGAAGGAGTATTGTTTCCAAGGTTTCTCTTATTCTCATAATACTAAATAATATACCTTTTTTATCGCTTTTTGCATATATTCATTATTGTTTTTGTACGGGGCGGTCTTTTTGTTTTCCGTTTTTTTTGGTATTGTATACGTACTTATAACGGCACGGGTTGCTGTTTTGTAACGCTTGTTAAATTGCGATGCTTTTTAATTCTTTACAATTCTTTATTTTTTTTCCCGTCGTTACCGCGGTTTATTTTTTTATACCGCATACATTCCGGTGGGCGTTTCTTCTTCTCGCCAGTTGTATTTTTTACATGGCGTTTATTCCGGCCTATATTTTAATATTGTTTGTCACTATCGGCATTGATTATTGGGCGGGAATAAAGATTGAAGAAAGCGAAGGAAAAACGCAAAAACGCTGGCTGATTCTTTCCGTCATCTCCACGGTGCTGGTTCTCGCGATTTTCAAATATTTTAATTTTTTCAATTCCAATCTGGCCGTTGCCGCGAACTTTTTTCACTGGAATTATCCCATTCATTTCATAAATATTATTTTGCCAATAGGGCTTTCTTTTCACACGTTCCAGAGTTTGAGCTATGTCATTGAGGTGTACTTCGGGCGCTTTAAGGCGGAACGCCATCTCGGCATTTATTCTCTCTACGTGATGTTCTATCCGCAATTGGTTGCGGGACCGATTGAACGTCCCCAAAACCTGCTTCATCAATTCCGTGAAGAGCATTTTTTTGAATATGTCCGCGTCGTGGAAGGAATGCGCCGCATGCTCTGGGGTCTTTTTAAGAAGATGGTGATCGCGGATAATTTGGTATCGTATGTTAATAAAATATACAGGACGCCGACGGAATATGACGGGATTGTGCTCCTTATTGCGACGATTCTTTTCTCCATTCAAATTTATTGCGATTTCTCCGGTTACGCCGATATCGCGATCGGGTCGGCGAAAGTGATGGGTTTCAAACTGATGGAGAATTTCAAAAATCCGTATTTTGCGTCGTCTATTCCCGATTTTTGGGCGCGTTGGCATATTTCTCTTTCAACGTGGTTCCGCGACTATGTGTATATTCCGCTTGGAGGAAACCGGATCGGGAAAGCGCGCTACGTCCGCAATATTCTCGCGACATTTTTATTGAGCGGACTCTGGCACGGAGCAAATTGGACGTATGTCGCATGGGGAGGCATTCACGGGCTGTTCACCGTTTTTTCCAGATTCTTCTCAAGGGCATCGCGCGTTTCGGATTCCGCTGTTTTGCTTTTTCTTAACCGTTTCGTGACGCTTTTTATCGTGTGTATCGCTTGGGTGTTTTTCAGAGCGAAAACCGTCGGCGAAGCGTGGTATATCGTTGCTCATATTTTGAAAAGTTTTTGCGGTTTGTTTGTTGCCGTGTTTTCTTCCGTTTATTCCATGAGCATAACGCCCGTCTTTTTGTTTTTGAAGCCGATAGCGATTTGGGGACGATTTCAGCTTGCTTTTCTTCTCGGCATTGTCATCATTTTTGTCATAACGGAAATAATAGATTACAAAAAAGGTGTCGTTTCGGCGATTGGCGGAATGCCTGAAATTGCCAGATGGCTGGTGTACGTATGTTTGATATTCGGCATACTGAATTTCAGCATTACGCAAGAGGTGCCGTTTATTTATTTTCAATTCTGATATGAAAAGCTTTTTTATCAAATTGACCATATTGTTTCTTTCCTTCTTTTTCCTTCAAGCGGTTGTTTATAATTTCATTTGTCCTCCGCCGGAACTTTCCGTTGTGAATGATCGTCTGAAAAATCATTACCGTTTTTTGTATTACGGGGATAGTGTTATTGACACTTTTTCACCGTACGACAACGATGTCGCCACCATTTCGGAAATGGCATCAAGAAAAGAACCAAAAATTCTTCTCGGCAATGTATCTCATCCGGGATACCATGCCACGGTATATGAAGAAATGACGGATTATATCGCCCGCTCGTCGAACAAACCGGAGGCCATCGTCGTTGAAATAAATTTGCGCTCATTTTCTCCCGAGTGGGACATGAAGCCGGAATATCAATTTCCGAAAGAAAAATTTCTTTATACCATACGTCCGGCTTTTCTCGGCGCTTTCTACAATCCGCTCGCCGTTTTGCGGATAATAAACGTGGCACCGATTTCGGGAAAAAAATCTTTGAATACGCCGGTGTACAACGGAACGGTGCAAGTCGGAACAGTTGCGGATTTTGAAGGCGATAAATTTGACACAGTGACCCCTGAAAATATAAAAGCGAAGTTGATTTATCACTATATGTTTGATCTTTCTCCTGATCATAGAAAACTTGTTTCACTGAAGAAAATGCTCGCCATCGCCAAAAAAGCGGAAATAAAAACATATGTCTATATTACGCCCATTGACTATCAAATGGGGCAAAAATATATCGGAAAGGATTTTGAAACGCAAACGGCGAAAAATATCGCCATGATATGCAAAATAGTACGGGAAGAAAACAGACCCTGTCTTGATTTGTCACACAGCGTATCCCATGAAGGTTTTTATTATGAAACATATCCGAACGAACACCTGAACGAAATCGGACGGAATCTTGTCGCGGAAAAAGTAAGCAATATCCTTCGCGAAGGAAAATAGCGGTTTTTATTAATTTGGGTGACTACGTTCACTTTATATATAATGCCATCGTTAACAAACTTCTCCCTATTCGTCATCCCGTGCCGAGACACGGGATTCACGTGTTTTTAACGGACGTGGATACCGGATCAAGTCCGATATGACGACGAAGGGTAACTTTAGTGAGGGGTGATTAATTGCAGATAGTATAAACCAGGTGATTCCGGGTGTGGATAAATAGTATAGTTCACTTTACTTTATATCCGATTTAGAGTATATCGCACTATACTTTAAATCTGTTTTATGGATAACGGACTTGACTTTTACAAGAATATTGAGAATATTGTAACTGTAATTACAATTTTAATGAAAATTATGAAAATTTATGTCTATTTTTAACTTGATTCTCCGCGGCTTTGTTACGGGTCATCATACTGAAGTGCCTGCACTTTTCCACACGTAAAACTAAAGAAAACAAGGGGTGATTTGCTAAAATAAAAGGTATGTGTCGCCTTTTATCAATCAATCGCCCCTTGTTTCTTTATGAACATTGTAAA
>Ga0172379_10003143_pt1 | contig 27053 bp, 23 predicted proteins | sample GrowelOW334metaG_FD_119756 | JGI IMG/M metagenome (GOLD analysis project Ga0172379, IMG submission 119756) | Groundwater microbial communities from an aquifer near a municipal landfill in Southern Ontario, Canada - Groundwater well OW334 metaG | ecosystem: Environmental > Aquatic > Deep...
CTTTCAACGGATGTGCGGATGCTGGCTAAAGCGGAAGTGGCTTCGCCAACGCGGGATTTTTCAACGGCTTTCATGTATTGCGGCACCGCAATGGACGCCAAAATACCGATAATCAGAACTACAACCAGCAATTCTATAAGGGTAAAACCCTTTTTGTTTTTGGTAATCATATTTCCTCCTTTAAACTTCTTAGTAATATTTTACCTCCGCGTGGTGTGCTTACTATGGCGGAGATGTGAAAAACATGTGAACAATCCGACGATTTCGTCTGTTCTATTGATTTTTTAGCTTAATCTGGAGAGAGCGGCTTTTGCCTGTTTGTTGTCGGGATTAAGTTCCAGCGCCCTGCTGAAATACTCTTTCGCTTTTTGCGGATTGTGTAAGGTTATATAGATGTTCCCCATTCTGGAATACGCCTTGCTGGCGTGCGCGGATGAGGCCGACGCTTTGGCGTAATAGACAAGCGCTTTTTCGTACTGCTTGTTTTCCACGGCTATTTCGCCAAGCGACATCCATGCCGTGGGGCAGTTCGGTGTCAGTTTGGTGATCTGGGACAAGGTCGTTTCCGCTTTTTTTGTTTCACCCCTGCCATATTCAATCACTGCCAGCATGCAGTAGCTTTCAAGAACGTTCGCTATCTGTGGATCGTCCAGGCGCACAGTTCCGGCAAGCTGTACGGCTGCTTTATATGTTTTTTCCGCTTCATCCCGCATCCCCGGGTCGTTAGCGAAAAATCCGCCCAGCTGGATTAATGTTCTGATGCTCGGATATTTTGACGCGGCGTCATACCACAGGGTGATATTGTCTTTCCACATTTCACAGCGTTTGCGGCTGGCGTAAATTGACACGGAGAGCAGCAACGCCGCGGCGCAGGCCAGCGGCAGGACGATTTTCAGTTTCCGCTCATCGAGCAATTTCGCGCCATAGCGTGCCGCATACACGCTTATAGGCAAAAGCAGGCCTATATAGGGAATATAGGTATATCTGTCGGCAACAACAGCAGGTCCGAACGAAACTATCTGCAGTACCGGAGCCAGCGTTACTATGTAAAACATCAGCCCGCCCATGACGGGCCTGTTGTGCCTGAAATATTTCCATAGCAGCAAAGCCGTTCCGATAACGGTGACGGGCGCCAGATAGTAGTCGTACGGTAGGTGCCCGAGTGTCCTGTCCGGGAACGGATACAGGGCCGAGAGATTGGCGGGATAAAACAATCTTGAAACGTAGAATTTTAGACCGTAAAAAACGAAGAAAAACTTTTCCGTAACCGTATAGCTGACGGCTATCTGGCTGGCTTTTGTCAGGAGCAGAAAAGACAGGATTCCCGTTACCGCGGTTACCGCGATATAGGTGATTTTTTCCAGAAAAAGCTTTTTGTCGAAAGTGCGGCCCAGCAGGTAGTCATAGATGAAAAGCACGGCGGGCAGCGTGATTCCCATCGGTTTCGCTGTAAGCGACAGGGCAAAGCACAGAACCGACCCTATGTAGGCGGTAGGGCTTTTTCTTTTAAGGTAAATCAGATATAGAATTGAGGACAGTAGAAAAAACAGCGAGTACAACATATCCTTCCGTTCCGTGACCCACGCCACTGATTCAACGTGCATCGGGTGCACGGCGAACACCAGCGCGGTAATGGCGGCGGCGGGCACGTTTGCCGCCAGAAGGACAATCAGCCAGAATACCAGCGCGGTGTTGACCGTGTGCAGGACTATATTGGTAATGTGGTATGGCCTGGGATTGAGGCCGGAAAACCTGTAATTAAGCGCGAAGCTGAGTATTACCACCGGTTTGTACAGCCCGTAATGGGTTTGCGTAAATATGCGTTCAATGCCGGAGGGGGAGGAATCCCTGATAGCGGGATTTTCGGTTACGTAAATATTATCGTCCCAGCCGAGGATATCATTGTTTGAAGATGGCCACATGGCAAAAGCGGCGGCGGCCATCGTAACGGCGAGCAGAACGTAAACTAGAAATTTTTCTTTCATAGCGGGTGGGGGGCTTGCTCCGGTAAAAAAAAACACCCTTTCAAGGGTGTCTGGCTTTTGGGAAATTTATCGCATAAACTGTTTAATTATGGTGTACGCCCGGTGCGGGTCGAACGCACGGCCCCCCGCTTAAAAGGCGGATGCTCTACCACTGAGCTACGGGCGCACACCTTATTACTTAAGAAAATTATAACAAAATTTTTTCGCTTTTCCAACAGGCAAGTTCGTTCTCAGACGGAAATTTCGTTGAAAAATTCCGTTGTCCGCTCGAAAATAGCAGTGTTTTTCGCGCCTGTTTCGGGCGTGGCTATTTCCCGGAAAGCGGGATTGCCTGAAGGCTCTTAGAAGGCGTTTCCCGCGGTTTGAATATGCGGCTGAAAGTTATTATAATGTTATAGCGGCGCGTATGCCGCCCGTTTCCTTGATCCAAGCGGAAAAATGATAATAAAAAAACGAAAAGTAGCGCTTCGCACCAAAGTCAAAAAACAGAGACGGAAACGGCTGTTTTTTGTTTTTGTTTTCGCAATTTTCGCGGGCCTGCTGGTTTATCAGGCGCGGGTGGCTGTGGCGTTGGCGACCAGTATTTCCGTGCCCCAGTGGGCCAGGTGGAAGCTGGAAAAAGTCACCGTGCGCTGTTCCGACGCGGAGCTGTCCGCACAGATTTCCGCTTATAAAACTTTCGAAAAAGGCGTCCAGTTTTCCGGGGCTGACTGCAAGGCTTACGCGCAGGGCATTAAAGAGCAGTTTCCGTTTCTGAAAGACGTGCGCGTATCGCGCGACTGGATTACGCATGAACTTATCGTCGTGCCCACGCTGCGCGCGCCCGTGGCCAAAACCCCGGACGGCTTGTTTGTTGACGCGGACGGGAGCGTTTACCAGCCCAACGCCGCGGCCGCCGCGGAAAATTGCCTGGTCCTTCTCCCCGAAACCGCCGGCGCGCCGCTGGATAAGGCGGTAGTTGGCCTTGCCGCTGATATAAAAGAGAATTTCACTTTGTTTCCCAGCCCGCCGGTTACGCTGGTTTATGCCGGAGCGCGGGCGGTTTCGCTTGAATTTGCCGATGGCACGAAGGTCAAATGGAGCGAGAGCGGAACGGTCAGGGAAAAAGCTTTGCGCATCGCGCAGGTGTATAACAAAACGGCGGCGAAATTCCCCGCGCCGTACCGTATAGACCTTACGTATTTTGATGACGGGAAAATTCTGCTGGCGGAAGCCGCCGTCCGCTGAAAGCGGTTCGGCGCCGGTATCATTCTGAAAGTTTATTATTAGGAGTTCTCATGGCTAAGGACAAAATTATCGCTGGTATAGACCTCGGCGGCGGGCGCGTTACATGCGTTCTGTCCGCGGAAGATTTTGAAACGGATACGCTTAATATAGTTTCCGGGGCGTCGCTGCCCTGCAAGGGCGTGAAGGGCGGCGTGGTGGTGGACATTCAGGAAACCGCCAGTGTCATAGAGCAGGCGATCGAGGAGGCCGAAAAAAGCGTCGGCGTGACGGTGGAAACGGTTTACCTCGGCGTGCGCGGAAGCCACCTTGAATCAAAAAACAGCCACGGCGCTTACAACATTTCGCGCTCGGACAAAGAGATAACGCCGGAAGACGTGCTTTACGCGCTTGATAACGCCAAAGCCATTTCGCTTCAGAATAACCGCGATATTCTGCAGATCGTGCCCCAGAGTTTCACCATTGACGGGCAGAAAGGCATTCCCAATCCACAGGGCATGGAAGGCTCGCTTTTGGAAGTGGACGTGCACATCGTGACGGTTTCCAATTCTCATCTGAACAATCTGGTCAAGGCGGTGAACAAGGCCGGTTTTGAAGTGTCGGAAACCTTCGCCGGTTCCATCGCCCTTGCCGGTTCTGTGCTGACCGACGAGGAAAAAGAGCTTGGCTGCGTGCTGATTGATTTCGGCGGCGAAACCATCTCCGTGGCGGTTTATATCAACGGCGCGGTCTGTTTCACCAAGGAAATTCCCTATGGCAGCGACCTGATAACTTCCGACATAGCCTGGGGCCTGCACACTTCGCGCGAAATAGCCAGAACGGTTAAGGAAAAATACGCCGTCGCCTGCGAAGCGCACCTTGTGGAGGACGAACTGATCCCCGTTTCCCTGCCCGACCGCGCGGACACGAAAGATATCAAGGCTTCCGACCTGCTTGACATAGTCAAGCCCCGGATCGAGGAAATGCTCGAACTGGTGCGGGAAGACGTTATGCGGTCCGGTTTCGGCGATCTGATCCGCGTGGCGGTTCTGACCGGAGGCGGTTCTCTTTTGAGAGGTTTGGACGATTTGTGCGCGCAGACGCTTGGCGTCTCAGAAGTGCGCATAGCCGGCGTTAAGCGGGATCTGGTTGTTTGCGACGACGATCGGCTGTTTAATCCCGCCTACAGCACAGCCGTATCGCTTTTGCTTTATCCGTCCCTGAGGCCCGTCTGCGGTGTTGATTCCGGCGCGGCAAAAAAGGCACCATTGAAAGGGCGGCTGGTGGATTTTTTCAAGAATCTGGATATCTTTGGCGGTAACTAAACCTTATGGCACAACAGCAGACCTTTTTCGAATTTCACAGAGAGAACGCTAAAATCAAGGTTATCGGTGTCGGCGGAGGCGGCGGCAACGCCGTCAACCGCATGGTGGACGCTGGCGTTGATTTCGTGGATTTCCTGGCTTTGAATACGGACGCGCAGGATTTGCGCCGCAACCTCGCCCCCTACCGCATACAGATAGGCGAAACGCTCACGAAGGGCTTGGGCGTGGGCGGCGATCCGGACAAGGGCCGCAAGTCGGCCGAAGAATCCCAGGAGCAGATACGCCAGTCCGTGCGCGGTGTGGACCTTCTTTTCGTGACCGCGGGAATGGGCGGCGGAACCGGCACCGGCGCGGCGCCGGTCGTGGCGCGCATAGCGCGCGAGGAATGCGGCGACGACGTCCTTATTATCGGCGTGGTGACGCGCCCTTTTAATTTCGAAGGCCCCTACCGCTCCCAGCAGGCGGAGGGGGGAATCCGCGAAATCCGCAAGCATGTTGATTCCCTTTTGATAATTCCGAACGAGCGGCTTTTCTCGATAATAGACAAAAACACTTCCGACGTGGACGCCTATCTGATGGCGGACGACGTGCTCCGCCAGGCCATTCAGGGCATAACCGACATTATCACCCGGGAAGGCCAGGTTAACGTAGATTTCAACGATGTCAAAAGGATTATGAGCAAGTCCGGCCCAGCCCTGATCGGCATAGGCCAGAAATCGGGCGAAGGGAAGCATCTGGCCGCGGCGCGCGAGGCGGTCAAATCCCCGTTGCTTGAAAACGCGGAACTGGAAGGCGCGCGTGGGCTCATCGTGCATTTCGCCTCCCGCAAAGGCGACCTCACCCTTATGGAACAGCGTGAGGCTGTTGATTTCATCCGTGAAACCGCGAGCAAGGACGTGGTTCTGATTTTCGGTACCGCTTACGACGAGGCCATGCCGCCCAACACCGTGCGCATTACCGTGATAGCGACGGGTTTTTCGAGCGACGTCACCAAGCGTCAGATTATGGCCAGAAAGCGTTTCCCGTCCGCTTCGGACCGCGCCAAGCCCGCCGAATCCCAGAAAGCGGAAACCGGTGAAACCGTGCGCGACGAGTTTTTGGTGCCGGCGTTTTTAAGGCGCGGCAAAAAGAAAGGTTTGTAATTTTTTAAGGGGTGTTTTTATGGCTGTAGAACTAAGCGTTCTGCTCAAAACCATGGTGGACCATTCTGCCAGCGACCTGCATATCCGCAGTGACGGGCCTTCCTATATCCGTATTCACGGCGACATCAAGCCGCTTGAGGGCAGCAGGATGACCGCGGACGAGGTTGAAAAACTGGCCGAGGCCTGCATGAACGCGCGCGCCAGGCAGATTTTCAGCGAGAAGATGCAGGCCGATTTTTCCATAGACGGGCGCGATTTCGGGCGTTTCCGCTTCAACGTGTTCCGCCAGCGCGCTAAAATCTGCATTTCCGTAAGGCATATTCCGGCTAAAATCCCCACGATGGAGGATCTGGCGTTGCCCGGCGATGTCCTGCGGAAACTGGCGGAGCATGAGCGCGGCCTTATTCTGGTCACCGGGATCACGGGTTCGGGCAAATCGTCCACGCTCGCCGCGATGATAGACCACATCAACAACGTGATGGAAGACCACATCATCACGATCGAAGATCCCATCGAGTTCGTGCATAAAGACAAGAAATCCATTTTGAGCCAGCGCGAAATCGGTTCCGACGCGCCCAATTTCGTGGACGCGCTCACCTCCGCCATGCGCCAGGATCCGGACGTTATTTTAGTCGGCGAAATGCGCGACGTGGAAACCATGCACGCCGCGGTGACCGCGGCGGAAACTGGCCACCTGGTGTTTGCCACAGTGCACACGCTCAACGCTTCGCAGACCATTTCAAGAATCGTGGACATGTTCCCTCCGCACCATCAGGTGCAGATAAGAATGCAGCTGGCCGACACGCTGATCGGCATCGTTTCGCAGAGGCTTTTGCAGGCCAAAAGCGGCGGGCGCGTGCCGGCGGTGGAAGTCATGGTCAAGACTCCGCACATCCAGAAGCTTATCGAGGACAACAAGCTGGGCGAATTGAACGGCGCCATTCAGAAAGGCGGCTATTACGGAATGAAAACTTTTAACCAGGCTATGGTCGAATTGCACAAAAAAGGGCTCGTCGAACTGGACGATATCCTTGCCGCGGCTTCCAACCCGGACGACGTTTTGCTCGCCGTCCGCGGAATCGAGCCAGACGTAAATATAAATAAATAACTCCGGGGGCACTATGTTCGCAGAAGGTTACATCGGGATCGCAGGAACTATCGGGGTGGGCAAGTCAACTCTCACGAAACAGCTGGCTGAGGCTCTGAATTTCGAGCCTATAATGGAGGAGGTTAAGGGGAATCCCTACCTGGACCTCTTTTACGGCGACATGGCGAAATACGGAACCATGATGCAGGTCTGGCTTTTGAACCACCGTTTCCGCCAGCACAGGGAATTCGTTTCCCGGATAAGCCTGGGCAAAATACGCGGCGTGGTGCAGGACCGCACTATTTGGGAAGACACTATTTTCGCCAGAATGCTCAACCATCACCCGGATAAAATCATCAGCGATATGGATTACAACACCTATCTCGATTTGTTCGACAACATGGTCCTGCGCGAGCTGGTTTTTCCGCAGCTGATGATTTACCTTGAATGCCGCCCGGAAAGCGCTCTTGAACGCATCAAAATGCGCGGGCGCAACATGGAAACCGGCATCACTCTTGAATATCTGCGCGCGCTGGACGCGAATTACCAGCAGTTTATCAGCGAGATGGAAAACGCCGGAGTGCGCGTTCTGCGCATTAACTGGGAGGAATTCCTGCCGCTCACCGAAGTGGTGCGCCTGGTGCACGAGTATTCGCTCAAGCCCTCCAGCTTCACCAAATGGGTGCGCCCGCTGCGCAAAAGCCGTTCCGCATCGGAAGAGGCTTTGCGCCCCGTTTCCGAATCGGCGGAGGTTTAGCTTGAGGACAAACGGCCTTTTAATAGCTGTTGACGGGCCCGCCGGGGTGGGCAAATCCACCATCTGCAAAATCGTGGCGGAGAGCCTGGGCTACAGCTTCATTAACACCGGCGAGATGTACCGCGCGCTGGCGTGGAAGGTCCTGTCTGACGGGGTGAACCCTCTAGACGAAGCGGCGGTCGGTTCGATGCCCAAAAAACTTTCCTGGGATTTCAGGCGGACGGACGGCGCGGCCATAAAAACCTATCTCTGCGGCGAGCTTATGGACAACCGGATTTTCAGCGAGGAAGTGAGCCGCACGTCCAGCCAGATCGCTAAATACCACGAGGTCCGCGATTTCATGAAAGCCGAGCAGCGCCGTCTGGGCCGCGACGGCGGCATTCTTATGGAAGGCCGCGATATCGGCACGGCGGTTTTTCCGGACGCGGAACTGAAAATTTATCTGGACGCCGCACCCGAAGCACGCGCCACGCGCAGGTTCGAGCAGCTGAAAGGCAAGGGCATGCCCGCCGATTACGATGAGATATTGCGGGGCATAATTTCTCGGGATAAAAACGACGCCGGGCGCCTGATCGCGCCCCTGATGAAAGCGCAGGACTGCGTTTATATTGACACTACCGACAAAACCATCGCGCAGGTTACCGACGGTATTTTGACGCTGGCTAAAGAAAAATGTTCCCTGATTTGATAAGATTTATATGCGCGGCGGTTCTGAAGACGGTGTTTCGGCTCCGCGGCGAGGGACTTGAGAACATTCCCCGCACAGGCGCGCTGATAATAGCGTGCAACCATTTATCCGAAGCCGACCCGCCCGCGCTGGACGTGCTTGTGACGAAAATCAGGCCGGTCCGGTTCATGGCGAAAGTTGAACTTTTCAGGGTGCCATTCATCGGCGGCGTGATGAAAAGCATTAACGCTATCCCGGTTGACCGCAAGCGTGAAGGTGGCGATTTGAACGCTTTGCGCCGTTCCGTGGAAGCGCTCGTCTCGGGCGAATGCGTGGCGATTTTTCCGGAAGGAACGCGCGCGGCGAATGTCAGGCTGGAGCCCAAAAGCGGCATCGGCTTTATCGCCTGCAAAAGCGGCGCTCAGGTGGTACCGGCGCATATTACGGGTTCGGACAGGTTTCCTTACCCGGCAAGAATTTCAGTGAAGTTCGGCAAGCCTTTTTCGTGGAGCGATTTTATAAGCGAAAACGGACAGGCTGACAAGAAGGAAAGCTACAAACTATTTTCCCTGAAGGTGATGGACGAGATAGAAAAATTATAACGGAGGCAACGCGTCCGTTCCGGTTCGGAACCGGGCGCAAGAGAGAACTTATGACAACAACAGCAAATAACCAGGAAACGAACACGGCGGCTCCTGTGGAAGCGGTGACTGAGCAGGAAGAAATGACTATGGAGGACCTTTTTGCGGAGCAGGACGGTTTCCGCAAAAAACTGCAAAGCCACGAGCTGGTCAAGGTAAAAGTCATTCAGGTCGACAAGGAATACCTTTTGGTTGATATCGGCGAGAAGAAGGAAGGCCTGATCCCTTTAAGCGATTTTAGCGGGCAGAAGAATCTGCCGGTTGTCGGTTCCGAAATAATGGCGATTCTTGAAAAGCGCGGCGGCGAGGACCGGCATGCCGTTCTTTCTCACAAGCGCGCGGCGGAAGCCCAGGGCTGGGAGTTGTGCGCGGACGCTCTTAAAGAGAAGGCGCGCGTTAAAGGCACCATCCTGCAAACCGTGAAAGGCGGTTATATCGTAGAAGTTTTCAACATCCGCGGTTTCATGCCGCTCTCTCTTTCCGAACTGCATCCGGCGTATAAACACCACCTTCCGGAAAGCGCCAAAATCCGTTGCCAGCTGATTGAACTTTCCAAGGAAAAAAACCGTCTCATCGTGTCGCGCAAAAGCGTGCTCGAGGAAGACGAAGTTTCCCGGCGCGATAAAGTGCTGGTGGATATTAAAGAAGGCGATGTCCTGCGCGTGGTGGTGTCGAAAACCTCCAAAGATACCGTGTTCCTCCGTTTCCACGGCATTGAAGGTTTTGTGCGCTACGAAAACGTGGCCTGGGACAACATTGAGGCCGCTGTTGAAAAATACCGCAGAGGACAGCGCCTCCGCGCCAAATTGCTCAAACTGGACAAGGAAACCCCGCGCCTTGAATTCGGCCTTAAACAGCTGTATCCGAACCCGGCCGATATCCTGCGCAGGAAATTCGCGACCAAAAGCATAGTCAAAGGCAAAGTCACCGAAGTGGGCGATACGGGCATAAAAGTGTCCATCAGCCCTGACGTTGAAGGTTTCGTCGCCCTGGAAGATTACGCTTTGGACACCGAGCCCAAGGTCGGCGATACCGTCTCGGCGGTTGTTATCGGCGTGAACTATAAGACGTACAAGCTCATGCTGTCCATTAACCGCTTCGAATCCATGCAGAACCGCAAGATTGTGGCGCAGTACCTTAAAGAAGCGCCTCCGGTTACGCTGGGCGATCTGTTTAAAAACGCGAGAAACAATAAATAATCTGAAGCAGAATAAAAACCCCCCGCCACGAAACAACGGCGGGGGGTTTTGTTTTGTCCGGGCAATTATCAATGTTTCAGAATTTCCAATTTGACTTTGCCGTGCCGCATTTCCATAGCGGCATTTCCGCCGATTGGGAAGGTGATTTTAGGGTCCGTATGCCCAAACCCCACATTCGCTAATATCGGCAAATTATGTAACTCTTTTTTACTTTCAATGATTTTTTCCAGTAGTTCGATGTCCATTCGGCTGGCTTTTTGAAACCGGCCAATGACTATGCCTTTTACACCACTGAAACCGGGAAGATGGATGAGGGCTTGCAAGTCTCTGTCAAAGTTATGAGGCAGCGATTCTTCATCATCTTCAATAAACAGCAGGGAATCTTTCAAATCAGGGAAGTATTCCGTGCCTTGCAATAAATTTAACGTGCATAAGTTTCCGCCTATAATCGTGCCGCTTACCTTTCCCGGGCTGAGGCTGATAAAACCTTCCGTATCAATCAAATTGCGGTTTTTTTGGTCCATGAACCACAAATCGTCGCTCCATTTGTCATTTGGCGTCACTTCAAACGGAGCGTCAGTGAACAGGCACTTTTTGAAATACTCAAGCGTATAGTCAAAAAAGAGCTCTTGCCCGAAAGAAGAATAATGGGGTCCAGAATAAGAGATTAAACCTGTCTTGGCATAAATTGCGTTGTTCAGCGCGGTTATGTCAGAGTATCCGCAGAGAATTTTGGGATTGCTGGTAATAATGTCCCAGTTTAAATATCGCAGCAGTTGGTTACAGTTATATCCGCCTATCACCGTCACTATAGCTTTGACATTTGGATCGGCAAACGCTTCATGTAAATCTTCCACGCGAGATTCTATGCTTGATGAAAGAAATTCATCCTTTTCCCGCACATGTTTCCCGAAAGATAATTTTAAGCCGATTTCGGCAAATTGTTTATTGGCTATTTTCTGAACCTCATCCGATATTATGGCTAAAGTTCGGGAGGGAGCTACAACTCTTATCTCATCACCGGGCCGGAGTTTAATCGGGTAGATTTTTTTCATAGCTTACTTTATCAAATAAAGCCACGTTTGTGTTTGCTCGCAGCAGAAAGTTGTTTGGCATGTGCCAATATGGCGTTAAACGGGCCTAATTCGGATTTTAAGAGGGTTTTTGCCTGGGAGAGGGGGGAATTACTCTAGCGGGAAATTCATTACCGGAGTCTGTTCCCATCCGGGATAGTCGAAATGCCACCATTCGGTCGGGAAAATGTCGAAACCGGCTTGTTTCATTACTTTTTGAAGCTTTTCACGGTTTTTCCTCGCTGCCGCGGACACGTCTTTCGCGTCCGAGGAAGCTTTACCCGTGAAATCGTCAAAACCGGTGGGCATTTCAAGCCATTTGCCGGAAAGATCGCAGGCGCTGACATCAACCGCCAGCCCGCGTCCGTGCCTGGACCCTTTTTGCGGATTAGCCACATAGCGTTCGTCAGGCAGAATGGACCAGAAAATTTCCTGGACATAGGCGGGCCTGTAACAGTCCAGCACGCACAGCGCGAACCCTTCTTTTTCCGCCGCTTCCGAAGCTTTCAAAAGCGCCGCTCCGGCGTTTCTGCGGAGATAGCATTTACCTGACGGGTATATCTTTTCCCCCGTGAAATTATTGTCGGTGGCGTAACGCAGGTCGAAAAACACGTTGTTTTTCGCAAGAAGGCCCATGTCCGAAAATGTCGCGGATGATAATTCTAGTTTGACCGTGCTGTCATCGGTTGCGCCGTATTTCTCCGCGAAATTACCGGTATTCACCGCGAAAGACAGCAGTCCCCGCGAATTAATATAAGCCAGCGGCAGGCCTTTCAAGACATCGCCGAAAGTGTTTTTAAACGGAACAAGCAGACGGTTGCCGCCTATTTCCACAGCCAAATCCTGATTTTTGGCGATACCCAAACTATCCATTTGCTCTTGTGAAATATCGGTCCATACGTTCCCGTAAGACGGTTCGATAAACAAAACGGAGCCTTCAATGCCGGTGTCCGTTGTTTTGCTTGCCGGCCAATTGATTAGCAGCGGGGCGTTCAATTGCGGACCTATTTTGTCGAAATCGTCCGGGTTTTTTGCGATATGCGCCGCCGCGGGCGCGAAAATATCACGTCCATGAAAGGTTGAAGTGATGTTTTTGCGCGTAAATGCCGGGTTCCGGATGACCCGCGTCCGCTCAATCCCCAGTTCCCGCGCAGGCATGGTGAAAAGGCCGTTATCAGGCCCCACGAAGTAATGTCCGCTTTTGGTTTTTAAGGCTATCGCGGACCGTTTTGTGCCGACACCGGGATCAATTACAGCCAGGAAAACCGTTCCGGCGGGCCAGGCATGGGCGGACTGGGCAAGGAAAAAAGACGCCAGTTTTATGTCAAAGGCCGGAATCTGGTGAGTGCCGTCCGTGACCGTAATGAGGGGGGAAACTCCGGAAATCACGCCTTTGCATTGGGAAACGGCGTCATCAGTCAGTCCGAAATCGCTAAAAAACACTATCGGCGCGGGCTTCCCCCCCGCAAAAGCGGGAGCCGCAAGAACTGACCAAAGAAGTAAAAACGCAGTTTTTTTCATAAAATCCTTAAAAAACCTGTTAAAAAGGCGCTTTGACTGTAATGTTCTGTTTTTTTGAATTTTTCCAAAATTATGAATTTTCCATTCCGGCTACCGATACTTTCTCCTATTATATCATTACGCGGGCGCGAACCCCAGCGCTGATTTGTTTCCCTACAGTTTTCTTTAATGTATACATAGCACAGTTGATTGTTGCATAATTACGCGGCATTTAAATGTATACATAAATGTATACATATTATAGATCGTTCTGTAATTCCAAGATACCCAGCACTACCAAGTGTTGGCGGCTGCGGGAATGCTTGCAGGGGATATTTATCAAACCAGTGTCGCTATGTATACATTAAGTAGGAACACGCCGCAAACCACGTTTTTAGCTGATCACGGTCAAATTTTTCCGCTCCACCTCAAAGCCCCTTCTTTGGGCCTAAATCAGCGATTTCCCTCATTTTAGTTGCAGGCATACCCTAGGTATCCCCCCAAACAGCCTGGGGCAAACCCATAATCGAAGAATTGCATCCCGACTTCACTAATTTCTTACATTTTTCATTAAATTCAACATTTTGCCATTTTCAGGTATCCAAGATCCGGGGAGGGGGGAAACTGTTGGATCAGCTTTTCAATTTTAGTGGAATATGGAAATGAAAAATATTCTTCAAATAAATCTAATTCCAAATGTTAGATATTTTTATCAAAAGTTTCATGATAAAAATATAAGTCCTCATGTCATATTTCATATTTAAATATAGTGCTAGAAATACATATCGCATATTTCAGATAAGGAACAGTATTTTTTATCCGACTTGTTGGGAAAAACAGAGATAAATATAACTGCTGAAATAGGACAGGGCATATAATAGGAAAATTCCAACAATGCAACATAATATATCTTATCGTAAGTTAATTTTCGGGTTTAAAATGGTGATTTTAAACCCGATTTTACTCTCATCGGCAAAAAATGTTGCCAGGCCTGAAATTATTCCGTCAGAGTAAGAATTTTTGCGCCGGTGATTGAATCTGATAATTTGTGTCAGATTTTAAATAGGTGTTTTTGGTGGGTATGCTATCTTCCCGTATGACTTTGGGCTATTTTCGCATATATGGCAAATTTGGGGAATCTGCCAATTTTGCAAACAGGGTAGCTAGGGTATGGCCTTTTTCAAACTGGGGCATATCGCTTTGTCCCATTTTTGTGAAAACAGAGGTCCTAAAACCTTCAGGCTGCGGGGCACCCCCCCATCTAGGTATGGGGAATGTTAAATCCCCGCTGTTTGGCGGGGATACTTTCCTCAATATAAAAAGGATACCTTAGGTTTCCGATTCGGAGGCTATTTTGACAGTGAGTTTGCACGCCCGGACAAAGCCTGAATTCGTTAAACTGTATTCTCTCCCGCGCTTGGTTCCGGTACTGGTTATCCGCCCTCCGGCTATTTCCGGTTGGAGGATTCTGTCCAGGCGGCCTTTGAGAAAACCGGACTTTCTTAGGGAATTTGCCAGTTCCAGCGCGGTAAGGCCGTTTTTTTGGCTTAGCAATTTGGCTCCGGCCATTATGATCAGCGCCGATTCTTCCGGCGATATGCCCGGATATTTTGTTTTCAGAATTATACTGTTATCCTTTATGATGATAACCTTGCTCCATGTTTGGGGAGAGTAGGCATTATTGTCTGAAGCAACGGGGTGGCTTAGCTCTTGTGCGTCCTGGAATGCGGTTTTATTGTCTGTTTCAGAGCATTGGGAATTACTATTCGTTATTGAGGTAACGATATTGCCTGTTTCCCTGTTTTGCTCTTTCTTTGCAAATGCTTTTTGTGCTGGTGAAGGGGGTGACGGCGTCCTGCTTATGCCGTGTGTGCGGGGTGTCGAACCGTTGGTCTGGTCGAGAATCTGGAGGAAAGTTTCCCTTTCCTTATTGATAAAATCCTGAGTTCCCTCCGCTTCAAATTCCGCTCCTGAGGGCAGTTTGAACTTAAATCTGAAATTGCTTTCAGTCATAAAACCTCGCGGAACGGGGCAGTTCCCCGGCTTTCTCCCCGAAAGATACAAACAACTTATGAACACCTGTTGACATATAATACTTTTATGTCAGACATATGTCAAGGATATGGCATATAAAACATGGCATATGTCAAAGCTGTTGGCAACATGTGAATAATTCCCTGAGGAATCGGGCTTTGAGGTGCGTGGTTGGTGTCCTTTAATCGGATAGCTCAATATTGGCATTAAATTGCTTTTTCGGTTCAGGCTGGAGATATGCCGCCGCGGTGCTTCCAGGCAGGCTGTTTCCGGCCGGGATCTTGCTTCCCCCCCTTTTTTTCCGATCTGTCCGGACTTTTCGGATGGTTTTGTGTTTGCGAAATCTGATATCGGGTATTAGATTCTATGCGCTTGCTTTTCTGCAACTTGCTAGTTTTAGGTATGCGGCGGTGGCGTATGCGTTATAAAATAGGTTCCTCCGCAATGCCATGAACAGGCCAAAACAGGATCACAATTTTGCGGGTACTTTTATATGATTGTTACAATGGTAACGAATCGCATATTTTCAACTAGCCAATTCCGCGCGGTTGCCACGTGGATTTTGATTGGGCATGACTGGCTATTCATTCCCAAGTAAATACCGGGGTGCTTGTCTCAAATTCTCTAACCATCGGTTTACTGAATCGCGCATACAAAAACCCGGTGCGTAAGCATGGGGACCGGGCAGTTTGCTGGTTGTTCATTATCACAACAATCCGTTGAGTAGATCTGGCCCGCATAGCGCGGCAGAAAGCCTCCCCCCACCGCAGGGTATTGGATTTGGAAGCTGTTATGCTATCCCAGCGACGCCGGGAACGATACTGCAAAAGCCCCTTTTCGCGTAGCCGGGAAATATGGTGGCAATAGAAAAAGAAATCCCCCGGCTACGGTTCGGGGGATTTTTGAAGAAGGTTGATATAATCTTAGAATCTGGCCAGCGCTTCCAGAGCGAATTTCTTTGCGGAACTGGTTCCGGCGGGATAGGCGGATCCGGGTGAAAAGGCCGCGTAAACCGCGTTAATGCTGAACGCCTGGCCTATGGGGTAAGTAAGACGGAAATCAAGTTCCGTACCCAGCTTTTTTGACGCGCCTACCGCGCGGTCCGCTTCATAAGAATAGTAATCCACATCAAGGAATACATTCCGGTATGACGGCATGGTTATGCCCATATTCACCACCTGAATGCCGCTTAAGCCCGCGGGCATGCCGGTTTTGGTTGTAGGGTCCCCGCCGAACGCGTCATAGAGGCTGGCGGCGAACAATTCTCCGTATCCGGAGCGTTCAAGTCCGCTATAACGGTGCCCGTAATCCGGGAAAAAGGCTTCATCCATATCAGGCGATGCGTTTTTATCTCCGCTGCCGCGTCCGTAAGTGATGCGGACTTCTCCTGTGCCGAACTGCCCGAACGGCTGCACCCATTTGCCGGAAAGCAGCAGAGCTGATGCGTTATACTTAATCTGCTCAGAACTGTTCGTTTTGCTGGCTGAACCGGTTTGCATAACGCCTTCGCCTTTAAAAGTCAGAAAACCGTACTTAAGTGAATAGCTCAGGCCGGTGAATTGCAGGGTGCGTCCGCTTATCGCCACGTTGGCTGCGGCTTTTCCGGGGTTTTTGTCGAATTCCCAGTAATTATAAAATTCCCATATTCCTTCCGCCGGTATTTTGACCGACGCGCCCAACAGGTTAACGCTGTTGGCTTTGCTGTCCGAAGCTTTGGGCTGGAAAGTGAAAAATTCCAGATCGAATAGATTGAATAACCTTTCGGAAGCCAGAGTGAATCCGGTAAATCCCATGTTGTCATCGCACAGGGTCAGTCCTGTGGCGAGGATATAGGGCATTCTGCCGGCTTTGAAAGTCAGGTTGGTGTCAAAAAGTCGTGTTACCCGCATATAGGCGTTTTCCATATACGGGGTAAAATTTGAGTTAGGGAAACGTTCCGCTATCGCGTCATAGGGCGCGTTTTTAGCCACGGTTGAGCCCGCTATTCCGTAAGCCTGCAGTTTTATGTAAACATCCATTGTCATGTCGGAAGCTTTTTTGGGGTGCAGGTCTTTTACGGCTATTCCCAGGGACGCGTTTTGCAGATAGAAAAAATCGCCGCCCGGATTTTGCGTGGCGAAATTTATATTACTGATTGAAACGGCTTTGACGCCCACATCGGACGTGAGGTCCAGCTTCGCTGCGTGCGCAATCCCCCCGCCGAGCATTGCCGCCGCGGCAAGAATCAATGTATTTTTCTTTATATTCAATGAAAGCATTATATAACCGTTCTTCAAATTCTATCAAATTTTAACGGACGGATTTCGGTTTAAAAAAGAAACCCCCGTCCAAAAGGCGGGGGTTTCAAAGCAAACAAACTCAAGCTGTCAATTAGAAGCGGACGGAAACGTAGCTTCCGATTTTGTAGCTGGAGTTGATGGCGCCGTTGTTCGCATTCGCGAGCAGACCGCCCGGGTAGAACTTGGCCGCATAGAGGCCCAGGTCTACGTTCTTGGCGTAGGCGTAGTTGCCGGTAAGGTCAAGTTCCGCGCCGATGTGGCGGTTGCCGCCGAAACTGCCAGCTGCAAGGCTGTTGACCCAGAAGTTGTATCCGTCAACGATGAAGGAGAGTTTTTCCGTCACGTCAACGTCAACACCGAGGTTCCACACCTGCAGGTTGCTCAGGCTGTTGTCGGTCCAGGGCTGAACGCCGGGTACTGCGCTGGCGAAATTGCCGTTGGATTTGCCGAAGATGTAGCCGGGCTGGAAGTTGGGGTTAAGCGCGCGGAAGTTTTTGTCGCTCTGTCCGCCGCCGTTAGCGCCCTGATTGTCGCCGGAACCGTAGGCGAACATGAAGCGGGGGGTAAGGCCGATGTTCTGGACTTTCGCTTCATACGCGATGTCCAGTTTCGCCGCCCAGCCTTTGTAGTTGCGGGTGGGCTGTGTCGCCTTGTCCCAAGTGCCGAGGTTCATGGCAAGTTCTGCGCCCCAGTTGAAGCCCATGGCTTTGCCGTGGTGGTTCAGGTCAAGAACCCAAAGGTTCTGGCCGTCAATGACGGGGCTGTTGTTTCCTGTTCTCTGGTTGTAGATGAAAAGGCCCATGTCCATGTCGCTGTTGAAGCGGAGGACGTCTTTGACCGCCCAGAAGTTAGCGCCTGTGTCCTGAAGAGGAGCGGCGGCGGCAAGGGTTTTCGCGTAGGTCAGTTCGAATGCGTTGTCCATTCCTTTGATGGAATCTTCGCGGACGAAGCTGGCGAGATCAACGGAGCTGGTGGGCAGCCCGTCAACCATATGCTGGTTGCCGTAGTACACGATAATATCGCCTTCGTTGCCGTAGAAAGAGCGGCCGATCTTGGCTTTAAGGCCGAACAGATCGTCTAAAACGATATTCGCTTCCTGGAGATAAATGTTTTCCAGAATGGAATTGCCGGCCGCACCGCTGATTGCCTGGGCGTTTTCGCCCCACATTCTGTCATTTTTGACGAACGTAAGGTTTGCATGCAGATCGTCAAGCATATCAAACGCCGCGCCGTAGGTGATTCTGTTGTAGGTGTTGCGATAATCGTCGCCGAGGCTGCTGTTGAGGTCGGTAACGTTATGCGTCATAACACCGTATACTTCAAGTTCGCCCTTCGTCTGAAGGTTCTTGAATATTTCCGCTTTGGCTGGAATGGCGGATGCGACAAGCATTCCGACCATGGCTAATCCTAACAGTTTTTTCATGTACTTGGTTCCTCCTATAGGATAATCCCTTATTTCATTAAGAGATTTTAAGTACGCTTTTACTTCCCCCCGTAACGTGGGGGCCCGTTTAGTCAGTTTAAAGGAGTTAAGGTCACCCTTCGTGTTTTCGCACGCCCCTTTATTCACTAAAATCCTATCAAATTAGACTTATTTGAGTCAACGGGAGCGGTTATTTCCCCGCCGGCTTCGCTTTTTTTGCTTCCGCGGCTTTGGACGCCGCCAGCGAGGCTTTGTATGCCTCGAGCTGTGCCTGGAGCTGTGGGGTCATTTTCGGTATTTGAGGCGGAGCTTTCTGCGCTGCCGCCTGAGGAACGGGGGCCGGAGCCTGCGGCGCCGCCGCGGGCGGCACGATGCCGGCCATGGCGTTCAGCCTGTCCTTTGCCTGGCTTGCCCAGGGCGTGTCGGTAAAGTGGGTGGTCACTTTCTTATATGACAGTTCCGCTTCCGGTTTGTTGCCCGCAAGTTCGCTTACCTGACCTATGAACATATAGGATGCGGGAACAAGGAAATGCTCGGGATACGCTGCGATGAGCCGCTGGGACTCTTTAACCGAGTCCGGATATTTCTTCTGCGCGGCAAGGCAGGCCGCCTGGCCCTGAATCGCGAAAGGTTTCAGGTTCTTGTCGCCAGTTTTCTGCTCAAGGGCCTGGTAGGCGCTCAATGCTTCGTCATACTTGCCTTCGCCGTAGAGCAGATCGGCTTTATAAAGCTGTCCGTATTCCGCGGGGGTCGTGCCGGGGAATTTTTCCTGAAATTCAGTCAGCATTTTAAGGCCCTGGTCCTGATTTTTGCCCGCGACCTGCTCGGCTTTCGCCAGTTCTTCCCAGCCGTATTCGCGCTTTGTTTCCGCCTGATTCTTTATATAGGTAGCCAGCAGAATGAGCGCCACGAAGGCGACAACCGCCCCTATCGCTTTTTCCCTGTTGTTTTTTATCCAGAAAACGACCTGTTCGGTTTTATGTGTCAGGCCGTCTTTTTTCAATTCTTCTTTAATCCAGTGTTTTGACATTTGTTCTCTCGCTTAAATTTGGCGCCCCCGGGCGGAATTGAACCACCAACCTTCTCCTTAGGACGGAGCCGCTCTATCCATTTGAGCTACGGGGGCACTTGTGTTATTATATTACATTTATTAAATGCAATTCCTAGCTTTTGATCATGCTGAACAGGTTAACGCCGTCCAGTTTTGCGCGGCCTTTGAGAAATTCCAGTTCCATCAGGACGGCCACGCCGTACAGATCGCCCTGCATTTTGTTCACCATGCGGACCACCGCCGAAACCGTGCCGCCGGTGGCAAGCACATCGTCTATTATTATGACTTTTTCCCCTTTGCCGACAGAATCGCTGTGCATTTCAAGCGTGTCGGTTCCGTATTCAAGGGCGTAAGTCTCGGATATTTTTTCCGCCGGCAGTTTCCCTTTCTTGCGCACCAGCACCAGTCCCGCGTTAAGTTCGCAGGCCAGCGCGGAAGCCAGCAGGAACCCGCGTGATTCTATGCCGATGATCTTCTTGATACCCTTTCCGCGGTATTGGTCCGCGAAAAGTTTTATCATGCCCTTAAACAAAAAGGGGTCCGCCAGAACAGGCGTGATATCTTTGAATATTATGCCTTTCTGCGGAAAATCCGGCACGGAACGCATGGCTGAAAGGATATCGGCTGGGGTTACGGTTTTTGTTGTCATGGTTTTTATTGCTCTTCGGTGGTTTTTTTGCGGCGCGCCTGGCGCGCCAGTTTGCGGAGCGGATGATGCACTGTGGGTTCGCCCAAAATATTGGTGTGTTTTTTGAAATCGAGCTGGCCCGGATGCAGATTGGGCGCGTCATAGCGCGTTTCGTTCACTTCTATCAATCCCATGCGCTGGGCCACCCGGCGCAGGCGCAGCACGGCGCGTTCCTCAATCTGGCGCACGCGTTCCCGGGAGAGGCTGAGCGTTTTGCCGATTTCTTCCAGGGTCATGGGTTTTTTGCCGGTGAGGCCGTAGCGGTACTCCAGAATCGAGCGTTCCCGCTCGCCTATCTGGGTGAGCGCGTGGTTGAATTCGTCGTGGGTTTTTAAAACGGAAAGCGCTTCGTCCGGCGAGCCGTGCTGGGTGTCCACCAGCGTGTCTTCAATGGTAAGCGCGTCGTCGTCCCCGTTGATCGGCGCGCCCAGCGAGCCGATGCCTTTGGCCGCTTCGGACGCTTCCATCACGGCTTTCACCTGGCGGGCGGACCACTGCATTTCGTTCGCCATTTCGGAAAGTGTGGGATCGCGGCCGAGCTGCCCGTGCAGCACGTCCCACTGCTTGAGCCATTGGCGCAGGCTTTCCCAGGCGTGGGGCGGAATGCGGATGGTGCCGGTCTGCTCTTCCACCGCGCGGCGGATATATTGCTCTATCCAGTAAGTGGCGTAAGTGGAAAACCGATATCCCTTTTTGGGGTCGAACTTGTCAATCGCGTGGAGCAGGCCCAGGTTGCCTTCCTCTATCAAATCCATAAGCTCCGTGCCGGGCCGGAAATACTTTTTCGCGGTCGGGATAACGAGCCTCAGGTTAAGCTCCATTATGCGCTTTTTTGCGCGCCTGTCCCCGCGTTTTGCGCGTTTCCAAAGCTCGTGCATTTCCTCGCGGCTGATGTCGGAAACCACTTCGTAGATGCTCTTGAAATATTGGGAAACGGAATCTGTGCTGTCCGTCATATTTTTTACTCCTTACCAACTGCTTCTTATTTGAAAATCGTTTTCTTCTTTCAGGGGAAGTTCTCCGGTCTCAAATTCCCGCACGCAGGCTTGGGGATGCCCTTCCCGTATTTCCATCAGAAAAGCCGCCACGTTTCCGGCGGGGCCCTGCGCCTCTCCTTCCACTGCCGGACCCGAGTTCCGTACCCAGCCCGTGAGTTTCATACCCCGCGCCGTTTCCAGCACAAACCAGCGGAATCCTATGTTTTGGACCCGTCCCTGCGCCTTGAAACTTTTGCGGATGGCGTCACTCACTTTTTCCTTCCCTGTAGCCTTTTAATATTACAATATATTCAAACACGGGACAATCCCCGGATTGACGGGGCGGCTGCGCGCTGACCGCGGAACGGCGGCTTCCCCCTCCCTGAAATAAAAACGGCTTTCTCATAATCTGAGAAAGCCGTCTTAAAGGTGGTCGGGGCGGTGGGATTTGAACCCACGACATCACGGACCCGAACCGTGCGCGCTACCGGGCTGCGCTACGCCCCGAAACTCATTATATTGTAGTTTAAAAAAAGGAATAATTCAACAAATTTCACGGGGTGTGCCATAAACAACTGCCGACGTTTCTTTCTATCCCGCTGCCGATTTGTACAGCCAAAGTGTTGTTATGAAGATATTTTTCCAATACCAGCGGTAGAGGCTGTTCATCTTCGCAATATGGGCTTGCGCCTCCTGCGTCCGCCCGGCTTTGATAAGCTCTTTGGCCCAGGAACGGTGGACTATGGACATCCTTTTGTTGATTTTATTTGTGACTTCCGGGGACGGATTATTTCCGTAGAGCAAAACGAAATGTTCTATAAGAAGTTTTTCAAGGTTGCCCAAGTGCGTATCTATTTTTTTAGAAGCGCCTGTTTCTATCAGTTGATATTCGCTTAGCGTTTCGTGCAGAAAATAAAATTCCGTTTCTCGGCTTATCCGTATCCAGAAATCATAATCCTCTACGGAATTAAATTCCGCGGTTTCCCTGAAGCCGCCTATTTTTACGGCAGGTTCTTTTCTAAATACCGTTGATGATGGTGTTAAAATATTTTCTTTGAACAGCAGGTGTTCTGTAATATTTTTTGTTTTCGCGCCGCAACGGTAATGCTTGATAACTTTTCCGTTTTCCACGATATTGACATCGTGAGTTACAAGGCCAGCCGCCGGATTTTTATCGAATGCCGCCATAACCCGCTCAAGTTTTTTAGGAAGCCAGAAATCATCATGGTCCAAAAGAGCGATATAAGCTCCTTTGGCATGGGCAATGGCGGTGTTCCTGGCCCCTGCGATGCGTTTATTTGGCTGCCTGATTACCATGCCGGCCAGATTGTTAGCGCGCATGTAAGCTGCGCATGCGGAAGCGGTGTCATCCGGCGAGCCATCGTCCACGATTATGAGCTCGAAAGAACGGTAGGTTTGGTGTTTTACAGTGTCCAGCGTTTTGGTTATGAAGGCGGATGATCTGTAGGCCGGGATGATTACGGATACCGCCGGTTTGTCGGAGGAGGTGTTTTCATAAAATATTTCCAGATTTGTGCCGGGCATTATCGCGGTTCTGTTTTAAGCATGTCTTTGAGCGCGGTTTCCGCAGGCATCGGGTCAATTCCAAGTTCTTTTTCCATTCTGCGGGTGATGAAAGACGTATTTTTCGGCCTTGGCGCTATTTCCGGAAAAAAACTGCTGTCTACTGGGATAATAAGATTTTTGTCTAATCCGAAAACTTCGGCTACCTTCAATCCGAAATCATAACGGTTCATTATATCTTTGCCGGCAATATGCACAACGCCTTTGGGCTTTTTCTCCAGCATGGCCCAGATGGTTTTTCCACACTGAATGTTGTAGAGCGGATTTTCAAAAACATCGTTTACCAATTTCAGCGGTTTTCCGGTCCGAAGAGTTTCAACCATCCAGGAAACCGGGTTTTTGCGCGTTTCGGGCCGATTCCAGCCATACATCAAAATCGGGCGTGCTATGGAGCAGTTTTCCAGTTCCGTTGCCGCAAGTTTTTCGCAGGCGGTTTTAATGCGCCCATAGGCGTTGATTGGGCAAACGGGAGCGTCTTCGCCATAAGGCGCGTTACGCCCGTCAAATACTGCGTTTGTTGACACGTAAATAAGGTAAGAGGAAAATTCCTTGCACAGATGCACGATGTTTTTGGTGCCGGCTATCGTAGCTGTTTCGCTTTCGCTTTGATTCCGCTCCACAACATCAACGTTAGCGATTCCCGCGCAATGCACAACCGCATCGAAACGGTATTTTTCAAAAATGGAGCGCATGGCGGCTTTATCCAGCACGTCGGCCGTAATGTATTTCGACCGGCCGGCGGGCGTATATTCATGCAGATGGGTTATGATTGTGCTTGCATGTGTGGGAGCGGTTTCCTCTATTCCCTTGCCCATAAGGCCGGTGCCGCCGGTTATAAGAACGGTTTCCAATTTCATATTATTACCATTGTAGCAATTACTTCCAAACGTTTCAGCCTCAAGAAAAAGAAGTGTATAATAAATAATCAAAAGTAATACTGCAAAACGCTTTTGGAAGCGGTTTGCCGCGGACAAACTTATGATATTGCTTATAAATGGTGCGGAATAATATGGAAAATTTTTCATATGTACCTTATCTTCTGAATGTCGGTTCTGATTGTGAGCGGGATATCAAGGACAGCTTGAAATTTGATTTGGACCGCCGCGTTTATCATTACGGCGGACAGTTCGGCTATCCGTTTGAGTCGGCCAGCCGGGCTGTCCGGGTCAAAGCCGGGATCAAACAACTGCTTCGCGGCGTTGCCGCGAAAAATATTTCACTGTCCGGTTCTGACAAAATAATATGTTCGGCATATTTTTCCGTAGGTTCTGAGCTGGAAAAGCTGGGGTTTTCAGTATCCCAGGCGCCATGGCTTGCTTCCAAAAAAACGCTTGGAAAGGAATTGTTTTCCTTGATCTCCGGAATTCAAAACGTTCTTTCGTTCGGGCAGGCTAAAGACATTTTGGCGTCCGCTTTTTTTGAAAAAGTGAAACAATTTCGTGCGGCATATGAAAATTTCGTAATCGCTCAGGATTTCAAGGCTTGTGTGCTGGCTTATGACATGCCTTTTTTTGAACGCGAAACAGTAAAATTGTTTAAGAAACTTGGCAAACCCTCCGCTGTCTTTTTGCACGGTCTGCCCGGCAGATATAACGACAAAGATGACAACCGCGCCGATTATCTTTTCGTCTGGGGCGAACAGATAAAGCGGAATTATGTGAAGGCCGGCGTTAATGCTGATAAAATTTTCGTGACCGGCCGGCCCAGTGTTCCCCCCTCAAAAGCAATCGTAACCGGCAAAAAGGGGAGAGCTTTGGTGCTGACAAAAGCTATGGGCGGGGCGCAGCACAGTTCCGGCACTGTGTTGTCCGACAGGGGGAACTGTCTTTTATATCTGCAGATGGCGAAAAGCGCATTGTTAGAGATTGGAATAACGGCGGCTGATTTGCGGCTGCATCCCTCGGAGTCCGCCGCGTGGTATGAAAACCAGTTGGGAACGGATTTCTTCACTATAAACAAAAATAGTTTATCGGAAAGCCTTGAAAAAGCGTCCTTTGTTATCGGACCTGCATCAACGGTGTTTCTTGAGGCTATGTCCGCAGGCGTAAATTATTTTATATTCGAGCCCTCAACAAACGGTTTGGATTTACTGAATTATCCGCTGGTCAATCCTTTTGACGGATCGGATAAAAGAGTTCCGGTTTTTTCAACGGAATCAGAACTGGTCGGCGCCATTAGAAGCAATAGCTGTCCCGACAGTTCTTTTTTTTGCGACTATATCCAAAACCAGTTCGATATTTCCGTGGCCAAAATACTATTTAAATAAAGCGCTAAGAGTCGTATCCCGTCAGGTTTTATAAATTCCGCTCACAAAAACCCGGTTCGTGAGCAGGGGGATGGAGTGTGTATCCCCGCTGGCGGGGCAAACGACAGTTTGTGCAAAAAGAAACCCCCGGCGTAAGCCGGGGGAGATTCATCTTCATTTTCACTAGGAAATTTGTTAGGATTTAACATGGGACGGGCGGTGGCAATCCGTTTTACTTATTAATGGCTCCTGAAAATAATACCATTAGAAATACTCTTGATATAGGCTGCGGCACTCGCAAAAAAGCGAATGCCGTAGGCATTGATATAAATCCCCGCTCCGCAGCTGACGTTATCCATAATTTGGAAGTGGTGCCCTATCCCTTTGCGGACAATTCTTTTGATGAAATATACGCCGATAATGTTTTGGAGCATTTATCCGGGACTATAGCCATTATGGAAGAAATTCACCGCCTGGGCCGCCACGGCGCGCTGGTGGTTATTTCGGTGCCGTATTTCCGCTCCAAATGGGCTTACGCGGATCCCACGCACAAAGTCTTCTTTTCGGCGGAATCGTTCGCATATTTTATCCAGGGAACGAACCAGCATGACATTTACCGTTACAGTACGGCGGAATTCTCTTTGCAGGCGCTCCGGTTTAACGAAGGACTGAAGGCCAAAGGACTTATGGGCCTCATTCAGGCTCCGGCAAATTTTATCGCCAACCGATGGCCTTTGCGATATGAAAACTACTTAAGCCATTTGATTCCTCTGGACCAGCTGACTTTTTATCTTCGGGTGGTTAAATGAAATACCGCTGTGTACTCGTAGGCGGTTCCGGGTTTTTGGGCAGCCACATCAGCGCGGCGCTTTTGGCTGCCGGACATGGCGTCACCGTTTTCGATAGAGTTGCCCCTTCCGTAAAGTCACGTAGACCCCCTGTCTTTATCAAAGGAGATTACGCCAACAGCGCTGATCTGAAAAAAGCTCTGCGCGGCCAAGATATTGTTTTCCATCTTGCCTGGACAACCGTTCCCGCAACTCCGTTTGAAGAGATCGGTCAGGACGCCGCGGCGAATATCGCTAATTCCGTAAACTTGTTTCGGGTATCAGTGGAACAAGGGATTCAAAAAATTATTTTTGTTTCATCGGGTGGAACGGTATATGGCGACAGCGCGCTGCTGCCGGTTTCCGAAACGATGCCAACTGAGCCGCTTTCTTCTTATGGCATTGCCAAGCTTGCCGTGGAAAAATACCTTTATCTTTTCCACCGTCATTGCAAAGCGGATTATTTGGTGTTGCGCATAGCCAATCCTTATGGTCCTGGCCAGAATCCGGAAGGCCGGCAGGGGCTGGTGCCCAAACTGCTGGCGCATTCGCTGTCCGGCGCCCCGATTTGCGTTTTTGGCGGCGGCAAAGCTGTTCGGGATTATATTTATGTAGATGACATGGTCGACGCTATAACTGCCGTTGTTGAGCGAGGCGTGAAAAACACCGTGCTTAATATTGGTTCCGGTCACGGACTGTCTATAATGGAAGTTATAAAAGCCGTTTCCGCGCTGACAGGCAAAATTCCGGTTCTGGTGCAAAAACCTGCTCGTGATTCTGACGTGAAAGCGAATGTACTCGATATCCGAAGGATAAAGCGGCTTACTGGCTGGAAACCGGTAACTTCTTTTGACGCCGGTTTGTGTTTGACACTGGATTGGATTAATAGCATTCCTGCGGAAAACAACCACGGCAAGTCCAGTAGATAGCGCCTGCCTATGCAAAAACCTCAAATTATTTTTTACACCGATTGCTATATGTTCGGCGGGTGTGAAAAATCCACAGTTGAAACGGTCACACATCCTATCTTCCTGGAAAATTTCGATTTTGTTTTAATATACCGGTATTCCAAACGGTATCTGTCCGGATTGCGCAAATTTAAAGCAGGATTTCCTGAGGAGAGGCTTATACCCGTGAAACTGCCTGATATTTCCTCGGCGCTATACGGTACCGAGCCTGACAGCCGCAAAGCTGAAGGTTTTAAGGCGTTGGTGTTGCGGGTGATATATCGGCTTATGTGGCCGATTCTGTTTGTTTATGCCGTAATGGTGCTTCGTGCCGTTATCGCAAAACAGTCGGCTAAACTGTTTCATGTGAATAACGGCGGATATCCCGGAGCCGTAAATTGCTTGGCGGCGGCCCTGGC
>Ga0172379_10003144_pt1 | contig 27049 bp, 27 predicted proteins | sample GrowelOW334metaG_FD_119756 | JGI IMG/M metagenome (GOLD analysis project Ga0172379, IMG submission 119756) | Groundwater microbial communities from an aquifer near a municipal landfill in Southern Ontario, Canada - Groundwater well OW334 metaG | ecosystem: Environmental > Aquatic > Deep...
TAGTGAAACGAATGAACCATTAACCGGACGTAAATGGGAGTATATGCTTTATCCCATTAGCTGGGAGGAATTTAGTTCTAAAGAAGGATACCTAAAATCGATTCAGCAATTGGAACAACGGATGATTTTTGGAATGTATCCTGATGTTTTAAACAATCCGGGCAACGAAATTGCCCTATTAAAACAACTTTCCGACAGCTACTTATACAAGGATTTACTGGCATATCAAGGAATCAGAAAACCTTATATTATAGAGAAATTACTTAAAGCATTAGCCCTTCAAATTGGTAACGAAGTTTCATACAATGAGCTGGCAAATCTAATTGGCATTGATAAAAATACCATAAATACCTATATCGATTTGCTGGAAAAAACATTCATTGTTTTCCGGCTTAACCCGTTTAGCAGAAACTTACGGAATGAAATAAAAACCAGTCGTAAAATTTATTTTTACGACAATGGAATCCGTAATGCGTTAATTGCCAATTACAATCCGCTTGGTTTTAGAAACGATGTAGGAGCGTTGTGGGAAAACTTTTTAATCAGCGAACGGATGAAAAGGAATCATTATCACAGTTATTACCCAAATACCTATTTCTGGCGAACGGCACAGCAGCAGGAGATTGATTACATTGAAGATTGGGGAGGGCAATTGCATGCCTTTGAATTTAAGTGGAACCATTCAAAAAAAGTAAAATTCCCTACTTCATTTTTGGAAACCTATCCAGAAAATAAAACAACAATTATTCATCGGGACAATTTTATAGAATTCTTGACAACAACTTAGTCTTCATTTTTTTTTAATTGTTCACTAAACATTTCATCCAAGCCAAAAGAAAATATTGCCTTCTTCCTTGATATTTTGTATATTTAAATTTGTAAGTTATTTTGAATGGAATACGTTTAATTGTTACTCTATCCAATGCCATACAATAGTAGAATTAACTAAAACCCTCTGCTATGAAGCCAAACAACTTCTTCTTCATTACACTAATCCTGATTGCTCTTTCTTTTGAACCCAACCAAATTCAAGCACAAGGTAGAATTAATTTAGCCGCAGGTTATGGTGTTCCTGAATGGATCTTTGTAGCGGTAAAATTACCCATTAACCAGCTGCAATTTGAAATTACAACAGGTGCTAGTCCTATTGTAGATGATAATTTGTTTTCCATTGGGGGAAATTTCTATTATCATTTTGCGAACTCTTCCAAATATTCCAATTTGCGACCTTTATATGCAAAAACAGGATTCTACTATATGCGGGAGGATTTAGAATACAATCTACACGAATATCTACTCTGGAGCATCCGTGTGGGAAGGGAGTTTAACATTTCCAAAAACATGGGTTTTGCCATTGATGCCGGACTGTTTTTTTTCTTAAAAGAATGGAAAACCGTTAAAAAACCGGAACCTTCATCCGGTTTTGATATGAGCCTCGATTATATAGTTATGCCCGGATTTCAAGGTTGTTTTTTTTACCGGTTTTAATATATCTTAAATACACAGATAAAAATCAAACCAAATGATAGTCACGGCGTGACTCTTTATTTAAAACAACTTAGGAAGCTTGCATAAGCAACATTTAATTAAAAAGTCACAACGTGACTTTTGATTATAAGATAGAGCCAAAAAAAATAGCACAGATTTAATACCTTGAAAGGTCTAAATCTGTGCTTTTTATTGTATTACTAAAAGCAGGAGCTAAAGCCTTGCTTTAATTGCTTTGGTTTCAGCTTCGAAACCAGGTTTTTCAAGCAATGCAAACATATTCTTTTTATATGCTTCCACACCGGGTTGGTCAAATGGGTTCACCTCTAATAAGTACCCGGATATTCCACAGGCAATTTCGTAGAAATAAATCAATTGTCCCAAGAAGTATTCATTCAACATCGGAAGTTCGATTCGGATATTTGGAACACCGCCATCCACATGAGCAATAATGGTACCTAACTCAGCCATTTTATTTACTTCATCCATGCGTTTTCCGGCTAAAAAATTTAAACCATCTAAATTTCCTGGGTCTTTTTCAATCACTAATTGGTTATCGGGTTTTGCTATGGAAAGTACGGTTTCGAATAAATTGCGTTGTCCTTCCTGTATGTATTGTCCCATGCTGTGTAGGTCGGAAGTAAAATCAACACTGGCTGGGAAAATTCCTTTACCTTCTTTACCTTCACTTTCGCCATACAATTGCTTCCACCATTCAGCAACGTAATGCAGTTTGGGGTTGTAATTAACCATTATTTCAATACCTTTTCCAAAGCGCAATAAGGCATTGCGGGTAGCTGCATAAATAGCAGCCGGGTTTTCTCCAAAAAGAATGTTAGCACCAGTGAGTTTTTCCATATCCACCGCCCCTTTAACCAGTTGAGCAATTTCAAATCCGGCAATGGCAATAGGCAACAACCCAACCGGGGTTAATACGCTAAAACGTCCGCCTACATCATCAGGAATGATAAAAGTTTTGTAACCTTCTTGAGTGGCTAAAGTCCTTAATGCTCCTTTGCTGGCATCGGTTATGGCCACAATACGCTGAGCCGCATTTGACTTTCCATACCTCTTTTCCAAATCAGTTTTTAAGATACGGAATGCAATGGCAGGTTCAGTTGTGGTCCCTGATTTCGAAATGGCTACTACACCCCAGTTTCTTGAATGCAACATAGTGCGCAATTCAGTCATGTAATCTTCGCTGATATTTTGTCCAGCAAATACTACCAATGGGTTTTTGCGCTCTTTAAGTTGAACAAAATTGTCCGAAAGGGCATCAATAACGGCTTTCGATCCCAGGTATGAACCCCCAATTCCAACCACTACAACTACTTCACAGTTCTTCTTTAAATTGTCGGCCGTAGTTTGAATATCCTTAATTTCATCGAATGAAATCGAGGTTGGTAGGTTTACCCAACCAAGAAAATCGTTGCCTTTGCCCGATTTGTTATAAAGAGCTTCTATGTGTTTTTTTACTTCGCCCTCAAATCCGAAAATATCCTCTTTCCGGATAAAATTCAACGTCTTTGAATAATCAATTTTAATGTTTCCCATTGTTCTATTGTGTTTTGATATTTAGTGTATTAGGTAAGTTTCGTAGTCAGTTCATTTATTACCCTCCGTGGCGATTGCTTTTCATAAAGTATTCGGTAAATACTATCGGCAATTGGCATGGATACATTGTGCTTTTTGTTGATTTCCCAAATCCCTTTGGAGGCAAAATACCCTTCGGCCACCATGTTCATTTCACTCATTATATATTTTACGGAGTATCCTTTACCAACCATGGTTCCAAAATAGCGGTTCCGGCTAAATTGAGAATAAGCGGTAACCAATAAATCGCCCAAGTAAGCACTATCTTTTATGTCGCGGGCAATGGGGTAAACGGTATCGGTAAACCGTTTCATTTCGCGGATGGCATTTGAAATAAGCACTGCCTGAAAATTATCACCGTAACCCAATCCATTGCAAATTCCTGATGCTAGAGCATAAATATTTTTTAAAACCGCGGCATACTCCGTTCCTAAAATATCGTCGGATAAGTTGGTTTTAATGTAATGATTGTTATAAATTTCGCATAATGCTTTAGCCTTTTCCTCTTGTATAAAAGCAATGGTTAAGTATGAAAGTCGCTCTAAGGCTACCTCTTCAGCGTGGCAGGGCCCTGAAATCATTCCAATGGATTCATAAGGCACCTCATATTTCTCATGAATAAATTCGCCAACCAATAAGTTATCATCAGGAACTATTCCTTTGATAGCCGTAACCACAGTTTTATCTTTTAACGATACCGTTAATCCATTTAATGCAAATTTCAGGTAGGCCGACGGGATTATGAACATTACCGTATCCGATTCTGCTACCAATTGGTTGATGTCGCTGGTTAAATGCAGCAGAGATGGATCAAATTCCACATCACTCAAGTACTTGGGGTTGTTTCCAAACTCTTTCAGATGCTCTACCACATCTTCCTCGTGAATAAACCAGTTTATTGACTGCTTTTTTTCCAGAATAATTTTTGCATTGGCCGTAGCCCAGCTTCCACCGCCAACGATTCCTATTTTTCCTAAATTAAACATAGTTGTTTCAGGATTTTAATTTGGGCAAATATAGGAAATTTGAATGATTTTAAGGTAAGGGCACACTTTGGATTGAGGAAGATAGTTATCAAAAACAAGTTGTCGTTTAATAAAACAGTGAGAAACAAAGACTAAGTGTTCCATTGTAACGCTTATTTTGTTTCTCAATACGGAAATAATAAAACTAAATACTTTTAACAGAGGTAGGTAGATAAATACATAACATAAAACCAGTAGAATTCATGATTTGCTATGATCCATTTCCCCTCTGTCTGTCGACATCTCCCCTAGGCTTAGGGGAGATCGCATCAAATTAGCAATACTGCCAGCAATTTACAATCTTCCCCTTCATAAGGGGATTCCGATAGCTATCGGAACGACAGGGGAAGGGGTATATAGCAAAACACACAAATAGTATGCAATTAGCTACTGACCTCTAACTTTTATTTTTTAAAAACCTCAAAAGCAAACGACTCTAACATCCTTTCGTCCGGAGGAATGGACATAATCCAATCGGTAATTTCTTTATATTCTAACTTTCCGGTATAATAAATATCTTTTTTTAATAAGACTATTATTAGTCGATTTGTCTCTTTTTGCTTTTTATCAATGGTAAGTTCATATTCTACTTTTTCTGGAAAGCTAGATATTTCCATAGCAGGCAATAAAAACGATTTCTCGTGTTCATTAGGAAACAATATATAGGATTCCTCAGTGAATACAAATGCTCTTAAGAAGCACACTTGAGTTGGTTTAACCGTAAATGTGAGTAAAGTCCCCTCTTTATAAAAAGGTTTAATCCCTTCAATCCAAGCATCAAAAGTTAAGTCTTTGCTAACATTATATTTTACTACCGTACAATTAATAGTTACGGTATATTTAATTTGGTTTTCCATGGTAAAACCCGGTTTGGCATCTACTACTTCTATCTCTTTTACGGTTCCTTCAATATTTGAGAGTACATCGGAGGTAAACAGTTCTTCCATTTTATTGTCCGATTCGCTTCTGAAATAATCGGTATATGATTTAATATTTTCTTCAATACCTGCTTTTTGTAAGGCTTTTATTTTTGCCGCGTTAATAGCCTTTTGTTTCACTTGTTCCGGTGAAAATTGCTCTCCACCTAACGCTTCACCCACAATTCCGGTAAGTTTAATTTCCTCGAGTTTTTGACCCTGAGCATTATAAAAAAAGCTAACCAGGGCTACAAAGCAGGCAAAAAGATATTTTTTCATAATACTTAAAATACTTGATTGGTTTCAATAAATTGACCTTCACTAATGCGAAATACCGACCATTTGCTTCCTGATTCCCCTTGCGGTATCTGGAAAACATAAAGTAAGCGTCCTTCGGCATATACTTTAACAGTAGCTTTTGAATCAGATAATGCACTGGAACTGGTATTGCTGCGGTTCGTATAATCGTGCACAAAATAGTCATATATTCCTAAATCGTCAATATCATGAATGGTAATGGTTTCTGGTCCGTAGCCATCCATATCGTCGCGATCCAATTCTCCCTTTCCATCGTCTAATACACGGGTATAATGATAAGATAGGTGGTATCCATTATCTTTCATAAAGTGGGCATCCAAATCAACAGGTGCTTGATCCCAGTCGAGAATTATACGCACATCTTTTAAATCCAACTCAGGCGAAATGGAGATTCGGTTGAAAAAAAAGGTGCCGGCAATTACTTCAACTTTTAAATCGCTGGTAATGTATTTGGGACATTCAAAATGAACCATTAAAAATCCATCCTCTTCCGGAGCCGGAAAACGTATTTTTCCTTCATCATCCGTAGTGAATTGGTTTTCTTTCTCAATGGTAACTGTTGCCTCTGGAATAGGGTCGCCGGTTAAAGCATTAAAAAAACGCAGCGTTAAGTTCCCGGCTTCGTCTTCTTCAATTACATCTTTGAATTTGTCGCGGTATTTTTCATGATTGCCTTGTGCCAATAAATTACTGGTGGCAAATAAAAGCAGGATTACATAAAATAGGTTTCTCATAATTAATATATTTCTGAGGTGTGTAAATTTATTGTTTTAAATCTAATATTTCAAATCTATTATTCTAAGAAATGAGGTTTTTACTTATTTCGAAAAGGTTTTTTACAAATTAATGTGCTATATAGAGTTGCACATCACCAAATCGGTTGCTTACTGGGTGGAATTTTCATTTTTTGTGATACGATGCAATTTTATGGGCATTATTAAAATCTTCACTTGTTTTGGTACTATATTATTAGTGTTCGTGGGTTGCTTTTTATAGAATCTGTATTTTAAAACATTCCCAATCCTTTTTCGCTTTCTAACATTTGAATAGAATTATTATAAATAAGAAAAATTATTACCCATCTTTGCAAAAAATTGAAAATATGCGAACAAGTGGAAAACTAATGGATCCTATTGGGAGGTTAATGGGATTAAGATATAAATCACATCCTTGGCATGGTATCGATATTGGAAATGATGCTCCTGAAAAAGTTACCGCCTTCATTGAAATGGTTCCTACTGATACGGTAAAATATGAGGTTCATAAAAAGAGTGGTTACCTTATGATTGACAGGCCTCAAAAATACTCCAATGTAATTCCGGCTTTGTATGGGTTTTTACCTCAAACCTATTGTGGAAAAATGGTAGGCGATTATTGTATGTTAAAAACGGGACGTGAAAATATTTCCGGCGATGGGGATCCATTAGATATTTGCATTCTTACTGAAAAAGTAATTACTCACGGTGATATTCTTGTTCATGCCATTCCAATTGGTGGATTCCGAATGATTGACGGCAACGAAGCCGATGATAAAATTATTGCTGTATTGAAAGATGATGCCACTTATGGGCAGCTTACCGATATATCAATGATTCCTGAAATTGTAATTGATCGGTTACGACATTATTTTTTAACGTATAAAGACATACCAGGTGCTGAAGCAAAATCGGAAATACCTAATGTTTATGGACGTGAAGAAGCATTGGAAGTTATTAAATCAGCCATGTCGGACTATATGGACTGGCTCGACAACATACAATTAGCTCTTTCAAAAGTTTAAGGTAATGAATGTGTTTAAAGATACAAAGCTTTTAATTATTTGGTGGGCTGTTGCAAGTGTAACAGCCTTTTGCTTTTATAACCCTAACGAAAACAATTCGGCTGAAACCAATATAAAAAAAACAGGGGAATTTGATGGAAAATTAACTTTTAGCAATGCTCAAAAGGAAAAGCTTGCCCAATATTTTGAAAAGTTATACCATAAAAAAGGGTTTAATGGGGTGGTGTTGATTGGTCAAAAGGATTCCATATTTTATCAAGCATCGTATGGTTGGGCCAATTATCATAAAAAAGATAGTTTAACTATGAATTCCTCCTTTCAATTGGCATCGGTTTCAAAGCAGTTTACTGCGGTTGCCATTCTTCAACTGTATGAAAAGGGAAAGTTAAAACTAACTGATTCAATTGAGAAGTTCTATCCCAATTTTCCCCATAAAGGAATTACCATACATCAATTACTGACACACCGTTCTGGGCTACCCAATTACAACTATTTTCTTCAAGATATTTCTTCACGTACCGATACCCTAATTTCGTGTCAATATGTAATCCAGGAAATTATAGCCAATAATATTCCATTGTATCATCGTCCAAACAGAAGATATCAGTATAGTAACACAGGTTATGCAGTACTTGCGGCCATTGTTGAACGGGTTTCTGGGTTGCCCTTTGAGATTTATATTGAGCAGGAGCTTTTTAAACCATTAGGCATGAATGAGTCGTTTGTTTATCGGGGGATTGAATCACATAAAAAAAAGGGTTCTACTAAAGGTTATATTGGCCGATGGAGAGAAGCAACCGATAACCATTTAGATGGCGTTTTGGGCGATAAAGGAATTTATTGCAGTGCTATTGACCTTTTTAAATGGGATCAGGGTTTGTACAAAAATATACTTTTAAACAACGATTCCTTACAATTGGCATTCCAACCCATGGGAAAACCGGCTCATTTCAATTCCAATTATGGGTATGGATGGCGTATGATTTATTGGCCTACTGATTCTTTAAAAGTTCTGTATCATGCTGGTTGGTGGCATGGTTACCGCACGCTTTTAATGCACATTCCAAAAGATACGGTAACCATTGTTGTTTTAAAAAACAGAAGTGCATCACCCAATGTAAATTCTAAAACAATGTTAAATATTTTGTATCCCGTTGAGCTTTCAGCCATTGATACCTTGGAAACTGAATTAAATGAGCAATAGTTTCATAAATAAAACTGAATCAAGATGATATATAGCTCACAAATCAATACTTGTTTTTGAATAAAATCTTTCATTAAATTGTAACGTTTTAAAATTCCGCTCGTTATTAAAATGCATTTGAGCAATAGTTATTTGTTAATTAATTTAAAAATAGTCTAATGGAAAATAATTTTAACCATCAGAACGACGGACAAGGCTTTGGAGTAGCCAGTTTAGTTATAGGTTTAGTTGCCTTTTTGTTATCATTTGTTCCATGCATAGGAATAGTCTCCATTTTTATTGGTACTGCAGCCATTGTATTTGGTTCGGTATCTATTGTAAAGGCTCATGCTAATAATGGCTCAAAAGGTTTAGGAATTGCCGGAGTATCTTTAGGTTCTGTTGCTTTAATTGTATCGTTATTATGGGTAATGTTTTTATTTAAATTAGGCAGTAAGGCCAATATTGAGGAAAAAATTGAAAGTTTCTTTCAGTGGACCGAAAATCACGACCAATTTGATGAACCATTGGAAGATATGAAGTCACTCGACGATCTTGAAAAAGCTTTGAATGAATTAGAAGGCATAAGTAAAAAAATTGATACTATTATTGATGACACTTCAATTGAAGTTGATTTAAAAGTAAGAAAAGGACTAAAACAAGACAAAAAAGAGATGAAACATGCAAAAAAGGTAGAAGAAAAGCCGGATGAAATTGAAAAGTAAACAGTTAATTGATTCCATTCATGAATCTCCTTATTTGCAAGTAAATGCCCTAATTGCCGGAATAATAATTCTAATTATGATTTATTCCGGCATTTTTTCTACTTCGGGAATTTCCTATCCAATTAAATCATTTTATTCCACTCCGGTTGCCAGTACTGGCCTTTCCCGTGCCTTCTCCGAAATAGTACGGGGTAACTTTCAGAAAGCAATAGCACTTAATCCCTATTCTATTAAAATATTTTCATTCTTCTTCCTGCAATTTCCACTGCGCATTCTTATCTCTATTTTACTGCTAAGCAAAAGGATTTCATCAATGCAACTGCTTTTTATTGATATTTTGGTTTCAGTTTTACTATTTTTGTGGGCGTTCTATTCTTTTATCTTCTTTCAATTAAATGGATAGTACCAATTAGCAATTGGTGATTTTTGCGCACAAAGAAATTTAAACACATAAAAAATCATTAAAATGATACCTGCTACACTAAAATATTGGTTTTGGGTTATCTTGATTCATGGTATTCTTTTTATTAGCTGTAATAATGGGACAAAACTAGTAATTGAAGAAAAGTATGACGATGGAAAAACTAAAACAGCCAAATATTATCGAAATCAAGACAACGCTCAAATTCTAATTAAAGAAATACAATATTACTCCAACGGTAAAAAAAAATTAGAGGGAGAATTTGAAGAAAATTTAAAAGATGGCAAATGGATTTTTTACTATGAACATGGGGAAATCTGGAGTCAGGGCTTCTTTAAAAAAGGTGTCCGAACAGGTAAAACATTGGTTTATCACGAAAACGGACAACTCTTTTATGAGGGCGAATATTCTGAAGGACAAAAAAATGGAGTTTGGAACTTTTATAATCAAGAGGGTAAATTAGTAAATTCGGTTGAATTTGATTCGGGAAAATTAGTGAACCAAACCTTTGAAAAGAACCAATCAAAAGATAGTACCTTCATTGAATAATTAGAAATGATACGATAGTAAGTTATGGAAAATACACAAGTGCAGGTTTCTTCCGAAATAGGCGATTTAGAGGCCGTAATTTTACATACACCGGGTCAAGAGGTTGAGAATATGACACCAAAAAATGCAGAACGGGCTTTATACAGCGATATTCTAAATCTTTCGGTTGCCCAAAAAGAGTACTCTCAATTTAAAGGTGTTATAAATAAGCAAGCTAAAGTATTTGAATTGCGCGATTTGCTCACTGAAATACTAACCAATGATGTAATTAAAAACCAATTGATTGATGAAATATTTCAATTTGAGTTGGTGACCGAAAGCCGCGATTATCTACTATCGCTTAGCAATACGGAACTCACCCGACAATTAATTGAAGGGGTGGTAATGAAAAAGGATAACCTGACCCGCTTTTTTGATATTGATAGATTCTCTTTGCGACCACTGCATAATTTATTCTTTATGCGCGATGCTTCCATGGCTATCAACCAGAAAGTGCTCATTGGGAAAATGGCAAGCCCTGTACGCGAGCGCGAAACACGAATTATGGAAGCTATTTTTAATCATCATCCGGCGTTTATTACCAAAACCATAAATCCAGCACGTTTCGATAATTACAATGCAAAAATTACTATCGAAGGAGGTGATGTTTTGGTAGCCCGACATGATATTCTTATAATTGGTACTGGGGTTCGAACCTCATCTCAAGGAATTGACTTCATTTTGGAACAATTTAAAACCCGAGGCAATATAAAGCATATTATTGTTCAAGAATTACCTGATTCCCCCGAATCATTTATCCATCTTGATATGGTTTTCACTTTCTTAGATGTAAACAAATGCATGGTGTTTGAACCAGTCATTCTCCAACCAAATAAATACCGTACGGTACATATTAATTTGGAAGGAGAAAAAGTTAAAATAAGCACCGTTTCCAATCTTTTAACTGTTCTTAAAAAGTTAGGAATCGATTTAGAACCTGTTTTTTGCGGGGGACAAGGAGATCCATGGACACAGGAACGGGAACAGTGGCATAGTGGAGCTAACTTTTTCGCCCTCGGTCCAGGTAAAGTTATTGGCTATGAGCGAAATGTTTATACCATGGAAGAAATGAATAAGCATGGATTTGAAATTATTAGAGCTCGCGATGTTTTAAAAAAAACAATACAATTAGCTGATTACAAGAAATATGTAGTAACCATTGATGGTTCTGAGTTGGCCCGTGGTGGCGGTGGAGCTAGATGTATGTCGATGCCGGTTCGTCGGAAACCAGTAGAATGGTAGGAAATGGAGACACAAAAGCGCAAACTAGCAAACGAAGAGTTGGGAAGGTTGAGTGTTGAGGAATTTAAACAATCTGAAAAAACACCCATCATTATTGTATTAGATAATGTTCGGAGCCTTAACAATATTGGTTCAGTATTCCGCACAGCAGATGCATTCTGCCTTGAGTCAATTTACTTGTGTGGAATAACGGCAACCCCTCCTAATAAAGACATTCACAAAACAGCCTTAGGTGCCACTGAAACAGTTCATTGGAAATATTTCGCTGAAACTTTAGATGCCGTAACTCATCTCACAAAAATGGGCTACATAGTTCTGGCAGTAGAACAAGCTGAAAAAAGTATCAGCTTGGAACGCATTCAGATAGATTCAAAAAATAAATATGCCCTGATTTTTGGCCACGAAGTTCATGGCGTGGCGCAAGATGTGGTGGATGCCAGTTCTTCGTGCATTGAAATTCCTCAATTTGGGACTAAACATTCGTTTAATATTTCAGTAAGTGTAGGAATTGTTCTTTGGGAATTCTTTCGAAGGCTAAAACTCTAAGACTTTACCAAAGTTACTACCATTCATAAGAACCGTTGATTTTACATAAGACAAACAAAAAGGGGAACCCGAAATGGATTCCCCTTTTTATATTTTATTTGAATTGCTTATTCAACAATACCTTTATAGGTAGCATCGTTGACATATTGAGCAAACTCAATGTCTTTTTTAGCATATTCTTTTAAAGCTCCATCTTTTTCAATAGCTGTTCTTAGGTTATTCATAAGCATATCAGCATCTTGCTTGCGTGCACCTAAAATTGCTTTCAAATAGTAAACTTTTGCAACGTCTTGGTTTTCAACTTTTGATAGAATACCAAGAGCAGCATCGTAAGTATCAGTATTTTTAGTAATAGAATAGTTAAGCAATTTAACTAAAGCAAAGTTGAATGTGTTGTATTTGCTGCTTACAAATAAATTTAGAGCTTTTTCATATTCCCCTTTTTTAGCAGGCAACAAAGCTTGGTTATAACTTACTTGATTACCAGCGCCAGCAGCTGCATTGTAAAATTCTTGAGCAGCAACTATGTCACCTTCTAAGAAAGCAACAACGCCTAAGTTATTTAATACCATGGTATTGCTTGCATCTAATCTCTTTGCTTCCAATAAAGAAGCTTTTGCTTCAGCTACTTTTCCTTGTTTCAAATAAATGTAACCCACGTTGTTGTGGCCTCTCCAGTCATCAGCAAATTTACTTGCTACTTTCTGATAAATTGCCAGTTTGGTATCCAAGTCAGTGGCTAAAGAAGCTGCATACATTAATTCCTCAACTTTCAAGGTATCAGGATTACTAACCGATAAGGTTTTCAACTCCTCGTCAGAATAACCAACAATAGCAATATTTACTATTAATTTGGAACGGCGTAATTGAGGAAGAATTTTTTCAGCGATTACTTCATAAGCAGCAGCAATATTTTTAATCTCTTTTTCGCGAACCACAGGATCGGAATACATTGAAAGAACACGTAAAATAAGTTCTTTATCTTGGATGTCAGATTCTTGCATTAATTTTTTGAATCCTTCCCAGTCTTCAGGAGTAGCTTTTGACAATAGGAACCCTTCGTTTTCCATGCCAGCTACTTTTGACTTTTTCATTTCGCGAACAAAATATTGCTCTGAATTTTTCAACCGGTTTTGTGATAGTTTGGTATTCAGTTCTTCAGTACCATCGGGAGAAGCATAAGCTGAAATTTCAACCCCTTTGAATTCTACATTACCTTTTGCCACTGAAGTAGCAACAAAATCTTGCAATGCTTTGATTTCTTCTTTTTTCAATTCTTTGCCTAATATAGTAGACTCATTAATCACAAAATTGATGGTGGCATCTTTTGAATCGGTGGAAACACGTACAAATTTGTCATCAGCAGCAATTGGCATTGGATCTTTTTCCAATAAAAGAGCAGTTGCCATGGTACCATCGGCTAATTTTGCTTCTGGCAGTTCACCAACCGTTTTACCCATGGTTGCTTTCACGCGAGCTACTAAAGTACCTTGACGCATTCCTTCTTCAAATGCAATTTTTGATGAAACAGAATAAGTTCCACCACTTACAAAGGTTACCACTTGATTGTTTGCTTGAATTGCTTCTCCTTGTAAGGTTAAACTTTTAAACGATTTTTCACCACCTTCATATTTCAGAACTGGAATAATTTCAAGAACAGCTTTCTTTTGGAAATACTTACTTGGGAAAGATACTTTTACAGTTACTTCGACACTGTCGCCGTGCATTTCAAGTACTTTTGGTGTAACCTCGTACTTTACCATTGGTGCCATTTTCACCATTTTATTCAACCCTCCACAGCTTGTAAGTATGAGAGTCGCAAACACTAAGGATGCTAAAATGTTAACAGTTGATTTTTTCATAATTGCCTAATTAGTTGATTTATCGTTAATAATTTAAGTTTTCTACGATGTACAAAGCTAAAATGTTTTTGTTAAAAAAAAAACTATAAATTGTTAAATATTTCGATAATTGATTATTTCGTTATAATTCAGTTCCAGCAACTTACCGTTTATTTCCTGTTGGGCTAATTTATCTAACAATTCAATCAATTCTTGGAATTCCTGTTGAAGCATAGTGTATTCATTATCAATTATTTCCATTGCAAATGATACCTGATCGGGAAGTGATGTTCTATATGCCATACCCTTTAGCACCTTTTCAATACCCGATAAACTTTTATAAAGCACCAACCAATTATTTTTTATTAGGTGCGTTGTAATTTCATTAAGCCGTTGAGGCAACCATTGCTGGTTTTGAGAGATATACAGATAAACTTCGGAAGCATAGTCTTCTAAGGGTGTAGGATGGATAAAGTTCCAACGATTCGCTAAAAAGTGGTCGTAAACAATATCAACCACAATACCAGAATGCAAACCATACTTTTTACGGAATCGATCCCTACTGCTGCGATGCGCCTCATGTTTATCGGTAAAGTCATCAATTTTTCGATGTAACAGAATACCTTGCTGAATGGGTTCCGGGTAATTTAAGTATTGATTTCCTTTAACAAAATCACCCATATAATTGCCTAACATCAGTTTATTAATCCCTTTCGACAGGTATAAGTGAGCCAAAATATTCATGCAATACTTTTTTTTTAAAAATACAGATATTCACGCAATATGTTTATTAATAACCAACTGTTTTTAATCCCTTAAAAGAAAGGATGTTTTTCTTAACATGTTATGAGCCCTATCCGGATGATTATAATAAATTAAATTTGTGATTATTATTTAAACACTCACAAAAAAAACGTAGTTAAAACGGAGGATTTATGTCTAAAAAAAATGTCATTATTATTGGTGCCGCAGGTCGTGATTTTCACAATTTCAACACGTATTATCGTGACAATACAGATTTTAATGTGGTTGCTTTTACAGCAGCTCAAATACCCGATATTGATGGTCGGAAGTACCCGACTGAATTGGCCGGCAAGTTATATCCTAGTGGAATTCCCATTTATGCAGAGCAAGATTTGCCTAAGTTAATTAAAGAATTGAAAGCCGATATTTGTACCTTTTCATACAGTGATGTTCCATACCACAGGGTAATGGAGATAAGCGCCATTGTTAATGCAGCAGGAGCTGATTTTGGGTTGTTGGGCCCGAAACAAACCCAAGTAAAAAGCACAAAACCAGTAATTGCAGTAGTTGCAACACGAACAGGTTGTGGTAAAAGTCAAACATCACGCAAAGTTATTGAATACTTTATGGCTAAAGGCTTAAAAGTTGTGGCGGTGCGCCATCCAATGCCTTATGGCGATTTGAATGCGCAACGCGTTCAACGCTTTGCTCAAGTTTCCGATTTGGCTAAACACAAATGCACCGTAGAGGAAATGGAAGAATATGAACCACATGTAGTTCGCGGAAATGTAATATATGCTGGGGTGGATTATGAAGCTATATTACGCGAAGCTGAAAAAGACCCAAGCGGGTGTGATGTGATTCTTTGGGATGGAGGAAACAATGACTTTTCATTCTTTGTTCCCGATTTGACCATTACCGTTGCGGATCCGCACCGTCCAGGACATGAATTATCGTACTATCCTGGCGAAGTGAATCTGCGTATGGCCGATGCTATTGTTATTAATAAAATGGATTCTGCTTCACCGGAAGGAATTCAAACGGTGCGTAATAGCATTGCAAAGGTTAATCCAAAAGCAATGGTTATTGATGGTGCTTCACCCATAAAAGTGGATAAACCGGAATTAATTAGAGGGAAAAAAGTGTTGGTTGTTGAAGATGGTCCAACTCTTACACACGGTGAAATGAAACTTGGAGCCGGTGTTATAGCTGCACAGAAATTTGGAGCTGCACAAATGGTTGATCCTCTCCCGTTTGTGGTTGGTAAATTGGCTGAAACATTCCGTATTTATCCAAACATTGGAACCTTGCTTCCTGCAATGGGTTATGGAGCTGAGCAATTGAAAGATTTGGAAACTACCATAAACAATACGGATTGTGATACCGTAATTATTGGTACACCCATTGACTTGAACCGGATAATAAAAATTACCAAACCAAACACCCGTGTTTATTATGATTTACAAGAGATTGGCGAACCTAATTTAGATGGATTATTAACCGATTTTTGTAAAAAACATAAGTTGTAAAAAAATACTTTATTCCCTTTTAGGTTAATAAAAAGCCACTTGTTGAACAATGAGTGGCTTTATTATTTTAAAACATTGTTGACCGAGTAAAATGAAAGCAACAACAAAAATAATGAAAACAAGAAATTATTGCCATATATATCAAGTAGTTACTATTTGGGCTAAAGCCCAATTTATGAGTTGCTTTAAATTACACCTGGCTTAAGCCAGGGGCAATTGAACCCCGACCAGAATTGGGCTTTAGCCCAAAATGATTGAATTTACTCGGTCAGTAGTGATTTTAAAAGTGCACTTGAATGCAAAGTCAGTTGATCTTTTGTTAAAGAATACCTGAATTTTACGATGCTGAATACCTTAATTACACTTTCATTTTCTTTAGCAGCTCCAAATAAATTGCAATTCCTTGCTCTATTTCAGTAGTGTAAATGTACTCGTTGGCTGTATGCGACCGGTTGGAATCGCCGGGACCCATTTTTACGGTTGGGAATGTACTAATCACCGATTGGTCGCTGGTGGTGGGCGAACCAAAACAAACTACATTCAATTCTTTTGCTGCCTTTACCAATGGATGCTCAAGTGGTATAAATGAGGAATTCATGCGCAATGAGCGGGGTTTAATAGTGCATTTCACATGCTTTTGAATCAATTCAAATGCTGCTGCATTTTGATATTTTTCGTTGGTGCGCACATCCACCACAAAAGTGCATTTATCGGGTATCACATTATGCTGCGTGCCGGCACCAATCTGGGTAACCGTCATTTTAACATCGCCCAACACTGGGCTCGATTCGGGGAATTTGTAAGAATGGAACCATTCAATATCTTTAATAGCCTCGGTAATGGCGTTAATGCCTCCGGTGCGAGCCGCATGACCTGATTTCCCAATTGCCTCGCAATCGAGCACCATCAAACCTTTTTCGGCAATGGCCATTTCCATTTGGGTAGGTTCGCCCACAATGCCCACATCAATTTTACCGAGCTCGGGCACCACCAGTTCCATACCTCCGGAACCGGAAATTTCCTCTTCGGCAGTTGCCACAAAAACCCGGTTGTAATTCAAGTTCAAATGCTCTGATAGCAGAAATGCAACCAAAAGGCTCACCAAACATCCCCCGGCATCGTTACTACCTAAACCGGTAAGTTTGCTATTATCGAGTACCGGGGTAAATGGATCTGTTATCCAGCCATTGGTGGGTTTAACCGTATCTAAATGCGAATTAAGCATCAGGGTAAACCTTCCGGGAATGTAATCTTTGGAAAAAGCATATACATTATTCCCTTTCCGGTGAACATTATAATTACGAGCTTCAAGAACCGATTGAATGAGTGCCGATGCTTTTTCTTCCTCCCTACTGAACGACTGAATTTTAATAAGTTCCGTTAAGGTGCTTATGGCCAACTGTGAACCTGATTTTATATCTATAACTTGCATGGCATTTTGATTTTGGATAATGTCAATTACATTTCATTCAATGGTTTTGGCTCTCAATCAACTAAATAGGTTCCATTTAAAATGGAATTGCCGAGTTTTACCATCTTTACCCCATTCCGTAACGCAAAGAAACCGTTTTGCAATTTGGGCAACATGCCGGTGTGGATGGCTTTTGATGCCAGCATGGCTTCAAAATGCTTTGTATCGAGGACCAATAATAGGGAATTTGCATCATTTGAATCGCTTAAAACCCCAGCTTTGTCGAAATAGAAAAACAGCTCCACATCAAAATCAATGGAAAGGGCAACCGCCACATAAGCTGCAATTGCATCGGCATTGGTATTGAGCAACTCAAACGAATCGCTTTGGGTTATCGATGAAATTACCGGAACCACTCCATTGCTTAAAAACAATTTCAACCAGTGGGTATTTACCTTTACAATATCGCCCACCATACCAAAATCAATGGGTTCCGGGCTCCGTTTCCGCGATGCTATCAAATTCAAATCGCCTCCGCAAAGCCCCACCGACAATGTTTCCCGCTTATTTAAACCGGCAACCAATTGTTTATTCAGTTTTCCGGCACAAGCCATCAACACCACATCCATATTCTCAGGAGAAGTTATCCGCCGCCCGTTGACCATTTGGGTAGGAATATTTAACTTCTCACACAAATCGTCAATAAATACGCCTCCCCCATGAACCAATACTTTTTTTCCGGGAATATGCGAAACTAAATGGAGCAATTTATCCAGTTCCGATTCTGAATCCAAAATTTTACCCCCTGCTTTAATAAGGGTCAGTTTTTCTTTCAACATGTTATTTTGTAATAACGTTTAGTTTGGCTTAGGAATCCGATTAAGCCTTCATCTCTTTTGTGAGTATTTGTTTCAAGGCAGTTACCAATTTTTCGCAGTCGGCCAGTGAAACATTTAAAGGCGGCAAAATCCGCAAAACTTCTGGATCGGAAAATCCGGTAATAATTCCAAACTCATCTAATAAAACCTGACGGACTTTTTTTGCGGAAACTTCAAATTCAACGCCTAGCATAAGCCCCCGCCCGCGGACAGTTTTAACCAGTGGAAGTCTTGCTATCTCACTTTTCAGATAACCACCCTGAACTCCCGATTTGGTTATCAAATCTTCGCTTTCAATGGTTTTTAACACAGAAATTGCTGCTGCACAAGCCATTTGCCCACCTCCAAAGGTAGTTCCTAAGGAACCTTTGGCCAAATTCAGGGTTGGGCTGAATAGGGTGCCCGCAACCGGGAACCCATTTCCCATCCCCTTTGCAATGGTTATAATATCGGCTAAAACATGGTGGTGCTGGTGCGCAAAAAACTTACCGGAACGGCCATACCCCGACTGAATTTCATCAACAATGAGCAATGTCCCTGTTTGGGTGCATAACTGCCTGGCTAGTTTCCAATATTCAGTGGTGGCTTCCCAAACCCCATTCACTCCTTGAATTCCTTCAATTATGAAGGCTGCATACTCTTTTGTATTCAAATGCTGCGTTAATTCCGGCAACGATTCGATGGAAATAAAATCGACCGCCAATTGGTTTCCAAAAGCTGCCCGAATTTTTGGATTATCGGTTACACCAACAGCTCCGGTACTTCTACCATGGAAAGCCCCTTTTACGGCTAATATTTTTCCTCTGCCCGTTACCATTGATGCCGCTTTTAAGGCATTTTCGTTGGCTTCGGCCCCTGAGTTGCTCAAAAACAAGCGATAATCATCGTAACCTGACTGATTCCCTAGCAACTGTGCCAATTCATCTTGTAGTGGGTTTTCAAAAGCATTGGAATAAAATGCCAATTGATTTACCTGCTGGGTGATGGCTTTTACAAACTCCGGATGGCTGTGCCCAATAGAAATAACTCCATGACCACCGTAGAAATCCAAGTATTCTTTATCGTTGGTATCTTTCAGAATTATCCCTTTGCCGGTTTTCAAAGCAATGGGATACATATAATATACATCGAGCATTTTCATAACCTATCATTTTGAATGTTTAACTAACTAGACAAGGACAAATCAAAAAGCAACTGGTTTTAGCATCAACCCTTCCTTCTCATCAATCCCAAAAATTAGGTTCATGTTTTGAACGGCCTGTCCCGATGCGCCTTTCAGCAAATTATCAATTACGGAAATTATCATCACTTTATCGCCATGTTTTTCCAGATGCAAAACGCATTTGTTAGTGTTAACCACTTGTTTCACATCGGGATTGGCATCGGTTAAAAACACAAATGGGGAATCTCCATAGAACCGGTTATAAATATCCTTTAAGGATGCGATATCCAAATCGGATGTGGTATAACAAACCGCCATAATGCCCCTCGAAAAATTGCCACGCACCGGGATAAAGTTGATAGCCGGGTGTGGCGTTTTTGAACCAAACAAGGTTTGCTCAATTTCAGCTAAATGCTGATGTTCAAAGGCTTTGTAAACCGATACATTGTTATTTTTCCAGCTAAAGTGCGATGTTTCTGTTGGAGCTTGTCCGGCACCGGGTGAGCCTGTTATGGCCGTAATATGAAGCTCATCGGTTATCAACTTGTTTTTTGCCAAGGGTAAAAAAGCCAGTTCAATGGCAGTTGCAAAACATCCGGGATTGGCAATGTGTTTTGATTTGGAAATTACATCCTTATTAAATTCCGGAAGGCTGTAAACAAAGTCATTCCCAGCTTCTTCTATCCTATAATCGGCACTTAAATCTATTATTTTTACTGAATCCGGAATTTTGTTTCCTTTCACAAACGATTGGCTTTTGCCATGGCCGCTGCATAAAAAAACCACATCTACCTCAAAATGATAATCGGCGCTAAACGTAAGGTCAGTTTCACCCAATAAATCATGATGAACGTGCGAAATTAATTGCCCGCCATTGCTGGTACTTTGAACATATACAAGTTCCGCTTGGCTATGGTATAGCAGTATCCTTAAAAGCTCACCGGCCGTATATCCCGCCCCACCAATAATCCCAACTTTTATCATGCTGCTTTTTATTAAAAGTCAATTCTGTATTACAGTTCTTCCGGGTTAACCGAATAATAATTCTTTAAAGGATTGGCCAAAATGTTGATGAACCCCTTTACATCATCGGCGGTCCATTTGCCAGCCGACTCGCCATAAGCTCCAAAAGAGGAATTCATCAAATCGAAATCGGATTGAATGCCTTGCACCTGAAAATAATAGGGAGCCAACAACAGCTTAACTTTGCCGGTAACGTGTTTTTGGGTATCTTCCAAAAAGTTTTCCACATTCCGCATGGTCGGCTCTAAGTATAACGCATCGTGCAGCATGTTTCCGTACCAAGTGGCCAATTGTTCTTTCCACTGCATTTGCCATTTTGTAAGCGTGTGTTTTTCCAGTTCATGATGTGCTTTAATGAGCATATAGGCTGCCGGAGCTTCAAATCCAACCCGCCCTTTGGTTCCAATAATAGTATCACCCACATGCATTCCACGGCCAATGGCGTAGGAACCACCCAATTTATTCAAATATCGGATGGCTTCATTGGGATGCCCAAATACTTGGTTGCCAATTCCAGAAACCTGCCCATTTGTAAATTGGATTTCAATTTCAACTGGTTCGGTTTTTACAAGCTGCGAAGGATAAGCAGTGCCTGGCAATGGAAGGTTTGACGTTAATGTTTCTTTGCCGCCAATACTTGTACCCCATAATCCTTCGTTAATGCTATAAGCCATTTTGGTGAAATCGCTTTTAACACCATGCTTGCGCAGATAGTCAATTTCATCCTGCCTCGATAATTGCTCGTCGCGAACCAATGCAATAATGGGTTTTTCAGGAACCAACAGCTTAAAAACCAAATCAAACCGTACCTGATCATTCCCAGCCCCGGTGCATCCGTGTGCTAAAAAGTCGGCATTTATTTCTTTGGCATAAGTAGCTATGGCTTTGGCCTGAAAAAAACGCTCCGAACTTACCGAAAGCGGATAGGTATTGTTTTTCAGGATATTACCATAAACTAAATAGCGGATGCACTGTTGGTAATATTCGTTTTCAATATTCAAAACCACATGTTGCTTCACACCAAGTTCTTTGGCCCGAAATTCAATGTTAGCTAGCTGTTCCTTGCTAAAACCACCCGTATTGGCTACCACTGATATTACGTCCCTATTTTTTTCAACAGCCAAGTATTTAGCGGTATAGGTAGTATCAAGTCCTCCGCTGTACGCCAATACTACTGTTTGTTTCTTTTCTGCCATTTCTTTCAAACTTACTCTGTTTTTATATAATTCGTTAATTGACTAATTGGTGTGTATATTTATACATTTTTATTCCACACTTTATTCAATAAACCGGTTAGGGTTTGTTTTTTAACTTTTTGTTCGTAAATCATTCCTGTGCATAAGCACATTTTTTGCTGCGTCCGTTGCAAAATATCATAATTAACGCATCCTTGGCATCCTTTCCAGAACTCAGGATCTGTAGTTAGTTCCGAAAAAGTTACCGGGCGATAGCCTAATTTAAAGTTAATATTTAAAACGGCATTACTGGTGGTTATCCCAAATACTTTGGCATCGGGATACATACTTCCGGAAAGCTGTAAGGCCTGCTGTTTAATACGGAACGCCAACTTTTGGTTCCGATAATCGGGATGAACAATCAATCCGCTATTAGCCACATATTTGCCATGCTCCCAAGTTTCAATATAGCAAAAGCCAACAATATCTTCCCCATCAAGGGCAACAACAGCTTTACCTTCTTTAATTTTCGAAGTAATATATTCGGGTGTTCTCTTGGCGATTCCTGTTCCCCTTAATTTAGCCGCATCTTCTATAAGGTTGCATATTTTCTCGGCAAAAATTACATGCTGAATATCTGCAACTAAAATCCTAACATTGCTTTTTGATTTCATTTCTTTAATATTATTATGCGATTCAACTTAAATTTAATACAAAAAAAAGCCTACCAAATTAGGTAGGCTACATACAACAATTTATTTTATCTTAAAAACTGCTTAGCTACTTTATTGGTTATTGAAATAGTAATACCTGTCTTCGTCGTGAAACGGGGTATCTTATTGCTAGTGAGATTTTATTTGTAGTCATAGCGAAAATTTTCAAATTGTATTTTTATACGTTATTAATGCATATTATTACATTGCAAATGTAATAATAATTTTAAACTTACAAATAGAATCATTCATTTTTTTCAGCTGATTGCCATTTCTAAATATATGAGAAATATCAGTTTGGTTGTGTGCTTCCATTTTTGATACTGCTAAATATGAAATATGGATTAAGCGTTTGTATAACAAAAAAGCCCTGAATAGTATCAGAGCTTTCAATCAGTTAAAGCGTATAACTTTTACCAAATTTTCGATGGGTATTTCCCTTTTGCCACCAATTGGTTCAATTTTTCAATTGTTGTTGGTCTATCTTCCTGATAAGTAACTCCAAACCATTCGGCGTTTGAATGCAATACTTTGGTTTTTACTTTTCCTTCTTTCATTAAATCGTCAACCACAAACGGAATATAGAATTCAGCCTTTGGGTTTTGTGCATTCGCTTTAGCAAAAGCTGTAAATTTTTCTTCCAAATGAGCAAATAAGCTAGGCGAAAATCCCCAAAAATTCATTGAAACCGTATCAGTTTCGTTAAGTGGAAGTTTCTGTTCGTTCAACAGATATGAAATCCTGCCATTTTCCTTTGCAATGCCAACACGCTCTGTAACCCCAAGTAAATAGTTATCGCCATCCATTTTACAAACACCCCTCGACACCTTACCAAAATCGGAAAGGGTTTTATTCAATTCATATCCACACATAGCATATTTATCAGTGGCTACCTCTTTAGTTAAAAACTCAAACATGCTTTTGTATGCTTCGGCACCATAAAAATCGTCGGCATTAATTACGGCAAAAGGCTCTTTAACAGCGTTTTTAGCCACTAAAATAGCATGACCAGTTCCCCACGGTTTAACCCTTTCCTCGGAGCAGGTAATCCCAGCCGGAAGGTTGTCCAATTCCTGAAAAACCAATTCCACTTCCATTTTTCCTTGAAGTTTATTGACATAAATTTCCCTGAAATCTTTTTCAAAACTTTTCCGTATTACAAATACAACTTTGCCAAACCCGGCGCGCATGGCGTCGTAAATGGAATAATCCATAATGGTTTCTCCACTAGGACCTAATTTGTCGAGTTGCTTTAAACCGCCATAACGGCTGCCCATTCCAGCCGCCAGAACTAAAAGTGTTGGTCTCATTATTTTCTGTTTTGGTTTTTATGGATGCAAATTTATAACTTCAACGGTATTAAACCATCAATTATTAAATTTAGTTTTATCTAACATACTTATAATGGAAATATGGAAAGCTAATGGTTTATAAAGAGCATTATTGAATTGCTGATTTTAGAAAAACAAATTTATTTTTATCCGCAAGTAATATTTAAATAGGTCGTCTATCTTTAAGTAAACAATTTAAGGTGGAAGAAAAATTCATACATAAATTAATAGAAGGCTCAGAATCTGCTTTCAAAGAATTGGTTGAACTTTATAAAAACAAAGTATTCAATACCTGTTTTGGTTATGTAGGAAATTATGCCGATGCCGATGATGTAGCCCAAGAAGTTTTTGTGGAAATTTATCAATCCATTGGTTCATTCAAACAAGATTCCAGCCTCTCAACATGGATTTATCGCATAGCAGTAAACAAGTCGCTTGATTTCCTGCGCAAAGCCAAACGAAAAAAACGATGGTCAACACTGGTCCGGATATCTACCGATTCAAAGGATATTCAGGATTTTGGGGCAGCACATAATCAAACACCCTATGTTTCTTTAGAACAACAAGAACGGGTAGCTATTTTGAACCTTGCCTTATCAAAACTTCCTACGCATCAGAAAACGGCTTTTACCCTTAAGAACTATGAAGAATTAAGTTACAATGAAATTGCCGATGTCATGCAAATTACTGTTTCGTCGGTTGAATCGTTGATTCATCGGGCAAAGAAAAACTTGCAAAAGCTGCTTTACAATTATTACTATTCAAAAAATTAAGAATTTACCTCGCAAGTTTTAACTTTCAATCACGTCATAAAATCACTAGAACACAAAAAACATTATGAAAACAAATGTGGAAATAGAACAAGAAATAAAAAAAACGATGGAAAGCCTCACGGATTATCCGAAAGCTACCACCAACGATTTTTTTTATACCCGGCTATCCACCCGATTGGAAAAACCGGAGAATGCAAAATGGCTAAATTGGTTTTTTGATTCCCCTTTTCTAAAGCCAGCATTTGCTATCCTTTTCCTTGCCCTTAACCTTGTTAGTTTATTGCATTTTTTAAATACAAATTCCCAAATAACAGCAACACAGCAAACATCCACTGAAATTTTTGTGGAAGAATATTTACTCAATCAATCAACCGATACCTATTTAGTACTTAATGAAGAATAATTATGAATATCATTTATAAAAATAAACTATTGCTCTGGGCCGTAATTGTTTTAGTGGCTATAAATCTGGGCACCCTTTCTACCTTTTGGATAACTTCCTTTGGAAATGAAAGAAACAAGGAAAATAGTAACTATAGAAAAAACCGTATGGATAAAGGAATCCTTGTAAAAGAGCTAAATCTTCATGATGAACAGGTTCTTTTTTATCAGAATGAAAGAAAAATACATTTCGTAAAAATCCACCTACTCAGGGATGAAATAGATAAGTACCAACGCTTAATTCGTGAAGAACTCTTCAGTTATAATCCTGATACATCAAGAATGAATAATTATGCGGATTCCATTGGTATATTAAACGCCCGGTTTGAAAAAGCTAATCTTATTCATTTCACCAATATTAAGAAACAGCTAACGCCAGAACAATGTAAGAGATTTCAAAATCTCATGGATAAAAACTTAAAGAGGCCTGAAAGAGGAGAACAGCGTCATTATCATAAAAATAGGGATTAGTTAAAAACTAATAAGTATAAAAACAATCAACAATAAAATAAATGTCAAACTGTTAATTAATAAGTAAAGTTATGAGAAACTTAAAAATGAAAACCACCTTATTGGGACTTATTATCCTAATAGCGCTATCAACATCGGCACAGCCAGGAAATAATGCCAATTGCCCTCGAAAAGGACAAAACCAAGGCGAAAACTTTAAAGAACGGAAGGCTGATAGAATGGCAGAAATGCTAAGCCTTACAGAAGAGCAAACCAAACAAATTGAAAAGTTACAGTTGGAAAATCAAAAAAAGATGCTCCCTCTACGCAATGATCTGAACGAAAAACAAGCAAGGATGAAGACTCTTGAAACTGCTGAAACACCAGACTTGAAAGCCATCAATAGCTTAATTGATGAAATGGCTGTTATTAAAACAAAAATGGCTAAAGATAGGGCTGCCAATCATCAAGAAGTAAGGAAACTGCTCAACGAAGAACAGCGAATTAAGTTTGATATGCATGCTGGAAAAAGAGGAATGGGTGGAAGAAATGGAATGCGTGGAAAAAATTGCATGTATAATAATTAAAAACGAACTTTAAAAAGCGGAAAGTTGAACTTCCCGCTTTTTTTATTTCAACCATTGAGTAAACTTTCTTGGTAAAAACCGTATCATCCAAATTCCCAATGCTAAACCGGCTAAATCGGCCAACCAATCAATCCAATCCCCCTTTCGCGTTGTGGTTAAATAGTTTTGCGCCAGTTCAATCAAACCACCGTACAGGACAGCAAAGGAAACTTGCAAATAAAATATAGGATTGAACGATTGAAATTCCCTCTTGGCATTAACTATAATTCCTAGAATAAAAAACAACCCAAAATGCACTACTTTATCAAAATAAGGAATTGTTATATGCACTTTTTTAAACTCATCGGCAGGTGCCAGACACAAATAACCAATAACTAAAACCCAAATTCCAAATTTATAATGTTGCCTAAATAGACCTGATATTTGCATGATTTCTAATTTAAAGTACCAAAAATAGATAAATTCTAAGTTACAGGAAAGCGAAGCGCCTGCTTCGCTATTAAAGTATTTTCGCAGCAGGTTCTCTGAGTTCCAATGTTGACATTTTATAGGCAGTAAGATATGTTTAGTAGTACGATTTAAATCCTTCATATCCTTCAACAATCAGAAAAACCTAGTTCTTTTTAAACGCATTAAATATCATAATATTTATTTCAAATAAAAAAACCATGTCACATTGCTGCAACAGGGCTTAAAATTCGGCCCTCGATAGTCATCGGTACTACTCTCCCATCTCGCCTTGGCAGACAGTACCATTCCCAATCGCTATCGGAAATGTGTGGCTTATTCGCAAAAGCGGAACACGTCCGCCTCGGCGGATCGGTATGGGAAGCCCTTATCTTAATTATTTATCATAATTCTATAAAATATATACAAAAAAAGCCCTGTCACATTTCTGTAACAGGGCTTAAAATCCGGCGGCGTCCTACTCTCCCACTAACGCAGTACCATCGGCGCTGTGGGGCTTAACTTCTCTGTTCGGTATGGGAAGAGGTGTGGCCCCCACGCTAAAGCCACCAAAAAACGTCGTCCACCAGGGCGGACAATATCTTAACATGCCGGAAAATAGTATCATAAACACAATTCATTGCGCGAAAAGTAAGTTTACGGGTAATTAGTATTGCTCAGCTTTGACGTCACCGCCTTTACACTTACAACCTATCAA
>Ga0172379_10003145_pt1 | contig 27019 bp, 35 predicted proteins | sample GrowelOW334metaG_FD_119756 | JGI IMG/M metagenome (GOLD analysis project Ga0172379, IMG submission 119756) | Groundwater microbial communities from an aquifer near a municipal landfill in Southern Ontario, Canada - Groundwater well OW334 metaG | ecosystem: Environmental > Aquatic > Deep...
ACAGATTCCTTCGAGGGTTATTTAGCCGACAAACAGAAGTCTCTACAGAACAGCATCAATAGATTCCAGACGCAGATGGATGAGATGGAGGCACGTCTGGACCGCAAGCAGGAACAGATGACAAACCGTTTTGTGCAGATGGAGCTGGCCCTTCAGAAGATCCAGAGCCAGAGCAACTGGCTCGCGGGGCAGCTCGGCGCTGCGGATAAGGCCTGGCGAACGACGTAACACCATGACAGGCGATAATACGTCTGTCTTTTGAAAAATGCATCAATAAGGAGGATAAACAATTATGTATGAAGCTGTCACAAGATCCTATCAGGAAGCGAATTTCCTGTCCGCAGATCCGCTCAAACTGATCCGCATGTGTTATGAAGGGGCGATCAGCAGCCTTAGACTTGCGCGAAAATCTTACATTGCATGTGATTATGAAGCCAAAGGGAAGGCCCTTTTAAAGGCACTCGATATCATCCATGAACTTAACGCCTCTCTGGATATGGGAAGGGGGGGTGAAGTCGCAAAGAACCTGCGGGCTTTATATCTTTACATGACTCAGGCCCTTACCGAAGCCGATCTCAAAAAAGATATGACGGTTTTTGATGATGTAATCCGAATGCTGGAGGAACTGGAATCCGCATGGCAAGAGCTAGCTTTTGGAAACCCCGGGATCGTTAGTCCATCACCAACCGTAATGCCGCACGAAGCAAAGATGGCTATGGTTAGCGGCGTGGCGTGGAGCGCGTGATGCATGAACAGGTTCTAAATAATCAAAATAACCAGGTTGACATTAACCATGTTCTGGAAAGAAAGTTAAGGTGCTACGCCGAGTTCCTGGCAGCAACCCTTCAGCTTAAAGATGCCTTTGAAGCAGAGGATATGGATAAGGTTGAACAACTGACCATGCAACGTGAAGATATGATCCGCTTAGTCAACGGACTGGATCATCAAGTGAATCAAACTAATCGTGACGATGGCAGCGGCAGTAAAAAACGGGCAGTAATTACAGAGGCTCTAAACAAAATATTGCAGGGAATCATCGAAGCCAACAATGATTGTGAGTCAGTAGGGACTTTAAAGTGCAATTTGGCCAAGGGAGATCTGACAATTATTCACCATGAAGAGAAAGTGATGTCCGGGTATGCCAACAACACATGCGGGATTCCGAAGTTTCTCGACATACGGACATGAACATCAGAAATATTCAAGTTTTTTCTCAAGGATACCGATGATAGGATTAAAGGATAAAGATTAAAGGGAGGTGATAGAAGTGAATATTGGTGTTATAAATACTACAGGCGTGCAGGTGACTACTGCAATGCCGCTTCCGGACCGTTCCAAAGAGGGTCGGCCACCGGTGCAGTTAGAAGAGCAGCGTTCTGTAGAGAATGAACGAATGAAGCAGATGGTTCAGGAAATGCAGCGCCAAATTAACAGCATGAACGTCAGTCTTGAGTTTTCCACATATGGAGAGAATGGCGATAAAATTGCTGTAGTCGTTGCAGACAAGGATACGGGTGAGGTGATCCGCGAAATACCGTCGAGAGAACTTCAGGATTTATACGCCAAAATGAGAGAAATAACCGGTATCATCTTTAACACGCAGGCCTGACACACATCACATGTTTGAAGAAGACAGCTAGAGACCTGCAATATAATATTACTCAGGCAACGTTATATTGCACAGGATATTGCTCATCTTCAAGAATAACCTGACTTGCTAATTTTTTTTGTTTGTTTATCACCAAAGGGGCGCGTAGGTTTGCGGTCATCTTTACCGGTTCAGAACGAACGGTAAGAATGACCATGAGCTCGATATCTTCCGCATTATCTACTTCCAGTATTTCAATCGTCTGGTCGTCAATTTCCGGATCATAGTCGGATTTAACGATGAAGGGGTTCATCGTAATGAAGGCGATTGAACCGTCGTCCAGGGACTGGAACCAATGAAAAGGGCTTCCCTCTTCGTGAACAATCATGATAAATCTTTTCAAACTATTAAAACCAAGTATTCCACCCCTCATCTCGATGATTTTTGACTCATCAATGTCAATCTCACCAAAACGACTTGTTTGAATCTTCATCTAAAATCCCCCTTGCATCCCCAAACCATCGTATCTTTAGGTCTTTTCAATTTTATTCTTAAATATTGACAAAATATCGTCTATCTGGATTGAATGACCTTGAGTTGATTCCTGATTTTGTTCTATAATTATCTGATATAATTCTTCGCGATATACCTTTGTTTGCCTTGGCGCTTTAACCCCTACACGAACATGCTTTCCCTTGATGTCAAGTATTACTATCTTAATGTCGTCGCCAACGGCTATAACTTCTCCCAACTTCCTTGTCAGGATTAACATGGTTCACCCTCTACATTCTGCATAAATATTGCGAAAGTAACGTATTCAATTCTTTTAATTACCTGCCATGTTGACCGACTTGAATGAAAAGTGATTCCACTCCCGACTGTCTACTCCGATACTTGGTAGCACTCTACAGAAAAAGTTCACGTATTGGAAGAGATATTTATCTTAACAAATCGGGTACAGTGTTTTTCCTGATTTTCTTGTCAGGATCGACATGCTTCATCTTAGGATGCTACTTTAAAAAGCTGATTATTGAGTTGCTCGAAATTCTTGACGCCACTTCATAGGCTGCTTTCAAGGCGACCTCTTTCATGGAAAATGTTGTTGACAGCTCAGCAAGATCTGCGTCTTCAGTTGCCGAAATCAGGGAAGTCATATTGAACTCCAGTTCCGAAAGGTTGTTTTTTGCCATTTCCATCCTGTTTGCTCGCGAGCCACACTTTGCAGTACAAAGATTGATCTGATCCTGAGCCTTTTTAATATCACCAATGGCCGTAGATATTCCATCAACATTATTGTCTGTCAATGCATCCTTAAAACTTTGCAATGCTTTGAATACGTCGATGCTGCCGTCACCTTTGTCTGTAAATGCCTCCTCGCCGGTAATATTATATTGTGCCGAGGAATCCTTGTTTACAGAAACATTAAGCGCCCCGTCGTTTCCCTTGTAATAGCCAGATACTAAGGCATTGACATAAAATAGATCATTTTCTGCAAATGTTCCTGCGGCAAAAGTCAGCTTAACTCCATCACCAAGATCAACATCACTATCCAGATCTGTAGGCGCACTTACCGCGCCCCATGTCGCGCCACCGTCATCGGATATTTTATAGGTCGCCGCACTTCTCAAACCGCCATCGACGATTTTCAAGACGTAAGCATTATTCTTGGTCCCGGTGTAAGCACCACTCTTTACAACAGTCCCGCCATAGGCATTCGCCTTCCCGTACATGGGTTCATCTATCGTCGCGGCGGTTTCTACAGATTCAAAGGGCTTGACATCGCTTCTGGAACCGGCAAACAGATATCTGTCGCCAAGTTTTGAGTTGGCAAGTGAGAGCATTTCATCCATAATGGCTTGAACTTTCTGGGCCGCAATCTTCCTGGTGTCTGCATTTGCCGTTCCCGTGGATTGGGAAACGGCCAATCCACTTGCTTCCGTCAATAGATCATTTGCGTTGTTCAGTTTTCCTTCTGTGGCCGACAGCCATGAATTGGTGTTATCAATATTGCTTTGATATTGGCCTATAGCTTGATTTGTCTGTTTAAAGCCGAGAACTCTCGTCACCCCGAGGGCGTCATCAGAAATATTATTGATATTCTTCTGACTGGCAAGCTTTTCCATGACATCTTGATACTGCTTTCTGATGTTAAAAAGATTATCGATGACAGAACTGTATTGTGCGTTATCGGTAATACGGATACTCATGGCTCACACCTTTAGTGAAAATTTATTTTACCATGTTCATGAGCGTATCTAAGAGCTCATTCACGGTCTGACAAAGCCGTCCCGCGGCATTATAACCCATCTGATATTTAAGTATATTCATCATCTCTTCGTCAACAGAGACGCCCGACGCCGAATCACGATGACTGATCAACTGGGTAAGGATGGTATCCTGATGTTCGGCATTGCTATTTGCGTCCGCAACATCACGCCCTATCTGTCCAACCATGGACCCATAATAACTGCCAAAGGTCGTACTATCGCTGTTCATGAGCAGTTGGTCTTTCAATACCGATATTGCCTGAGCGACTTCGCCATTGCCGGATGAAACGACAGCGGAGGCAGCAATCCTGTTTACATCATTGATGATTTCACTCTTCACGGCCATCTTTTTGGCGATATTCTCTGATCCGGCGGGGACGAAGAAATCATTTCCAGTGTTCTGATAGGCGTCATAACCTTCTTGATGCAAATTATTGACCTGCGTAATGATCTCCTTGGCAAGATCATCGAGTTTCCCCTGATAATCGGGAATATTCTCATCCCTTACATTAAGGAGAGCGGCAAGCTTTCCCTTGTCTCCCTGTGCCAGGATTTGATCCATACTCTCGGTGGACGATCCAAAGACAACATGATCGTTTCGAAAATTCAGTTCCCAGGCAACGTTGCCTGTAACTAGCTGCTTACCATTTGGTAAGAAAACATTCAGAGCGCCGTTATCGTCAACGACATAATTCAAATCTATTAGTTTACTTAAAGATTTTAAGCCTTCCGAACGTTCGTCCAATAAGCGGTTCGATTCTCCACTAACATTGCCTCTTTCTGAAATCGTCTTATTCAAGTCGGCGATGTTGCTTGCCAGTTTGTTGATTTCGGAAACAGTATCTTTAATACTTAGATTCGCATCTTGTTGAATATCTTGCAGATCCGCGGCCATAGTGTTGAATCGCGTGGCAAGTTCTTCCGACGCGGAAACAAGGGCGTCCCTTTCCACCTGACCTCCGGGATTGATCGCCAGGTCATCCCATGCCCCCCAAAAACGTCCCATCACATCGTTTAGCCCGGCGCCTTTAGTCTCATTGAAGATCAACTCTATTCTTCCCAGCAAACTGCTTTCCGTTTCGCTATAGCCGGCTTTCTGTTGCTGATCCACAATCTGAACTTCAAGGTAACTATCAAAGAATCTTTCAACTTTCGTTACCTCGACACTCATCTGGGTATTTGTCGCTCCACCCTGTACATCGCCTGTTGCCATGATAACAGGGCGCTGACGGCTGTAACCGGGGGTGCTGACATTGGCGATATTCCCGCCCGTCACATCGATCGCCATCTGATAGGAGGCAAGGGCATTTCTTGAAACTTGTAACAGACCACTTAGCGACATGATTCTATCCTATGCTGTTTAGTATCCGTCCATAGCTCATGTTATGTGCAAATTTTCCTGAACTCCCGTAAGCTGCCGCAGGATTCATCAGATTTTGCAGTAACTGCGCCCAGCTATTTACATACCCTGCCGATGCGGCTGCCAGGGATTGATTTGCCTTGTTTTTTTTAAGTACATCCTGGATTGTATTAGAAAGGCGGCGCCATACCTCTTCCAATTTCTCTTTTTGAGCCCCTTCCACCTTCTTGATCAGCAAGCTCATCGTGATTCTTGAGTCCTGAATCTTGAATGCAGCGCCAATTTCTCTTAATATTTCTCTTCTCGATCTTTCGAACATCAGACTTTTTCTGACAATCATTTCTTTGCGGGTATTGCTGGCGATCAGTTCCTGGAGATTAGACCGGATCAACACCTCTTTTTCATCGTCCAGGATTCCCAGGAGAAGTCCATAATTGCTGCTTTCATCATCCATGATGCCCAGAAGGGAATTGAGGAGCTCCGCTTTACTCATATCTGTCCTTTCAGAAGAGGTAGTTGAAAAAGGTTCTTTACAACTTGAGTTAGCAAAGGTCATGCCACTGATGGATCATGACCGTGCATCACATAACCCACTATATTTATGTACATATATATTACTTTGCAGGATGTGTGGGCAGAATATGGATTGTCTTAAGGTGAGAGAGGTTCTTTTCAATGCAACCGGGCGGAAAATATTTCCCACCCGGACGACCATTTTGGGCTACGCGAAGATGTCGATTAGCGATTCGGCAACTATCTTCCTGGCAATGTCTTCAGAGCTCACTTCATAGGTCCCATTTTCAATCCGGGCTTTCAGTTCCTGGACCTTGTCTTCCCTGACATCAGGAAGGTTACTTATAATTCCCCTCATTAGCCCGGCATCTTTGGACTCCTTGGAAATACTGACTTTCTCCTCAGGATTTGCTTCAGGCTGGGACGCCTGTCTATACACGGCAGTCTTCGGGTCTTCATTTTTCTTGTACTGCTGAATGACGCTGATCGGCGTATTTCCCTTATCTGTAATTTTCATATTCCGCCTCCCACAATGTCTCTTTTACAATCACTATCGGTATCGGTGGGACAATACTTTAATCGATATCTATTGACCATTGTTATTATTGGCCTTTACGACAAGCTGATTATACATAATTTTTTGAATCCCCAGTCCGCCGTTCTTCTTGGACAGCTCCTCTGCGACCTTCTGGTCCATGAGCATATCAAATGTATCTTTTCCGGTAATTTTGTTGATGGCCCCTCCGGTTGGAATCGTCTGTCTCATGGTTTTGAAAAGATTATAAGCAAGTATTGCCTCGAAATCAGCGCATGCTTTTTTTAGTTTTTTGTTATCCTCGACCTGTTTCTGCGTCAAAGGTTTGGCCTGAACGTTTCCCGCAACCTTTGAATCTTTAACATTTGTCACAATATCCACAGGTGCCACCTCCTACATTACCCGCAGATCGGCCTGAAGTGCACCTGCCGTCTTGATAGCCTGGAGAATCGAAATCAGGTCTCGCGGCGTCACACCGATCGCGTTTAAGGCCTGGACAACTTCCTGAATAGAGACACCTCTGGGAACAACCATCAGTTGCTTCTTATCTTCAGTCACGGATAATTTGGTATCCTTTGCGACAACGGTCTGGCCTCCGGGGGCGATAATCGTTCCATCCTTCCCAGTACTTACCATTGGCGTCGCCCCCGCCGCTGCCTGTGGGGAGAACGGCAATGGCTGGGAAATAATCGGGGTTTCCTTGATCTGTATGGTGAGATTCCCGTGGGCGACTGCTACCGTGGAAATCCTCACCATCTCACCCATGACGACGGTTCCTGTCTTTTCATTAATGACAACGACAGCAGGCGTGGAGATACTGACATCGAGATTTTCGAGTTCCGAAATAATGTCCATGATATTATTTTTATATGCATCTTTAAGTTTGATGGCCACAGTGGCCGAATCTTTAGCTTGTGCTTCAAGCTGAATATTCATCATCGTGTTTAGTCTCTGTGCCATTTGCCTGGAGGTGGTGAAGTCGGGATAAAAAAGATTGACCGTCAAGGATTTTGCATCCTCGAGACTGAACGGAATCTCCTTTTCCACAAGGGCGCCGTTCGGTATGACGCCGACATTTGTTTGATTTTTCATGGCAGAGGCATTAGCGCCACCGGCGCTGAAACCACCGATAACCAGTCCGCCCTGGGCAACGGCATAGATATCCCCATTCGGCGCCCGCAGGGGCGTCATAATCAGCGTTCCACCTTGCATACTCGTGGCGTCGCCCATAGAAGACACAAGGGCGTCAATCCTTGTCCCATTCTTGGCAAAAGCAGGTAATGTGGCTGTCACCATAACGGAAGCGACATTTTTCGCCTTCAGATCCCGATCCATGAGAATAGCCGGATCCCTTGACCTAATGGAGAGCCCCTGACGACTCAGCATATTCGCTATGGTTTCTCTTGTAAAACCATTCTTTACGTCATCTCCGGTACCCATAAGGCCGACTACAAGACCATACCCGACAAGCTGGTTTGTTCTCACGCCGCCAATAGAGGCAATGTCCTTGATGCGAGCTGCCCAGAGAGGCTCGGAAACCAAGAGAATGCATATCACTAATATGGCAATTTTTTTTATCATTTGCATGCCCCTCCCCCCAATACCCTTCCCCGGGGGGAGGCAGGAAAATGGGTTTCTTGTCGAGTTCTTCATAATCGCACTAAAAGGGCCAGACCCAGTCCAGAATTCTCGTTCCCCAACCGGGGTGGGATTTGTCGTTAATGACTCCCATCCCCGTATAAACTATCCGGGCATCGGAGATATTACGGGAGTGAACAAAGTTTTCCGGCGTCACATCTTCAGGACGGATAATTCCGGTAATAACGATATATTGATCTTCGGCGTTGACGGTTACCTGCCTTCGTCCCTCGATGACCATGTTGCCGTTATCAAATACCTTAATAACCCTTCCCGCTATTTGTGCATTCATCCTGGAACTCCGGGAAGTATCGCCCTGCCCTTTCATGTTGTTAGCAGATCCACCTCCCACCGATATGGATGTCCCCATGTTTGGATTTTTGTTAATGATTGATGTATCGATTCCAAAAAGGGCAGATATCCCGGCGTTGGTTGATGTGGCTCTACTTGTGTTAGTACTCGCATCATTGGACCCGGCCGAGGTCTCGGAAATTACGATCGTGACGATATCATTTAAATATCGTGCCTTGTTGTCCGCAAAAAGCATATTTCTGTTGCTTTCCCCCGGCCAGAGAGAACCGGGGGCAGAGGCTACTTGTGCCGGTTGAGGAAGTTGCGATATGAGCGGTTCTTTCTTAACTGCGTGATCAGATTCCACGCAACCGGTAAAAAGTACAAGGATAGCGGTCAGTACTATTTTTTTCTTCATGATGATCACCTAAAATTCTATGGCAACACTCGAATCATCGATCACCCTGGCATGTACCGTCTTTTTTGACGCGGCATTTCGGATTCGTACCATTCCACCCGATACACCGTCCTCTTCGGAATACCCCAAGGCGCTTACGGATAAAGCACCTCTTTCATAAACGATTCGCACGGGGGCACCTCTTTTTATTAAAATGGGCCTTTTCAGATAGCCCGCTTGAATTTCTTCGTTTGCAACGGCGCCGACCGTAAGCCTCTTCCCGATGACTTCCCTGGGATCACTGACGATGTTGGGGGCCATACGGTTGACCCATTTTTTAACGACATGGACGTCAGCCTCCCCGATCTGGATATCCCGAGAAAGACTGCGACTGGCAACAACGATATCTCTTTGTACTTCCATTTTAACCCTGACGATCGACTCCCTGATGAAGGTATTATGGTCATAGTATTTTACTGAAAATCGAGAATCACCTATGTAGCCCTGATTGTGTAATTCTACGATCCTGTGTGAGATTTTTTCGCCACGCAACACGACATCGTCTCCCTGGGAAGCAAACTCGAAACGAACGGCGTTTTTTGACCAGGGCATATTTTCTTCGATATAGTCTTGAACGAGATTGTGTATGTGCCCCTGGGTGAACTTCACTTCCTTTGGAATCCCTGCATAAACATTATTGCCTATCAAGATCGACATAGACGCAAGCAAAAACAGAAGTTTCAGATGAGGGAATCTGTTCATAACGTTACCTCTTCAAATTAGCAACGAGTGACAACATCGTGTCTGCCGTTTGCACGGCTTTTGAATCGATTTCGTAGGCCCGTTGACCGGCGATCATCTTTATCATTTCTTCGATGACGCTGACATTGGACATTTCAAGAGTGAACTGAGCGATAGTGCCGTTGCCTTCCACTCCGGGAACGCCAAGAATCGGGTCACCGGAGCTTTCCGATTTTTCGTATGTATTTCTGCCCAAGCTCGTTAAACCGCCGGGATTGATAAATCTGGCAATCTGGAGGGATCCCGAAGAAATCACTGTCCCCGCTTTGTCTGTCGCCGACCAGGTGCCGCTTTTGTCGACAGTAAAAGTTACTGCCGCCGCAGGTATTGTTACATTGGGGAGGAGTTTCAGGCCGTCGGAATTCACGAGCATGCCATTCTTGTCGATCTTCCAGTTACCTGCCCGCGAATAAACGGTCTGGCCATTGTTATCAAGCTGAAAGAAACCTTCTCCTTCAATTGCCCAGTCAAATTGGTTGCCTGTCTGCTGGAAATCTCCCTGATTAAACAATTTCTGTATAGATACGACCTTGACGCCCATTCCAACCTCAATGCCAGTAGGTAATCTCACCCCGGCCGTGGTTTCTGTTCCGGATTTAGAGCCAATTTGATACATAAGATCCTGGAAATCCACACGAGATCTTTTGAAGCCTGTAGTGTTGACGTTGGCCAGGTTATTGGCAATAATATCCTGCTCCATAGATTGTGCATTCATTCCTGTTGCTGCCGTCCATAACGAGCGGATCATTTTGACCTCCTTTACATGAGTCTGCCGACACGAGTTGTCGAAATTTTGTCTTGCTCTGTGATTGTTTGAATAAGTTTTTGATATGTTTCCATAGTTCGCTGAATTTCAATCATCGTAACCATCTGCTGCACTGCATTGACATTTGATAGTTCGACCGAGTTTGATACAAGTTGGGGATCCTGTTTAGCCTTAACACCTGCCGCGGCAGGAGCGCTGAAAACCCCATTACCGGCCCTTTCCAGCATTTTTGGCTGGTCAAACGTAACGATTTTAAGCTTGCCAATCTGCCCGCCATCGACAGTTATCAAACCCTGCTGATCGATATTGATGTTCTTCCCTTTTGCCACAATAGGGCCTCTATCGCCCAAAACCGGCTCACCGGCAGAAGTGACAATTTCACTGTTTTTATTCAGATGAAAATTCCCTTTCCTGGTATATAATTCTCCATCTTTGGTCTGTATGGCAAAAAACCCGTCCCCATCGAGAGCGACATCCAGGGCATTACCGGTCTGCTGAATCATTCCCTGACTCATGTTTATGCTGTGACTGTCACCGGGCACCTGATTTTCTTGTTGATTCATGAGGTCATTCTGGGCAATGGAGCGGAGATACTCTTCCTTGAAACCGATTGTGGACGCATTCGCGAGATTGTTGGTGACATTTTCTAATTTTGCCACCAGCCGCTCGGCCGCACTTGCAATCTCCTGGATATCGCCTGCCATGGAATCCCTTTCTTTTTATCAAGATAATTGCAATGAACATGCCACCCGGGCATATGAAGATCTCAGCCCTGTTCTTTGAACAAACTCGCCGAAACACACGCATCTCCTCCCCCGCTGGGCTGGATTAAGGGAATGGAGAATTTAATAACGGGAAAAATATTCCCATGTTGAAAATTATGGCTGCGATGGTATCTCCCTGCGACGCTCGTTCATCGAATAGACAAAGGTGAGCAGTTCGGCGATGGCCCTATATAGCTCTACTGGAATTTCTTCGTCAATGTCGAGTTTACAGAGGATTTGCACCAGACCGGGGTCTTGTTGAATGGGTATGCCATTTTCACGGGCAAGTTCGATAATTTTTTCAGCAATAAGCCCTTTACCTTTCGCCGTAATTTTCGGAGCTTTGTCCTTGTCTTGCTCGTACTGAAGGGCGGCGGCAAGAATCTGTTTCCCCGGCTTTTTCATTCGTTGCTCATTCATGCAAAGAGATTGAGGGCTAAACGGTTATTGAAGGGCTGACGAGATAAATATTCCTGCCTCATAACATGAACATTTTCTTCAACAAGACATTGCAACCCACCTACATCGTAACCTGCCCCCTCCAGCTTTACTTTCAGTTCGTCCAGAAAATTACCTACAAAATGGGACGTATCATCATTTTGACAGTGAAAGACACAATCTATCTTTTTACCCTGAAACCTCGCATCAAGCGTAATCTCGCCCATTTGATCAAGATCTAAAAAAATAGTCATACGAAACGACGCGGCCTTTCCTTCATCATCTTTTCCTTGTTCATTTTCCCGCTCGATGTAGATATCCTGCATGCGTACACCGTCGGGAAAGGCAAAAGGGAGCTGTAGAATATATGGTCCGCCACTTTCTCGAGATAGAACATTGAGGATCTGATGCGTCTCAAGGGCGGATATGGATTCTTCGGCAAAGGTCCGAAGCTGCTTTAATTGATTAAGGAGGGCATCGTCGATATTCGAAACATCACCCATGAAGGCGTTGAGATTCTGTAATATATCCATGAACAATCTTTTGACGGAAGTTTGCTCGTCGCCTTTGGAAATCTTTGATCCCTGAACAAGGTACTTTACTAGATCATGCTCCATGTTAAGACCGAGGCTTTTAGCATAGTTCGTCAAGTTATTGACGAACGGCTGGGTTATTCCCGAGACAATAATTTTCCCTGAGAGTTGCGATATCTTCTCTAAATTTGCACTGATTATCATCAACGATGGTGGCAAGGACTTTGAGTTTGTTAACAATTCACCGATTTTTGAAAATATTTCACCCAGAGCCACCGGGTTGGATCTGTGAAGGAGCAGATATTTATTGATTACAGCAGCTTCGCCCTGGGTCGAAGAGATCAAACGCAGAAGAATGGCGGGCGTCAATTTTTCGACCTGCACCGTGATTTTCTCACCCGCCGTTAAGGGCGCCTGAGAATCGGCCAACATCGAAGTATCCTTGATATTCAACAGATACTGATTGCCAGGCAACACCTTAATCACCGCCGCTTCGACGGTATCTCCCACAGACAAGGCAGGGGCGCCAAGATTCGTTCCTGTGGAGGGACGATCTCTATCCGTTACACCCGCTATCTTTGTTACCGCTGTCAGGATCGTGGTCATTCAATGTTTTTTCTCTGGTGAGAGTGAAGATTAAGGATGAGCTTGACTTCTCCTTCCGTAAGATCCAGTAAATCTGCTATTTTCTGGTCAGAGATACCTTCTGCGGCCATGTCGAGAACCTTTTGATAGCCTTGCCCCTTGAAAATATCATTCCCTAGTTTATCATTCGACGGCAATGACTCTGTTTTTTCGATGAGGCTGCTCAGATGCTTTTCCCTTTCATCAATTGCACGGAGAATGTCCTTTAAGGATTTTCGACCTGCATCTATGGCATCGACAAATTCCTCGGATAGGCGTTTTGAATCTTCCAATAATTGTTTAAACTCCGCAAGAGATCGTTCAGGGAGGCCCCGCTCTTTTTTTTTCGTGGATAAACTGACGAATCTGAAGAAAAACAGGAGCGCGATCAATAATACTACATCGGCGGCAATCTGCATCTGAATGAGCATGTCTGTCGTTATTTTCATGTCAAGCCTTGATATCAATACGATGAGAACCCTGCTCCAGCATCAGGCTGTTATCAGGATCATGTTCATCTTCAATATGTTTCGGGTCGTTTTCCGATCCTTTTTTGTTTTGTTCCCGGCTTTTTTCCTGCTGGGCATCGATAATCTTTTTTCTTGCTTCTTCGGCCTCGGCTATTTTTTCTCTTTGACGCTTATTTTCGTCTTGAAGTTGAAGAGAAAAGTATCTCTGTTGCATATCCGGGTGCTGCTGCTGGATATGCTGAATCTTCTCAGTCACGTGGGCCTGCGTGATACCCTGATTCATGTCAATAGGCCTGACCACCTTGTTACTCTCCTCCTAATAACCGAACCCAGCGTTTCTTGCTGATAACAACGATCTAACTGCCCCTCGGGCGGCAATGCAACTTCATTTCTTAATAAGCCATCCTGATGATAATTTCGTTACATCCTTCACGCCGGTCAGCTTCAATCAGCATCCCCATCTCCTTCATAAGAGCGACGCTCAGGAGGATGTCTTCATTTATTTGCGACTCTAGATCGTCCTGGCCGTCTTTCTCGGCAACTGCTGCAATAAGGCTTATCTCCTGATCTGAATATATAACTCCACCAAAGCGACAAGAAACAATTACATGATTTCGGTCGCATGTCGCAGATAGAAAGAATATTTTGTCCTGCTCCGCCCTCATTCGTTTCATTGCATGGCGGAACAACATCCACAACGCAATGGATAAATATGAATAAATACCCTTGATATCGGGAAGGGAATCATCGATTGTAATCTCTTTCGTTACCTCATGTTTAAAATCAAGATAATAGTCTGCAAATCGTAATTCCGTTGCAAGCAACCTGGAAATATTAATATTTTCTTCCCCTTTTTGGCCTAATGTATAAAACTTGCCACTGACATCATGAAACATGTTATAAAATCGGTCTGATTCTGTTGTAATCGAGGTTATATCCGACAGTATTTTTTTGTGTAGATCCGAAAATTCAGACGCGACATGCGGATATTGATCATGAATCTTCTTTAAGTTGTCTTCGATCCTTTTCTTGAGAATCTGCGCCCTACCCATAATACCATTAAGGGGGTTGGCAAAATTATGCAGGATGCCGGGAAGAAGCTCATGCTGAAACGTCGCGACAAATGCCTTCTCAAGATCCCTGAAGCGTTCTTCCCCCTTCATTCTCGTCTCCTTTTAGAGTAATAAATATTTCGTTATGTAAATCTCTTTGACTTTTTCAGCACCAAGCAGACGGTTGACGCCATCCGTGATTTCCTTCTTGATTTCTTTTTTCTCGTCATTTCTGATCAAATCACTCACCGTTCGCTTATGAAGGGTGTCAAATATAAGTTTTCTAATCTCGATCTTCCCTTCGAGAGATTTCCCGTCTTCATGAGGCGCCATTTCCAGTAGGAATCCGCAGGACAAAAGCCTTTTATTTCCCTTATCATCTTTCACATCAACATTAAAATCGTCCATAACTGCCATGAAGGATTTCTGTCCCGGGGCAACGGTTGCCGCGACAGGGGCCATGTTTTTTTCCCCGCCCTGGTGGAACCAGATGAAATATCCGGTGATGACAGCCGTTATAAACGTAATTATAGCCAAAGAACCTATCCAATACAACTTCTTTGCGGTTTTCTTTTTTACTTCTGTATGCGGTTGCGGCTTCTCGCCATCGACAGTGAAGTCCGTGATATCCGTCAGGACCTCGTCACCTTCAATGAGCGGCAGATCCAGTATGTCAATCTGTGCCTTCTGTGCCATAATTATAAACCTGACGATTAAAGATGTTTCACCGCACCACGTAGCCTTAACACGGCCTGAGAATGCAGTTGGCAGACTCTTGATTCCGTTAATTCAAGAATCTTTCCAATCTCTTTCATCGTACATTCTTCATAATAATATAACGCAACGACCAATCTTTCCTTTTTAGGCAACCGGTCGATGGCGCTTTTCAACCCTTCCCTAAGTTCCCCGGTGGCGAATATTTCATAAGGATCCTGCTTATCAATAGCTTTGATTATCCCTTGCTTATCGACATTTTCAAGATAATCGGGAGGCAGATCCTCAACACTGATCACGCCTACATACTTCGTGTCATCGAGTAAACGGAAGTATTCATCAAGGTCGATGCCGAGATGTTTTGCTACTTCTTCATCATCAGGCGGACGTCCGAGCTTTTTCTGCAATGTAAAGAATGCCTTCTCCAATTTTGTGTCTTTAGCTCGAACGGAGCGAGGCACCCAGTCGCCTGCCCTCAGTTCATCAAGAACGGCGCCGCGAATCCGGAATTTTGCAAAAGTTTCAAATTGGACATTCCTCGTGTCATCATATTTTTCCAACGCTCCCATGAGCCCGATCATGCCTACGTTGATGAACGACTCTTTGTCTGAATTATCAATGGGCAGTTTTGCCGTCATCCTTGACACGATATTCTTCACAAGGGGCGTATACTTCAGGATGAGGCGATCCCGTTCTTTTCTATCCATGATCCTGTCCGATAACCGAATCTCCAAAAAAGACAACGCTCCCTTCTTCTTGTACCTCCGGCTTCTCTTTTAGGAGTTTTTCTGCAATCTGATGCAGACACCTGCTGCCAACGGATGAAGGATACAACTCCATTAAGGCTTTCTGCCTTTTCACTGCCTCCTGACATTTTTCATCGTGCAAAACAAATCCCAGATATTCCAGATGGATGTTCAAAAAATGATCGGTAACAGTTCTGAGGCGACCGAATACCTCCTTGGCCTCGCTGGAAGATCGAACCATATTGACGATTAACTGAAATCGCTTCTTCGCATAGCTTTTATGCAGAATCTTCATCAGGGCATAGGCATCGGTGATAGACGGAGGCTCCGGAGTGGTAACGACAATGATTTCTTTAGCCGCCATATTAAAATACATCACATTCGCAGCAATGCCTGCGGCCGTGTCAATAATCATAAAATCAGGCCGATCCTTGAGGCGATTTATTTCATCAATAAGGGTCAGCTTGTGCCCCTTGGAAAGATCCGCCATATCTGCGATTCCTGACGACGACGGCAGGATCATGATTCCCCCGGGACCCTTTATGATTATTTCTGCAAGGGATTTTTGACCATTCAACAGGTGATAAAGATTATATTTCGGCGTCAGACCAAGAATAAGATCGATATTGGCAAGTCCCGTATCGGCATCCAATATGAGGGTCTTTTGATCCATGGAAGACAGTGCATAGGCCAAATTAGCGGCGATGTTCGTTTTACCGACGCCTCCTTTCCCGCTTGTTATGGCAATCACACGAATGGATTCCTGCCTGGGTATTTTCTCCTGCACGGAACCCGCCTCGGTGTTCTTTTTTACTTCCTGCTGTCTCTTCATTTTTCTAAGCGAAGTCGCTTGATCCACCGTAAGTACCTCTTTTTTAATGCATTGAATTATTTACAATTAATTTCGCTAATTTTTCAGGTGTTGCGCTTTCAATATCTTGTGGCACATTCTGCCCATTGGTTAAATAACCGACCGGTTTACCGGAATGCCGTACAAGGTCGTAGATGACACCATATCGACTGCATTCATCCACTTTGGTTAGAATGAGATTATCGTATTCCGTCATGCGATAATAATTCTCTGTCTCAAGTAGATGATCCCTCGACATCGAGGGACTCAGCAACAGATTTATTTCAACGCCAGTATTCTTGGGAAACGTTTCATGAATATTTTTAATGAATTCTTCATCATTTGGTGACCTCCCTGCAGTATCCACAAGAATGACATCTGCGTCTGACAGCGCTTTCAGGCTTTTTTCAAAACTGATCTTACTGGTTGCCACTTGCAAGGGGACATCAATAATTTTTGCATATACCTTCAATTGCTCCACTGCCGCAATCCGGAAGGTGTCCATGGTGATAAGCCCAACCTTCTTTCTTTTATCTACACAAAAACTTGCCGCCAATTTTGCCAGGGTAGTCGTTTTCCCAACGCCTGTGGGGCCGATAAGTGCCTTTATCCTTCTTGCTGCCGATATGCCTTCTGTTTTTGAGAGAGATGAGGCGATGGTTTTTTCAGCTAGTTTCAGGCAAGAAACATAGTCCTTTTCCGGAAGACTACCTTTTCTCATTTCATCAATAATATGACATGTTTTACCTTTAGATATACCATTGGCCGTTAAAGTCTGGTACATTTTTGCCAAATGCTCACTTTCCTGCCTGAATCTGGCTAAACCAATTACATCAACGAGTAATTCCACATTATCTTTCAGACTTTTTATCTCTTCACGGATGTCATTAACCGGTCCAATTTTCTCAAGCATGCGCTGAATCTCGTCATATTGATGAACGACATTCCCCTGGGGCAAGCAAAAAGACCCATTTCTTCGCTCCCCATCTTGCTCTTTGCACCACACACGCCCGGGAATCTGATTATTTAATTCCGTTATATCGATGGCAGCAATGACCTCAATCTTCTGTGGATTCGAATTCTTGATCGTCTTCGTCGATAAAATAATCGCCTCCGGTCCGAGATCGTTCTTGATTTGCTGCATGGCATCCTGAATTTTCTGCACTTCGTATCTTTTTATCTGCATCCTATATCTCCACCATCCCAAAAGATGTGATATTTGCATCCCTTGTTAATTCGTTATGAGAAATGACACATACATGGGGGAAAAACTTTTCGACAATCTTCCTGAAATGCGTTCTGATGTTCGGAGAACAGAGCAGTAGCGGCTGGTATCCCTTCGAGGTAAAGTCCGCCACATAATTCTGGATGCTCGTCATAATAAGTTTGATTGTATTGGGGTCAGGGGTGATGAAGGATTCATGTTCACCATGCTGAATGGATCGCTGGATGAGATCCTCTATGTCCGGAGAAAGCATAATTACATTGACGTTTCCATTCTGGTCCTGATACTGTTTTGTAATTGCTCTCGCAAGGGATTGCCTGACATATCCCAGTAGTATATCGATGTTCTTCGTCATTGGTACATAATCCGACAGGGTCTCGATAATGGTGAGGAGATCGCGAATTGAGATTCGTTCCCGGAGCAACCGTTGTAAAACCTTCTGGAGGATCGCAATGGAAATCACCTTCGGCACGAGATCTTCGATGACCTTGGCATGTGTCTTGGACAAGTTATCGAGCAGGGCCTGAACTTCCTGCCTGCCGATCAGGTCTTCGACATTTGTACGAATAATCTCTGTCAGGTGGGTGGTAATTACCGTGGACGGGTCTACTACGACAACACCCCTTGCCTGGACCGCATCTTTTTCCTTATCTGGAATCCACACCGCGGGAAGACCAAATGCCGGCTCTTTGGTTTCGATACCTCTAATCTTGTGAGCAGGATCATCAGGCGTTATCGCCAACTGGTACCCGGGCATCAACTCGCCTCTGGCCATTTCAATTCCCTTGATCAAAAAAATGTATTCATTGGGTTTGATCTGAAGATTGTCCCGGATATGAATGGATGGAACGACAAATCCAATTTCAAGGGCCAGTTGTTTTCGTAGCGCCTTGATGCGACCAAGCAACTCTCCACCCTGTGCAGAATCCACAAGGGGGATCAGGCCGTAACCGACCTCAAGGCCGAGTGGATCGAGGGGCGTCAGGACATCTATGGCCTCTGTAGCGGTCGCGGCTACCACCGGCTGCATGGTCTCCAGTTCACCGGTATCGTCTTGTGGTTTTCCGATAAGTTTATAGGCCAAAAGGGCAAACATAAAGGCGACAGCCAGAAAGGATACTTTCGGCATGCCGGGAACGAGGGCGATAACAAAGACAACAAAAGCGGTAAGTGTTATGACTTTGGGATTATTGAACAACTGACCCGTCAGTTCCTGTCCCAGGTCTGTAGAAGCAGATGTGCGTGTCACCAGAATACCTGCCGCCGTCGAAACGATAAGGGCAGGAATCTGTGTTACAAGGCCATCACCTATGGTCAGGAGTGAATATATACGAGCAGCATCAGCAACATTCATATCGTTCTGCAGGACACCGATAATCAAGCCTCCGAGGAGATTGACCATAACGATGATTATTCCGGCAATGGCATCGCCCCTGACAAACTTGCTCGCCCCGTCCATGGCGCCATGAAAATTTGCTTCATCTTCAACTTCTTTGCGCCTTTTCCTGGCTACCGTATCCGTTATCATCCCCGCATTGAGATCGGCGTCGATACTCATCTGCTTGCCCGGCATGGAATCCAAGGTAAATCTTGCTGCTACTTCGGCAATTCTCGTCGCCCCTTTTGTTATAACAATGAAATTGATGAGCACGAGAACTGAAAAGACGATAAAACCGATGACATAGTTCCCGCCGACTACAAAAGATCCGAATGCCTTGATTACCTGACCTGCGGCATCTGTGCCTTTGTTGCCATGAAGAAGAATAAGCCGTGTTGAAGCTACGTTCAGAGAAAGGCGCAGCAGGGTAACGATCAACAGGACAGAGGGAAAAACTGAGAAATCCAAAGGTTTGAGCACATACAGAGACATGAGCAGAATCACGATGCTAATGGCGATGCTAATGGCGAGCAGGATATCCAGGACAATGGTGGGCAGCGGAACCATCATGACCGTCAAAATACCTACAACTCCCAGCGCCAGCATGGCGCCGCTGCTTCTTATCAGTTCCGAAAAAAAGTTGTTTCTCAGTGCGTATGATTCAGCCATTGAGTTTCTTCCACCACCGATTTCTTTTTCATTCCATAAACATAAGCAAGGATTTCAGCTACCGCCCGGTAAAGATTTTCCGGTATCACATCGTCTATGTCAACTAGCTTATACAATACTTGTGCCACCAATTTATTTTCAACCACGGGGACGCCATGCGCCTTGGCAACTTCTTTAATTCTTTCCGCGATGAAATCCATTCCTTTCGCCAAAACGACGGGGGCCATCATCTTATCTGAATCATATCGAATGGCTATCGCAATATGGGTCGGATTCGTAATGACCACATCAGCTTTGGGTACGCTCGCCATCATTCTCTTTCTTGCAGCGTCCCTTTGCAGCCGTCTGATGCGTCCCTTGACAAGCGGATCTCCCTCTGATTGCTTGTTTTCTTCTTTCACCTCCTGTTTTGACATTTTGATGCTTTTCCCATGTTCCCACTTTTGGTAAGCGAAATCGAGGACGGCAACAATAACCAACAATAAACATACATTAGTGATGATTATATAGGAATTCTGTCCGATAAAAGAAAATATTTGCCAAAGGTCCTGATTCATGAGGGGAACAACTTGATGCAGGTTTGACCTTACCGAAAGATAGGCAACTAATGAAACAATAGTTACTTTCAAGATATTCTTGATAAACTCAACGATAGATCTTGTCCCCAACAAATTTTTCAGGCCTTTTATAGGATCGATCTTCGAGAGTTTTGGAGCAATGGCTTCCACTGAAAAGATGAATCCCGTCTGGAGTATATTCGAAAATAATGAGGCAATGACAACCGTCAGCATCAGTGGATAGAGGATATAAAGGAATTGCAGCGTCAATTCCGCAGCAAGCGCCGCTATCTCATTCGGAGAGAAGCTCATTGAAGACGCCCGGTGAAGATTTTTCGACAGCATCTTCATAATCTTATTCAGCATGTCAGAAGCGTTGAAATAAAAATAGATAAGAGCTGCGCCCAGGACGGCAACGGAGGTTAGATCCCTGCTTTTTGCAACCTGCCCTTTATCTTTGGATTCAGATTTGCGCTTCGGGGTTGCTTCTTCAGTACGTTCCTGATTTTCTTCCGCCATGACAGATAACCCTGGTCTTGTTCAGTGAAGAGATATTTTACATCAAGAGCATCAGTTGTCGTATCTCCGCCGGCAGTTGGTGAAATACCGAGCCTAACCAGTTGACTAAAAGCGGAATAGAAAGACCGAGAAAGAAAAAACCCACCGCAATCTGCAGGGGAAAACCGACAATAAAGACGTTAATCTGGGGAACTGTTCTGGCAATAACGCCCAGACCTACATTGACAAATATCATCACGGCCATAATCGGAGCGCTGATTTTTACGGCGATGACAAATACCTCTTTCGTATTATTAAAAAGCATCTCCATAAGAGGACCTGAAAATGAAAAGCCAAGGGGCGGAATGCTTCTATAGCTCTCAACAATGGCGTTTAAAAAAATATGATGACCATCGACAAACAAAAAAACAATCATCGCGATTAGATACTGGAATTCCGCCAAGGCTGATATTTGTGTATTAGAAAGCGGGTCGAGAACACTCGCCATGGAAAAACCCATTTGAAAACCAATCAGTTCTCCCGCTGACTGGACGCCGGCAAAGATGCACCTCGCCACAAAACCAATAATGATTCCTATCAGGACTTCCCCCGCCATGCCGATGATCATTGAAATATAGTTTGAAGAAACAGGAGGCAAAGCATCCGTTTTCAAGAAAGGATAGATAATTACTGCCAGGATTAAACCCAAGCCGGCCTTGACCCTTGCAGGAACAGTACGGTCGCCGAACACGGGTATCATGACAATCAACGCAGTTATGCGAAGAAATACAAGGGAAAATGAACTAATTTGCTGGAAACTGAGAACGGGAAACTGCAAACCTCATTGCTCCTTATAATTACCTGACATAATTGGGGATGTTATTAAATATGTTGATTGTGAAGCTCATCAAAACATTCATCATCCACGGCAGGGCGGCCACCAGGGCAATTAGACAAGCCACTATTTTCGGTACAAAGACCAGGGTCATCTCCTGTACCTGAGTGACAGCCTGGATAAGGCTTACAAAAACACCTACCGCCAGGCCAACGATCAAGACAGGCGCCGATATCAGCAGGGTAATTCTAATTGTCTCCGCCATGACGCCCGTGACAAAATCTATGCTCATATATAACCTCCTCTTTAAGACATATGCCCGAAGCGGGAGCAACGCAGTTTGAGAATACCTAATGAAAACTTTGCACCAGGGAACCCACGATAAGATGCCAACCATCAACCATGACGAACAATAGAATCTTAAATGGCAAGCTCATCATGACCGGGGGAAGCATCATCATCCCCATCGACAAGAGCACACTGGAAACCACCATATCAATAATGAAAAACGGCAAGAAGACCATAAACCCGATTTGAAAAGCCGTTTTTAGTTCACTGATTACGAAAGCCGGAATCAGCGTGGTTAGAGAAACGTCCTCCGGCTTGGCAGGTCTTTTTTCCTTGGCTATCTTCACAAAAAGGGCGAGATCTTTTTCCCTTGTCTGTTTCATCATAAAGCCTTTTATCGGCACGGCCGCCCTTTCCAAAGCTTCGTCTCCGGATATTTGCTCCTCATAGTATGGTTTTAAAGCTTGCTGATTCACTTGTTGCCAGACCGGGGCCATGATAAAAAAAGTTAGAAACATAGCCAAACCAATAATAATCTGGTTGGGAGGCACTTGCTGCGTGCCAAGGGCGTGTCTCAACAACGACAGGACCACGACAATACGTGTAAAAGAGGTAAGCATTAGAAATATGGCAGGAGCGAGGGAAAGCACCGTGAGAATAAAAACCAGTTGGATAACCGTTGCCGCCTTTGCGGGCTGGTCAACCGATCCACCAATATTCAGGCTCACATTAGGTATGGGCAGCGGTTCCGCAGAACTCGCCGTTCCCGCCAGGACAAAGAAAGAAAGGGCGACTAAGAGCGAAAGTATAAGGTATCCTCTGATTGTGACTTTTGACATCATCTGCCCCATCTGTTTCTCACTTTTTCAACCCAGTTCTTAATGCGCAGGGGATATTCCTGCATGGCCTGTGCAGAAGGCATTCCCAGGGATTGCGACTTCTGCAGACTATACATTCTCTCGATAAGTACAGGGTCGTTGATCTGTGTCAGCAAAGTCATCTGGCCACTGGAGACGCCGACGACAAGCATCTGCCCGAGTACTTCGATCATCATGATACTGTGCTTGGGACCGAGATAGCGAGTCATGAGGATATTGATCGCGTTACCGTTATCTATCCCTGCGGGGGTGTGGCTAATGATTCTCTTCAATAAGTACGCCGACGCGATCATCAGACCAAGAACAACCGCCAAGGCAAATAACATTTTTATAAAGGATACAATCAGTGAATACTCCAAACCGTCACCTCACTTCAATTTATTGATCCGTTCCGTGGGAGAAACAATATCCGTCAGGCGTACCCCAAATTTATCATTAACGACGACAACTTCCCCCCTGGCAATGAGACGGCTATTTACATAGACATCCATTGGTTCCCCGGCCAGTTTTGAGAGTTCGACTACCGATCCCTGCCCGAGTTGAAGAAGCTCGTTGATGAGCATATGGCATCTACCCAATTCGACATTCAAGGTCAGAGGAATATCCAGGATAAATTCAATATCGAGATTGCCCTTTGGCGTCTCGACTTTTCTAACTTCCTGAAAATTGACGTTGGAAACCTCGGTTTTCTTTGTAGAAGCTCCCCGTGTCTGTTCTAATTCCTCCTGAACATCGTCCCAAGATAAATCATCATCACTTTTTGTTTTTTCGCCTTCCGGTTCGACACTGGCGTCGATACCCTTCAAAAGGGCATCAATTTCGTTCTGCTCCATATTTCAGTCCTCTTTTCCTGAAAATATCTCCGATATTTGAACCGCCTGATTTCCACGGTAAATGGCCGGTCGTCCAGCAAATTTCTTTATTCCCTCAACCATTATAGGTAGTGCAGAAACCACCGAGCCATCCAGTTGAATTACATCTCCTCGTTGCAGATGTACCACATCTCGGGAGCTGATCTGAGTAGTCCCAAGTTCAACAATGATTTCTACATTGGATCGAAGAATGTTTTTCTTGAACCTTTCCACAAGAGATTGATCCGCTTCCATTTGCTCACTCTGGAAACCTGCCTGGAGTTTGTCTTTGATGGGCTCCAGGGCGGCATAAGGCAGGCAAAGGGTCATCATGCCGGTTGAAGATTCGACTTCAATCTCGAAGTTAATGACAATAACAACGTCCGTAGGTGAGGCGATATATACGAACTGGGGGTTCATTTCTGACCGTTGGTAGGTCATCTTAACTTCTATTAAAGATTTCCACGCCTTTTCCATATCTGTCAGGGCGTTGATGACTACTCTTCGAATAACATTACTCTCAATTGCCGTAAATTCTCTTCCCTCAACCTTGAAGGCGTCTTTTCCCGTACCGCCAAAGAGGATATCAACGAGCATAAAGATTACTTTTGCTTCAAACACAATCAATCCACTCCCCCTCAACGGATCAAGACGAAACAGGTGCAGGCTCGTTGGTACGGGCAGTGTCTTCAGGAATTCACCAAATTTGATCATATCCACAGAAATCGCACTGACGCTTGTCACCTTGCGGAGCAGGGAAGACAACGTCGTCCTGAAGGCGCGGGAAAATTTTTCGTTCGTCATATCGAGGGTCGGCATCCGTCCCCGAATGATCCTGTCCTGGCTGGTCAGATCATAGGGCGTAATATCCGCAGGATCGCGAATATCATCGGCCTCCGTCTCCGTCTCGATTTCTCCGCCCGATATCCCCCTCAGGAGGGCGTCAACTTCTTCCTGCGATAGTATGCGAGTCATACCTTGGTCCTATGTATATATTTCTTTACGCTCACTGGACAACAAACTCGGTAAAATACACTTTTGTTATTTTTGCCGTCGAGACAATACTGTTGAGCCGCATCAGGATTTCCTCTCGCAATCGCTGCTTGCCGCCGACGTCCATCAATTCTTTATAGGTTTTCGCGGATAGCAGGTCGAGGATGTTGTCCCTCATTCTTGGCTTCAACATATCCAACTCTTTGACGCCCAGGGGATCGCTAACCTCCAATTGCATGATCAGCTTTAAGTACCTCTCTCCCTGATTGTCCTGGAGATTGACAATGAAGGGCTCCAGCGGATATACCGCGCCAATGACTGGTTGAGTTTGTACAGCCGCCTTCTTCGGTGCCGGCTTCAAAAAGAAATAATAACCAGCGCCGGCGCCGCCAATAACCAAGACGAGAACTATTGAAATGATGATGATCCATTTCAGCAGGGGGGCCTTTTTCTTTTCCTGTGGCTCTGGATCAAGCTTTCCCGCATCGTCAAGCTCATCTTTTTTTTCTTTCGCCACCTTTTCATTCCTCCTTTATCTTATGACCTGAATATAATTTTGATTCTCTGCTTCGTCTCGTCTTTCAAGGCTCCGTATCCCATGGCTGACAATCGTTGGGGCTCCAAGCGGCCTTGTTCAATAAAATATCTGGTTATTGTCCCCGCCCTGAGCATGCTCATGTCAACATATGCCTTTGAGATCCTTCCTGATAGTTCATTTTTATCATAACACTCTATCCTGATATTGATCTTTTCATCTCGAATCTTGTCGGCAATATTTGTCAGAATCTGTTCTCCATGACTGTGCAGAAAATAGCTATCGGGCTTAAAAAGGCTTGCCTCTTCCATATTGACCGTTACATCATTTAAAATCTGGTCAACGGTCACCTGCTTCTCTCCTCCGATGATAGCCAGCATTATCGCTTTCAATTTGCCAGTATTCCCCTCATCATGGTTTGCGAGGGCTTTTTTCCGCTTCTCAACCTCGATATCGCGATCTCGGTAGGGAGAGATAAACGGGTTGATAACGCTCATAAACATCCCTTCAGTATTTCCGGGAGAGAGTGTGCTGTTTAAGGAGTGCGTAGCCAGCATGATCTCACTGTTTTGGATGCTGGAAAAGGACAATATCAGGACGAAAAAAGTGAAAATAAGGGTCATCATGTCATTGAAGGTCAACAACCAGTTTTCTCTCTTGATCGCGGATTTGTGGTTTTCCCTCATCAACGCCTACCTCGATTCATCCAATCTTGCGGTGAGATATATGTCAACACGTCTGTTCCCGGCGTTGGTAGCAGGGTCGCCATCGGCAAGCGGCTGATGTGAACTGAATCCGACAGCGTCAACATGTTGACCCTGGACACCGCCGCTTTGCATGAGATATTGCCTGACTTGGGCTGCCCTTGCCATGGATAGTTCCCAATTTGACGGATATAGTGATGTTTGCATTTTATTATCGTCCGTATGTCCTTCGATTACAACGCCGAGCTGGTGCTGGTTTACCAATCTGGCAACTTCTGAAAGGAGTTGATAGGCTTCCGGTCGAAGGGAAGCCATCCCCGTGGAGAAGAGCAGCGGTGCTGCCATTCTCAGCCTCAATCCACGGTGGTTAGTGCTTAAGCCCGCCGATTCAGTGAGCCCCCTGGAGACAATAACCTGATATAACGCTTCCGAAGTGCCCGTCAACACAGAACTCCCCCCTTGAATGTTTTTTATTGATTCCCCACTTCTGCTCCGCTTTACTCCATTTTGATAGCTTTTTTCTTGTAAAGACTTTCTGGCCGTCATCATTTCTTTTTGATCCTGTTTTGAATTAGCAATAAGGAGTATAAAAAAAACAATCATGATCATGATCAGGGAACAGTAAACGGGCTGCCAATCGATAGCGGAATGATCGACATTACCATGATACACTTTTCCGTACCGCTCAGACATTTGCAAAAAGCGACCTCCGCTGTCTGGGCGCCACAAACGAATGAAGCTTTTGTTCCACCATGCGGGGATTGTCTCCCGCCTGAATAGAAAGTACGCCCCTGATAATAAGTTGCTTGACCAACAATTCCTCCGAGCTTTTTGTTCTCAGCTTGCCGGCAATCGGATGAAAAATCAGATTCGAGAGGACGACACCATAAAAGGTCGTAATGAGTGCTATCGCCATGGACGGTCCAATTGTGCGCGGTTCATTCATCTTCATCAGCATTTGGACAAGCCCGATAAGTGTCCCCAACATGCCCATGGCCGGTGCAAAGTTTCCCATACTGGTAAATATGTCTGCCCCCAGCCGATGACGTTCACCAATAAAACTCAACTCCGTCTCCAGAATATTCGACATATCTTCAGGCTCGATACCGTCAATAATCATGTTGACGGCCTTGACGAAAAAAGGGTCTCTGATTTGTTTTGTCATATCCTGCAGGGCAAGGAGACCCTCTCTCCGCGCCAATTTTGACATGCCGACCATGATCTTGATCATTTCATCAACCTTGAATTCCTTTCTGAAAAA
>Ga0172379_10003146_pt1 | contig 27017 bp, 17 predicted proteins | sample GrowelOW334metaG_FD_119756 | JGI IMG/M metagenome (GOLD analysis project Ga0172379, IMG submission 119756) | Groundwater microbial communities from an aquifer near a municipal landfill in Southern Ontario, Canada - Groundwater well OW334 metaG | ecosystem: Environmental > Aquatic > Deep...
GTTTCTACGAGCTTCATTCCATCACCCTTTCATACCTTTTTGTTCAAAAATTAGTATGTCGGTGTTGTGATGAAGCTCAAGTTTTTTTAGGCTAAAATTTCAAAAACTGTCCAGAGTATTGTTAATTATAAATCGGAAAAAACCTCTTCTCTTGGCAATGCACTCCGCAACAACGAACTCGAGATACTCGAAGTTTTGCTGGGTAAAGATAACAAAGGTATTAATAACAAGGACGCCATTGAAGGCAAATCACTTTTGGCCTACGCATGCGACCCTGAAACAAAAAATCCAGAAGCTATAAAAATATTAGTGGAACGCCAGCAGCAAAAGGCAGCTCGTGACGAACATAAAGGAAAGTAATCGGACGAAACACTCAAATAATTAGCCCAAAGTATGACGGCGCGACAAATAACTCTTTCTCAATAATCCCCTCACTAACAACCGCCAATAACGGAGAGGTGTAATGAACATCAAATATCTCAGTCTCGCGTTACTCTTATGCATCGTAGGCTCATATGATTTTGCGTTCAGCGCACAAAGGGAGATCCTCGTAGATCTGAGCGAACAGGAACGAAGGCTTACTAGTGACGCATTACTGCAGGTAATCAAGGATGGTGATCTTCCAGCACAGGAAGAGGTCTCTACGGTTTTAAAAGAGAAGGGAATAACAGGACTTCCTAAAAAGACAGACGCTCGGCAAACGATAACAAATTTGCAAAAGCTCTTAAAGGATCCAAAAATAACACCTGCCAAGAGCGCTTCATACCAAACCGCCATAGTAGCGCTACAGCGGTTAGTCAAAGATACAAGAGATACTTACCTTAAACGCATAGACGACGTTGTTGCTCAAGGCGCCGATCCATCCATGCCATATGATCAAAACAAATCGATGATTGGCGTTGTACTTTCCCAACAAGATATACCAGCCCTCACAAGACTGCTGGAAAGCAAGAATATAAAAATTAATGATAATGCTGCGATTAATCACCAAACGCTTTTGGTATACGCCTGCACGCCTAAAACCCAAAACGAGGACGCTGTAAGCATTTTATTAACTAAAAATGCCGACCCCAACGCAAAGGCGCTAACGGGCCAAACACCTTTAGACGTTACTCTTTCTGATAGAAATGCCGTCATCGCAACAACCATCAACATTCTCCACACGCTTCTTATGAACGGAGCTAATCCAACAATTAACCGAGAAACTAATTTTAAAAATTTCCAAGCGCTCTTGAGTGATGTACAAGAAAAAATAGAAAACACAACGTTTAGAGACCTCGCAACCGCACAACAAAGCCATACTTATCAAGCCGCGCAAATGTTGTTTCATGCGCTTTTCTTATATGGAGAAACTTCAATAGGGACAAATCCAACGCTACATTTAGCTGATATTTATCAGTATCGTAGATCTCTATTGGAATTAAGAACAATTAATCCAGGATTTGACCCCATCAACCAACCCTTCCCTTATGGGAAAAAAGACTCAAACGTGCGCGGCAAAACGCCTATAGAAATTGCCGCACTAAAGGATGACCACTACCAATGCCTTAGGGCTATGCTCAACATCGATGAAAAACCAAATCAGCCGCACGTAACCGTTGCGACCGCGCGCAAGGCGCTCACTAAAGCCAGCCACCAAAATAAATCGCTCTTGAATAGCTATATAGCTCGATTTCCCGAAGAAACACCTTCGTTAGAACGCATCAAAATATTCGTCAAGGACAATCAACAAAGCGCAGCACATGACTTACACACGGGAGAACAACCAGCAGATATACTTAAAAAATTAGCCGAAAGAATGGCGCGACAAAGAGCTCTTCTTAAATAATCCCCTCACTAACAACCGCCAATAACGGAGAGGTGTAATGAACATCAAATATTTCAGTCTCGCGTTGCTCTTGTGCATCACATCTTCGCCCCACTTCGCGCTCGGCCGCAAAAAGCCCTTAAAGGCTCCAGACCCGAGCAAACAATTATGGGATTTGACGGTAGAAGGCGACCCAAAAGCAACTGCTGCTGGCCACAGCGAACAATACTTTAAGAAAATAAACGCCCTTCTGGGCCAAGGCGCTAATCCAACGGCCCCATATTCCATAAAGCGCGGTGGCTTAAAAATTGGTACACGCTCTTCTCTTGGCAACGCTCTTCTTAAAAACGACCGGACAATCTTCAAAATGTTACTAAAAAAGCACAAAGAATACATCGACGAAGACGCTGTTTTTAATCAAACGCCCTTAGTCTATGCATGCAAAAACCAGCAGCAAGATAACGTAGATTTTTTATTACAAAGCAAAGCAGATGCCAATAAAGAGGCTGGGTCGAGAGAAACGCCACTGGATGCTGCAATCACACCTCACCAACTCGATGCAGGGCTTATTAATACCATACTTGAAACTTTACTTAATTACGGCGCCGACCCAACATGCGCGAACAAAGCCACTATTAAAAAATTCATAGACGACAATGCCTCACAATCGAAGTCAAAAGAGCTGCAGCAAGTTGCACAAAATTTGCTACAGGCGCTTTTTATTTATGAAGAAAATAAAACAATTGGCACACCACAGGAACCACAATCAACCATTACTCAATCTGTAGGTGAAGAACATGAAATGATTGGCATTCCAGAAAAACACCAAGCTGTTATTGCTCAATATTTTGAATCTCTATCGCAACTAAGAAAAATCAATCCAGACTTTGACCCCATCAACACGCCCTTCCCGTATGGGAAAAAAGAAGACTTAGATGTATACAGAAAAACGCCGGTGGAACTTGCTGCAGAAAATAATCACATCGAATGCCTGAAGGCAATGCTCGCGGCAAAAGACGCACAAGGAAATCCGCTTGTAACTATGAAGACAGCTTGCAAGGCGCATGGAAGAGGAACCAGCACAATAATTCAAGATAGCCTGAAAACATACATCAAAGAGTATCCACAAAGGGCCCTTTCTTTCCCCAAATTTAAAAACATAGTTATGACACATCAACAACAGGCAGCGCGACAAATGAAAAAGAATGTAGAGCAGCAACAAATACTCCCGGGCATTGTCAGCAGACTGGAAAACGCGATAGCAAAAATTGTCTAACACAACCCCCTTCGCCATCACAATTAAGTGTGCAATAGAAAATAAAAACAGCTTAAAAAATATTTACTACTGTTCATAACACGTCAGAAAATGTCGATTTGTTCGCACTTGTTGTTTTGCGCAATCCTGCCACAAAATTGTGGATAACTTTGTGGATAACCTGTGAATAAGTTGTGGATAAGTCAAAAAGCACCTCCAAAGAACCGGCCAGCAGATGCCTCTCAAAACCACCCTCTCAAACGCCCTGCGCAATCAATGCTTTGAGGGTGTCGCAAAAGTTATCAACAAGTTATCAACAAGTTATCAACAAGTTATCAACATACATTCGACAGGGCAAAAAGCACGGTTTCAAAAGCATAAAGTCGGGGTCAAGGGGTGAGTTATCCACAAAAAACGCGTCCCTTATTATTATTATTATATATATATATAAATAGGAGGATGATAGTTAATGCGCCAGGGTGGGGGTCATATCAAAACCCATCAAAGACCTATACGTAAGTAGTACTATTAGAAAATCAGGTGCTGGGGCGAGGGCTATGATAAACCTTCACATTTTCTGTTTTTAGTCGTACACTAAGCGCACTCAATTGTGTTAAAGTTCCCTATTTTCAGCCATTTTTGGCAAGCAAGGACAAGAAACCGTGAATCTGACCGATGTTATTGAAGGCTTAGTCGAAGAACGAGGCCTTGATCGTGAGAAAATTATCGAAATCGTAAGCGAGGGCATTAAAGCCGCTTACATCAAACGATTTCCAACGATCGATTTTGAGGTTTCTTTTAACCGCAAATCGGGAAACTTGGAAGTTTTTGCACGCAGGACGATTGTTTCCTCGGTCGCTGACGAAGAAAAAGAAGTCTCCTTGCGCCGTGCCAAGATACTTGATACGCAAGCAAAAATAGGGCAGGTCATACCCGTACCATTCGAAGAACCTGTCGGCCGTATCGAGATTTTAACCGCCAAGCAAATTATCGCCGGTAAGATTCGTGATCTTGAACAGCTTGCGGTGTTTGAAGAGTTCAAAGACAAAAAAGATTCAATCGTTACGGGAAATGTGCACAAGCGTGAGCGTGCCGGATTTGCGGTCAAAGTTGGCGAAGTTCTTGCTTTGTTGCCTCTCGAGAACATTATTCCCAATGAGCCTATCAAAATTGGACATCCTATTAGGGTGCTTCTTCAGGAAGTTTATCCTGCTGCGCGTGGCGATTATCAGCTCATTCTTGATCGCGCCTCCGCCGATTTTGTTAAAAAATTGATTGAAGCCGAGATCCCGGAAGTATTTGAGGGATTGGTTGAGATCAAAAGAGCCGTGCGTATTCCCGGGTATAAAACCAAGGTTCTTGTTTCGTCAACGCGTAAAGAAATTGATCCCGTTGGCACCTGCGTTGGTATTGGCGGTGCGCGTATTAAACCAATCTTGCGTGAGTTGGGTCAGGAAAAAGTTGATCTTATCCAATGGTCCGATTCATCAGAAAATTTGGTTCGCTCAAGCCTTAAGCCGGCAGAAGTTGACAAGGTTGAGTTTGTTGGTGATGACCGGGTTGTCGTTTGGCTTGCGCCCGATCAACGCTCTTTTGCTATTGGCAGAATGGGGCAAAATATTAATCTCGCATCACAGCTTGTTGGCTTAGAAATTAAACTCCAGGATCTTGCACCTAGTCGAGACAATCTTTCACTGTATGATGAGCCAGAGCAATCTTCTGAAGAATCGACCGATCTTGAAAAAAAACAATCAGGTGAGTAGCACATGCGTGTATACGAATTAGCCAAGGAACTTGGCATCTCGAGCAAAGAGATGCTGGGCGTGCTCAAAAAAGGTGGTTTTGTTGTTACCAATCATATGGCCGTTTTGACCGATCAGGCACGCACGTATGCCGAAAAACATTTTTCACCGGTCGGTCCTGTTAAAACACCTGCTGCACAATCCGTTGCAGCGACTAACGTCAAAGATAAAAAAGAGGAAACAGTGGTTGTTCACGAGCCAGAACCGTTGCGCGAAGAGATTCTTGAATCTGCGCCAGTTATAAATGCTGATATGAGTTTGGAAGATCTTGAGGCGCAAGAGCTTCGCGAGCAAGAGCGTGTAAGACGCCTGTTGCATTCAACGGGACGTGTTAACCTTGGGGTTGGACAGGTACAAGGGCCGCGTCGTAGACGCCGCCGACGATCACGTCAACAAGCACAACCTGTTCAAGAAGAGCGCCGTGGGCCTGTTACTGAGATAACGATTAGCTCAAATAAGGCTCTTTTTGAAGTTGCGGATAGTTTTAACAAATCATCTGGTGATCTTATTCTTGCATTGCTCAAAAAGGGTATTGTAAGTAATCGAAATAACATACTTTCAATAGATACCATTCGAGAACTTGGTGGATTGTTTGGCATTACCGTTCGCGTAGAAAATCCAAATGTTCACGAACAAAAAACAGAAATCAAAAAAGACGGTGCCGCTGCTCGTGGCCAGTCTCGTTGGCCAGTAGTCGTTGTTATGGGACACGTTGACCATGGTAAGACTACGCTGCTTGATTATATTCGAAAAATGAAGGTTGCTGCTACCGAAAAGGGCGGCATTACGCAACATATTCGCGCATGGGAAGTTGATAGTACTCATGGCAAGGTGGTATTTCTTGATACTCCTGGTCATGAAGCCTTTTCATTCTTACGTGAGCGTGGATCAAGAGTTACCGACATTGTGGTGCTTGTTGTAGCGGTGGATGATGGTATTATGCCTCAGACCATTGAAGCAATAGAACATGCCAAGAGTTCGGGCGTTCCCATTATTGTTGCATTAAATAAAATTGATAAAACTCACTCACCCAGTGCGATTGAAACAGTCAAACGCCAACTTGCCCAACATAGCCTGCTTCCTGAGGAGTGGGGTGGAGAAACGGTAGTTGTGCCTCTTTCTGCTAAGACCGGTCAGGGTGTAGAAGAGTTACTTGAGATGATTGTACTGCATGCGCAAATGATGGAGCTCAAGGTTGATACCAATGCTCCTACGCGTGGCTTTGTCATTGAATCTCATATTGAAAAGGGTTTCGGCCCTGTTGCCACGGTTATTTGTAAAGAAGGCATCTTGAAACAGGGTGACTTTTTTGTATGCGGTTCGGCAACCGGTAAGATACGTATTTTAGTTAACAGCGTTGGTCAGCGTGTAACTCAGGCATTGCCATCAACTCCCGTGCAAATTGTTGGGTTTGACACCTTCAACGGCATGGGTGATTGGTTGAGCGTGGTCTCACAACAAGAGTACACCAAGGCTAAATATCATAAAGAAAACGAGCAACCAGCGGCGTCATTTGCAGTTCAGCCGATTGACCGATTCGTTGCTGCCAAAGAATCAAAATCGATTAATTTGATCATTAAAACCGACACCCGTGGCTCAAAAGAAGCTATCATGGGGTCGTTGGATAAAGTTATAAAGCAAAACAAAGATATCAAATGCCCAATTCACGTAGTCCTGTCATCCATTGGTGATATCTCTGAAAGTGATATTGATTTGGCTGCCGATACGCATTCGATTATTCTTGGTCTTCACGTACGTGCAGAAAGAAACGCACAAGGTTTGGCCAAGGAACATGGCGTTGATGTACAAACGTTCTATATCATCTACGAATTGATTGATTATCTCCAAAAACTTCTTGAATCCAAAAAAGAAGTCGTGATGACATGGAAAAAAGTTGGCGAAGCAGTCGTCAAAAAAGTGTTTGACATTAAAGGTGTTGGCATCATTGCCGGTTGTTATATGCGCGACGGTGTTCTTGCTCGTGGCAACAAGGTTGCTTGTGTACGTTCGGGCAAACAACTTGGCGAAGGCATTGTAGGTACCTTGCAACGCGAACGCAAATCGGTTAAAGAAATTCATGCTGGTTTTGAGTGTGGATTCACGACCGATGGGTTTAGCGAGTGGCAAGAAGGCGACACCGTTGTGTGTTACGCCAAGGTGAAAGCTGAGTAGTCAGCGTTCATGGTTCGGTACTTTCTATTCTTGTTATATCCCTTTGAACTCCTCTACCGCCTCGGGTTCCATATCGTCATCGCCTACAAGCGTCGACATGGCAACAAGGATCCCTTGCCCTTTAAAATTATTGCCGTCGGCAACCTAACAGTTGGCGGAACGGGTAAGTCGGTTGTCGTGCCTTTTTTGGTGGATCTTTTGGGCCATGATAAATCTGCGGTGGTTTTGCGTGGGTACAAGGGTTCGTTTGAGCGTGAGCAACGCGCTGCGTTGGTAAGTGATGGTACGCGCATTTTAGTGACGCGTGAGCAGTCGGGTGATGAAGCGATGATGTATGCGCAGCAGCTCGGTGTGCCAATTGCAGTTGGTGCTGATCGAGCCCAAGCGTGTAACGTGCTCACCAGTATGCCCTCAATCAGTTACGTGATTCTTGACGATGCCTACCAAAATTATCGTGTCAAAAAAGACATAGAAATTCTCCTGCTTGATGCACGCGCTCCTTTTGATAATGGGCATTGCTTGCCACTTGGTCGCCTGCGTGAAAAAGATTATACACGCGCTACGTTTATTATTCTTACGCATGCGGATAAAGTTGATCGTACCACGCTTGAATATATTAAGCGGGTGAGGCTCAGAAAATTTGCTTATGAAAAAATATATGAAGGCAAGCACGCAAGCGCGGGAATTTATCGCGACAACAAAGATCGAGTTGAAGCCGCTGCGGTGAAGAGCAATAATTTTGTTGTGGTAGCGGGTGTGGGATCGTTTAATGGTGTTGTTGCCTCGGTACAACAATCGGGATGTAACGTGCGTGCAACACAGCAGTATCGCGATCATCACAATTATACGTTACAAGATATTCATGATATACATGCGCTTATGCACAAAACATCCTGCGATAGTGTTATCACAACTGCCAAAGACTGGGTTAAGTTAGCGCCATTGCTGGATCAAGACAAAGAGATGGGGAGGCTTCCCGTTTTTGTTATTCGCGTTGCTTTTGAATTTCTTTCGCCTTCTGAACAAAGTCGACTTGGGGATGCGCTTCACGCGCAGCTTGTTCCGCTGACTTTTGTCCAGGCTCTTCGTAGCGGCCTTAAAAGCTAGGAAAACACCCGTTATTTGATGTTCTGAGAGCCAAAAGTGGCCAAAATGCGCCAATTAGCAAGTTCTTTTGCCTAAAGAAGCTTATATTTTATAATAGAAAATATAGCGAAAAATTAGGCTAAATTATTACATATTTTATGGGGGATTTTATGAACATTTTTACACGATTATTGTTGCCATTGCTTTTGGTAGGTTCCGGAATTACCGGAGGCGTTGATACGCTTTTTGCTGCTCAACAACCTTCTCAGCCGCCAAAAAAGCATAAACAAGATGCAGAAGAAGTTGAAAAACAGCCTGCAAAAAAGCCTAAAAAAGAAGTTTCAGAACAAAAAAAAGAAGCTCCAGAACAAAAAGATGACAGCGGTCGCGAAGAGAAGATGGACGTTGAAGAATATCGACGTATTGAAGCAGCTCAAAGTAGTCATGCTATCTCCTCTAAATCTGTCGCGCCGAAAGATTCTGCAGCTGATCAGGATGATTCGACAGAGGAGGATGATTCCGAAGAAGATCAAGATGACGCTGAGAATGACGGTGATGATGATGATCGCGAAGGTGATGATGATGATCCCGAAGATGATGAAAATTTTGACGGCGACGATGATAAGCGTTTTTCAACGCCGGAAGTTGACGCCGTTGCAGATGAAATAAGAGATTTGGTAATAGCGCGTTACTGTGCCGCTCCGCATACATACAATCCCGATGTTGTGGTCGCAAGCCTTACCTCTGATGTTGAGAAAATTTTGAATGAACGACACATACCATATGCGTCTGATGATTTATGTAGTTTTCATGACATGATAGACGCTACTCTCGAAGATGATGTTAGGCCGCATTTTGCTGATTTTTGGCAACTGTCTCTTCTTCGCAATAATCAACTATCTTCTTATGCAACGCCAGGTGAAATTGCTACTGCATTAGAGGAATCACATCAAACTGCTGGAAATTTTGATGAGGAACAGCTTCGGCAAAATATTCAGAGGCATAGGGATCTTATACAGGGCGTGGTACGCGAAGCGTGTACGACTACTATTTTAGATGCACTCAAAGAGATGAACTTGACCAATGATCATTGTTCTGTATTGTCCCATATTTCTCTGTGGTATAAAAATTTATTTGGGGTTGACGCCGATGGAAATCGTCAGCGCGATGAACACGGTCAGCTTATAATCAACAGAGATGCGGTAGCACATTTGGTTGGGCATGATACCGATCTTATACAAAATTTTGTCACGTTGTATGGAGAAAAAATACAACGTGAGGCATTAGTTTCTGAGGCATTTTCTAAGGCACAGAATGTTCAGCTATCTCAAAAATACAGAAAACTACAATGTGCATTTGGCGATCTAAAATACCGCTTGCACAAATTTACAGAGTCGCTTGTTCTCAAATTTGATTCAGGTCATCCTTCGCCCGTGCGCAATTATTATTTTGATATAATTGCAAACTATGCATCACAAAATCAGAGAGACAATGCCAAGGCGTGTGATAAGTTGCTTGCTTTGCGAGCAGCGTTGGGCTTGGAGCGTGTATCGCAAGAACCGTATACACGAGTATTTGAATGCTATATTATCGGCGCTTTGTGTTCTCAGGTGATGCAAAATTTTAATGCTGCTTTTTTTGATAATACGCCAAAAGATTTGATTCAAAATTTTGTGCGGCAAACTATGGAATTTGAGATTCTCTATGGTGGTACCGCCGACGAATCACTTATTCAAGATTTACACCAAAAGAAAGAAACCATTCTTTCGATGGTAAAAAATGTCAAAACTAACACGTTCAGAGCTTATTCAAAATCGTTGCATAGTATTGGTACGCTCCAACAAATTCAGGTGACGCGTGATCATATTGACACTTCTGAAGCGCTCTTCCGAAATCGCGGCAACGACGCGGATGTGTGCAGCACATTTGATGCAATGCATGAAGCGTTCTTTGTTAACCCCGTAACCATAACAAATTTTGAGCACCCTGATGGTTTCGATCACTCCGGTATTAATCGAACGATGAATACATTGCTTGCGCAAAGTTTTTTGGGGAATGTATTTTTTTCACCAGAAGGCGGATATGTTGTGCCAAATCCCCTCAATGGAATTCGCCCACCAGAAGGTTTTGAGTCTATTCCTCAAAGTTTTGTTAGTCGGGTCGCTACCGGTACTTTTAGGGCGCTTGGTATGTGGCTGTCTATAGTTTTTCTCAACGATATAGCAGTGCCATTACCATTGCCAACTGCTTTTTATGCTGCAATTGAAAATAGGCTACCAAAAGCTGATAGTGTTTCAATGCTTATGTGGGCGGAATACCTTAAAGAGCTTGTTCCAGAAACTTTTCGTTCTTATCGTGACTTATTTCACAAGCTTCTCTATGGAACGCTTGATGAGTTAAAGGAATATTGCAGAGACATATTGGGGTGGACCGCTGCTGAATATGCTGAAATTTCCGAACAAAATAAATGTCATAAAATTCTAGAAGCGGTTATTCTCCCTAAGTTTAATTTAGTTGATGCTTCGAGTTACGAGAGCATAGGGCATCGATTTTTTGGCGGTTTCCAAGATCTTGAATTTACTGATCATCGTTTGTTTAATGTGGCATTTAATGGGATGAAATTGGAAAGTCCGGTTACAGAGGAATTTCTTCGTAATTGTTTTTATAGTGATTACATGAAAGTGGCGAAAAAGTTTTTAAGAACTTTCTTTCAGTGGCTTTCGCCCTATGATCTTGCACACTTTTTCCCAACAATAATAAACGCTGATGTACTTCTGGCACACCTTGTATTTGACAGAAACAAGCTTGGTGGTAATCCAGCATTGCTTCAGGTAGCAGATACTTTTGAGCAAGCTGTGCGTGAATATATTCAAGAGAATAGAGAAAACCAAGAAAGACTACAAAATTTTGTGGGTTATTTTGCCGGATCACCGATATATTACGGTAACAATTTGACGGTGCACTTTTCTGTAAATGAACCCTATGATTACCAATCTGCCACGTGTTTTGCCGCTGTTTATGTCAATCTAACAGCGCTGGATGCGATCGCAGGTGCAGACCATGGGCAGGCATCTCAGCAAGCTGGTGATGTGGCTCTCAAAGCAAAAATCAAGCAGGAAATTGCTAAATGGCATGGCAGTGAGCATTTTAGTTATGAGTAATAGGCGCATAACTAAGCCCAAGCAGGCGACATGCACATAATCTAAGTGTTTGTTGCGCTTCATTAATAGATTTCAACATAATTTTGAGGGGGCTTTTATGAATATTTTGGTACGTTCATTAGTGATGATGCCTGTATTTTTTTTGGGGATTACGGGCGAGGTTGTTATTTTTGGTGCTCAACCGCCACAACAACATAAAAGAGAAATAGAAGATAAAAAAGAAGCTTCGGCTCCAAAAAGACCCAGAATCGAGGAAGAAAAAACTGACGCCGATCACGAAGAAAAAGAAGATCGGGAATATTATAGGTCGCATCAAGGTGCTAACGAGCAGGTGTCTGAGACGGATGATGAAGAGAATATTTCAGATGCTGTTGTGGCGCTCCAAGCTCCTGTTAAAGAGTATGTTGTAGCGCGCTATATTAAAATGCCTTATGCATACGATTCAAAAGACATAGTTCCAAAGTTTGTGGCTGAGTATATTGCTCAAAGGCATATTATATCGTTAACACCAGCTGAAAAGACGTATCTTATTAACCTTTCTGATGAATTTTTATGCTCTCATATACATGCCATTTTAGGTGATTATTTTGAGCTCTTTTGTTTGGGAAATATCGTTTTGCCACAGGAAGCGACACCAGGGGAAATAGCCAATGCCTTTGATACGTTGAACTGCGATAGTAATAATTTCAACGGGCAGAGAGTTATTGATGTAATTCAGGAAAGTCGTTTGCACGTTCAAGGTGATGCTCGAGATGTACGTACGGCACAAATATTACAAAATCTTAAGGCATTAAACCTTTCTGATGTGCACTGCTTTTATATATCTCTTGTATTTCCGTACTATGCAAAATTGTTTACATGGGATCAAGCCCATGAACAACCACAACGTAATGAACAGCAAGAGATTCTATTTAATGCAGAAGTTTTGAAAACCCTCGTACAGCGAGATGTTGTTCTTATTAATGAATTTCTTAACGGGTATCATCAACGAGAAAATAAGGGCAGGCAGATACTTGATATGGAAGCTCACAAAAAGGGAATTTTTCAGCAACATCTTAACTTGTGTAGACAGTACGGTGATTTACGTTATCGACTCTACAAGTTTACTCGAGACTTAGTTTTTCAAGCAGATGCAGCATCCGCGCAATCATTATTTAAGGTCTATTCTGATGTTATTAAAAATTATGCATCTCCACAGCCGCAAGATAATGACGTTGCAAATCACCATATAGTTGCTTTGCGAAGTGGTCATGGATTACGTAACATGAGCAATGAATTAGCATCAAAGCAATTTGATTGTTTAGTAATTGGATCATTTTGTTATCAATTAATGCAATCATATGAAACTTATTTTGGTACAGATGAAACGCAAAGCTTGATTCAGTCTTTCGTGCGTCAAGCTATGGACTTTGAAATTGAGTATGCCGATGAAACCAATAACTCTATGGAGCTCATTATAAAAGAGATTAATAAGTTGAAGCAGATAATTCTTTCTACGGTAAGCGCGATAAAAATTAATACGTTTAAAGCATTTTCCAAATCGGTCTTATCGCTTAATAGAAGAATTGGGGGCAGTATTATTGAATGGATTGTCAATCGCGATAATATTTCTAGTGCAGAAGCACTCTTGAGAAATATTAATACCAGAAATAGCATACATGGGCAGTTGCTACACTATCACGCGAATAGAAATTTTGCTTATCCGGTGACAGTAAGTTTTGCTGCAGACGGTAATGATCATGCTGGTATTAATCGGACAATGAATACACTTCTGTCACGAAGTTTTTTAGGTGAGCACTGTTTTACATCAAACGAAAAATTTGTTTTACCAAAACCGATCCCTGAAATTCATATTCCACATGACCAGGGTGTTGATGCGTTTTCATTAAATACCCATTTCAATGCAATCGGTATATGGCTTAGCATGATTTTTATTAACAATATAAGTGTGCCGCTTCCTTTGCCGGAAGTTTTTTATGCAATAATTAAACATAAATTACCAGTGATGCATGATCATGCATCAATCTTGTTATGGGCTGAATATCTCAAAGCATATACACCAGATATGTTTGAAAGATATTATCGCAAGCTTTTCCGTAGACTTCTTTATGGAAATGTTGAAGATGTAAAAAAATATCTCAGAGATATAGTTGGGTGGCAGGATAGTGCCGTTGCTGAACTTACCGAAGAGAATAAATATCAAAAGGTGTCTAAAGAGGTTTTGTTCCCTTTGCTCAATCTGACGGATTACCCAGAAAGCTATGCTGCTATAAAGAATGGCGCTTTGCTATTTGAAGAGCGCGATGGAGATGCATCAGATATCAATTTTTTCAATTTTTGTTTGACGCAGTTAACACCAAACAATGTTATTGCTGAGAATAATCTTAGTAGTTGGATTGGATTGCTTTTTGCGCCGCTAAAAAAACAGTCTTTACTGCGATTCTTGCGGTGGCTTTCGCCTTATGATCTTGAACACTTTTTCCCATCATCAATAGGTGCAGATGAGCTTTTACATAGTCTTGTGTTTAACAGAAATGATCTTGGCGATGATCAAACACTCCTTCACGTAGCAGCTGTTTTTGAGCAGGCTCTTCTTGAATACATTCAAGAAAACCGTGACAATCAAGAAAAACTGCAAAAATTGGTGAATTATTTTACCGGATCACCGGTGTATATTGGCCAACCGTTAACAGTGTTTTTTACGGTAAATCAAACATATGTCGAGCGTGTTGCAACATGTTTTTCTCAGGTTGATTTTAGCTTGAGAGTGGTTGATACAAGTAATCACATTCTCACGGATCATGTGCGCGATTGTCAAGCAGTAGGAGATGAATCGTTCAAGGCAACCATGAAACTTGTGATTGCATCGTGGGATGGTCAGGGACTATTTAGTCATGAACATCCGCAGCATCAAGGTGTTCCACAGGAACAAGCACAGTAATCAGTTATAAAATTGGAACGTTTGGGAGCGCAGCCTATATGTTGATGTGCTCCAAGCGTTCCATAATCTTTTTCATATCTTCCCAGACCACGCGTTTGGCATCTGGATTGCGCAAAAGATACGCTGGATGATAGGTAGGCATGACAGGAATGCCCTTATAATCATAAAATGTTCCGCGTGCGCGCGTGATGGTAACACCGTCACCCAACACAGCCTGAACTGCAGTTGCGCCAAGCGTACAGATTAGGGTTGGCTTGATGATATCTATTTCTCTAAAGAGTAACAATTTCTTGCAAGTGTCGCTTTCTATAGGCAGCGGAGCTCGATTGCCCGGTGGCCTGCATTTGACCACATTGGAAATATAAACATCTTCACGTTTCAGCTTCATTGCTTCAATAATTTTAGTAAGCAATTGTCCGGCTCGGCCGACAAAAGGTAAACCCTGTTCGTCCTCATCTCTTCCAGGCCCCTCACCAACAAACATGAGTTGTGCATGAGGATTGCCATGTCCACATACCACGTGGCTTCTACCCTGTGTTGCCAGTGGGCATGCAGTACAATGGACATTGGGTAAAAATAGCGATTCGAGTTGTTGTTTTGTATCTGCATTGGCCGTTGAAAGCGCTTCTTGCGGCAGCGCAGAATCGCTACGATACACAAAGCCCTTCGGCTGCTCTGAGGCGAAGATCAGATAATTAAGAAGGTGTTGATGCGGTGTTTTCTTATCCATGTAAAACAGTTTAGCATGGCATTTCAATTTTGCATAAAGCTTCTGAACCAGACGTCGTGACTATTGAATCAAGGCTGGTTTCCCCTGGGACTTCTACCGGTTTTGTATTTTTCTTGAAGGTACTCAAAAACTTTTTCAAAAAGACAGGCCACATGGTTGTTTTGGCAAATTCGGTTTTGTAATAGTCGGGACGTATAACTGTTTTGGGAAAGTAGATCGAAAGTCCATGTGCAGTGCCTAAATTTCTTCCTGCGGTGTTTGCAATAATCGTTCGTTCTAGTGCAGCTATGCAATCAAGTGTTACTTCTCGAGCATTACTCCATATTTTTTGTACATTATTTTTACCATCCAAGAGCGAAATCGCGTCTTTGTCTGCATGGGGACAACACTCATTGCTTAATGCCACAAAGCTTTGTAAAAAATGCATAAGGTCAATATAGTCAGTATCCAAAAATTCAGTTGTAGAGCTCTTATTGAGACGAATATCCTTGAGTATCTTGAGAGCGTTTTTCTGATCAATGGTGAGAAGTTCGATGAGTGTTGCGCTCAAGTGATTGATGGCGATTTCAACATCATCAATATGCGAGAGGTTGATGGCGGATTGGGTAAAATCACCAACGGTATCCATGTATTCTTTGCCGTAGCTAGCAACGAGGTGAGATGCAAAATCGCTTTGTGTTAAGTCTTTGGTCATGAGAGGCTCAAGGGCAAATTGATAATTATATCCTGTTCCTGGTTCAACCTCTTGTGATCCCACCATAAAAAGGGCTGAGTTTTTTACTTGTGATGCGATTTCGATCATTGCCATGTAACAGGCGTCGAGCGCCAAGACATCAATTTTCTTGCCTTTCAAAAGATCTTTTTTAATAGCGCCAAGAGCATCGCGTAGGTCCTCATTGGTGAGGTATACCTGAGCTTCTTCATTAAAGGCAATGCCGCGATCTTTTTCATTGTTTTCAAGTGCGCGCAAGAATGATTTGTTGCTTGCGTTTTTGCGATCAAGCTCAAGGAGTCCGGTAGTTGAATTGAGGACAAAAAGTTTGTCGCGGATTTGCATAAGCGCTCTACCCCATACGTGAGGGTCCTTAATACCGGTGCCGTGGTTTGAAAGGACAAGGCATATTTTTTCTGCTGGATAATTTTTAATTCCCCATTGGACAAATTCATACAAGTTTTTAGGTGTTCCGCTGAAGCTGGTGAGCGTATTGGTCATTTCCTGCGCAATTTTTGGCTTATAACGTTCGATATAATAACGCGTAATAGCTCTTTGACCGTAAACATCCATTTGAAGTAGCGAGTTAACGAATGACGATGAACCACTTCGCGTCATTTGTTGAAAATTTCTGACGGCGTACTTATGCAGGTTATTATTGTTGCACATATAGGCCATGAAATTCCACGCCTTGGGCGTGGCGTTATTGAGCTTACTATCTGCGTCACCTGAGGCATATACTGCCGTGGTTGCGAGTACAACAATCATGTATTTCTGTGCAAAGAACTTCATACGATTCTCCCTTTTCGCGTGCTTACACAACAAACGACATTCATCATACAAACGTGCCCATTGTCAGAACAATATCTTTGAATTTTTTACGTGATCTTGGCGAATTTCCCGTGATTTTGATGGCGCGCTACAAGCATTGAAAAAATAATAAGGGTAAAGGTAAGCCCAAAGGTGAGCTGAAAATCGAGAAAAAATAGTTGCATGGGATTATACAGAAGAATCGCCAAACACATGAGGGTGAGTATGTGGAGTGAGTTGGTCTGATAGTCACACAGTCCACCGCCCTCCGTGATAAGAAAGGCATAATAGGCCCGTGTAAAAGGGATGCTTGCCCAGCTTACAAGATCGTAAACAATACAGAGCAGGATGAGAAAAATGCGTTTAAAGGCGATGTGCAGAGGTATCAAACTGAGTAAAAATTTCCAAATCATAATGATGAGAATGATGTGAATACCCGAACGAGCAAGATAATGTGATAGTCCCCAATAGTTGAACATCAAGCGCAGGTGGTCGATAGATTTTTGCTGTTTATTCCCCAAAAAAATGAGCCCAACATAGGATTTGGTGATTGGAGTAAAAAGGGAATTAAGTGCCCCATAAGTGCGTATTCTAAAGTTCCACAACCAACGGCGCACACTCCACGAGGGACGATTGATACATTTGAGTGCACGAATGCTTGGTAAAAAAAGCGACCCAACAAGGCGTTCTTTAATGAGATAGTCGTCATATGCCGGATTGCCTGAAGCTGATTGTTGTGGAGCGGGCTTAAGTACGACATTACTCACCGATACTTCATCGCCGACCATGCACCGTGTATGGTGTTTGACGTAGCACAAAATATCACAGGTCACGTTAAGCGTTGTGTCATTGGTGATAATGCTGTGTGTCGTGATGCGTAGTACATCATCAGAGCCAAATCGCCCCCATGCATCTTTCTCAGTTACGGTGCCCGTAATAGTTATTTTTTTGCGCGCGATAAGCTCAAGAAGATTCTCATGCTCATTTCTTTGTACCACCAGAAGGAGTGCGCCAACGAGTCCTATAAGCACTGCACTGCTGTAACGTATCAGCGTTTTTTTAGTGCGCATAAGCGCGTACGTAACCACGCAGCCTGTAGCAAAAATTACTACCACAAGCATGCTTGTCGGAAGCGAGAGCTCAGATTGCAGATAGATACCCGTTACTAATCCAATAAGTGGTGTAAGTAATGGTGTGTAAAATTTATGTCGTGTGGTGCTCATGAGGTTGTCGTGTAGTGCTCTGGTTGCTAAAATTACGGCGGTACTGGCGAAGTGGAATGAGTAGGTATACGCTGCATACAAAGATCAGCCCGATTGTTGATATACTCATAAGACTTGCCTGCAGAATAGTTAACATTTTTTCCCGCGTTGTTATGTTCATTGAAATGACGGACAAGGCGAGTAATGTACCAAACCCTTCTATTTGCGAAAGTATTATGAAAATTAAGCGAATTTTTGGTCGAGAAATACTTGATTCACGTGGTCAACCAACGCTTGAATGCGTTGTTATCCTCGACAATAATACCCATATTTCAGCTTCTGTTCCTGCAGGCGCGTCGGTAGGGAAATACGAAGCGTATGAGCTTCGTGATGGCGATTCGGGGCGATATGGTGGCAAAGGGGTGCTTAAAGCCATTCATAACCTTGATACCGTGCTTGCGCCCTATTTGATTGGTAGGGAGCCCGATATCATCGCCATGGATAGGGACATGATTGCTCTTGAAGGAACGTCGCACAAGGTACGGTTTGGTGCAAATACTCTTTTAGCGTTAAGCATTGCCATTATACGGGCACAGGCATTGACCTATGGCGTCGAGCTCTACGAGTTAATCAATAAATTATGGAAATTTGAAAAACCGGTCTTACCACGTTGCATGTTCAATATCATCAATGGGGGTATGCATGCTCAAAGTGGTTTATGCGTCCAGGAATTTATGATTGTTCCACGATCTGGTGACTACGCAGCGCGGCTCGAACAGGCGGTATGTTTTTATTATCAACTGAGGACCGAGTTGAGCAAGGCAGGTTATAGTACCGGCATAGGAGATGAAGGCGGCTTTGCCCCCTGTTTCGCGCAACAGGGTATTGAACGTGAGCACGCAGCGCTTGACCTTTTGCAGACTGTTGCTGCTCAGATGCCCGATAAAAAAGTGGATTTTGCCCTTGATGTTGCATCTTCAGGTTTTTATGACGAAAAACATCACGCTTATAAACTTCATGACGAAGATTACAGTGCCGATGAATTGAGTGCTTGGTATGTAGAGCTGTGTAAAAAATATCCTCTTATATCCATAGAAGATGGTTGTGCGGAGGATGATTGGGATGCATGGCGGTTGATCACGTCAAAATTGGGCAAACAGATACAACTTGTTGGTGATGATATTTTTGTAACCAATACTGCTCGTATTCAAGAGGGCAAGAAGCGTGGTATTGCAACAGCGGTACTTATTAAACCAAATCAAATTGGCACCGTGTCAGAGACAATACACGCCATTACCTTGTGCAAACAAAGTGGGTATCAAACAGTGATTTCTCATAGATCCGGTGAAACGAACGATGATTTTATTGCAGATCTTGCAGTGGGGACTGCTGCGGGCCAACTCAAGGCCGGTGCGCCGGTGCGGGGTGAGCGTGTGGCCAAGTATAATCGGCTGTTGGATATTGCAAGAAGGCTGGAGAGTTAGTTAGCTATCGCGAATTGCAGCAAGCGCTGAAAGCGCCCTATCTTCACGATCTTCAAGTGCTTCTTCAATAAGCGTCTGAATTAATTCGGGGATTGATTTTGTTTCGCGTTGTGCCAACTGCGTTATTATTTCGACGGTTGTTTTGTCGAGTTGCAATGTGAGTGATAATTTTTTCGTGTGCATAGAATCCTAAAAATATCAGCAAACCTCTTTCGAAACCTGTTTAACCTAGCTATCTTGGATGCGGTTTTTGCCATTCCTCCTACGCTGAAGCTAGCTACGGAGGACAGGCCCTCCTACGCCCTACGTGGCTACGAAGGGCAGGCCCGGACGCACGTTTTTGTCATCCCGGGCAAGGACCCGGGATCCAGAATTACCAAATCTTGGATTAATCAAAAACGCCACCCCTTAAGTTGTTTTTCTCGTCGTAAAGCACCGTTGACATAGTTGTACACTTCAACATGAACAAGCCGTTTCTCAATACCCGCACTAAAATAACCATGGATTCCGGGTCCTTGCCCGGAATGACAAAGTTGTCCGGAACGACAAAGATTTCGCATTCTAAAATTTTTCTTGCAGAATGCCACGCATAGGTTTCGAAAGAGGTCTAGTAAAAAAAACGACGCAGCATAACAATTAAAATATTATCTGGCTATCGATAACTTTTCTTTATACACAATCATCAACACGCAAGCCGTCAGCGCCAACGCCCCTGTGCCCACAAACACCGCATGATGCGACAGTTTGTCCCATGCGTATCCCGAAAGACCACCGGTGGTAAGAATCGCTAATCCGGTAATCGATTCAAACGTTCCCAAATAGGTTGCTTTAAGATGTGCGGGTGCTAAATCTGCGGCGTATGCCTTGTGTGCCACCTGAATAATAGCCAGTGCAATTCCATAGAGAATAAAGCAGGAAATAAAAGCAGTTATGCTTTGAGCAATCACAAAGCCAAAGAGCATGAGCGCAAAGAGCGCGTATCCCAGCACCAACATACGCCATCGGCCTATTTTATCGGATAGCATGCCACATGGTATGGCAAACAATGTATAAAAAATATTAAAAAGTACGTAGAGCAACATGGCGGTTTGCAAGGGTGAAATGGTACTAAGAACTTGTTGTGCATCAACAACAAAAAACAAATAACTAATGCGCGAGTATGAAAAAATTGTAGCAATGAGCGTAAACAATTTAAACGGCGGGACAAAATCTGAAAAACGTAATTTTTCTTGGCCGTTGGGCAATGGCTGAGGTGCTGGTGTGTCGGTGACGGGAATGAGGGGTACGATTGAAATCAGCGATATAATTGCTGCAAGAACGATGATAAAGGTCGCCGTGGTGTGCCAATGCCAGACAAAATAAAAGGCCAGCGCAGAGCCGCCTATTGCGCCCAATGTGTCAAAGGCGCGGTGGATGCCAAATCCTTTGCCAACGTTGTTAGGGAGTGTTTGGGTGATGAGGGCGTCTCGTGGCGAGGTTCTGATTGCTTTGCCCAGGCGTTCAAGTCCCACAAGGCCAAAAATGACGTACCAGGTGCGTGCAAAAATGAGAAAGAGTTTGAAGATTGCCGAAGTTGCATAGCCGCTGTAGATAAAAAATTTACGCTCACCAAACTTGTCAGAAAGTCGTCCAAAAAAAACTTTGAGCAGTTCGGCTGCGCTATCGCGTAGGCCGCCGATAAGTCCAAGGGCGATGCCAGTGCCGCCGGCTCCGGTGATAAGTTGTGGAAGGATAGGTAGAATCATTTCGCTGCTGATGTCATTGAGTAAGCTTGCAAGTCCTAACCAGATGACGTTAGCGATGCCGTTATTCTTTGATTGATCTTTCATGTGTCGGGCTCCCGTTTTTTTGTGAGTCAGCATTATACTTTTTCCCGTGATATAGTGCGAATATTCGAAAAGGCCATCAAGACTCACGCTCGTCGTCCTCGCGCAGGCGGGGACCTAGCCCCCCAGAGCTATCTCTGGATACCCGCTTTCGCGGGTATGACGCTATGTTGTAGTGGCCGTTTAGAATATTTTGTCTATAGCATTTACTTGGTACTGGCGGTTTTGGGTTTCATTTGTTTTATTTGTGCGTCAAGCTTTGCTTTGATTACAGGGTCTTTGACCATGGCCAATTGTGATTGTGCATCTTCTTTTGAGCCTTGGCTTATGAACATCTTAATCGTTGCGATGACGCCTGCTTGCTGCTGTGCTTCTTTAAACTTCTCTAGGAATACTTCTTTTATAGGTGAAGGAAGTTCGCCAATGTCATTCGCCAATTTCTTTTTCACTTTTCCTGTGAAGCCACTAGTCGAGGCTTCTTTTATTCGCGTGTCTATACCTTGTGCCTTATTAAATTGTTCTTTAAAATCATTTTTCTGTTGTGGATCATCCAATTGTTCAAGACTTTTCTCAAGTATTGCTTTCGCCCGCGTGCGGCCATATTCGCTATTCTCTTGTAATATACGATCTTTTACCGATTGATCTGTGTAAAGCTTAAGAAGTTCAAGATCTTTTTCCTTGAGCTCGACAAAGCAGCGAGCGATAAGGCGATAAAAACGAGCATTGGTGAATCTTTTTTGTAGCTCTAGGTTAATGGTGATATCAAGTGCTTTAAGCAGCTGCAAGATTGATTTAATTCGATGCTCAATATCCATGGCGTAAGTTATTTCCTTACTTTCATAAACATCGATGGCACGTGCAAGAAGGTCGTTCAGGTTTTCACTCATCTGGATCGCGAGTTTTTCTTTGATGATTTGGTCGACCAAATCCAAAAAATTAGTTTTTAATTCCATTTCTATTTCAGGTGCATACCTACCGGACTCATCTGTTTTTTTCATATATTCTGTAAGCCCAAAATTTATGTAAATACGTAGAAGCTTTTGAACTTGTTGTGCCGCATCGATTTCTTTATGAATTCGTTGCACAAAATCCCCATTGTCAGGGTCATTTTCGTGAATAAGCAATGCTGCACGGACATCGCTAATTCTTTTTACCTGAGTCTTTTCGGCTAAGCCCTTTTCAAAACATGCAGCGGTCATGTGCAAGATAGATTTCTCATCAAGATCAATTTTTGCCACCGGTTGGCTACCGCTGCTATTTACACTACTTTTTCGCTTCAGTGTTGAGGCAGATGGCTGTTGTGGCTCGGTGGTTGTGGAGGCTGCTACTGTTGGTACGACTATTGGCAGCCTTGTTGTGGCGGTACGAGGTCGTGCTAACGTTGCTTCATCCGCTTCCACTGCTTTCTCTGCCGCCGCGCATGCGATGTCTATGCGGTTCATGAGCGTTGTGAATTGTGTATTGTAGTGGTCGATGACAGTTTGTGGGACTGTTGCTTGTGCAAGTTCATCTAGAGTGTTTCCTGCGGCTTTAGTTTGCAGGGTAGTCGATGGATCAATGGCAAGTTGTAGTACTGTTTGCGGGGCATCTTTAGCCGCTTCAATCTTTACCACCCGTGCCTCGAGTGCAGCAAGCGTATTTTGTACGTTTTTGTACATCGCAGCATATTTTTGAACGTCTGCATCATAAACCGCTTTTGCTTGTTCTTGGCGTTTAATGCTTTCTCGGTATTCCTTGAGTCGTCGGGCTGTTTCTTCTTTCCCCATTTGTACTGAAGCGGGCGAGGCCGTCTCATGCCAGCAACAAGTAATCATAAGGGCGCCGACCAACCATCCGCCGGTACATTTCGCGAGCAATGCTTTCATAAAATGCTCCTTTATGATTGAGAATCAAAGTTACTTGCTGTTTAATTTTATTTTTTAACTTCGCGAGATGTGTCGGTTCCAGATATTTCTGGAACCTTAAGCCCATCTTTTTCATATTTTTCAATGAGGGCTTTTTGGAGTTCGTCGTCTTGAATATTGCCAAGAATTTCTTGCATTTTATCCGGTTTATTTTTCAGTTTCCACATGATGATCTGAACAACATACCAATAGTCGCCAACTTTAGTGTGTAATGAAATAGCAGCAGTTTCATTTTTTGTTTTTGAGAGCAATCTTGTTTTTATGCCGTTGATTTTTTTACTTACCTGACGAATACCAGTCGATTGAATATCGCCTGTTAGTTTAAAACTATTGACTGCCTCAATAGCCTGATTAATCTGTTGGGCAAATTCTTTGAGCGTAGGCGATATAGTGTCGAATTTGGCTTCTATTTGTTTCCATATGCCTGTTTGTTCTGCTTGATTGTTGTCACAATATTTTGCATCGCAGTAGTTACTCAGCAATGATAGTACTTGAGTTTCAGCAGCTTCATTTATTGTTATTGGTGCTTCTTGCGCAGCGGCACTTTTTTCTTCTGCCTGTCTGGTTGCTGCTAATAATCGCATTTTAAAATAATGTCCTTGTTGATCAGAAATATCCCCGTCTTCTTTTAATTTAATTATGGCGGTATTAAATCCCATGCCTCCAGTAATAACCTCAGTCTTTTGGTGTGATTCTAATTTTTTTACCTCTTCGAGCGCAGCTCTATATTTTGAAGTATCCCCTTTGACTTTTGCAGCTTCCTTTGTTGCCGCATCTATCTTTCTCTGCCAACTTTTCCAAGCTACTATGCGGTCTGATAGCTCTATTTCAAGCAAAAGATCCCAGCCAATTTTCTTGAGCCGCGGATCTTTGATTAATGGGTTTATGAGCCCCAGCCGTTCTTCGCGTTGGTCCTCAGTGCCCTGTATGAATGCTTTCCGTGCCTTTTCTTGCTCTTGAACAGAAACTTTGTCATCAGTGAGTTTGTCTATAAGGTTCTTGAATAATGCGTTAAGTTTCACGCGTTGTTGCTGTTGAAATTCTGCGCTCGGCTGCTGTTGTTGCTGTGGGACCGGTAGGCTACTCATTGCAGGTGGTACAGGGATTTCTGGTGTAATCGTTTTTTCTAAATGGCTTTGTGGGGGGAATATCTGATCGGGATCAAGCGTTGTGTGTATGCTGCGTAGTATTTTTTTTGACTGTCTGAGGTAATCTTCAGTAAGTATTGTCGGGATACGCTTTTTTTGTTGTATAAGCGCTACCATTTTGTCTTGTTCATTTTTCGCTGCCGTACGAACTTTAAGGATCAGTTCCTGTGCTTTTTTTATTTCTTCTGTGGCGTATTTTTTTTTACCAATAAGTGCTTGTATCGTCTCATCCTCCAGGAACGATGCGTATATATGTTGTGTTTGTGTCAGCTGGCTACTGAGTTGTTCATATATTGTGCGTAACTGTTGAACATCTTCAAAAGAAGCCAAAAAATTTTGCAAAGTTTCTAAAAATTTGCAGTCTCTTTCGATGATTGGTTGTTGTTGTAATGCATCAGGTAATTCTGGTTCTTGCTCGCTTACCTGATCAATGAGTTTTTCTATTTCAGCCTGATGACCTAATGCCTTTGTTGTGGCAGGTATTAAAAAATCTTTGTAATCCTTAAAAGCATCCGGTGTTTGTATCGTATAAAGATATGTAATCGCATCTTTTTTTATCTGCTGCACAATTTCTACGTGCTCTTTGATTTGATCAATTATCGTTTTTTCGGTTTTGGTTTGAGGGGTTCCTGAGACAGCCACAGGTGCTGCGCTTCTGCTGCTACTGGCGCTACTTGTTGGCGATGGTGGCGGTTGTTGTATCGATTTCCTCAGCATATCCAACTTTGCTTGATAACTGTTTTTTAGTGCTTGAGGAACTTCTTGCGGCAAAGCTTCTATGGCCGAATGTGCTGCTTCTCTACGTTGTTTAGCAACAACCATTACCTCGGCCATTTTCTCCCAATCTTGTTGCGATGGTTCTTCTGGAAGTTGTTGCCGAGCGTCGTTAATATTTTTTACTTGTTGTTCGAGTGCATCAAGCGCATTTTGTACGTTGTTGTACATCGCAGCATATTTTTGAACGTCTGCATCATAAGTTGCTTTTGCTTGTTCTTGGCGTTTAATGCTTTCTCGGTATTCCTTGAGCCGTCGAGCTGTTTCTTGTGGCCCCATTTGTACTGAAGCGGGCGAGGCCGTCTCATGCCAGCAACAAGTAATCATAAGGGCGCCGATCAACCATGTGCTTGTGTACTTCGTAAACAATGTCTTCATAAAACTCTCCTTTGATCCAAGAATACTCTCTTCCCTTTATTCAATGCTTCGTTAACTGTTTTTTCTGGTCTAAGTTCTAAGAGGATATCGACATCACTTTTTTGAAAAGCATCTTTGAGCGCAATGGCGAGATCGAAGTTTAAATCTTTAACAGCATCAAAAATTTCATTCCTGCGTTTTTGTTCAAACCCGAGAACATGGAGAACGAACTTTTTTATAAAAAGGTCTCTTTCTGCCCCTGCGTCGATCAGTAGTATTCCGAGGGCAAATTGTTGTGCGGGCTTTAGATCTCCACCGACATCACCTTTTAACCGATTTATTTCTATATTTGGGTTGATGGGTTGTATATCAGTTTTTTTCCAAGTTCCTATTTTACTGAGCAATTGCGTTAGCCTTTTTTGACGCTCAGGAAAATCGTAGGCATTGCGTTGAAGTATAAGAATTTTTCTGCCAATTCCGTTGCGAGTTTCTTGAGATTTAAACCATTGCCCTTCAAGTGCCGTGATAGCTGTTTGAAGTCGTTTGATCCTTTCATCGATTTCATTTAACCGAAGGAATTTGTTGGCTCTTTTGATAAGCGTCTCATATTGGTCTCTTGGCTCGCGCAGCCGTTCGGCTGAAATATGGCCCTTCAGTACATCAAAGTCGTCTTTGATTTTTTGCAGATCAGCTTTTTGAGCTGTAAAAATTGAGGCAATTGTATCATGTGTATATTGCGCCCAGTTGCTGTGATACACCCCTTGCTCTTGGGTTATGAGGGCAATCTTTTTCTCGATCGCCGCAAGACGTTCCTTAAGCGCAGCAGGCATTCTTTGCTCGCTATAAACCGCCCGCGCCTTTTCTTGTTGCCGGTTGGCTGTTGTTTGCTTGTCCAGTTGTGGTTGTTGTTGCGCTGTTGACGTAGATGAAGCTGGTGTAGCTGCCCTAGCGCCACCAGCAAGTATGAGGATGCCGATCAACCATCTGCTGGTAAGTGTCATAGACGACATATTCATAAAATGCTCCTTTTTCATGGGCTCGCTATGTATACGACCATACAAAAAATGAGGTAATGATTACAAGTTAGATCGATGCTTCCCTTGTGTGGTGCACTCCCCATGTATAAAAAACGGGGTATGTTTTGGGCGAATATGTATATTTTTAGGGGTTACTTTTGGGTGAATATGTATATTTTTCAGGGTTACTTTTGGATGAATATGTATATTAGACCTCTTTCGAAACCCGTTTAACCTAGCTATCGTGGACGCGGTTTTTGTCATCCCTCCTACGCCCTCACGATGTTCGTGGCTTCCCCCTACGCCCAGGTGGCTTCGGAGGACAGGCCGAAGGACAGGCCCTCCTACGCCCTCACGATGTTCGTGGCTTCCCCCTACGCCCAGGTGGTTTCGGAGGACAGGCCGAAGGACAGGCCCGCTGATTTTTTATGTCATCCCTCCTACGCTGAAGTTAGCTACGGAGGACAGGCCCAGCCGCACGTTTTTGTCATTCCTCCTACGCTGAAGCTAGCTACGGAGGACAGGCCCAGACGCACGTTTTTGTCATCCCGGGCAAGGACCCGGGAACCAGAATTACCAAATCTTGGATCAATCAAAAACGCCACCTCTTAGGTTGTTTTTCTCGTCGCGAAGCATCGTTGACATAGTTGTGCAATTCAATATGAACAAGCCGTTTCTCAATACCCGCACTAAAATAACCGTGGATTCCGGGTCCTTGCCCCACTGCTGTCCGGAAAAAAATTTAAACACATAACTCAACGCATTTTTTTTTGCAAAAATAAGACATTTTACAAATATTGCGAGATAAGAAAAGCAGATCTTCAATCGGA
>Ga0172379_10003147_pt1 | contig 27013 bp, 22 predicted proteins | sample GrowelOW334metaG_FD_119756 | JGI IMG/M metagenome (GOLD analysis project Ga0172379, IMG submission 119756) | Groundwater microbial communities from an aquifer near a municipal landfill in Southern Ontario, Canada - Groundwater well OW334 metaG | ecosystem: Environmental > Aquatic > Deep...
CAACGGGCGCGTCTGGCTGAACGACCCGGACGTCATTTACACGGGCTACGACGAGACGTCGGGCCGCTGGAACCAGCCGCCGCAGCCGCGCGCCGAGTTGGTCGCGTGGATCAGCGCGGTCGCGCTTTCGGGACAGAGCGTGGAAACGGCGGACGCGCCGGATGCGCTCGAAGGGGACAGGCTCCGGCTGACGCGCGTCGCGATGCCGGTCTACCGCGGCTCGGCGAGGCCGCTCGATCTGTTCACGAGGGATCTGCCTGAAACGCTCGCGCTCAAGGTTGACAAGCCGTTCGGCGGCTGGAACGTCGTCGGGCTGTTCAACTGGGGGGAGAACAGCGGCCCGGACGGCCCGATTCCGGCTGCGGAGCGGGAAATCCGGGTTGATTTTGCGCAACTCGGCGTCGCGAAGGGCGCCGCTGTCCGCGCGTACGATTTCTGGAACGACAAATATCTCGGCGAGTTCAAGGGCGGCTTTTCAGCGCTGCTGAAGCCGCGCGAGGCCGCCGTCGTCGCGCTCCAGCCTGCGCTCGCGAGGCCGCAGTTTCTCGCCACGAACCGGCACATTACTATGGGCGCGACGGATATTAAATCGATCGCGTGGGACTCGAAAACGAAAACGCTCTCAGGCGCGCAGAGCGCTGTCGCCGGGTTCGAATATCATCTGGCGTTCTATGTGCCGAAAGGCTACAAATTCAAGGCGGCTAAGCTCAGCGCTGGAGCGGCGAAGACCGGCCTGTCGAACGGCGGGAAGGTGATGGATCTTAGGTTCACGCCTGTGAAATCCGGCGATCTGAAATGGAAACTGACGTTTAATTAGCGGGCGGTCATTTAGGCGGTGACAAATTGAATGTCGAATGCTGAACGGGGAGCCGCGGAATATCGAAGGAGCGCAAAGAGGGTTGTGTCAGTCGAAATCCGGCGCTGAAACAAAAAAATAATTAACCCCTTGTTTGTTGTCAAATCGTGATATAATACGCTTCAAGTCGTATCCAACAGGAGAGTATTATGAGAAAAGCAGGGCTTGCGCTGTTTGCATTGGCTGCAGTTTTGATGTGCCGATTTGCGTTCGCTGATGGAAAGATTGAAAAAAGTCCGATAAGGCAGTTTCAGAGAATGGAAACTGTGGAAGTTCAGGGGCAACAGGCGGCGAAACAGGCCGCGCCGGATGATTTCAAGACGGAATACATCAAGGTGAAAAATTATCAGGCGTCGTTTCTCGCGGAAACCGTTCGGGGAATGCTGTCGCCGGACGGGCTGCTGCAGGCAAACGACGATCTCAGCGTAATCATCATCTCGGACAAACCGGACAAAATCGAACAGGTCAAGGCGATGATCGGGGAGGTGGACAAGCTCCCGCGCCAGATCGTTTTTCACGCGAAAATTCTCGAAGTGTCGAACAATTTCGAAAAGGACAGCGGGATGACCCTCTCGAACCTGCTCGAAAACACGTCGTTCAACGAAGTTTGGAACAGGATTACGAACGACCGGAAGCAATCATATGATGATAACTATTCTTATCAGCAACCAAGTTGGCGTGAACAAAACGACACAAGTATGCAAAAAGGTGTAACTTCACAGGTTGCAACGAGATACGACCATGTGTCGCAGATGATTAATTTTCTCATTACCAAAGGATATGCGAAAATGGTCGCGGAGCCGAAGATAGTCACCGTGAATAATAAACCGGGCAGATTTTTCATTGGCGACAAGGTGAAGCTGGTGGCGTATGGGGCTTTTTACAGTCCCTATTCAGGCTCAACGGCAATCGCGGGCGGCGGAAGCATGGCGGAGGAGGGCGGCCTGTCGCTTGAAGTCACGCCGCATATAGGAGAAAGCGAATTTATTACAATTAATATCAAGGCCACTTATTCGCAGCTCGACAGCTACTCATCCACATCTACGAAAGTCAACGCGCGGGAGGCCGAAAGCACGATTATCGTGAAGGACAAAGAGCCTATCGTGCTCGGCGGATATAAGATTACACGGGAAGGAAGGTCCAAAAGCGAAACGCCGATTCTCGGAAGCATACCTGTAATTAAAAAAATATTTTCCAAGACAATCAAGTCCAAAGAAGACGCCGAAATGGTGATGATCCTGATCCCTGAAATTGTAAACGCCGGCGAAGGCTTCAAAACGCCGGACAGTCTTCAGGACACGCCGTCGAAATAACCGGTCTTCCTATAAAGATTCAAGAAGGAATGAGGAGATTCAAGAAGTGATGAGGAAAAACCTTTTGAAAAAGGTTTTTTTCTCAAACTCCTTTTCCAAAACTTTTTAGCAAGGGCCACAGTTGTTGATAATGCGGGAACGATAAAAAGCCATGCCAAAGGAAATGAGTTGATTTTCTCGTTCTTCCGATTCGGCGGGAATGCAGATAAGGGCGTTTCACGTTCTTATTAGAATGAAATTTGAACTAAAAAATGCAGCTCAAGTAAACAACTGAGGCCCGAATAATAAGCCGACCAGCCAACAAAAAAGGCTTTCAATCATTTAAATAAATTCATCCGGCCTTGACAAAACTTAAACGATCGTTCAAAATAGCGGAGGATGGTTTGAACGCACGTTCAAAAAGACGGGAGAACGAAAATGGCGAAGAAGAAGATTGCGCCGGGAAGCGTGGCGGGCGGCCCCGGGCCGACGCGGGACAAGCTGCTGAACGCGGCGGAATCCCTTTTCATCGAGCGCGGCTACGACGGGACCAGCGTGAGCGACATCGCGGAGCGCTCGAAAACGACGAAGGGGCATCTTTACTATTACTTCAAGAATAAGGAATCGCTTTTCGACGCGGTTCTTGAAAGGCGGCTCGCGTCGCAGCGCGAAGCGCTGATTAAGGCGGCGACCGCGAGCGGGGACATCCGGGAAAGGGTTCACGCGGCGCTGGACTCGTATGTGAATTTCATAGAGGAGAATCCCGGTTTTCCGAGGCTTGTGCAGCGCGAGATCTGTTCCGGGTCGAAGAACGTCAGGAAAATTTCCGACGGAATGGCGCCGGTTCACGCGTGGGGAAGCGGAGTGTTCGCGGGGATACTGCCGCAGGAAGGCCCGACGTCGGCGAAGCATTTCTTTTTCAGCATATACAGCATGACGCTGAACTATTACACGTACGCGCCGATGCTCGAGCGCCTGTGGGGGGCCGACCCGACGAGCGAAGCGGCGCTCGCGGAAAGAAGGGCGCATCTGCATGTCATGGCGGACCTTGTCATGGACAAACTGATAACGGGCGAGCGCAAGGCGCCGGCCGCGAAAACAAAAGGAGGCGGGAAATGAAATTCACGATGGTTCATAAATTCGGATGGCCGGTTGAAAAAATCACGTCGATACTGAAAGCGGGCGAAGACCTGTTTCCGATGGAGGAGTTGCCGAACGTCAACATGCGGAAGCTCATCGAGCAGAAACGGACCGGCTCGAAAATATACAAGAAGTTCGAATGGTGCGTATACGGGCAGTTGCCGAAGATCGCGCAGAAGATATTCAGTCCGGAGTCGCTGACGTTCACAGAGAACTCGGTCTGGGACGACGATAAATGCTCGTTCGAGAGCCGGATATCGCCGCATTATTTCAAGAACGCGCTGACGTGTGTTTTGACAAGCACGTGGCGGGCGGGAGCCGGAGGCGGCGCGGAACGGCAGGTCGACGGCGCGGTGAGCATCACAATCCCGATCATCGGGCCGGTAGTCGAAAAGGCGGTCGGCGAGCACTTCAGAAAGAACAACGACCAGAGCGCGGAGCTGATCCGCAAGGGGCTCACGGCGAAGTACGGACCTCCGGCGTAATTTGCCGGCTCAAATCGCAATCAGGAGGCGCAAAATGGCAAACGCGCTTGGAAAAATTTCAGGTGAATTCGAAGAGGCGGCGTCCGGACTGCTGAACAGGCTGCGCAAGCGGGACGTCTGCGAAGCGGACTTGAATTTCAAGCTGTATTCGCCGGGCGAGGGGCACCCTGACTGGAAAGCGGTTTGGGAGAAATCCGGCGAGCTTGAGGCGGAGGCGCTGAAGGTCATCGAGACCGACGACGGAACGCCGGGCGAGCTGATTGCCGAAACGCAACGCATCGCCGGGGCGCTGGCCACGAACGCGAAGTCGATGGCGAAGAACTTCGCCCGGATTCATCGCGGCGACCACACGCTCATTCCGCCTTATATCATCTGGACGATGCACAACGCCTGCAACTTCAGATGTTCCTACTGCGACAACCATTCCGGAAAGAAATATTTCGACCTCTCGAACGAGGGCGCGCTCGACACGGAACAGGGCAAAAAGCTGTTGCGCATCGTCCGCAAGGACGTCACGGGGATTTACTTCTGCGGCGGCGAGCCCACTCTGCGCGCGGACCTGCCGGAACTGACCGATTACGCGCACGGGCTCGACTATTTCCCGCTGATGATAAACACGAACGGGAGCAGGATTCACAAGATGCTGCCGGACGCGCGGTATTCGAAATGGCTGAAGCAGATGGACATCATAATCGTCAGCCTCGACGCGCTGAACATAGGCCGGCTGACTGACGTCTGGGGGATGAAGAAGGACCTCTGCGAGCAGGTGATGGTGAACATACTCGCGCTGCGGCGGCTGCAGCCGAAAGTGCGGTTTAAGCTGATTGTCAACACTGTGATAACGCCGGAGACGATCGGCGAGGCGGAGTCGATTCTCGACTGGGCGAACGACTTGGGGATTTGGTATTCGCCCGTGCCGATGAACTGCGGATCGAACGTAAATGAAATGCTGACGGCGCTGCCGGAATACCGGGCGCTGTGCGCGAAAATCCTGAGGCGCAAAAAAGAGGGCTACAAGATACTCGGTTCGCGGCGGCTGCTCGAAAATCTTCTTTATTCGAAGAAGGTAGTCTGCAGGCCGTCGCTGAAGCCGCATGTGGATATCGACGGTTCGCTGATCTGGCCGTGTAAGACGAAGTCGAACCTGACGCCTGTAAAAATCAATGTGCTGAGGCACGACTCGCTCGACTCGGCCTATGCGGCGGGCGCGAAAATGATTAACCCGACAAACATTCACGGCCACGGCCCCGGGCAGTGCGGCGCCGATTGCAACTGGATGCAGAACTATGTCAGCGACGTATATGCGCGCGGCCTCGAAAACCCGCTGGCAGGCGGATTTCTGGCTGAAATGTTCGAGTTCACGGGGATCGTCTGAGGCGGTTTCCGGCGCGGGAGGCGGGAATGATTAGAAAGATATTAAGCGGGCAGGGCGCGCTGGCGGGCGGCCGGGCGGACATTCGCCAGGTTCTGAGCGAGTTCGTTTTTCTCGCGGCGGCGGTCGCGGCGGTCGCGTTTTTCTGCCAGAACACGCCGGTGATGTCGGCGCTTGCGGGCGGGATCATTCTCGCGCGTTTCATTCTGATCGGCCGGCGTTTCGACTGGGTGTTTCTGCTGATCGGAATCGTGGCGGGCGGCGGCAACGACATGCTTTCGATGGCGAAGGGCGTCTATTATTACACGCCTCCGCACGAGCTGGCGATACCGATTCCGCTGTGGCTGCTCCTGTTCTGGGGGTATGTGTTTGTCACGTTCCGGCAACTGTTCAGCCTTCCGGCGTTCAGGGGCGAGGGGTTCGGGGGCAGGCCGTGGCGGATCGACGCGCGGCTGATCGCCGACCTCGCGGTCGTGATATCCTTCAGGCTCATCATCTATCATTTTGTCAAACACGAGCCGATCCCAACGATCGGTTACGCGTCGGTTCTCGCGCTGCGGCTGCTTGCGATTCCGCCGAAAGCGCGCGACTGGAAGTTGATGACGGTCGTGATGATAGTCGGCCCGATATACGAGGCGTTGCTGATACGGTTCGGGCTGTACGTTTATTTCGATCCGGTTTTTCTCGGGATGCCTGCGTGGCTTCTGATCTACTGGGCGTTCATCATCCCGATATTCATGAAGGGGATATTCGACAGGGTGGAAGAATGGCTTGCCGCGAAGGACTCAGCGGCGCCGGTCTTCGCGAAAGGCTGACTGAATAATCATGGTGTCAAATTACTCTATTTTCATAGGGATATGCCTGCTGAACCCGACGATCAACAATGTCGGAATGGGGCTTCAGAAGCTCGCGATAAACAACATTCCGGCGGCGGGAAACAGGTCGCGCAAATCGACATATGCGCTTGTTTGGACGCTCGGGCTCGCGCTTCAGGGGTCGGTGGTCGTTCTCGGAGCGAAGGCATTGACGATCGGCAATGCGTCCACGCTGGGCGGCTTCGCAGGTTTCGGACTTATCGCGCTCGCCGCGTTTTCGCACCTCGCGCTGAAGGAAAGGATATTGAAGCGGGAACTGTTCGGAATGGCGACGATAATCGCAGGGACGGCGGCGCTGGGTTTTTTCAGCAACGGACACCAGAGCGGCATCGCCGATTTCGAGCAGGCGCGGATGACCGCGTTTCTGATTGCGTGCGGGGCGGTAGCGGCGGCGGCGGTATTTTTAATGCTGCGCGACATGCGAGCGTACGGCGGCGCGGTTCTCGGAACGCTCGGCGGCGCAATTGGCGGACTCGGCATGATTTTTATGAAAGTGGTCGTGAACCGTTACGCGAAAAAAATCGGCGCTGAAGGCCTAATCATCGATTTTCTTAGCGATCCATATACATGGATGACGATAGTCGGCGGCGTCGGCAGCGTAGTTCTCGTCCAGTTCGGCTATAAATATGGGAAGGCGATTCAGGTCGTGCCCGGTTTTGCCTCGATGGTTGTTATAATGCCCGCCCTGGCCGGCTTTATTGTGCTCAGGGAGGCGACGACGCTGATATGCGTCGCCAGTCTCGCGGTGATCACCGCCGGAGTTCTCATAACTACCACGGCGGATCGCAAAATGAAACAACAAGCGATTTGTTGAGGAAAAACCTTTTGCCGGCCAGCCGGCTTTTTATTCGGGCCTCAGTTATCTATCCATGATTCAGAGACTCATTCAAATTCGCGGAGGAGTCTCGGGCGGTTTATTGCCGTTCGGGGATTTAGGGAAGTAGTCGGGGAGCAGCCGGAACTGGGAGTTGAAGATATCGTCGCGGACGGTGGGGCGTTCTTTTTCGAGCGAAGCGATGAGGTTGCGGACGAATTCGCGTTTTGAGGCCGATTCGGAGGGGCAGCGGGCGGCGGGCTCGGGGAAGTCGCGTTCGAGAGCGAAGCGGCGCATGAGCCGGTCGCGGATGTAATAGAGGGGCCGGATGAGGTGGATTTCGCCGCCGAAGAGCGGCTGGTCCGGCATCATGCAGCTTGTCTCGCTGTTGAGGAAAATATTCATGAGGAAGGTTTCGATTACGTCGTCGCGGTGGTGGCCGAGCGCGATCTTATTGCAGCCGAGGGCGGTTGCGGTATCGATCAGATGCTTGCGGCGCGCGCGCGAGCAGAGGTAGCAGACGCTTTTCTTTTTGCCTGTGGAAGCGGCGTAGATGCCGGTGTCCACGACGCGGAGCGTGACGCCCTGAGAGGCGGCCCAGTCGACGATAGGTTGCGGATCGTCGCCGGGGAAGCCGGTGTGTATGTGTAAGAATTCGAGAGAGAAGTCTTTGGGGGCGTGAACGAACGGGCCGCGCAGCAGATGCATGAGCGCGAGGCTGTCCTTGCCGCCGGACACGGCGACGGCGACGCGGTCGCCGGGCGCGATCATGGCGAAGTCGACGATCGCTTTCTCCATCCATTTTCGCAAGTGGCGTTCGAGAGGAGTCATGATGTGGCAGCTCTATTTCGAGCGCTTTTTGCGGATCGGCCGGAAAGTAAATTTCGGCGCTCCGCAGACGGTGCAGAAGTTCGGGCATTTTTCGGACGGATAGAGGGAGTTGTTGCCGGTCAGTTCGCAGAGCCGGCATTCGTAGGAGGCCACTTCGCGCAGGTCCGCTCCGCAGCGGCCGCAGAACGCGCCGGTCTGGCCCTCGTGCCCGCATTTCGCGCGCGACTCCTTCAGCGGAGCCAACTCTTTCTCTATGAATGCGACTATTTCCTTTATCATATCGCCCGCATTATAAGGCTGATGTAAAACCTTCGTCAACTTTGAAGCGCGACACCGTCTTTGCGAGGAGCGAAGCGACGAAGCAATCCGGAACAAATAATCGTCATTGCGAGGAAGCTTTCGTTTGGCTGACGAAGCAATCCCGACCTCAATTCCTATCTCCATGTCCGGGGTTGCTTCGCTTCGCTCGCAATGACGTTTTTCGCTTGTTGTTTTAGCCCAAAGCCTAAGGCCCAACGCCTAATGCCGCTTTTTTTACGTAAAATATCCAAGCCCTTCGAGTCTGCGAGTCATAGCGGCGGCATCTTCAGCGTCGAGGCGGGCTTGACCGTTCGATTGCTTTCCCGCCGCTTCGTATCGAACCGGATGCGAATCCATGAATTCCTGCGTGAAGATTTCAGTCAGAACGCGGCCGTCGAGGTTTTCCGGTATCGGTAATCCGTAACAATGGAGGATAGTCGGCATAATATCGGTAATCCGAAACTTGTCGAATGAAACTCCGGCGCGTATCACCGGACCAGCGGCGATGAAGATGCCGTCGCGGATGTGGGTTCCCGTTTGCGCCTTAGTTGGAACATGCCACGGCGCCGATTCGATGAGCGGCGGGAATTTCGATACATCGGCCATAGTTCGGCAGCCGGGCGCGCACTCGATCAGCAGGTCCGGGGCCGACTCCATGCGAGGGCCTGAAAAAATGGATTCGCGTTTGTGCGCCTTCGCCGCGGGGCGGTAGCCTGTCAGAGGGTCCTGCCATTCGAGGAATCTGCGCGCAAGCTCGTCGCGAGCGCTCTCGTATTCCGCGCCGGGCGCGACAGTTCCGTGTGGGTTCCGGCCCTTGACATTGATGAAGATTTCGGCGAACGGGCCGACGAGCGCCGGCCCCATGAAGGCTCGCGTGCGACGCGGGTCGAACCCGAGTTTCGAAGGCGAATAATTCGGGTCCGGGGCGAGAGGATCGCTCGCCTCCGGGCCGCCCGGCGACAGCCAGCCCCATTCCGCGAGCAGCCGGTTCGGAAAGAAAATCCAGCGCGCCGGCCCGAATCCGTGGTCGGAAACGGCGAAAACCGTTGTTTCCGGCCCACCGAACGCCCGGAGAAGCGTCGCAAGCCCGGCGTCCGCCGCTTCGTATGCCTGCGGGATAGCCTGCGGCTCCCACGCCGGATCGCACCGCGCGTTTGCAGGATGGCTTGTGTCCCACGAATGCCACATCCGGTGCTGCAACTCGTCTGTCGATGAGAACACGTACATCAGAAAATCCGGTTGCGAGCCGGCGAACTCCAAAGCCGCGCGGGCGCGGTCTCCGTCCATTCGGATCCGCGCGTTGACCTCGCGGCGAGGTTCGATAAAATAGCCGTCCCGAAGTTCCGATTTCGAGTCCAGCCAGCGTCCTATTTCGGAAATAGTCTGTTTGCGTTCGGGCGGAAAGACGTCTTCGCCGGGGCCCGGCAGGCCGCTGATCATGAACCCGTCGAGCGGTTCGGCGGGGTAGGTGACCGGAACGTTGACGACTCCGGCGCTGAGCCCGCGGCGGTTGAGGGCATGCCAGATTTTTTCGGCGCGCACGGCGCCGGGAGGCAGCGGCAGATTGCGCAGGTCGGGCTGCATCTCGAAAAAATTGAAGACGCCGTGTTTTCCGGGCAGCGCGCCGGTCGACATGGAGGACCAAGCCGGGGCCGAGTGCCAGGGAACGGTCGATTCGAGCGCCGCGCGGCAGCCGCGCGCGGAGAGAGAGGCCAGATTCGGCAGCCGGCCCGCCCGCATCAGAGGCGCCAGCGCCGACTCCGTCCCGCCGTCTATGCCGTACAAGATCACTTTCGCCGCCATGCGGAATATTATAGCGCCTCTTCCGGCAAATAATTACGATGTTTCGGGCAACATTGCGGGCGGCGCGCTTAATAGAGAGCAAAACATTTAACCCGAAGCCTAATGGCGGATTCGGGTTAAATATCGAATAACGAACAAGGAACCGGGGAATAGCGAAGGAATGCAAAGGAATTTCATCATTCGAAATTCGGCGTTGGATATTCGATATTCTATTTTATTTCCGCGCGCAGAGCTATGGAGCGCCGCCGCTGTTTAAAAATCCCCGAAAACATATATTCCTTTTTTGTCGACGCTGAAGCGCGGCGGGGTTTTCGTCCGCTCGAACGCGAGATAGCCCGGACGCAGATTGCTCCAGAATGAAAGCAGTCCCTTATCCGCGCCGGCCTCGTTCTTCAGTTCGGCCATTCCCGCGGCGTCCATGCGCAGAGGGAAGATGTTGACGCGTATCGGCGCCGCGCCGCGGTTCCTCGTATCGACCGCAGTCACGTACAGTTCCTCTATGAATTCGTCAGTCAGCGGGATGCAGCCGATGGTCACGCAGTTGCCGTGAATGTATATGTCGCCGCCGGGATGTTTTTTGTCGCTCAGTATTTTATCGGACGCGTTCGGGTAGTTGACGCGCAGCGACATGTGGTAGCCGCTCGTCGGGTTGAAGTTCGCGATTTCATAGAAGCCCTCCGGAACCTGGCCGTCGCCTTCCATGCGTTTCGGTCCGACGGCGCCCGACGCCGCGCAGATGCCGTATGTTTTTATTAACGTGAATTCCTTTTGGCCCTTGCCGCGCGCCCACATCTCGACTTCGCCCGGCGCGGACCACGCTTTGTCTCTGTAAACAGTTTTGAAAACGCGCAGAAACAACTCTTCCGGCGGGTAGGAGACCTTTTTCTCCCTGAACAGCGCCTTCACGGCGGATTCCTTGTGAGAGTAGGCGTTCCGCACACGCTGGAATTTCAGTTGCTGCGACTTGAAATCGGCGCGCGATTCAGCCGCCGCGCCGAAAACGAGAGCGGTTAGAAGCGTGAAGCAAATCAGTTCGTGAAATCGCATTTTTCACCTGTGTAGGGCACAGCATGCCGCGCCCCCGCAAAAACCCTTTTTTCGCTGTATTCGAGTTCTGAATTCTGTCTGTTATTTGATTTTTCTCCCTGCGGCAAAGTTATTGTAATCGAGTTTGGGATTGCTTCGTCACTGTGTTCCTCGCAATGACGGGTTTGATCATTTTCCTTTTTCGTAGACGCAGGCGCCTGCGATGAAGGTGGCGGCGCAGGAGAAATCGGGTTCGAAGACAGCGATGTCGGCCGCTTTTCCGGCCGCGAGCTCGCCGGCCTTGTCGGACATTTTAATCGCGCGGAGTCCGTTGAACGAAGCCATTCTGAACGCCTGTTCCGGAGGCAGGCCGATTTTTCCGACCGCATTTTTCACGGCGGCATTCAGGGTTAGCACGCTGCCCGCCATCGTGCCGTCGGGCGTTTTGGCGGCGCCGTTTTTCACGGTGACTTTGAAGCCCCAGACGTTGTATTCGCCGTCGCCTTGTCCGGCGGCGTGAATCGCGTCGGTTATAAGAACGATCTTGTCCGTTGATTTTAGTTTAACCGCCATTTTGACGGAATCGAAATTGACATGTTTGCCGTCGAGGATGATCTCGACAGTTATGTCGGGATTCATGAGGGCGGCGAAAGCGCAGCCGGGCTCGCGCTGGTGGAAGGGGCGCGAGGCGTTGAACAGATGAGTGAAGTGGGTAGCGCCGCGCCGGATCGCTTCGTTGGTTTGTTCGGCGTCGGCGTCGCTGTGGCCGATGGAGGGCAGGGCGCCTGCGGCGACGAGGCGGTCGATGAGCTCCATGCCGCCCTCGATTTCGGGCGCGACGGTCATAATCTTCAGCGTGTCGCCGGCTTCGGCGAATATTTCGTCAAGTTCTTTTTCCTTCGGGTTGCGGATGCACATCGGCAGGTGGGCGCCGGGCCGTTTGGAGCTGATGTATGGGCCTTCGATGTTGACGCCGAGGATGCGGGCGCCGTCGGGCGACGGGGCGTCGGCCGCTTTGCCGCCATAGGCGCCGGATGCTTGGCGCGCCATCGCGTCTTTCGCGGCTTTGACCGCGGCGATGACCTGTGCGTGAGGCAGCGAAACCGATGTCGGCAGGAAGGCGGTGACGCCGAGGCCGACGAGCGAGCGAGCCATTTTCAGCAGTTCGTCGGCGTTCATGAATCCCCAGAAGCCGCCGTTGCCGTGTATGTGTATGTCGCAGAGGCCGGGCGCGATCCAGCCGCCCCGCGCGTCGAATCCGTTCTGTTTCAGTTCCGCCGGCGGCTCGCCTTCAAACACGCCCCCGATCAGTCCGCCGTCCATGACGACATAGCCGATCGGCAATATCCTGTCCGCCGTGACAACCTTGCCGTTGTATATCGCTGATTTCATGATGATATCTGTTGCTCCGTCTTTAAGAATTTGTTTGCCCAACTGCCGGCTACCAGTCTCTGTTTTTGATCTTTTGCTGTATTCTGAGTTCTGAGTTCTGTCTTCTGCTTTAGTTCCCCCCCCCAGTTACCAGCTGCTTTTAAAAGGTCTGCGTCACTTTCTTCAGGAAGCGCGGATTGTCTGGATCGATTCCGCGCGCCTGAGAGAGCGCGTTAGCGAAGAACTGGAACGGAACGATATAGAAGAGCGGGCTGATCGTTTCGTCGACATCGACCGGAACCGCGACCGCCTTCGAGGCGATTTTGAGAGTGGCTTTTCGAGACGAGATGATGACGGTTTCGAGAAGTTTTTCGTTCAGTTCGAGGCAGAGGTCGTGTAGCGGGGCGGCCATCTTGCCGGGCGGCACGCAGACGAAAGTCGGGAAGCCGGCGCCGGTCATGGCGATGGGGCCGTGCTGGAAGTCTGCGGTGCTGAACGGCTGGGCGACGACGTAGCTCGTCTCCATCAGCTTGAGAGCCGCCTCGCGCACTGTAGAGTAGTTGAAGCCGCGGCCGATGATCACGCAGCGGTCCATGTAGCGGTAGCGTTCGCAGAGCGCGGTGATGAAGGGCTCCATGGAGAGCATTTTGTCCATCTGTTCGGGCGCGCGGGCGAGCTGGTCGAGAAACTTTTTGTCATCGTTCAGGGCGCCTGAGAGCATCATGAGAGCGAGGAGTTCGCAAGTGTATGTTTTAGTGGCGGCGAGTCCCTTTTCGAGGCCGGCGCGAAGGAGAATGACATCGTCGGCGACCTTGGTGATGCCGGAGCCGGCGGTGTTGGTGATGCCGATCGTGTATGCGCCGGTTTTGCGGGCTGAGTCGAGCGACTCGTTGATGTCCGTGCCCTCGCCGGATTGAGAGATGCCGATGACGACGGCGGTCTTCATGTTCGGGTGGCGTCCGTAAACGGTGTGAATGGAGGGCGCGGTGAGCGAGCATGGCAGTCCGTTTGCGTATTCGAAAAGGTATTTGCCGAAAGTGGCGGCGTTGTCGGAGCTGCCGCGGGCGGCCATCTCGAAAAGAGTCGGGTTGTGTTTTCTGATGCGCGCGGCGATGGCGGCGATATTTTTCCGTTCGCCTTTCCAGAGTTTTGCGAGAGCGGAGGGCTGTTCGCGGATTTCGTCAAGCATCTTGCTCATGTTGAGACCTCATCATAGTTGATTTTCAGGCTGAGTGAGACCGCGGCCTGAGTCGGGAAATCTTTAGCGGGCGAACCGGCGGCGGCGGTAGCGAAAGAGTTGGCGACCGCGAAAGTGACCGCTTCGGGAAGCGGAGCGCCGGAGGTGAGCGCGAAAGCGAGTCCGGCGGCGAAAGCGTCTTCGGAGTCCGCCGGGAAAGGGATTTTAGACATCGGGGGCGGAAAAAACAAGGAGGCGCGCAAAGCGGATGAAGCTGCGGCGCCCTGGCGGCCGAGGTAGATCGCGGCAGAACCCGCGCCGCGCTTGAGCAGAAAGTTGAGCGCCTCGTTGGCGCCGTCAAGGGAGTCGGCCTTAATGTGAGTGAGGGCCAGCGCTTCGGCGGCGTTGACGATCAGCGCGTCGAGCTGAGGGATGAGCGCTGCCGGGAGGCGATCGGGCGGCGAGGCGAGGGCCATAACTGGAACGCCGTAATGGTGAGCCATGTCGACGGCGAATTTGAAGGTGTCTTCCGGGATGTCGGGCGCGACGATCATCAGCTCGCAGGCGGAGATCAGGGCGCGGGCTGAAAAGAGCGGCGTGCGGGACATGTTCGAGAATACGCCGCCGGAGATGACGCGAGCGCCGCCGCCCTGCTCGTCGCGAAGCGAATGGGTGACATCGGTGCGCGCGTTTTCGACGCGTTCGACGTGGTCCACGTTGACGCGGCGAGCCTGAAGGTCTGCGATCAACTGGGAGCCGGTCTGGTCCAGGCCGACGCTTGAGAGAAAGAAGACGCGGCAGCCGAGAGCGGCGAGATCTGAAGCGACGGCGATGGCGCGGCCTCCGGGGCCGTTCAGCAACGCGCGCGAATAGACGGTTTCGCCCTGCGAGGGAAAACTCGGCACGGAGAACGACATCTCCACGCATGCGCCGCCCACCACCGCTATGTGCGGCTTGTGCGTCGTTTGTAATTTCATCTTCAGCATCTTCATGGCCCGGCGGAAAAGATTTAACCCGTATTCGGGTTTGTTTCCGCAAAGCCGCCGGTTAAGCGGCCCGATGAAACATTATATACCGTTTCTTCGCGTTGTGAAATTGTGAAAAAAACAGGGTAATTATGAAAATGAGCGCGTTTAAAAAACAAGCCGTCTAATTATTTCTGTTTCATGAGTTCGCTGACGGTGACGAAAACATAGCCGCGGCTTTTGAGTTTCTCGATGATTTTAGGGAGCGCTTCGACAGTCTGGCGGACGCCGTCGTGAATGATAATGACGGCGCCGTTGTCGGTTTTGCGCAACAGGCGGTCGATGATGACGTTTTCGCCGGGGCTGGCGTAGTCGCCGGCGTCGGCGGTCCAGAGGATGAGAGTATAGCCGAGCGCGCCGGAGACGTCGGCGATGTTTTTGTTGTAGTAGCCGCCGGGCGGCCGGAAGAGTTGCGTGGATTTGCCGGTGAGCCGCCTGATCACCGCGTCGCACTCCTTGATTTCGGCGGCGATGTAGTCTTCCGGAATTTTCTTAAGGTTTACGTGGTGATATGTGTGGTTGCCGATTTCGTGGCCGGCTGCGACTTCCATTTTAATGAGGTCGGGATATTTTTCGGCCATTTCGCCGACGACAAAGAACGTGGCTTTGACGTTATGCTCTTTAAGAATTTCGAGCAGCTCGGGGGTATATCTCGGGTGCGGGCCGTCGTCGATTGTAAGCGCGATTCGTTTCTTCTTCCTGTTGCCGTTAATGAATCTTTTGAAATGGCGTCCGGCGCCGAGTTCTTCCTTATACTGTTTCCTGATGTTCTCGACGGATGTGTAGCCGCCCTCTTTTGCTTTATCGAGAATTTTCGGCGAAATCATTTGCGGAACAAGCGAGCCGTCCGCCTTAAGGGTTTCCGACGCCGCGGCAGCCGGGTTCTTCGACGCCGCGATAACCGCCGCGCAAAAGACGGCGATTGACGCTATTATCAATAACGATGCTATTCTCCTGAAGCTCACTTTTGTTTGTCGTTCCCGGCCCAAGTTGTCATTGCCCATTCCAGATTTAAGAATATTTTAATCTTAAGCGGCCTGCTTTCAATGCTTTCTAAAATAACAATATTAGAAAAATCTGCGCGGCCATAGCAATATCAATTTTTATTGAGGTTTGTGTTTAGCTATATATTCCGCTACGTTGAATTTCGATTTGCAGCCATTGAAGTTCATGTATCTGATTTTGCCGAATACGGGCCGTTCGCCCCAGGCGCGGTCATGGACGCCGCCGATGGACCAGGCGACGCCAGCGTAGCCGTTCGGGTCGCGCCCGTCGAGTTCGTATTTGTCGTTCAAGTATATCGCAGCGCTCATCGCTTCCTCCGGAGACGCCGACCATTCGAGTATTTTCTTCGCCCAATACATTCTCATGTACCCATGCATTTTGCCTGTGGCCGCCATCTCGGACTGCGCCGCGTTCCATAGCGGGTCGAGCGTCAGCGCCTGCTCGAACTGATCGGTTGAATAAATATATTCGCGCTTGTCCGTTCTGTGTTCGTCGAGCGTCCGGCGCGCCCAGGCCGGGAAGCCGCCGACGCTGTCGTAACGCGGATTGTAATAGCAGAAATTGTCGGACAGCTCGCGCCGGACTATCAACTCTTCGAGCAGCGCTTCCCGGGCCGCCTTCGGCGCGGACGCCCGTGCGACTTCGAGAGCGACGCGCTGCGCGGAGAGCTGCCCGAAGCGGAGATAGGGCGACAGCCCGGACTGGCCGTTCAGGTTGGGATCGTTGCGGGCTGAATCATAGGCAGAGAGCCGATTGTCAACGAAGCCGCGCAGCGCTTTCAACCCGGCGTTTTCTCCGGGCTTGATCCAACCGGCCTCCGGAACCGGGGAGTCGCATTTCAGGCTTTTAAGGGTTTTTTCCCAGTCGACCGGCGCGGGCAGCGGCGCCGGGTTCGCGCTTTTGAGCTTGAGCGCCGGAAAGCCGGCAAGAAATTCCGGAAGCAGTTTTCTGATTTTCGGCCTGATCGTGTAGGCGCCGTATTCCTGTTTTCGCGACGCCATGAAGCAGGGGACGATATTGTGGGCGTCAACCTCGTAAAGCGGAATGGTTAGCTTAAAAGCAACTGTATTTTTCAGTTCGCGCTTGTCGCGCAACGGGTTGAAATCCGTCACGACGACTCCGAGTTTGTTTTTTGCGGCGAACGCCGGAATCGCTTCCGCCGGGTCGCCGCGCAGGAGATAGAACGGAATTCCGGCGGCGCGCAGGCCGCGCTCCGTTTCCGCGAGTCCTTTAAGCATGAAAGCGTATTGCCTGAGCGAGGGGCCGGGGAATTCGCCGTCGAGGCAGAAAGCGACGCAAAGCGGGCCGGATTCGCGAGCGAGCTCGGCGGCGTAAAGAAGCGCCCAGTTGTCGCGTATGCGCTTGTCGCGGCTCATCCAATAGAGAACCGCGCCGCGGGCGGCCGCGCGATCGTTCAATTTCAGTATTCTTCGCGAATCGACGAAATGCATCCGCAACCGTCCATCTTATCGGCGCCGGTCAACCGATTCTTTTACCGGCGGCGTTTTCGGCGTAGGCTTCAGGCCGGTCGTTTTTCAGAAGCCGCAGGACTTCGATTTGAATCTTTTCCGCGGCGGCGCGCAGCGCTTCGCGGTCCTGCAGGCCGTTTGCGTCGAGGCCGGACATCGACGGCGTTCCGAAGCGAACGATTACTTTTGTCGGGAATACAACCGGCAGGGCGACAGCATGTTTTATAGGTTCGCGCTCTTCTTCTTTCGCCCACAATATCGGGCTGGCCTCTTCGAGTCCCGAAACGGAAACCGGAATGATCGGCGCGCCGGCCATCGCCGAAACGCGAATGAATCCCGGAAAGAACGGGCGAAGCCTGTACCACTTCGACATGGGATTGCTGTTTCCCTCCGGGAAGATTCCGAATATGCCGCCCGGCTTCAGTATTCCGTTAACTATTTCGCCGTAAGGAAACGGCCGCTCGTTGTTGTGCAGAATCGCGTCGAAGGCGGCGACCATTCTGTTCCATTCCGGATGTTCTTTTTCGTAACTCCAGGAGAGCCACCGGACCTTGCGATCCTTCAGGATCGAGCCGACCACGACGGCGTCCCAGCCGAACCAGCCGCTGTGATTCGGGGCGAGAATGAATCCCTCGCCCGCGGGCGGGATGTTTTCGAGTCCGTGAACTTCAAGCCGATGATACTTCTCAATCACCGGCGACATCGCTTTCATGAACTTCTCGTAAAACGCCATGGCGGCTACCTCGTAAGTATTGTATATCAATGCAGGTGGAGGGTATAGCGCCTGTTTTGCGCGCTCTAATTTTGCTTCGCGCGGGTTTTTATAATAAAGCGGTTTCTTCAACATCAAGTATTGAAAATGTCTTATTTTCCACAGAGGCATTTTTTGAAAAATATTTTACGGCCAATGCGAATTCAGATATATTTACGGGAGCGAATGATATAATTGCGAAAGTTGAACGGCGCGAACTCATTGCGCGGCTCAGTTCCGGAATAATAAGAAAACAGATTTGCCATATCGGAATTCATATAGAGGAAATAGCGGAATAATAAGGCGAGGCAAAATGAAGAGCGATAACAATGCGCCTGGCGGAGACGGCCCGAACGAAGTCGAAGCGCTGCGCCGCCGAATAAGCGATCTCGAAACGGAGAACAGCCGGATTCTGGAATCGATGCGGTTTATTACGGAATCGGAACAAACGCATAAAACGTTGTTCGACACCGCTTCCGTGGGAATTGTGGTGGTCGGCGTAACCGACAAAAGCATACAGTACGCGAACCATGCGTTATGCGGTATGCTCGGCTATACCCCGGAAGAACTGACAAAAATGAACATCTCGGACATACATCCGAAAGATAAATTGGATTATGTCATATCGGTATTTGAATCCATGGTGAAAAGGAAGTTGACGTTCGGAGAGAATCTGCCCTGCCGGAGAAAAGACGGAACGGTGTTTTACGCGGATATAAACACGGCGATAGTGGAATACGGCGGAAAGAAATGCGGAATAGGATTTGTGACCGATGTAACTGAAAGCAAGAAGATCGAGCAGACGCTGAGGGAAAGCGAAGAGCGCGAGAAGCTGGCGATAAAGGGCGGGGATCTGGGGACGTGGAACTGGGACATAGTGACGGACGAAGTCATAAACAACGAGCGGTGGGCGGAGATGGCCGGCTACCGGCTGGAAGAGTTGAAGAAAAGCGTCGAGAACTGGGGATTGCTGACGCATCCCGACGATATACCGAGAGTAAACAAGGCGATAAAGGAGCATCTTGAGGGCCGCTCGGAATCATACGAAATCGAGCACCGGATGCGGCACAAATCAGGGAAATGGATCTGGGTTCTGGACAAGGGGCGGGTGATAAAGCGGGACGCAAACGGCAAGCCTCTGCGAATGGCCGGCACGCATCTGGACATCACCGACAGAAAAGAAGCGGAGAACAAGCTGCGAGAGAGCGAACATCTTCACAAGATGATCGCGCAAATGACGACGGACTATTTTTTCAAACTCGATGTGGACGAAAAAGGCGGAGTCGCGATGAATTTCGTGACGGAAGCCATGCGTGAAACGACCGGGCGAACTTTGGATGAAGTGAGGACGCCTGATTTATGGAAGAACATATTTCATCATGAAGACGCCGGGAAGGCGATTGTGTTTCTGAGGTCCGTCGTGCTTTCGGGAGAATCCGGCGATATAGACGTCAGGACGTTTCACAAGGAAGGCCATGCGAGGTGGGTAAGGGTGACCGCGAAGCCCGAATGGGACGCAGCGGCGAACAGGGTTGTCGCCATATGGGGATCGGTGAGGGATATTACCGCCTATAAGCAGGCGGAGGAGGCGGCGCAGGAGAAAAAGGCGGCCGAGGAGAGCGAAGAGGTTTTAAGAGCGGCGTTTGAAAACGCCAATGACGCGATGTTCTGGGCGGACGCGGATACGGGAATAATCATAAATTGCAATCTCAGCGCCGAACGGATGATCGAGCGGGATAGAGCCGAGATCATAGGCAAGCATCATTCGACGCTTCATCCGAAAGCCGATGAGAGCCGCTATACAGACATGTTTAAGAATCACGCCGTGAACAAAGGCGCGGTCAATTCCGAGGCGGAGGTTGTCACTAAATCCGGCAAGCGCATTCCGGCGCATATCGCATCGGCGATAATTTGCATCAACGGAAGAATAGTGAATCAGGGGATATTTCGCGATTTGACCGATCTGAAAAGGGCGCAGTCAGAGAAAGAGACGCTTGCCCGGCAGATAAACCAGTACCAGAAGATGGAGGCGGTTGGCCAGTTGGCCGGCGGGATCGCGCACGATTTCAATAATATTCTGGCTGTGATAATAGGCACGGCCAGTCTCGCGCTGAGGCGCCTGCCCGCTGAAGATCCGACTGTTTCGCACATCAAACGCATCTTGAAAGTCACGAATCGCGCGAAAGACCTGACGATGAAAATGCTGACTTTCGCCCGGCGCGAGCAGTTGAATATCAGGCGCATTCCGGCGAACCGGCTTCTGGAAGAACTGCTCGAAATGCTGGACAGAAGCATTCCTTTGAACATCAACGTAATAAAGAAGCCGGATACCGAAAACATATACGTCAACGTCGACCAGAATCAACTTCTTCAGGCGCTGTTGAATCTCTGCATCAATTCCCGTGACGCCATGCCGGACGGCGGGACTCTGCGGATAGAAATCGAGTCGGCCGAACTGAACGAAGACGCCTGCCGCGCGCGTCCCGGAATGGCAACGGGCCGCTACTGCGCCATCACGGTGGCCGATACCGGCGCGGGCGTGCCGCCTGAAATTATCAACCGCGTTTTCGAGCCGTTTTTCACGACTAAGGAGAGAGGCAAGGGAACCGGCCTCGGACTGTCCGTGACGCACGGAATAATTCAAGGGCATAACGGCCACATAGAGATTGAAAACCGGGAAGGCGGCGGAACGGCGGTTAGAATTTATCTGCCGGCGTACGGGCCGGATGAAATCACCGCCGAGGAAAACGAAGCGGGTTTGCAGTCCGGCGGGTCGAAAGGGACTTTGCTGATTGTCGACGACGACAATGATTATCTGGAGATCGTCGCGCATCAGGCGGCGGATGAAGGCTACAAGGCGATATGCGCGGATAACGGGGTTGACGCCCTGCGCGCCTACCACAAGCTGCGCCGGGTGATAGACGTGGCGCTTCTCGACGTGATAATGCCCGGAATGGACGGCCAGGCTGTTTTCGCGGAACTGAAAAGCCTGAACCCGGACGTGAAAATCATTCTATGTTCCGGCTTCAGCGCCGACGGCGCGGTGAGCCAGATGCTCGCGCAGGGCGCGCTGGGCTTCATTCAGAAACCATACGATTCGAAAGACCTTTTCCGATTGGTCTCGAAGGTCATCGGTTCTTGAAAAAAAATATCAAGGCGGCTGGCCGGCAGCGGAGCGCGCGAAGTCGCGCGGAGCGTTAAGAAGTTTTGAAAGGATTTTAAGGAAAACTTTGCCGGCCAGCCGGCTTTTATTCGGGCCTCAATAATTCAATTGTGATGCATTATTTCATTCGCCATCTTATTTGTTAAAGCAATATTTTCAAAAGTTTTCCTTAATTATTTCAAAATCACTTCAATCTGATTTTTGCCGGGTTTGAGCGGCCATGCGACGTAGGCGAGTTCGCCGTCGAGAATTTTTGTCGACGGGTTTTCCATGCCTTTGACGGAGACGCTTTTGTAGTCGCCCCAGAAGGCGAGCCCGAAGGCGATTTCCTTGTCGGCCTCGACGGCGCAGGAATACTCGTTCTTCGCGGTTTCATTGCATGCGGCGACAGGCAGGTTCTTCACTCCGGCGAAATCGACGACGTCCGAATTCGGGTTGCCCATGTAGTTGCGGATGAAGACCGGGTTCGTTTTGCCGCGGTCGAAAAAGAGTTGCCCGTTGACATCGAAGTAGACGAGAATCTCCGGGTATTTCTTCAGGAGCGTGTCGTCGAACAGAGCGTACGTCGGCGGCGTTGTTTCGTTTATCGCGCGGTAGGCCTTGATCGCGTCGTTGGCGTTGACGACCTTCGCGCCGATTTTGTTCACATACTTGAACAGCGTGTCGAGCATCAGCCCGGCGGCCCGAATGCTTTCGGGATCGTACGCTTTGACCTTATCCGAGTTTTCCATCTCGTGGGCTTCCTGATGGACGGCGAACGGGACAATTTTGTTGTACTTCGCGTTGCGGGCGTACTGATCGGTCATCCATTTCCAGTAATCGCACTGATTGGCGTCGCATATTCCGGCGCGGCCGACGTCGTTCGGGTCGGTGGAGTAGGTTTCGGGCATGCCGGTGCGGAATGCGATATTGAGGTCGCGGGCGGTCCATTCGATGGCGACGAGTCCGCGCTTGTCGAGGGAGGGCGCCTTGAACGAGTTGGGATTGACGTAATAGAAGCCCCATGGAGCGCCGCGGTCGCTGATGTTGTCGGTAAGCGTCTGCTCCCAGCAGTGGCCCCACAGGCCGGTGAATCCGAGGCTCTCGAATATCTTGACGAGCCGGTTCGACCTGAATCCGCCGCCGGCGATCTGCAGGTCCGCCCACGGCAGGCTCGTCTTAATTGAATTCACTTCGCCGGCGACAAGTTCCGCAAGTTTCTTATTGCTGAGACGCCTGTAGAGATAGCTCTCGTCGCCCCATTGTTTCTCAATCGCTTCGCCGCCAGTCAGCATGTAGCCGACCGCGTCGCCGTATTTATCGTGGTATTCTTTGAAAAGTCCTTTGCCTTCTTCGGCCGATTTCGGGTTCACCAGCCACGTGACGGGGATGCCGTTGCTGTGCGCGATCTCGGCGACTCTTTTTATGCCGTCGAGAGGCATGCCGTGTCCCCATTTTTTCTCCATGTAGTAGGCGGAACTGACGAATGTGAAGTAGAGGGCGCCCTGTTCGTCTTTCGCCGCAGCCGGTTTCGGCGCCGCGATGCCGATGAACAACGCCGCGAGCAGCGCCACTGCCGATGCCCTGATCATAAGTTGCAGTTTAATCATTTTTCGCACCTCAAAACTGTTTTGAAGGATTTTAGCATAGATTAAGGGAAACTTTTGAAAAAGTTTTCCTTATGATCCTTTCAAAACTTCTTAATGCTCCGCGCGACTGCGCTCCGCTGCCGGCCAGCCGGCTTTTTATTCGGGCCTCAGCTGTCTTCTTTATGATTAATATTATCATTCAGAACAATTGCATTTTCCCGAATAGTTTCGTTGCATCAAGTTGTCGCTAAGAAAATCGAAATGTTGAGAATAGATTTCTAAGGCCCATTGATAAAGCTTTTGGGAAAGTATGAAAACCTTTTTCTCGAAAAAGGTTTTCATGAATTTCATTCTTTCAATGATGCTTAAAAGGAATAAGGAAAACTTTTGAAAAAGTTTTCCTTATGATCCTTTCAAAACCTTTTAACGCTCCGCGCGACTGCGCGCGCTCCGCTCGGGGTTTGGGAAAATCAAAAACGTCAGAATACGTCAATTGCTAATGTATCGGATGACAAAATGCGCCATAAGGGGATTTCTGAGGCCCGAATAAAGAGTCGGCTGGCCGACAAAAAGGTTTTCATGAATTTCATTCTTTCAATGAGTGCGCTACGACAGCTCTAATTGTTTCTCCTTTACATTTACTAACAAGATTATTATGGTATCTATGGGGATAATTTGAGTACAAAAGAGAAACAGAAGAAAAAACAGGCGGGACCAAGCTGACATGAAAATATTTTCGTTTATCGTGGCGCTGGTTTACCTCGCGACGTGGCTGAAGTATCTGCATGTGTTTCTGACCGAGGGCGACAGGCATGTGCTCGGCGCGCGTGTGCTGGCGGTTGTGGCGGTGGCGTTGCACGGCATTTATTTCGCGTCGCTCGGGCTTGAGCTTCGGCATCCGCCGATGGGGACCGTGTTCGAGTCGCTCACGACGCTCGCGCTGATGCTTTCCGTCATCTATCTGCATCTCGAGTTCCGCTCGAACACATCCTCGACCGGCATGCCGATCTTCTTCATGGTTTTCGGCCTGCAGCTTGTTTCGTCCCTGTTCATGAAATTCACGCCGGACGCCTCCCGGATGATGGGCAGCCCGATGCTCATAGCGCACATCTTTCTCGCGCTTGTCGGCTACACCGCCTTCGCCGTGGCGTTTCTCTATTCGATTCTTTATCTGCTGCTGCACCGCGAGCTGCGGTCCGGCAAGTTCCGGCTGCTGTTCCGCAACATGCCGTCGATCGAGGAGCTCGACGAGATGAACTTCCGCGCCTCGCTGATCGGGCTGATCGCGCTTTTCGTGTCGGTCGCGCTCGGGTTCGCGTGGTCCGAGATCAATTTCGGCCAGTTGCCGTTCTCCGATCCGAAAGTGACGATGACGGTTCTGACGTGGCTGATATATCTCGTGATTTTCGTGTTCAAAACGATGTTCGGCTGGTCCGGGAAGCGGATCGCCGTTCTTTCGGTCTGCGGGTTTCTGCTCGTTCTCGTCTCGATCGCGCTGATTAACCAGATGCCGTCCACGTTTCACAACATGTATTAAAAGGAGCCGAATGGAACCGATAAAAGATAAAAAACCGATGTATCCGATATTTCTGGAACTCGAAGGGGAGCGGTGTCTCGTCGTCGGCGGCGGACATGTGGCGGAGCGGAAGATCGAGCGGCTGCTTGAATCCGGGGCGCGTGTGACGGTGATAGCGCCGGAGGTCACGGGCCGGATAGCGGCGCTTGCCGAAGAGGGCGCCATAACGCTTGACGAACGGCGATACGCCGGAGGCGAGGCGGCCGAGTATTTTCTCGTCATCGCGGCGACAGACGACACCGCGTTGAACCGCGTTGTTTCCAGCGATGCGCGTTTGAAGGACAAGATTGTGAACATCGTCGATGTGCCGGAGCTATGCAACTTCTATGTGCCGTCCGTGTTGCGGCGCGGCGACCTGCAGATAGCGGTTTCGACCGCGGGGGCGTCGCCGAGCGTCGCGAAAAAGATTCGCGAGAAGCTGGAGCCGCTTTTTCCGGAGACTTACGCGCAACTTCTGAGGCGACTTCGCGAGTTCCGGGCGCAGTTGATGGAAAAGGAATCGGAAGAGACGCGGCGGATGGAGATTTACGGACAGGTCGCGGGCTCGCCGGAGATTGAAAAATTTCTCGAAGGAGATCCGGCGCCCCTGGAGGCGCTGATAAAGAGATGCGTCTGATTCTGGTCGGGCTCAACCACGAGACCGCGCCGGTGGAGATCCGCGAGCGGCTGGCTTTTTCGCCGCAGGAAGCGGAACTCGCGCTGGGCGAGCTTCGGCGCGACCCCGCGCTCGAGGAATCGTTGCTGTTGAGCACCTGCAACCGGACCGAACTGGTGATCAGGCACAAGCCGCTGAACCCGGACGAAACCGCCGCGCTGCCGCTGAGGCTGGCGAAACGGTTTCTTGAATGGCGGGGAGCGGAGTCGATAGGATACGAAATATTCTACGTCCGCCACGACGAGGACGCGGTGCGGCACCTTTTCAGCGTATCCGCGGGATTGGAATCGATGATAGTGGGCGAGGCGCAGATACTCGCGCAGGTGAAGGAAGCATATCAGATATCCTGCCGCGTGCGGACGAACGGGTTTCTGCTGAACAAGCTGATGCACGCCGCGTTGCGGGCCGGCAAGCGGGCGCGTTCTGAAACGGAGATCGGAATGGGCGCGGTCTCGATCAGCCTCGCGGCGGTGGAGTTGTCGCAGAAGATATTCCGGGACCTGTCGAAGAAGCGGGCGCTGGTGATCGGCGCGGGCGAAATGGCGCGGCTGACAGCGGAGCATTTCATTCAGAAGAACGTCGGTTCGCTGACGGTGGCAAACCGCACGGACGGCAAGGCGATGGAGCTTGCGGAGCGGCTCGGCGGCCATGCGGTTCCGTTCGCGGAACTGCAGGCGGCGGTGGCGGAGTCTGACGTAGTGATCACATCAACCGGAGCGAACGAATTCATTTTGAATGAAGCGAACGTGCGCGCCGCGATGGGGCTGAGGCAGAACAAACAGATATTTCTCATAGACATTTCAGTGCCGAGGAACATAGACCCGGCGGTGAAGCGGATATACAACGTTTTCGCATACGACATAGACGATCTGAACCAGATCGTGGACCGCAATCTCGGGCGGCGGCGGCTCGAAACGGCGAAGGTTGAAAAGATCATCGCCGAGGAGGCCGCGTCGTTTGCCGACTGGCACCGCTCGCTCGAAGTGACGCCGACGATCAGGTATCTCGTCGATAAATTCGAGACGGTGCGCACGGATGAAATAAAACGCAACGCGAAGAATTTCACGCCGGAACAGATGGAAACGCTGGACAAGGTGACGCAGGGCATAGTGAACAAAATACTGCACAGTCCGATCGCGCGGCTGCGCGACAGCGGCAGCGGCGAGGACTCGCAGTTCTGGGTGGACGCGGTGCGCAACATATTCGCATTGGAGCCGGATACAGATGAATGAAATAACGATAGGCACGCGGCGCAGCCAGCTTGCCCGGATACAGACGACGTTCGTGCGCGGTTCGCTGGAGCGGCGCTTTCCGGAGCTCAAGATGGAAGAGCGCGTTATATTGACGAAGGGCGACAAGATACTCGACGCGCCGCTCGCGAAGATCGGCGACAAGGGGCTTTTCACGCGGGAGATCGAAGCGGAACTGCTGGAAGGCGCGATCGACATGGCGGTGCACAGCTACAAGGATCTGCCGACGGAGTTGCCGGAAGGCCTGGAGGTCGGCGCGGTTCTGGAACGGGTTCCGCCTGAGGACGCGATAGTCGGGCCCGCCGGCGCGACGCTTGAAAGTCTGCGCGGAGGGGCGCGGGTGGGCACGAGCAGCCTGCGCCGGATCGCGCAACTGCTGCACGCGCGGCCCGATCTGAACATTCTGGATGTGCGCGGGAACGTGAACACGCGGATAGCGAAGCTCGACGCGGGCGAATACGACGCGCTGATACTGGCGCGCGCGGGGTTGCAGAGGATGGGCTGTGAAGAAAGAATGTCGTCGGCGCTCGGCCCCGAAGGCTGGTATCATGCCGTGGGGCAGGGCGCGCTCGCCATAGAAATCCGCGTTGGCGATGAGCGCATGAAGAAGATCGTCGCGGCGCTCGAACACGAGCCGACGCGGAGGGCAACCGACGCCGAACGCGCGTTTCTGCGCGAGCTCGAAGGGGGTTGCCAGATACCGGTCGGCGTTAGGACTTCGATTTCGAACGGTTGGCTCACGCTTAGCGGAATGGTGGCCGGGCTGAAGGGCGACCCGTTTATCGAGGACGCCGAATCCGGCCCGGTTGAGGAAGCGGAGGCGATCGGCGGTCGGCTGGCGAAGCGGCTGTACGGATGCGGCGGCAGGGAAGTTCTCGAATGCATAAGGAAACCGGAGTGACGGATCTATCTGCTGTAGGGGCAGTTCTCAGAGCTGCCCTTAACAATGCCGGATAGCCTAAAATAAACAAGTAATCTTAAGGAGCGCGAATGGGCGCAAAAGGGAAAGTGATACTCGTGGGGGCCGGTCCGGGCGATCCGGGGCTGATAACGGTGCGCGGACTTGAGGCGCTGAAAAAAGCGGATGTTTTGATTTACGATTATCTGGCTAATCCGCTGCTGGTAGAAGCCGCGCCGTCTGGCGCCGAGAAAATATACGTCGGAAAAAAAGGCGGGGCGCACACGCTTGAACAGGACGGCATAAATGCG
>Ga0172379_10003148_pt1 | contig 27008 bp, 33 predicted proteins | sample GrowelOW334metaG_FD_119756 | JGI IMG/M metagenome (GOLD analysis project Ga0172379, IMG submission 119756) | Groundwater microbial communities from an aquifer near a municipal landfill in Southern Ontario, Canada - Groundwater well OW334 metaG | ecosystem: Environmental > Aquatic > Deep...
CATCTTGATCTATTTTTTTCTCTTCTGGATCCATAGTTATTTAATATATAGATTATACTAAAAATAAGGCAATTTGCGAAGCAAATTGCCTTATTTTTTAAAAATCAATTTTTATTTTACGTCTGTAGGCTTTATTGGAGCTATTGGTGCTGCAGGCATCTTATCTGCAAAAAACTTAGGATCTGCCATTTTGATTGAAAGACTTAATCTGTCTCTTTCATCCACGCCCTTTACTACAACTGGCACCTTATCCCCCGCTTTCAAAAACTTTTCTACTCTATCAACTCTAAAAGGAGCAATTTCTGAAATATGTACAAGACCTTCTGTGCCGCCAGCAATTTTTACAAAAGCTCCGAACTCAGTTATTTTCATAACTTCACCTTCAAATCTTTCTCCGGCGACATATTCATGAGTCATCTCTTCAATTATCGCCTTTGCTTTTTCTGCTGCACCGTTCTTTCCTGTGCAATATACTGTTCCATCATCTTCAATATCAATTTCGGAACCAGTTCTTTCTTTTATTTCTTTGATTACTTTTCCTCCACTTCCAATTACAGAACCGATATCTTCTGGATTTATTTTCAAAACCAAGATTTTTGGTGCATTTGGAGAGATATCTTTTCTTGGTTCTTTAATGGCACCTAAGATTGTTTCCAAAATATGAAGTCTTGCTGCTTTTGCTTTTTCAAAAGCTTCTGCAAGAACATTGAGTGGTATACCACCAACTTTTACATCCATCTGAATCGCGGTCACACCATCTTTTGTACCAGCAACTTTGAAATCCATATCGCCAAAGTGATCTTCTGGACCTTGGATATCGGTAAGGACTTTATAGTTTCCTTTATCATCCATCATAAGACCTGACGCAATACCGGCTACAGGATTCTTTATCGGAACCCCAGCATCCATAAGGGCAAGAGTTGATCCGCAAACAGATCCCATAGATGTAGAACCGTTTGAAGAAAGAGCTTCAGAAACAATTCTTATTGTATAAGGGAAAATGTCTTTCGAAGGGATCATCGGTAACAAAGCTTTTTCTGCAAGGGCACCGTGACCAATCATTCTTCTATTTGTTCCGCCCATTTTACCTGTTTCTCCTGTTGAATATGGTGGGAAGTTATAATGGTGCATGAATCTCTTTGCACCTTGTTTGTCTTCCATACCTTCTATGACTTGAGCATCCTTAGGGCCTCCTAGGGTAAGAACAGAAAGCACGTGAGTACCTCCTCTATAGAATATACCTGAACCATGAAGTATTGGTGAGATACCGCCGGCTTGAGCAAAAAGAGGTCTTACTTCATCGAGTTTTCTTCCATCGGCTCTTTTTTCATTCTTTATAGCTTGTTCATGTATAAGGTCATTTACTTTATCGTCAAAATATTTCTCAGCTAAGAACTTTTCTTCTTCAGTAATAACTTTTCCAGATTCTTCTTTCCAAATATTTTGTATCTCATCAATTTTTGCGTGTCCTGGGGTACCACTCATTACATATGACTCAATAACAGGAGCAATTTTTTCTGCATATAGATTTACAATTGAATCTGGCATCGTTGGTTCTGGAATAGACATCTTCGCTACACCAATTTCAGAAATAATTTGTTTCTGCCAAGTATTTATCTTTTCAATTTCTGTTGAGGAAAGTTTCAAAGCATCAACAATCACATTTTCCTGAGATTCATTTCCAGCAAGCTCAATCATATTTATGTTTCCGTCCTTACCGCAAGAGATTAGATCAATATCATAATCTTCATTATCTCTTTCTGTATATGTTGGATTTATTTCCCATCCGTCATTTTTATGTTTACCAACTCTCACTGAACTTACTGGTCCATGGAAAGGAATTTTTGAAACACCAAGGGCAAGAGAGGCAGCAATAACACCAAGAGTATCTGGATCATCTTGATCTAGAGAAAGCACAGTAATTACCACCTGGATATCTTTTCTAATCCATTGATCAAATAGAGGCCTGATTGTTCTGTCTACTACTCTTCCGGTAAGGATGGCTTCGTCAGAAGCTTTGCCTTCTCTTCTAGAATATCTGCTCCCCAAAATTTGTCCTGAGGCATAAAACTTTTCCTCATAATCTACTGTGAGAGGCAGATAATCAATACCATCTTTTTCTTTTTTAGAAATGACAGCTGTTGCTAAAAGCATTGTGTGTCCATACTTCAAAAGTACAGAGCCACTTGTGTTTTCTGCTAAGTCATTAAACTCAGCAATCATTTTTCTTCCACCAACCTCAAGAGAAAATTCTTTTTTTTGCATTAGATTTGCTTTGCCAACAGATTTCAGATCAGAACAAAAAGTTCTGGGCTGCATATCTGCTGGTAATAATATTAAACTAATAAAAGGAGGAAAATTACTGCATAATTTTCCTCCTTTTATAGTATCATAATCTTATTAGGCTTGCATTAGCCAAACAATTCAGAATGGGTACCAATACCTGAAAGCACCAGAACCCCTTTTTGTTTATTGATTTTATATATTAAGACTAAATCATTACATACATGGCAATCTCTATGTTCGGATAGTCCACCATTTAAGCCATGGTCTTGGTACTTCTCTTCTAGCCTTTCCTCATTTAACAGTTTATTTATTACTTCAATCAGTTTTTTCTTATCAAAATCACCAGATTTAATAAGTTTTTTAAGAGCTTTTTTATAAGGCTTAGAAAAAGTAAGTTCTAACATACTATTTCTCTAAATCCTTAAACATATCCTCCGCGTTCTTATATCTTTTGGCATGCTTTTCTGCCCAAGCTGACTCTCTTAAAAGCATTGCTTCATATTCTGGCGTAAAACCATTCTCTGTTCTTGGTTGGAAAGGTAATGCTTTATTTATTACAACCTGTCTAATAAAAGTCTTTATACCAGTGGTAATATCCATACCCAAATCCTTAAATATTTTCTGGGCATCCTTCTTGTCTTTTGAGTCTATCCTTATTTGCAATGTTGTATTCATAATACAAGTATATACAATGTAATTACATTGTCAATACATAGCCAAATAACAAAAAAGAGGCTTAAAGCCTCTTTTTTGTTATTTGTTAGGTTGATTCCTATTATTTCTATTCGTATTCGGACCCCCTAAAAGATATTTCCTTGGGTTTAGGTCTAAATCCATAAAATCATCTACCACCTCAATAAGTTTTGCTGATGTTGATTTACCATATGAAACTACTTCCACCTGACACCCCTGCACAACTTTTAAATATTCAACTAATGGAATAAAGTCACCATCTCCTGTTACAAGTATCACAGCATCTAGCTTTGGCGAAAGTGATATAGCATCTATAGCCATACCGACATCCCAATCTGCTTTCTTAGATCCTCCTGCAAATATTTGTAAATTTTTTGTTTTTGTAGTGATTCCTACTTTACCTAAAGCTTCAAAAAAGTTTTTTTCGTCCCCCGCTTCTGTAGTTATCACATAGGCTGTAGCTCTTATCAAAACCCTTCCATCAACCGCATCTTTTATTACTTGACCAAAATTAACTTTTGCACCATATAAATTCTTTGCTGAATGATATAAATTTTGTGTATCTATAAAAACACCAACTCTTTGGTTTTTATGTTTAATTACTGACATATATTTATTAAAATTATTTTTCTATTAAAATTCGACCCTGCTTACATTGTACCATTAAAAACAAAATCCGCCTTTCGGCGGATTTTGTAATAGATTATTTTAAACCAACTTTCTTTGATATCGCTGAGTATCTTTTAGGATAATTTTTCTCTAAATATTTTAAGTGTTTTTGTCTATCCGCAACCATACCTAGAAGACCTCTTCTTGAGTGATTATCTTTCGCATTTTTCTTCAAATGTTTAGTTAATTCCTCAATTTTCTTAGTAAGCATAGCAACCTGAACCTCTGGAGAACCAGTGTCTGTAGCATGAATTGCGTGCTCAACTATTACTTTTTGTTTCTTTGTTTTTGTAAGCATTGTTCTAGCATATTAGCACAATTTTAAATTTTTGCAACAGCATGATATAATATTGTGCGACATGACACTTCACGAACTCAAACAACAATTTCTAGAATATATTGAGATAGAAAAAGGACGATCTGTAAAAACAGTAGAAACCTATGACCGCTATTTAACCCTTTTCATAAATCAGTCTAAAATTACAGACGCAAAAGATATTACAAATGAAAAAGTGAGGGATTTCCGTATTTGGCTTAATCGTAGACCAGGAGCCAAAGCATATCACTTAATGGGAGAGCAAGTTTCTGAGGGTGGAACGATGACAAAAAAGACTCAAAACTATTATTTGATCGCTCTCAGGACTTTTCTTAAGTTCCTCACAAAAAGAGGTATTACTTCCCTACCATCTGACAATATCGAACTTGCAAAAGTTGGTGAAAGATCAATAGACGTTATTTCAACAAATGAATTAAGACGTTTGATGGAATCGCCAAATAAAGAAAAGAATCTAGAAAGAAGAGCTAGAGATAAGGCCATTTTAGAACTATTATTCTCCACAGGGCTTCGTGTTTCAGAGCTTTGTTCGCTTACAAATGATTTAGACTTACAAATGGATGAATTTTCTATCCGCGGAAAAGGAAATAAGGTTAGGGTGGTTTTCCTTTCTGATGAAGCAAAAAAGGCGATAAAAGACTACCTCTCTCTAAGAAAAGATATGTCTAATGCTCTTTTTGTACCAGTTACAGAAAATGACAAAGAAGAAAGTAAAACCTCTAAAGCTAAACTGAAAGAAATTCCCAGAGGACTTGATCGTAGGTCAATAGAAAGGATAGTAAAAAAATATGCAACAATAGCTGGTATTACAAAAAAGGTAACACCTCACGTAATAAGGCACTGTTTTGCAACAGATTTACTTTCAAACGGCGCAGACATTCGCTCTGTGCAAGCGATGCTTGGACATTCAAATATAGCGACAACCCAAATATATACACACGTTACGGATAAACACCTTAGAGATATACATAAGAAATTTCATAGGAAAAGTACGGAGTAGAAATAAAAAAACGGGGTCATTTGACCCCGTTTCGCATTATTCCACTTTTGCCTTATATCCCATAAGATCACACTGATCTAAAAACGCCTCATTACTGCCACATTCCTCAATCCCATAATTCATATCCTCACCGGTTTCCGCTCGATACGCCGTACCGATGGCCCAAAGATAAAGGATTGCCCTGGCAGCTTCGATACTTTCGATTCTGCCGGTGTAACATAAAAAATGTGCGTTAGAATGTCTACCGCCGCTTTTCTTTTTACTGAGATGCAAGTGCATCTCTGGAACCTTTATACCCTTGTGTTTCCCACCCTTCTGCCACATGAGTTCGAAGTGCGGAAACGTAGGTATAATCTTAGGCTCATTTTCTAAATAAAAAGCCGAGTCTATCAAAAGTTCATTCTCATTTTCGGCCTTTATAGCCAAAAACTTAAAAATGAACGTTCGTCCTAGCGGTGTTATAACTATCGCTTCTAATGGTAAACAACTGTCTTTGTTGAACATACTTACTCCTTTCATTAGTAAAATCCAATAAAAAAGTACCACAACAAAACAAAGAAGTCAAAGGAAAAGGCGAGTTTTGCGAAAGCAAAACCCGCCTTTTCCTTTTATAATCTATTCCTCTTTCTTCTCTTCAACTTTTTCTTCCTTTACCTTTTTACCCTTCATCCTTGGTCTTCTTTCCATAAAGTAGTAAACGATTGCACCAATGAGATTAGTAAAGATTATTACCAACACCCAAATAAGTTTCATATCTTTATGTGAATGCTTAATAGAATCAATCAACATAAGCAACCAAAAGACAAAAGCAATAACAGAAAGTACAGCTCCGATAATAGGGATAAGAAGTAATAAAGCTATAGGCCCTACGATTTGCTCAAAATTATTGTAAGCGTAGTTGCATCCAGATGCTTTATTAAAATTATTAAATCCATCCATCATTCTTGGTCCGTATGTCTGCGCAAGCGAAACTACTGGCAAAAAGATAGCCCCGAACAAAATTCCGATCTTTTTCATATTTTTAAAGATTAAATTAATAAAACGACTTTTATTTTCTATCTTCATATTATATCACAATATGATAGTATTATAAGCATGAAAATCATCTCTTGGAATGTAAACGGGTTAAGAGCTTTCCACAAAAAAGGTGCTTTTGATAGTATTTTCGAACTAGATCCTGATATTTTCTGTCTCCAAGAAACAAAAGCCCATCCAGAGCAACTTCCAGAAGAAGTCCGGTCCCCCGCTGGATATCACGCTTTTTTTGACCATTCAAAAGTAAAAAAGGGTTACAGTGGTGTAGCTATTTTTAGTAAAGAAAAACCTGAGAAAATAGAATACGGCATTGGGATAAGCAAATTTGATGATGAAGGTCGCACTTTGGTGGCTTATTTCAACGATTTTGTGCTATTAAACATATATTTTCCAAATGGTGGTGGAGGTGAAGACAGATTACAATATAAGCTTGAATACTATAATGAATTCCTAAAATTCATAGAAAACCTTAAAAAACAAGGTAAGTCCGTCGTTTTTTGCGGAGATGTAAATACTGCCCATAACGAAATTGATTTAGCTAGGCCAAAAGAAAACGAAAGTCATACTGGATTCTTACGTATCGAAAGAGACTGGATGGATAAATTAATTTCACTTGATTGGATAGATACTTTTAGATTTTTAAATCCAAATAAAATTCAATACAGTTGGTGGGACATGAAAACTTTTGCGCGCGATAGAAACGTCGGATGGAGATTAGATTATTTTTTTGTATCACAAGATTTAAAAAATAAAATTAAAAAAGCAGAAATTTTAGATAATATGTTTGGATCTGATCACTGCCCTGTTTTATTAGAACTGAAATAATACGGCTAAATATATGTCTTTTAGATGTCCTTTATAAAGGACATCTTTGTTTTGTGAGTTATCCACAGTTTTGTCCTTTACATGTCCTTTATATAGGAATAAAATAGTACCAGACCAAAATATTTAGGGCATCGGAAAATAAATTAGACATGCAACTCAAATTTGTTTCTCCACCGTTGATTCCTAACAGTTCTTTCTTCGGAGTCTAGCTAACTCCAAAAATGAAAGGTTTGCTTGGTAAGCCCCGTTAGTTTTTATCTCAAACTTCAGTCCTGATCTCTTCTTAATTAGAGACGACCTGAAATGAGAATGAGGGTTACACTGATCATTCGCTTTCGATAACCGCCACAATTCCAAAACTTCGCTCAGAAGTATAATAGGATGGGGCGGTTTTTTAATGGTAAAATCTCGAAATTAAGGTGTTTCATCAGAAACATACCTAAATGTAGGCATATCTACCCTATTGTGTTTCGGGTGAAACAGATTTTTGTGGAAAACTTAGCCATACTAGATTTCACAAGAAACACTTTTTAAGACTAAAACCCTTGTTTTTAAACAAAATACTCATTGTTTCATCAGAAACATATCAACCAAAGATCTAAATTGAGAAAAATAAACACAGCAAACACCTAACCAGAAGTATTTAATATCATAATCCAAATAAGTCTGTTTATATAAAATACACCCAGAAGTAGACTAAACCATACAGGTTTCTGATGAAACATATAGAAGTGTTTCTTAGAAACACTTCTATATGGGACAAAACAGGTTTCAAAGTCAGATTTTCTGTACTATATCCATATTTAAAGCCATATTTTAATAAAAGACGTATCAAAAACATCCCTATTTGAGACAGACTATTGGTCGTCTTTTATTCACATATACACATAGTTATCCACAGTTTTGTCTAAAAAGAAGCTTATTTTTAGGGTAAAAAATAGGGGATTTTGATACTTTTTACCCTTTTTATGTCAAAATATGACTTTTATTTTTACTGTCTGTCTTTAATATAAAAACAGGAGGGTTTCTGATGAAACTCAAATACAATACCAAAAAATACGTCGAGCAACTTATTTTTAATTTGCGCCCCCGGCAGGATTCGAACCCACAACAACAGTTCCGAAGACTGTTGTGATATCCATTTCACCACGGAGGCAACTTATAGATATGATACGCTAAATTAAACAAAAATCAAAAAACATTTTGATATTTCTATTTTTTATGTATAATATCCTTTAGTTGCGGGCATGGTTTAGTGGTAGAACACGTCCTTGCCAAGGATGAGATTCGGGTTCGATTCCCGGTGCCCGCACCAAATATAAAACTAATGGAAAAAGGTTACAAAGAATTTGGACCAATACCAGAAGAAGTTGCTGTAATATCAGCGGCATTAAAAAATGCTGGTTTTGAAGCATATTTAATCGGCGGTTGTGTAAGAGATATTATATTAAATATAAAACCAAAAGATTGGGATATCACTACAAATGCAAAGCCAGATGAAATAATTGCGATATTTCCAAAAACTTTCTATGAAAACAACTTCGGTACGGTTGGTGTTGTAAATGAAAGCACAGAGGATGAAACTCTGAAGGTTATTGAAATAACTCCATATAGACTTGAAACGGAATATTCTGACAATCGTAGACCAGACAGTGTATCTTTCAGTGACAAGCTAGAAGATGATTTAAAGAGAAGAGATTTTACCATAAATGCAATCGCGTTAAATATAATAGGGGAGGGTGAAAAGAAAGATTTCTATAAAGGAGAAATTACTGACTTATTCGACGGGCAGAAAGATTTGGAAAAGAAAATCCTTAAGACCGTTGGCGATGCAGTAGCAAGATTTAGAGAAGACGGGCTTAGAATACTTAGAGCGGTAAGAATAGGGAACTATGTTGGATTCAAGATTGATAAGAATACAGAAAAGGCATTAATCTCAGAATCAAATCTTTTGGAAAAGATTTCTAAAGAAAGAATTCGTGAAGAATTCACAAAAATAATAATGTCAGAAACTCCAATGGAAGGAATAAAAGCCTGTCAGAAATTTGGAATATTAAAATATATAATTCCAGAATTAGAGAAAACAATAAGTATAGAACAAAAGGGCGCTCATATTTATGATGTTTGGGAACATTCTCTTAGAGCATTACAGCAGACGGCAGATAAAAATTGGCCTTTGGAAATAAGATTAGCGGCACTACTTCACGATATAGGTAAACCAAAATCTCGTAGAGCAGGTATTGGCGGAGAAAAATGGACCTTCTATGGTCATGAAGTGATCGGTGCAAGAATGGCAGAAAAAATCCTGCTTGATTTGAAGTATTCTAAAAAAATAATTGAAAAAGTAGTAAAACTAGTAAGATGGCACATGTTCTTTTCTGATACAGAACAGATAAGTCTTTCTGCGGTGAGGAGAATAATCGCTCAAGTAGGGAAAGATAATATCTGGGACCTTATGAATGTCCGCATCGCCGACAGAATAGGCATGGGAAGGCCAAAAGAGAGCCCATATCGCTTCAGAAAGTATAAAGCGATGATTGACGAAGCTATGAGAGATCCGATCTCTGTGGGCATGCTTAAGATCGATGGTAAGAAACTCATGGAAGTTACAAAAGAAGAGCCTGGACCAAAGGTGGGTTTTACTTTACATGCGCTTCTAGAAGAGGTTTTGGAAAATCCAAAACTAAATACTGAAGAATATTTAGAAAACCGTGCGAAAGAACTGATAAAATTACCGGTAAAAGAATTGAAAGAGATGGGGGATGAAGGAAAGAAAAAGAAAGAGGAAGAAAATGAAGAAGAGGTGAAAAAGATTAGAGAGAGACATTATGTAAAATAATATAAAAATTTCTCGCAAATTTTTATATTTTGTGTTAGTATCTTTTGCAGATATCGGGGCGTGGTGTAACGGTAGCATCCATGCTTTGGGAGCATGTAGTCCGAGTTCAAATCTCGGCGCCCCGACAAAAATATTTAAGAACTCAAATACAGAGTACTTTTTATGTGTGATAGGGATAGCTATTGACAAATCTATTTAATCTTGCTATACTAGTTATAGTTAGATTTTGGGTTAAGTTGTGTTCTTTAAACAATAAAAGAAAGGCAGGAAGATGAAAAAGCAATTCCAAGAATTGTATCCTTGGTCAGCAGAATATGTAATCGCACATGCAAAGTGGCATAAAAGCAGAGGCCGCAGGCCATCGGTACAATACCGTGGTATCCGCAATCCGGAAAAGGCTTTGGCATTGGCAATCATAATGAACGCCGACCAGCAATTCGAAGACGTCATCATCGAAAGCGTTGAAGGTAAGACCTTCACAAGACAAGATGGGTGGTCGTTTGCTGTGCAGGCAGAATGTACTGTTATACCCAAACCTGGTGACGTTGCCCGCTTCTACGGAAGGGGGATCGGAAGTACGGTCAGAGGACTGGATATCAATGGAGTGCAGTGCTACTACCGCACAGAAAAACAGCAGAAAGAAGAAGACGCTCAATGGGTTGAAAACTATCATGCAGAAAAGAAAGCTGAGTTTGAAAAAAACAAAGCAGACATGGATGCAAGATACCAAAAGTTACCGGCGCTATTCCAAAAAAGAATAGATAAATTCAGGACAAATAATCCTGACTTTCGCTGGGAATATGAACCCTACGAAATGTTCTGTTGCGAACAAGCAGTAGTAATTGCCACAGCAATCGGCAAGAAAATTCTAGATGATATCGGGCCAATCGGTCTATCTCTGGAAGAAGCAAAGCTAGTCGTGTTCCAAAAAGCACCCGAAACAATCGAAAAATTCACAAAAATGGACTGGGAAGACCAAAAGAAAAGCATCCCAGAGCTGAGTGACGGCCATAGCGGAAATACCTTTGGGTGTGCCATTACACTAACAAGGCTATACCTCAGTGAAGATTCGGGAAACATCGTGAAAATGCACGGGGCATTGTCTCCGCTAGTTGGTTCCAAAGAGTACGGCTGTATTCCAAGGGACTAAAAAAACTAAGCGGATTCCAATTGCTTAACTGCCAGGTCTTCGGACTTGGCAGTTTTTTATTGTTTAAATTCTGCTTTTAATATAAAATAAGTTTATGAAGATAGTCTTAATTGGTGGCCACCCTAAGGGTTTTAAAGAACCTTTTGATATAAGAACTAAATCTGGAAAGATTCTAAGGAAAATGACTTCTGAATTAAATATTAATCCAGTCTTTTTTGATTTATGGGATAATCAAAAGGAAGAAGACACCAGAATTATAAGCCCTGCTACTCATAAAAAATTATCAAGTTTTGTAAAAAAAGATTATACTTTAATAGTGCTTGGAAGGTATATTGAAAAGGCCGTTACAGATAGCGGTTATGAATGTAAATACTTACCACACCCAGCGAGCAGAGACCACAAATATATTAAATTGCTTAAACAAGGATTAATAAATCTGAAATAACCAATATGAAATTTAAAGACAGAATATACGGCGAGGTTGAAATAACAGAACCAGTATTAATTGAAATAATAAATGGTCAAACACTACAAAGGCTTAAGGGCGTTGACCAAATAGGTTATCCTGAACCATACTTCCCAGGGAAAGGATATTCACGTTTTGAACATTCTGTCGGTGTTTGCCTACTTCTCAAAAAATATGCTGCTCCTATTGAAGAACAAATAGCTGGGTTAATTCATGACGCGTCTCACTCTGCCTTTTCTCATTGTATCGACTATGTTTTTAGTGCTGGAGTAGAAGGGGAGAAAGAACATACATATCAAGACGATATATTAGCCGATTACATTAAAAAAACAGAGATACCAGAAATACTTAAAAAATATGGGTTTGATTTAGAATATATTCTTGATGATAAAAATTTTCCACTTAAAGAAAAAGATCTGCCAAATTTATGTGCCGACAGAATAGACTACTCCCTCAGAAGCACCGTTATCTTTGAAGAAATGAGTAGTGTCGATTGGTTTTTGGATAATGTTAAAACAGAAAATGGTGATTGGGTCTTTACCGACCTAAAAGCGGCAAAAAAATATGCAAGATTATTTATTAAATTAAATTCGATTTATTATTCTGGATTGTTGTCAGCAAAAATGCTTAGAACAACAGGAGATTACGTAAAACACGCTCTTTCAAAAGAATATATATCCACAGATGAACTTTATACAACGGACAAAGAGGTCCTTTTAAAGATTGAACCAAACCATACCGAGGATAAACATTTAAAGAAGCTATTCGATAGAATGAATGGTGAAATTAAATGTATAAATAATAAAGACGATTATGACGTAGAAGTCTTTTGTAAGTCTAGAATTGTTGACCCGTTATGCAAATACAAGAGTAAGATAATAAGAATTTCTGAAATTGACCAGGAACTAAAATCCCTTATCGAAAAAGAATCCGAACCTAAAAAATATTTCCTAAAATTCGATAAATAACATGACAAAAAGATTTCAAAGAAACATAGAAGACTTCAAATGTGAGAACTGTGGTAATGAGGTGACGGGGAACGGCTATACAAACCATTGTCCCAAGTGTTTATATAGTAAACACGTAGATATAAACCCAGGAGATAGAGCCTCTTCTTGTGGTGGTCTTATGGAACCGATAGGTATAGAGAAGAAAAATAGGGAAGAGAGAATAATACATAGATGTAAGAAATGCAGATTTGAAAAAGCAAATAAAATACAGAAAGATGATAATTTTGATTTGATTGTGGAGATTTCTAAGAAACAAAAATAGTTTTGCTAAAATAAAGGTTTTTTGCTAATATACAAAAGCAATGCGGGTATAGTTTAGTGGTAAAACAGAAGTTTTCCAAACTTCGGTCGGGCGTCCGATTCGTCCTACCCGCACAAATTTAAAAACCCCCAGATTTTTCTGGGGGGTTTTAATAAGCTGAATCTTACTTATTATCTGGTTTGGAAATAAATATCACGATAATAGATAGCAAAAGCAGAATTCCACCAACCTCCAATATCTTAATAGCAATGTCTTTTGACTCTGGACCACCGACCAAATCAAACACAAACATAATCCCTAATATAGCCAATATTATTGAAATAATTAACGCTATTACTTTAGATACATTTTTCATGCCGTATATTTTGTTATAATTAATAATACTCCTATTAATTATACACCAAACAAAAAATCGCCGAAAGGCGATTTTTTGTTTATTTTATTTTTATATAAAATTATTTAACTGCGTCCTTCAAAGCTTTTGCTGCTCTGAATTTTGGAACCTTCATAGCTTTGACCTGGATAGTTTCACCAGTTCTTGGGTTTCTTGCTGTTCTTGCTGCTCTTGCTTTTACTGAGAAAATACCAAGACCTGCGACAGAAACATCATCTCCCTTCTTAAGTGAACCTACGATAGAATCAAAAACTGTATCAACAACTTGTTCTGCTTGGACTTTAGTTCCATTTAGAACAGCGTGTACTGCTTCTACGATAGCTGCTTTATTCATAATAATTTGCAAATTATTTCGTACACCTGGTCAGAGACATACGAACCTTTTAATAAAAACCCTAAGTATTTTCGTGTCTCTGCTCGAGCAGATCCAAACACCAAGGGGTTAAAGACCTACTGACTATTATAATACCTTGGTTTTAAAGCGCAATAGGGAAATATATATTTACAAAATAGTAAAAAGTGTTTTAATTTTGGTGAAATAGTAATAAAAAAGGCCGATTTTATTAAGTAAAATCGGCCTTTTTTATTTTATCCTTTAATTATCTAGCGTACTCTATAACTCTAGATTCTCTTATTATTGTAACCTTTATTTCTCCTGGGTATTTTAGTTCTCCTTCAATTTTATCCGCTACATCTCTAGCGAGTTTCTTAGCTTCAATATCTGAAATCTTTTCTGGTGTAACAAATATTCTTATTTCTCTACCAGCTTGAAGTGCATATGATTTCTCAACGCCATCAAAAGAGTTTGCGAGAGCTTCGAGTTCACCGAGCCTCTTCAAATAGTTTTCAATACTGTCACTTCTTGCGCCTGGTCTTCCTCCTGAAATAGTATCTGCTACTTGTACGATTACGGCTTCAAGATTTTCAACAGGATATTCTTCGTGGTGAGATTGCATCGCTTTGATGATATCTTCACTTACTCCAAATTTCTGTAAAATTCTTCTACCGATTTCTACGTGTGTACCAGCAACTTCGTGATCAAGAGCTTTACCTATGTCATGGAGTAGGGCACCAGCCTTTGCTACTTGTACATTTGCACCGACTTCTTCAGCAATCATTCCAGCCATGTGAGACATTTCTATTGAGTGTTGCAAAACATTCTGTCCATAGCTAGTTCTGAAATGTAATCTTCCAAGTATCTGAACGACTCTAGGATCAAGATTTATAATTCCACATTCATATACAGCTTGATCTCCTTTATCTTTTATAATTTTATTTATATCTTGCTGAGCTTTTTCTACAATCTTTTCAATTTTTGCAGGTTGGATTCTTCCATCCAAAAGCAAATTCTCAAGAGCCACTCTCGCAACTTGTCTTCTGATTGGATCAAAAGAAGAGATTGTAATAACACCAGGAGTGTCATCCACAATAACCTCAACTCCAGTAACTCTTTCAAAAGCCTTGATATTCTTACCTTCCTTTCCGATAATCTTTCCTTTCATTTCGTCAGAAGGAATACTAAGCATGGTAGACATAATATCTGGTGAAACAGAAGTAGAAAGTCTTTGAATAGAAGTGGTGAGAATTTCTTTTGCTCTGTGTTCCAATCTTTCTGCACCCATTTCTTCAAGTTTCTTCATTCTACCCAAAATATCTTCTTCATTTTTCTTCTCTACAGAAGAAAGCAAACTATTCTTTGCGTCTTCCTCTGACATTTTTGCGATAGATTGCAGATCGACAATCTTCTGAGCTTCCATCTTCTCTGCTCTCTCACGAATTTCTTTTATCTCAACAACTTTTTGTTTAAGATTTTCAACTTCTTTATCAATATCTGCCTGTCTATTATCCAAAAGAGATTCTTTTTTTATAAGACGATCTTCTGTTTGTTTAAACTTTTCTTCTTTTTCTTTTGCATCCTGCTTTGCTTCTTTCAATATATCAACAGATTTTGTTTCTGCTTCAATAATGACCTTCTTTGCCTTTTCCTCGGCCTCAAGCATCATTTGTCTGATCTCAAGTTCCATTGAGCCCTTTTTACCAAGTGAGATTATAAGTCTCAAGAAGTAACCGACAGCAATGCCAATAAGGCCTGCGAGGCCTGCGAGGATTATTGCGATTTTTAATGTCATGTACGTGAAAAAGATTCCGTCTCTTTAGACTTTGAGAACTAGTTCCATGTTTAGCTTATTTAGTTGTATTTTTCTTCTTAAAAACATATAACGTGCCTTAAAATCTGCCAATTCCAGAATCTTAAATTTAAAATTAGTAACATAATTATAATATAGTATTTAAAAAGATTTGTCTACTATTGAATAGGGAATACAAAAAGGCGGTTTTGCTTCGCAAAACCGCCTTTTTTCTTTCCATTTTATATCACCTTATCAATCACTCCATACTTCTTCGCCTCATCAGATGACATGTAATAATCTCTGTCTGCATCTTTCTCTATTTGAGCAAGGGTTTTACCCGTATGATCCGCCATCATTTTGTTTAGTTTGCTCTTTAATTTCAAAATCTGTCTTGCTGTTATTTCAATATCAGAAGCCTGACCTTGCGCACCACCCATAGGTTGGTGAATCATTATTTCAGAATTTGGTAATGAAAATCTCTTTCCTTTCTTTCCAGCAGAAAGCAAAAGCGCTGCTGCTGAAGCTGCAAGTCCTACGCAAACAGTAGAAACATCATTTTTCACATGATTCATTGTGTCTAAGATAGCAAGCGCTGCGGTGACAGAACCGCCAGGGGAGTTGATATAAAGCTGAATATCTTTCTTTGGATTCTCAAATTGTAAGAATAAAAGCTGAGCAATTACAATATTTGCTGTTTCATCATCTATTACTCCACCTAAGAAAATGATATTCTCTTTAAGAAGCCTTGAGTAAATATCAAAAGCCCTCTCTCCATACTGACTTTTTTCTATAACTGTTGGTATTAAGTTCATATATAGTAAGGATACAACAGTAAAAGTACAAAATCAAATTTCTCTTTATACTTACCAATATTTGCTATATACTATAAATAATTATGCGTTTACATAGATTTTATATAAGTGAGCAATTACAAGTCGGAAAAGAAATCCGAGTAGAAGATGCAGAACTTTTAAACCAATGGGGAAAGGTATTTAGACTTTCTGCAGGGGATAAAGTGATTCTTTTTAATGGGGAAGGATCCGACTTTGAAACGACTTTTAAAATTCTTTCAAAAAAAGAAGCAGTGCTTGTGATTGATAAGGAAATAGAAAATAAAAATACATCAAAAACAGAACTTCATATATTCCAATCGATAATTAAGAAAGATAATTTTGAACTCATAGTACAAAAATGTACAGAAATAGGAACTTTTGCTTTTCATCCTGTAATTTCAGAAAGAAGTGAGAAAAAAGATTTAAATACGGAAAGATTAGTAAAAATTTCCAAGGAAGCTAGTGAGCAATCCTTCAGAACAACAGTACCAAAAATATTTGAGCCATTACAATTAGAAAAAGCTCTTGAAAATTTCGATGGAGAACCTTATGTATTAGATTTTGATGGAGAAAATATAAAAAATATAAATGCAAATAAAATTGGCCTCGTCATCGGGCCAGAAGGGGGATGGAGTGGAAAAGAAAGAGAATATTTTAAGACAAAAAATATAAAATCTGTTTCTCTGGGTAATCCAGTATTACGTGCGGAAACAGCTGCAATAGTCGGAAGCGCTTTAATACTACTTAAATGATTTATTTCTACTACGGCACAGATACAGAAAAAGCTAGCAAAAAGGCCAATTCAGCCCTAGATTCTTCCCTTAAAAAGCATTCTGATGCGACACTTATAAAAATAGGAGCCGAAGAACTTTCTCAAGAGAGAATAGATGAACTCGTAGGAACACAAGCTCTTTTCTACAATAAATATCTTGTATACTTTTATAAAACTTTTGAAAATAAAAATAATAAGGAATTAATATTAAAAAATATAAAAGATTTAGCAAAATCTGAAAACTTTTTTATATTCACTGAAGGCAAGATGGATAAAGCGGGACTTACAAAGATAGAAAAGGCAGCGGAGAAAGTAGAAGAGTTCGTAAAACCAGAAAAAAAATTAAACAAAAAAGAGGAGCTTGCCCTAAAAGGGGAGAAGATAGATTTCTTTGAATTCTCAAATGCATTGGGAGAAAGAAATAAAAAAGGACTCTGGGTTTTATACCAAGATGCTTTAGCAGAACAAGTGCCCGCAGAAGAAGTACATGGAATATTTTTCTGGCAAATAAAAAGTATGTTACTTGCTAAAAAAAGTAAGAGTGCGGATGAGGCTGGTATGAAACCATACCCATTTCAAAAAGCAAAAGAATATTCTAGGAACTATAATAAAGAAGGGGAGTTGGAATCGCTTGCAGAAAAACTCGTATCAATGTATCACGAAGCTCATAGAGGAAGTATTGATTTCTTTGTTGCACTAGAGAAATTTATTTTAGAGCTGTAGATAATAAAAAACCACCCCAGTGTTTCGGGGTGGCGTGTTTTCACTCGTTCGGTCGGACAAGAAAGAAAGGGAGCTTCTCGTGCTTACTGACAAATTTCTCGCTACCTTCACCATCGCAACCATTTGTGGTGAATATAAGGTCACCAGAATCATGCGAACTAGACCAGTAGAAAGAAACCAGGTTCAACATGCCGCCACGTATTGCCAACAGTTCGGCTTTTGTTGGTAACCTCCACTCTTTCTCATCTTTTCGAATGTGCCGATTAAGATCTTCTGCTTTCTCTTTTGCATGATACCAGCTCATTCTGGGGAAACACTTACTCCATTCCATTCCACAGTCATTAGTGGTCATGAGAATTTCAGCGATTTGAGCCGCTTTCTTTTTATCAGACAAGATTTTTCGTATATCTCTGTCTGACCCACCGGCATCCAGGACTGCGTGTGTGAGCTCTTTTATAAGCTCAAACACTGTTCCAGCATAACCCAATATGTCACTGCGTTCCTTGCTCATCTTCTCTCCATCTGCACTTTCGTGCCTTTTGGCCTACTCCCTATACAGACACCGTGTCCATATCTAGAGCCTACCGTTTTTCAATGTATCTATTTTTAACATTACACATCAAAAATACTTTTGTCAAACAAATAAAAACCCCGTAAAAAACACGGGGTTCTAAGATAAGGCTCATTTTCCTTTCTCTTCTTTTTTATCACCAAACTTCTTCTGCAAGTGACAGGCGCAAGTACATTGTTCTGCACCTAAAGTAGGGTGCTCTCTATGTCCTGGGCATTCACTATGTTTTTTTTGTATACACTCATGAAAAATTTTCAAAGCAAGTTTTTTTGTATGCACAGATACCACCTTTCTATAATAAATACTACTACACCCTAAAATAAAAACAAATTTAAAAACCCCGTCTTCTGTACGGGGTTTGATAGTGGCTATCCACTATCATGAGGAGTAATAGATACGGTGACCAATGGTGTTTGGCGTATTTTCTGATGGCATGAGCAAGAGCATTGAGATCCGTCGTTTGGACATTCTCCAGAGGCAGTGATTTCTCTTGGGCACATATTATGATTGCCTTCTAGACACTCTCGAAACACATTGTTCTTCATATAAACCTCCTTTCTACAATAATAATATTACTTTAGAGAAAAACATCAATCATATAAAAACCCCGTGATCAAACGGGGCTGTGTGGATCTTATCCACCATTATGATCAATGGGTTTACCGACCACGATCTCCGCCTTTTTCTTATTGTGGCAAGAACAATTGCACATTGAACCGCCATAATGTCCTGGCGGAGCCGTATGCTGTCGCGGACACTTATCATGATTTCCGTTAATACATTCAGGGAAAGTTGTTATTTGTACCATAAGGCTCTCCTCTCTAAAAATAAATAGTACTCCATTTAAAAACAAAAACAAGTTTATAAAATTGGACTTTTTAATAATTTCTTGTTATATTTTGTTAGCATTTTTTTAAGTTAAATTAATGTGATGCGCCCGTAGCTCAGTCGGTAGAGCAGCTCCCTTTTAAGGAGATGGTCGTAGGTTCGATTCCTACCGGGCGCACAGATAGTCACTATTATAACTTTTTGAATAATAAGGTTTGTTTGATAGGGGATTGGGGAATTCCTAGGCTTTTTAGATATACCCAAATAGTAATCGAGCTACTATTGACTTTTGCTGCATAGTATGATATCGTTTTAAATAGATACATAAACCCATAGCAGAAAGATCTTCAAAATGAAAACAAAAACGTTTGTTATTATCTTATCAGCGCTGCTCTTGAGCATAGTTCTTATTTTTGAGTATGTTAAAGAGAGCACAAGACAATCCCAAAAATCTGAGCTGTCACAATTCCAAAAACAAGTAACACAAGTAGCGGAGCAGCGCCAAAAGCAAGCGACGGAAATAATAAACACCGTAAAAGAAATAAATGAACAGAACGATAAAGGAAACGAGAGGACAGTTGAACACCAGCGGATCCTGGACAAAGCTAGTCACAAACTAGCACAAAAAGGATTTTACGAAGCTGAGCTCCTCGGCGTTAGCGATGAAGGAGTGTGTGTCTCTGTAACAAAAGAAGGGAAGATTCATATTATGAAAATTCGCTTTACAAGTTGCGGTGGCGCCATCATCGACGATGCGGTGAGTAAAGAGCGAGTCTTATCATTTTAATGATGACCTGGGCCTGTCCAACAATGGATAGGCCCATTTTTATTCTCCCATCTCCCCAGTAGGAATCTAACTATCTATTGACTTTTATAGTATAAGCGGGTTTTTTATTTATTCACCACTTTAATAAATTAAAACAGCCATTGACTTTTGATATACAACGTGATACTATCGGATACAGACAACCTAGTTGTTAACTAATTTTACCTCACCCACACAGGCGAGAAAGGTTAGAGAATTTTAAACACAAAGGAGAACAGAATGAACTTCATAGACGCCATTGTTTGTTTTTCATTGGTATGTCTCTCGAGTTGGTCAGTAAATAAGAAAAGATACGGGTGGGCAACCTTTGCCATATTACTACTGATCACACTCATCTTTGCTGCGTTAATTCAAGCAATTAACGACAAGTAAAATGAACGAGGAGTCCTTGCATCACCGCAAGGACTTTTTTATTTATTCACAAAACCAAAACCTCCGTTCTTTTCATTGTACATACAATCAACATCCGTCCAGTTGCACCTAGCAACAGTTCTGTCTATGCGACTCACATTTGATCGTGGGTTTTCCAATGAAGCAAATATTGAATATGCCTTTCCGCCATTAATACTCCAATATGTGTAGAAGTAGGAACCCTTTTTCCAACCAGAACCAGCGTAAAGATCTTTGTTTATAGGGTCAATCGGTAAAGGATATAGGTATTTATTCAAATAATTTTGTAAGTTCAACCAGCTTTCTGCCGGACAACATGATGTTGGGGGATTAAGAGTAAGACTTAATCCAGAGGCTGTATTCGCAACGGGATATATACCATTTTCTAAATAATAAAGTTCAAGAGCATTCCTTATTTGCGTTAAATCCTGAACTCTTCTGACGTCTCTCGCTTTACTTCTTGCAGAATTAAATTGACCTATAACAATAGAGGAGAGAAAGGAAATTATCGATATAACCACCAACAATTCTATTAATGTAAAACCTTTCTTCTTCATAAAAAACTATAATCCAATTATATCAAATCCAAAGGCTCCAGCTCCTGTAAAAATAAGGGAAAAAGAAATCGCGAGCATCAAAACATAAAAAGGAAGTGTCCTCTCTTCAATCCCTTCTTCTCTATACTCTAAGATAGCAGAAGCGAGGTAAATCATTGAAAATACTATTGCAACTATCTGAGTATAAGCACCACCAATGAGCATAAGACCCCCAATGATTTCAACAACAGCAAATAATCTTATAAAGATCCCAGCAGGCCTGAAATGAATAGTATCAAAAAGGGCAGTCCATCGAGATCTTTCTTTGGTTAATTTCAATGAACCAAGATTAATAGCAATAAAACCAATAATAATTCTAAGAACCAACGGTGCAAAAATACCAAATGTTAAAAGTTGTGGAAATGTATTTAATATCATATATAAATATTATATCACAACTTACACTTGCGAATAAGAGATATTCTTGTAGTATTTTAGATATGAAACCCCAAAAGGTAGTGATACTAGATAATGTAAGAAGTATACACAATGTAGGTTCTATTTTCCGCACATCAGATGCTCTTGGGATAAATAAAATATATTTGTGTGGATACACACCAACACCGAAAGATAGATTCGGAAGAGAGAGACAAGATTTAGCCAAAGTAGCTCTCGGAGCAGAAAAAGATATTGAATGGGAATATGTAAAAGAAACAAAAGATATAATAAAGGCTCTTAAAAAAGAAAAGTACCAGATAATTGCGGTAGAGCAAGCAAAAAATTCTGTAGACTATAAAGAAGTAAGAACAAAAGCCCCGGTAGCCCTTGTAATGGGGAATGAGGTGGGGGGTATAGAAAAAGATATTCTTAAACTTGCAGATGTCATAGCTGAAATACCAATGAATGGAAATAAAGAAAGTCTAAATGTTTCTGTGTCTTTTGGAATAGCGGGGTATGAGATATTTGGAAAATAAAAACCAGTCGCTAGAAACGACCAGTCTTGAACTTCTATAACCCTCCGATTATAGTCTTTCTCATCTTTTCAAGATCTACAGGAGCAAGGACTACCTCACGCCACCTCCTCACACAATCTGTCCCAGCAAAAAGGACTCCTTCCTCTTTTACTGCAACTACATTAATAATAGCTGTGCCACATCCACATGGACAAGTTTCATTTGCCATAAATAAACAACCTCCTAAGATTATGCTATATTAGAAGGATTAAAAAATCAAACATATGAACATCAAAAAAATTATACCAAAGAAATTATTCGCAAAACTCCAACCAGCATACCACTACTCTCTTGCTATACTCGGAGCTATTCTATACCGCTTTCCATCGGAGAAAATGATCGTAATAGGAGTGACAGGAACAAAAGGGAAGACCTCTGCAATTAACTTTATTTGGTCAGCTCTCACAGCCGGCGGATTTAAAACCGGAATCATAAGCACAGCAAATATAAGAATTGGTAAAAAAGAATTTTTAAATAAATTCCATATGACAATGCCTGGAAGATTTGTCATACAAAGATTTATGAGAGAAATGGTAAATGCAGGATGTAAATATTGTATTGTGGAAACAACTTCAGAAGGAATAAAACAATACAGACATATTGGAATAAATTACGACATCGCAGTATTTACAAATCTTTCTCCAGAGCACCTCACATCACATGGTGGCAGTTTTGAGAATTATAAAAATAAGAAAGGAGAACTTTTTGCAAAACTTTCTAAACTAAAGAAAAAGAAAATTAATGGTGAAGTAATAAAAAAAATATCCATAGCAAATGTAGACAATGAACACTCAGAATATTTCTTGAATTTCCCAGCAGACAAAAAAATAACTTTCGGAATAAATACTAAATCAGATTTAGTTGCGACAGACATAAAAGAAGATTCTTCTAAAGTCTCCTTCAAAGTTTTAGACTCAAACTTTGAACTTTCTATTTCAGGAAAATTTAATATCTATAATGCACTCCCAGCGATTGCAATCGCAAGACTCGCAAAAATAGAAGATGAAATAATTTCCAAAGGACTAAAAGAGCTCACTATAATCCCAGGAAGGATGGAGAGAATAAATGAGGGGCAAAATTTCACCATGATTGTTGATTATGCACATGAAAAAGAAAGTATGACAAATGTTCTAAGTACTGCACAAATAATAAAACCGGAGGGAGGAAAAGTGATCGTACTTCTCGGAGCAGAAGGTGGAGGTAGAGACAAAACAAAAAGACCACTGATGGGAGAAATTTCTGCAAAACTTGCAGACTATGTAGTAATAAGTAATGTAGATCCATATGACGATGATCCTAAAGAAATTTTGGAAGACATCGCAATCGCATCAGAAAAATTTGGTAAAAAAAGAAATGAAAATTTATTCGTAATCGAAGACAGAAGAGAAGGAATCAAAAAAACCATAGAGCTTGCAAAAGAAAATGATGTGATCATAATCACAGGAAAGGGAGCAGAACAATCTATGATAATCAGTGGAAATAAAATACCTTGGGATGATAGAAATGTGGTAAGGGAAGAATTGAAAAAGTATTTAAATAAGTAAAAGAAGGGGGGGGTACTAAGTACCCCCTTTCTTTTTTTCTATTTTAGCCTTAATCTTTAATTATGCCCGAGCTACCAGAAGTAGAAACAACAGCAAGAATGTTAAACAAGAGAATTAAAGGTCTCTCTATTTCTGATATCTGGACCGACTATGATTCCTCATTTCACAAAGGCAAAGAAAATATAAAAGATAAAAAATATTTCCCTAAATTCAAAAAGGAATTGGTGGGCAAAAGGATCTTGAATGTAGGAAGAAGGGCAAAGAATGTGTTAATCAACGTTTCAGGAGGCAAAACCATACTAACCCACATGAAGATGACTGGGCACTTCCTCTATGGCAAATATGAATTTAAAAATAAAAAATGGTTCCCTACAGAAGATGGATTACTAAAAGATCCGTTTAATCGTTTTGTTCATTTAGTTTTCACACTTTCAAATCACAAACATTTAGTACTCTCTGACATGAGAAAATTTGCAAAGGTTTATGTCTTTGAAACAAAAGAGATAAACAAAATAAAAGACTTAAGAGATCTCGGGCCAGAACCTCTAGAAAAAAGTTTCACTTTCAAAAAATTCGAGGAAAGATTACTGAAAAGACCGAACAATAAAATTAAAACTGTTTTAATGGATCCAGAAATCGTAGCTGGAATAGGGAATATATACTCAGATGAAGCTCTTTGGGCATCAAAAATCCATCCGGAAACAAAAGTAAAAGATGTGAACAATAAGAAACTTGAATCCCTCTACAGAAATGTTATAAATATACTTCAACAATCAATAAAGGTGGGTGGGGATTCGATGTCTGACTATAGAAATCCAGACGGCGAAAAGGGAAGATATCAAGATTCTCACAAGGTATACAGAAGAACTGGTGAAAAATGTTCACTTCCTGGTTGTGACGGTATTATTAAAAAAATAAAAGTTGGTGGCAGAAGCGCACACTATTGCGATAAGCACCAAATATTAAATTAAATAAAAACTCTCTAATAAATCAGAAATGATTTCAAAGATTGTTTAAATAAATGGAAGGATATAGCGAAGACTTTTTAAATTTTATTAAATTTATATTAATTTTTGCGGTTGTTTTTTATATAGGAAATATTCTTAAAAAAGATATGGCATCTCGAGGTGTTTTTGGTGTGGAAAAACAAATGTCAGTAACAAAAAAACCAATACAAAAAGAAATCTTTAGTAACAACCCTGCAACAATAAGATACGCTTGGTAAATTACTTTCCAAGTATTTTTAATGCTTCTCTTATTCTTTCACTAGTATTAGTAATATTCTTTTCAACTTTTTTAAGAGCTTCTCTAGAATCTCTCTGAGAATATCCAAGGGCCTTAAGAGCTTCTGCTGCATCAAGTTCATCTCTCAAACTTATATCATCGCTCTGCACACCAACTTTATCTTTCAATTCCAAAACAATTTTCTCCGCGACTTTTTTCCCTATACCAGAAACTTTTGTAAGGTGGGAAGTATCCCCGGAAGAAATAGCCATCTTAAGTGCGCCTATAGAACTTATATTTAAAATATTTAATGCGGTCTTCGGGCCAATACCAGAAATAGAAATAAGCATTTCAAAAAATGCCAACTCGTCCTGTTGAGTAAACCCATATAAATCTAAAGCATCTTCTTTTACAACAAGATGAGTGAGCAAGCTAATAGCTTTTCCTTTTTCTGCAATTTCAATATTTTCTGAGGTAGTAAAAACCTTAAAACCGATACCGCCGACACCAGCTACTATGTATTTATCTGCCTTGTCCCAAACGACGCCTTCTATTTTAGAAATCATACCTATATATTATCACAAATACATTTTTTAAAAATGAGTTGTGATATAATACTTAGTATATGAAGATACAAAAAATCACTCTTTCTTTGATATTTATTACTTTATTCCTATTCATTTTTACTCAATCAGCTTCAGCTGCTACTTGTGGAAGAGTAGATTATAATGGAGATTACTGGTATCAGTGTAATAACAATCAAATTACAAAAACTGCTGTTACTTTTTTTAACGACAGAATAAGTAATTTCGCCACGACAACAACTACAGTCTCATGGAATTTTTATGATGGGTTAACTCATGCAACTACATCATATTCAAATTTATTACCACCATATAATTTCGGCGGAACATACACCAACGAAATTTTGACTGTAATTAACCCTTTGACGTCTACTTATAGTTGCCCCACTGGCTATACTGCTTATCAATTTATTGCTTACGGGAGACGTAACGATTATAATAATTATTATTGCCTAGCAAATCAAAATATTCCTTCCCTGGTTAATTTTGGAGGAATGTATGCTACTGATAACAGAGATTCGTCAGTGATCTCAAATAATCCCATAACCGGAAATGCTACTTGTCCAAGTGGTTACATAAGCCAAGCCTTTGGTAGATCGGAAAATAATTATGAGACTGGTTACTATTGTTATGCCACGAGTTCTTCTGTCGTTCCTGTAAGTAAATTTGGAGGTTTATATATTCCTACTTGTGTAAATGAAGACTTTAAAAATATAGTCACCAATAATTATAGCTGCCCATATAATTTTTCTGATGCTGAAGTATTTAAAACTTCATGTAATGGAGTACATCTTTGCTATCAGAGATGTGACGGTGTTCAAGATGTAAATCTTACCATCTCTTCCAACACCCAAAACTACGATCTATTCACTGCAGCTGGTTCCCCAACTTGTCCAGTGAATGTAAACCTTACAATAAATTCTGGAATTGTTGTTTCTTCCGCGACAACATCTAAGGCAGCAATCTATGGTAGTTCAAATCTTCCAACAGGTTCTACTGTAAACATAATCAATAATGGAACTATTCATGGGAAAGGAGGTAAGGGTGGAGACGGTCAGTATCCTATTGCTTGGTATCAAGCTGGCGCAGCATCTCCAATACTCAACTCCATGATAGAAGGTGAGCCCGGGAAAAGTGGGAGCGATGCAATTAGTATCATCGCTGATACAAAAATATTTAACTCTGCAGGAAAAATATTGTCTGGTGGTGGTGGTGGTGGAGGAGGAAAGGTAATAGTTGGATCATATTGTTCTGGTTCTGCTGGTGGCAATGGTGGTAGCGGCGGAGCAGGCGGCGGAGCAGGCGGTATTTGGAATCGTCCTTATAATTTTGTTGGTATGAATGGTAATAACGGTACTTCTGGTACAGGGGGTACCGGTGGTGCTGGTACTTTGACCATGTGTATGAGCGGTTGGGGCATGGGTTCCTATGGTGGGAAGGGTGGAAATTACGGAGAGAATGGTCAAAATGGTGGTGGATATTCAACTTTCTATTATGATGGCACGACAGTACAGCATGGAAGTTTCTACCCGTGCGATTTCGGGTTTAATAGTAGTTCATGCAATGCTGGTGGTTCTGCTGGAAAATCTATTAACAACGTTGATAATTTTAGTTTATGTGTTAACGGTAAAACCCCAGAAACAGTCAAGGGTGATATCCTTGGAACATACGATACAAACTGCAATGTGTGCGGAACAATCCAAACAAAAAACCTCACCATCTCTTCCAACACCCAAAACTACGATCTCTTCATCGCCGCTGGTTCACCTAGCTGCCCAGTAAACGTAAACCTTACTATCAATTCTGGAATTGTTGTTTCTTCCGCGACAACATCTAAAGCTGCAATTTATGGTAGTTCAAATCTACCAACAGGTTCTACTGTAAACATAATTAACAACGGAACTATTCATGGAAAAGGAGGAAAGGGTGGCCCAATATCTATATCCAACGTTAAAGGGTACGACGGATCAAATGCCGTTAGTCTCATCGCCTCTACAACAATTAACAACTTAAACGGCTATGTTTTGGGTGGGGGAGGTGGTGGAGGTGCTGGTTCAAATTCTAATACCGGA